>OKRS01001823.1_pt1 | contig 13260 bp, 19 predicted proteins | sample 1601191 | NCBI WGS metagenome assembly OKRS01 (sample SAMEA3541509, study PRJEB24748) | human gut metagenome | biome: human gut; feature: human-associated habitat; material: faeces | place: China | collected 2012
CCGGGAACGCCAGCACGATGCGCCGGGCAAGCTGGGAGTTCCACTGGTTCTCCACGGCTTCCACGGCGTTCCAAAGGGTTGCCCGGTCTGCATATCCGGGCGGCGCATGGGACGGCAGCATGATCTCGGCGTGGACAAGTTCTTTCTTCTTGTTGTAGAATTTCGTTTTCTGGTCGTACTCGCTGAACAGCCGTTCGCCGCTCTGGTAAGCGGCCCCGGCAACAGCGGACTGCCCTTGGCTGCGCTTGACGATGGTAATTTTGAAATGCGGACACGGAATAGGCATCACCCCCAAACAAAAAGACCGCCCAGCAAGATTGCTCTTGATGAACGGTCTGGAATCGTATTCGGTTGTGCTCGCCGCCTTGGAGCGGAGTGCTGTGCGCTTCGGTCTCAGGCGGGAGCCGCAAAAGGATAGCTGCAAAGCAGCGCAAGGAAAATGCAGTTTTCCTTGGGATGGAATCGGGCTGGCGCACAAACGCCAGCTTCGATTTCATCGAGCCGTCTGCAAGACCGCAATTTCACACAAAGGGGTCCCCGGAAAAGCATCGAAGATGATTTTATGGGGAAGAGGAGGAACTGCGGAGTGAATGAGCATTTGTGCTTTTGCACAGATGCGAACGATACGCAGCAAGTGACGACGAGGTGTATAATTGCGCCCTTTATTCTAAAGGGTTTTGGACGTTGCTGCGTTCATGAACATCATGCACCATCTTTGCAAGTGCCAGCACGACTTCAGGTTGACGGAACGAAACCTTCAGCAGTTCCATCACCTGATCATCGGTCAGTTCTCCCGGACAGACCAGAAAGCTTTCCAGCATTCCGGCACGGGTACAAAGACGATGCACACGCTCTCTCCGGTTCAGCTCTGACATCTGGCGTTCAAGGATCTTCTCCCGGTGCTGACAAGAGCGCAGCTTTTGCTCTGCTTTGGTTTTTTCGTTGCGGAGGTAGGCAAGGTCGGTTTTCGGTTGGGTCATGGCATCACACTCCTTTTTCAGAAAATAAAAAGCCAAACAATCAGTATGGATGCACACTAATCATTTGGCCAGGGGAACATATTTAATTCTCACAATGCAATAGAATTTTCGCAGTAAAAGTTCTATTGCGTATCCATAATGGTTACTATCTGTGGTTTGGATTAGGACTTTTTTGTGCGATGCAAATCGATTATTATTAACAGTGCTGTTATGCCTACCACGATTAAAAATCTGATGGTAAATTGAATTGGAAGATTTTGAAGAGCGTGGGTTAGCATTCCAACTTCTCCATCTTCAATCCATTGCGAAAACATTCGTAATTCTTCAAGCAAGGCAACTGAGAAAAAGGCAATCCCAGACACTCCGATGATGTAATTATATTTTGCCTTTTTGACAAGTACAAAATAGCAGTTTACGATTGTCAGAAAATACGAACAGCCAATCCAAAATACCCAACCAATGTTCCAATCCATAAACTTTCTTCACCCCTTTATGCAACCAGTCCTTTTATTATAGTAAGAGCTACTGCTGCAACAATGAAACATATTGCAATAATTTTTGAAATTCGATTCTCACTTATCGGATTGTATGAAGAAAATTTATTATACAGTATCAGCAACGCAGCATAAACAGGATAGCACCAAGGATTGATATTAAATAAATCGAAAAAGGAGCCAATCTCAGCGACTACAAGAGTTAGCACTAAAGCCCAATACGCTATCTTTTTTAATAAATCTGACATAGGCATTGTACCATAAACAATAGTCTTAATTGAATGGAGTGTTCATATTTAATCAAGCAAGAATAACGTGAACAGCACGTTCGTAATCGGCTTTGCGAACATATATCGTATAGAGCGTTTGATAGTTGACCTTTTGAAATGCAGTTCCGGCTCTTTCACGGGTTCCCATCGAAAACAGAGACGGTGATGATAAATCGCGTGCTTTTGTTCGATAGGTTATTCCTGCCTTTTCTAAAAGCGATGTGTATTTTTGGTATTGAGATTGATTCGAGCAAACAACCAGCTCTTTTTGATTGAAAAATGGCAACATAGAAACTCCTAAGCATCTCACTTCTTGTCGAAAAATTTCAGCAGAAGTCCGATTATCAATGCAACGCCGCAGACCAATATAACCAGAATGGTTTGTGATGACAAGACGAAAAGCGGTTGAGGAAGCAGTTCCAGCATTCCACCAATAATAAATAAAAGCAATATTAGAATCAAAATTGCAAATAGGATTGGTTTCAATTTTTTCATGCTGACACACTCCCTTCTTCAAGAAACAAACCACTATATGCGAACTCTTATAGATGCGTTGAAATCATCTGCATCTTATTGTTACTATACATACAATAGAAGATTTCGTCCATGCTTTTGTACTAACATGGAGAAAATCTGTCACGAAATCGGAGTGAACGGTATATCAGCGGTGAACTGGAACCACCCATTTTCATAGAACATCGTATACTCTCCACTGTATTTTTCAAGAATCAGCCGGATGTTCGCAAGTCCAAAGCCATGCATCTGCGGTTCTGGTTTTGTCGTTGGAATGGAACCACTTATAATTACAACAGGTTCCGATGTGTTTCGGACAGAGATAAAAAAGTCTTGCTGTGCAACGGCCATGACATGAATCGCTTTATCGCCCTTATCATACTGCTGACACGCTTCAATGGCATTATCCAAAAGGTTCGATAGAAGCACTACCATATCGGAGACATCAAATGGAAGATTTGATAGATCATTCACTTCAAAATCAATGCTGATCTTCTTTTGAGTTGCTTCGGCAGCTTTTGTATTGAAAAGTGCGTCCAAGATGGGATGATGTGTGTTGACAAGGAATAGTCGATCAGTTTGCTGTTCGGTGATTTTTTCAAGATATTCTTCAGCGGCAGAATACTCTTGATTCTTCATCAATCGATTTAGGATATTCAGGTGCGCCCGGAAATCGTGAACTTTTTTCCTTTGGGCAGAATAAAGTTCGCTTGCCGAAGTCATGTTTTTCGATTGCAGCTGAATCTGCTGGTTAAGCATCAATAACTGTTCTCTTTCCGATGCGGCATACTCCATTCGCTCCAATAAAAAGAGGACTGCGACGTTTGAAATAAAAATGAGAATACAACAGCCAGCAGAAACAAACTCTTCTATATTATGACCGCTTGTAACGTAAAGTAGGATCACAAGCATTACAAACGATGCGCATGGAAATAGAAAGTACAGTATCAGCTGCGAATGTTGAGCATCGCTTCTGGGTCTGTTGCCCATACGCTGAAGCATCATTTTGCGAAATAGCGCAATAATAAATAATTCGGCTGAATAATAAGAGATTCCGTAGATTAGCGATAGTGTCTTGTTTGCTTGAAACGTCTGAGCATCCATCCCACAAACCGAAGTTGCAAGCATTCCGACTGCAAAAGATAAACTATAAGTCAAGAGATATTCTACAACGATAAGAAATAATAAAAACTTTCCTGAGATATTCTCATATAGAGTTCTGGCAACAATAAAGCAGGATAGTAGAATCAAAAGAATTTTGACGATTTGGTTTCGATTTAAGGCAATAACACTGAATTCAATGGATGCATACATTAAAATAGTTTGAACTATTACACCGACAAGAAATCTATGATCCCTCCAACGGTGCGAAGCAAAAGCGTCTAAAAACAGACATACGCAGACTGAATCTATGATTGTGTAAACCAAACTGATCAAAGCATCCATCTACTTTTACCTCGCCAATGTAAATATTTCTGTTTTAGCTCACTATAATTCTTTTCGCTTGGAGCCAGACAAAGACCACCGCGCAATTGGACTTTATTGTATTGAAAGATTTCGACATAGTGCATATTGACAAGATAGCTTTTTTGAATACGAAGGAAACCGAGTGGCTCGATTTTTTCGGATAGTTCCGTTATGTTGCCGTAAAATTGGTATGCTGGGCGTTTTTCGTCCAACAAGTGCATAACAATGATTCTTCGATGAGATTCTAAATACAGAATGTCATTTACAGGTACATCGATAATTTCAGAGTTGATTGAAATTGTGACAAGCTGTTTCCGCCGAAGTACTTCTTGGACAGCTGAATCAAAGTAGGAATCAAGTTTAGCAGAGAGATCTGCTTTTAGTAAGTAACGAAAGGCTTGAACTTCAAATCCCTCTGGAGCATACTGAATAAAATTCGTAATAAAGATAATCACAATGTTTTCATTTTCTGCTCGTAACTTTCTGGCAAGCTCAATTCCATTTGTTTCGCCCATATCAATATCCAGAAGCGCAATATCATAAGGAAGCGATAAGTCTATTTGACTTGGTTGAGAAAATCCATAAAATCTTGATGATACCTGTGTTTCTTCGGTTTTCTTTTCAAGTGTTTCAATGATAGAATCAACGATCTGCCGTTCATCGTCACAAACCAAGACATTCATTTTGAAATCCCTCCATTGCACAGGGAACTGCTTTTTATCACACAACATACAGCCCTGCTCATCACAGGCCAATCAAGTTTCAACACGAATAGTATAATACGATTACATTGAAACTTCAAATAGTCAAAAGCCTTTGGTTGACGATTGACTTGTAATATGGCGAAAGGTAGCTTTGGTGTGCTCCCCTAATGCTGGATGTCCAGTGTTAAGGGACATATTGTCTGTACATACACCGATTTCGTTACAAAATTTCTCTGTTTCGCTACAAAATTGTGGACGTTGATTGATTCTTGTGCTTTGATGTTATCATAGTTGACCTAATATGTGCATAAGAGGGGAGAAAATCAAATGAGAGGAATAATAATAGTTTTAATGGCGATTTTAGGCGTGATATTCCCTAAATTTTTGGTGAAAGCAATTAAAAGCACTGATAAAAATGATGCTGGTGGAGGTCTTTTGGGTTCACAGATCACTTTTGGAATGCTGATGTTGATAATTGGTATATTTCTCAATTCGTGTATTTAAGGCTGAGTGTTTCGCAAATCCATGCAAAGATAATATGCCATAAAACCGTATTATCAGGTCACAGGAGGACAAAAATGGACAAGAAAAATGATTTCTTTCTTGGTGTGCCTTTACCACTTTGGGGGTGCGTTTCGATATGGCTTGGTAATCTTGTGAGACTAACCCCTGAAAGTGCAGTGCCGTATGCTTGGACTGCTTTGTTTTTCTCATATGGAATTGTAGCCTTGTATTATATTCAGATGGATATATCTTCCAAAAGTTGTAGTAATAGCTCAAAAGCGAAGTCCGCAGGGATTATGTTGGGAATTTCGACACTGTTTTTAGTGGGTTCGGCAATTTTAGCTATTCGATAAAGGAAGGCAAAGAATTTAAACAAAAAGCAAGGAGGGAGTTTTGATGACTTGTAAAAATTGTGGTTATGAAAACAAGCCGGGTGTTCGATATTGTCAGCGGTGCGGTCAGTATATTGAATCAAAACGGACATTGGCACAAGAAGTTAAATCGTGGGATTTTAGAAGCCTTGCTGGTGTTGGCCGTAGAGATGTGAATATTGCGCCGCTGTTTACTGCATCACCCGTTCAAACTCCAGCAAAAGCACACCAAACGCCCTCGCCTGTTGAACCGATGCCAGACGGAAGATGGTATTGCCCGGACTGCGGAACATTAAATGCTTCTTCTGAACGTTTTTGCAAAAACTGTGGAAAAGTCCGATAAATGTGAAGAAAAACATGGAAGGAGGAAACCGTATGAAAAAGAAGGCTATAATAGTTCTTTGCCTTGCGCTGGTACTTACATTGATTGGCTGTGGAAATAATGCTCAAAGTTCAGATGAGCACAATGCAGAATACGAAGAAGGCTATACCGCTGGCTACGAGGCCGGGTATCATGACGGAGAAGAGCAAGCAACCGGAAATGAAAAACATTTTGCACAGTTTTCGGGTTCTTTTACGGCCACTGTTGAGCAGATCTTGCCCGATTACTATGCACTGCCGGGAAAAACGGTTGCGGTTGTTCACTTCTTTCAGGACAGACCATTTTTGCTTCATTTCCAGAAAGACTTAACTGGTGAACTTATTGAAGGAACAGCTTATGTGTTTGAGTTTGAGACTTTTGAAGTTGAACTTCCAGACGATGAAGAAAATCCAAATATTTCAGATTATATGTATTCAATAAATGTTACCAATTATAGAGTTGCAGAAGATGACGAACTCGGATTGGAAGGCAAGATGCCAACTGTCGAAATAGTATCGAAGTAAGCAGCCAAGCTGTTTTATAATGAAACGCAAAGATGGCGGTACACATTGGAATAGGATTCAAAAGCCGTATGAAGAACACAGCATCAAAAAAGAAAACTTGTCTCGGATTTTTGCTGATCGTATTTTTAGCATATGTGGTGTGCTATCTTCTTTCTCAAACAGTGTTTCATGAAGTCTACTTGTTTGAATGGACAGCAGCCCATTATTATTTGTGTTTATGGGTTGCATCTGTTACTTTCTGTTTTCTGGAAATGTATAGAGCAGCTCTTATCACAACAGCTGGAAACTGGACAGGAATTTTGATCGGACAAGTGTTGGGCGATTTTATTATCAAAATAAACGCCACAAAAATCACGCCGGATATGTATATAGGAAAAGTATGGCAGCTCAAGGCACACTACGGAGTTTTGATTTGGCTACTCGTTTTCCTACTTTCGTTTATTATCGGAATGCTTGTTGAAAAGAAAAATCATTGTTAAAATGCGTAGTTAATAATAGACAGCCATCTATTTGCAAGTCGCAAGTAGATGGCTGTCGGTTTTATCTGTATATTCTAATTAAAGGTCAATCCTCTAAATCTGCCATGGTCACAGCCAAGCGAGAGATAATGCTCAATCTCCCCACCCAGCACAAGCTGGGCATACTCCAAAGGCTTGTTGTATAACAGCCAGTCCAGTTCCGCCCGCTGTGCCGGGGTGTTGCCGTATTCGTCCTCAATGGCGATACAATCGATGGCAACGGCGGAACCATCGGCGAACCGGGCTTCCACCCGGTTGGTGTCCATATTGAAGCGGCAGGAAAGCAGTTTCTGAGAGTGATTATGGTCAGGATTCTGATTCCGGGTCATTTGAATAGCTCCTTTAATGATTTCAAAGTTTGATTTTCAACGAGATGAGGTCTCTTTTTTCTTTCTCTTAAGTCACCCAGCCGCACTATCCTGCATCTGTAGCGCAGATCACGCCATCCACATCCGGGCGGTGCATCAGCTTTTGCAGGATGCCAAACTGCTTTTTGGTGGACGCAGACACCAGATACTGCCACTTTTGCGGCAGGATGGGCAGGTCGGCCACGCTCCACTTGACATACTTTTCATCGTACACGTTGGGCGGAGCCAGTTCTACCAGATGCCCGATGCACCAGCTGACCAGATAGCCGTTACCCTCCCAGTAGCCATCCTGACGGTTGGTTGCACCGAGAACTTTGGCGTAAGCCTGTGCCGTTGATGGTTTCTCGCTGACCACAAGTTGATAAGACAATAAGCATTCCCCCATTTCTTCTTGATTTTTCGCAAAATTCACTTGAAAAATGTACTGCTTCGGCTAAAATGTAAATAGATGAAAAAATCAACAGAGGCAATTGTAAGCAAGTGACGAATGTGAACTATATTACCAGAAGCCTTGAAAAGGATATGTTCTATCCGGTGCTTGCAAATCGGGTACAATACTTTAAGCACGATGCGAAGGGCGTGGAAACTATGTGCAGAGCTATGGAAAAGATGCGGGATGAAACCGAGCATGAAACATCGGTCAAACACGCATTGGCAATGTTGGCAGATGGTGTGCCTTGTGAAAAGGTGGCAAAGTACACCGACCTTTCAATTGAGGAAGTCCGGGCATTAGCTGAAAAGAAATCTGCTTGAGTAATTGATTATGTAAGGCGGCAAACGCCGCCAATAGAATTATTCTTCTTCCGCATCCTCCTCGCCGGGTTCCTCCGGCTCATCCTCCACAGGAATCTCAAAATCGCCCTTGTCCTCGGTGTAATCTGCATCGGGGTCAAGGGCTTCTTTTTCGGCCTGCTTTTTCTGTTTCTGCTTCATAAAGGCATAGATGCCACTGCCCGCTGTCAAGCCGACCAATGCCAGCACACTCAAAAAGGCGGCTGCATACTTTGTAATTTTGTTTTCTTTCGGCTGCTCAGCACCGGATGCGGCTGCTTCTTCCGCTGCCTTTTTCGCTTCTTCCTCGGCCAGCTTCCGTTCCAGTTCGGCCTGCGCCACAGCTTCTTTTTCAGCAGTATAGGCTTCGGCATCCTCTTCTTCCATCAGGGTCAGAAGGTCGGCTTCATCCACCAGATTCATGAAGTGGACGGTCTGCTGTCCCTTGGCATTACGGTCAATGACCAGATAAAAAGTCGCACCCGACTTGCTGACCAGCGTGATGAACTGCTGCCCGCTGCCATCGGAATAGCTGGTGTGGTAATCGTCCACCAGTGTCAGGTTGCCCTCCGGGGTCAGTGCGCCCGTTTCCTCATCCGTGATGGTAACGGCGTCTTCTTCCTCCACGACTTCCGGCAGAACAGGCTCCTCCACCGGGGCGGTATCACCCTCATAAGCGAAAGCGGGAGCGGCCATACCGATGCACAGCACCGCCGACAGCAGCAGTGCACCAAACTTCTTAAACTTCATCTTCATTTTCCTCCTTCTCAAACGAAACTCCCACCGCTGCCAGTACAGCCGGGTTCGGGGTAGTGTTGGCCGACTGTCGCAGCAGAGCGGCAAGCTGTTCCGGGGTCACATTGGCCGTGCGTACCATGCTGCTGACCTCGGCAGCTTCTTCCTCCTGAATCCGCCGCTCCAGCACTGCAATGCGGTTATTCAGCTTAATGCGGCGTTCCTGCTCCTTTTTGAGCGTTGCCCGCAGCTTATCCAGTTTTTCACTCATCGTAAACCCTCCGTTTCATTTTGAAAGCCGCCCGAATCCGGCAAGATACTGCTGCCAGTAGGACGAGTGAATGTTTGCATATTTGATGGGGTCACCAGCCGATACCATCATGCCGTTTCCAAGGTAGATTCCGCAATGGCTCATCCCCGGCGTATCATAGGTTCCTTTAAAGAAAACCAAATCGCCTGGTTTTGCTTCTGCTTCGGAAATATGCCGGCTTTTCTGCCAAAGTCCATTGGCGGTGGTACGCCCCACGTCATAACCGTTCTGATTGTAGACCCAGCAGACGTATCCGGAACAGTCAAAGCCTGTTTCGGGAGAACTTCCGCCCCACACATAGGGCGTTCCGACATATTTTTTGGCTTCCTCATAGATAGCCGCAAACTCGCTGTCGGTCAGAGCTTCTGCAGGAACCGTGTAGTCGATGCCGGGTGCGCCGGAGCCATCCGAGCCGCCGGGCGGTAAGCCTCCATTAAAAAGGTAGGGTCTGCCGCCCAGCGTGTCCTGAAAAATCTGATACCGCTGCCATTGATCTTCGGTCAGTTCTTCCCGGATGACGACCTCCAAGCCACGGTTTTCCAGCTTCGTGTGGAAGATTTTGTATTCATAGGGCACCTGCGTGGGCACAGGGATGCCCGCCGGGCTGATGACCCAGACGGTTCTGTACCGTATCTGCACCTCCACCCATGTTGTCAGCTTATACTGCTTTTTGAAGATTTCCTTCAGCTTACCCTGTACCTCCGACCGGGTGTAATCGTCATACAGGGTCGTGAGAAAAGAGGTCAACTGCCACGGGTCGTGTTCAATGGGGTCAAGGTGATACTGATACTCGTTGTATCCGGGGTGGTCCTGCGGGGTGCGCTTGATTTTTTTGTCCAGCTCTTTTTCCAGTTTCTTATAGTCCTGCTCTGCGCCCCGGATGTCCCGGTCCTCGGCGGTGTAGATGGTCTGCCCGGAAACATGCGTAGTGCCGGAAAACAAAATAGAACAGGATGAAAACGCCGACATGACCAGCAGCAGGAGCAAAAGAAAAACGCCCACGACCACAAGCGCGTGTGCGTTGCCCTTTGCAAAGTTTGCAATGCCATTGACTGCTGCACTGACTGCCGACCTTCCTTTGTCCGCCACCTGCTCTACGCCGGACCGGGCTGCCGATGCACTGCCGGATGCAGCTTTGCCGCTGCCGGCCGCCTGCGCAGCCGTACCGCCTGACTGAGCTGCAGCATAGTAGCTTTTGCGAATTTCCTGCCGCTGCTTCCAGCGTGAAAACCAGTGAACTTCCCCTTCTGCCGTGGAAGTCCTTTTGCTTTCATCCGATGCTGCTGTCTTTTCTGTCCGCGTCTTTTTCTTACCTGCCTGCAACTTCGCTTTCTTTTTGAGCCTGCGGGCATAGCGGTTTCGGTTGTAATGTCCGGCACCCTCCGCGGTTTTCTCTCCTTCATTGAGTGCCTGTGCACCTACATTGTCGTCCTCGTACTGCTCCACTTCCCGATGTGCCGCAGAACGGGCAGCGGCAGCCGCATACAGCTCCCGCTTCTGCGCTTTGGTCATGCGGGATACTTCTTCCGGGGTGATTTCCGCCTTGCCCAAACGGAGTTTCGCTGCTTTTTCCTTGACCTTTTCCGCTTCAGATTTCAGCTTTTTCTTTTTGGGGATCGTCTGTGTGGTTCGGCTCTTTTTCGGAGGGGAGCGCGTTGCGGTATCCGCCTTGCCTTCTTCCATCCTCAGCTTCTTCGGCTGCCCGCTCATGATTTATCCCCCTCCGACACCTCAGACAAACGAGTTGTCATGATCTTATAGAGTTCCAAATCATGCGGGAAGCGGTCGATAAACGGCAGAATCGTGTTGCCGTAAAACAACAGTCCCTCACCTTCGCCGGAATGGGTCACATAGGACAACTGATGGGGGCTAATGTTCAACTGCTTGGCCAGAATCTGCCGGTCACCGTTGGCCTGATTGAGCATATACACAAAGTCCGAATTTTCAAAAATGTTCGATACTTCGGGACTTGCCAGAAGGTCCTTCACATTCTGCGTAATGGCTGTCGGCAGCCCGCCCCATTTGCGGAAGCGCTTCCAGATTTCAATGGAATAGGCCGCTGTCTGAGCTTCCTTGAGCAAAAGGTGGAATTCATCGACATAGTATCGCGTGGATTTTCCCGCGCTGCGGTTTGCCGTCACACGGCCCCATACCGCATCCTGAACGATGAGCATTCCCAGCTTTTTCAGCTGCTTACCGAGCTGCTTGATGTCAAAGCAGACGATGCGGTTATTGATATCCACATTCGTCCGATGGTTGAACACATTCAGAGAGCCTTTGACGTAGATTTCCAGAGCGGCAGCTACATGATGGGCCTCTTTTTCATCCTGCTGCAGCATGGCCTTTTTCTGTTCCTCAATGGTACTGCGGTCCAGCTCCGTGATCGTACGTTTGACATTTTTGATGGCTTTGTTCTGGTCCACAGACTGCACATGCATCGTGACAATCTGGCTGGAATCCATATCCAGAAAGTCCTTCAGCAGCTGGTCGCTCAAGTCAGATGCCGTAATGGACAGATAGCTTACCGCCCCGAAAATGCCGCCCATCTGAAAGGTGCGGCTGTTCTGAAAGGCGAATGCTGTCGGCGCAATGGCATCCTTCACCGTCAGCCCTCCGGCAGCCAGCTTCTGCCAGTCAAAATAGAATTTCGATTCACCATCCAGATTGAAAATGCCATGCATGAGCTTCAGCCGCTCCCTGCCGTCCAGAGGCTTTGCCTGCACGCCCAGACGATGAAAGTTATTGAGCAGGTCATTCTGGATGTGGTCCAGACGGGCTTTGACCTGCTGCATGCTCTCACCGGACACACCAAAGGTCAGGTATTTGCGCTTGGTCAGGCCATTGTTGCCCTTGGACAGCTGCTGCCGGAGCATCTGGGAATATTCGGCGCGCACATCGTCAAAGCCGTCTTTCTGGAACGGGATGCGGATGCTTTTCTCGAACTCGGTGCTGTCCGTCGCCGTATTCACAAAAGACAGTTCAAAGTGGATGGAGCTGTCGAAAAAGTTGAGGAACGAGCACCATTCCTCATAAATCGCCGTACGGTCCTCCGGCAGGGCCAGCTGATAATTGATGTCCTGAAATTCCACCGTCCGTGTATAATAGCCGTTTTTCACGCGGCAGGTTCCGTCCTCGAACATTCGCTGCATCGGGATGGACTGCTGTGCCGTACGGGGAACAGCACTTTTCTGCCGGGACGGCTTTGCGCCGTTTTTACCGGTCTTTTTCCGAAGATTCATCACGGAACGTCACCTCCTTTGTCAGAATCGAATAGTAGTTGCAGGTTTTGTACGGGCGTACCTTCGGCCGCAGGAACTTTGCCTGCACATAATACCGCAGCAGTTTTTCGGCGGGCTGACCGTTTTTCTGGTACATGCCCAGAAAAAATGCCGGAAGCATGACGATCATCATGCCAAGAGTCGCCGCGGTGTTGCCGCCGACATCCCGGAGAACAAAAAACAGCGGCACTCCCACGAGAGCCGCTGCACCGAAACAGATAAGCTGCCGCTTGGTCAGGTTGAACGCCACCTTCGTTTTGACGTTTGCCAGATCACGCGGCACGGAAATATAAGCTGCCATAACACCTCCTTTTTAATGTGCGCCCAGAATGCTTTTGGCTACCGAGCTTGTCTTGAACAGGGTGAAGCAGAGCAGAACGGTGTAGCCCACAATGCTCCAAATCGAGTTGATTGCATCGCCGGAAATGGCAACATTCTGGATCAATACCGCGTAGACGGCCACACAGATCAGGATCAGAAAGCCCTGAAAACCCAGCGCAAATAGGGATTTCAGATAGTTCTGCCCGATGTGGCTCTGCTCATGGTTGCCCCAGGTTGCCATAGGCACCGGTGCCAGACTGACCATCATATAAATCTCGATCATGCGCCCATATACCAGCACAAAAATGATGATGCTGAGAATTCGCATAGAGATTCCAATGAAGAAGGACTGCAGGAACAGCCCGAACAGCGGGCCGACTTCCATCTGCATCATGCTGGCTTCCAGCATTGAAAGCCCCACCTCGTTGACACGGGTGTTGCCGGAGATGATGCCGCTGGAATTTGCCACGACCTGCTGCGTCACATCGAACACTGCCATAATGATCTCGAATGTGTTACTGATGAGCCAGACCGAAACCGCCGTTTTGAAGATCCACTTCATCAGCAGTGCCGGTTCAAATTGTGCCATGTTGTTGTGCTGGGTGATCATCTCAATCAACTCATAACAGGCGATGAAGGTCAAGATAATACCTGCAATGGGCAGCACCACATTCCGGGAGAGGGCTTCGATCATAGCAAAAACGCGCGGTTCAAAACTGGATGGTTTGGTGCCGACCTGCTGTGCGATGTTGCCCACTTGGGTGTTGACGTC
>OKRS01001827.1_pt1 | contig 13247 bp, 7 predicted proteins | sample 1601191 | NCBI WGS metagenome assembly OKRS01 (sample SAMEA3541509, study PRJEB24748) | human gut metagenome | biome: human gut; feature: human-associated habitat; material: faeces | place: China | collected 2012
CGTCGGGACGGGCAAGAGCTTTTTTGCCGCCTGTATTGCCAATGCCCTGATGGAAAAGGAAATTCCCGTCCGCATGACGAACTTTGCTGCCGTTCTCAATGACCTGTCCGGCAGCTTTGAGGGCAGAAACCAATATATCGCCCGCCTGTGCCGCTATCCGCTGCTGATTCTGGATGATTTCGGCAGCATGATGACCATGCCTCCGGAGGATATTTATGCGCTGCGGCAAAAGGGCGTTTGGGTGCAGATGTTCAACCCAGTGCATCACTATGTGAATCGGCTGTACTTCAACTATCGCGACCATCGCAAGATTGCTATCATCGATGGAGACATTGCCTACACAGGCGGTGCGAATCTGGCGGATGAATATGCCAACCTAATTGTTCGCTTCGGCTACTGGAAGGATTGCGGTATCCGCCTGGATGGGGAGGGAGCCTGGGGCTTGACCCGGCAGTTTATGCACCTGTGGCTACGTATGAACGGCGAGCTGCGCGACCCATGGGATTCCTATCGCCCTCAGGCGGTGGGCCATGGCGGCGATTTTTGCCAGCCCCTGGTGGATGGACCGGATAACAACCCTGTCAGCACCGTGGAGGATACCTATCAGCAGCTCATTGCCAATGCCTGCCGCTATGTGTGGATCACCACGCCGTACCTGGCCATTGATGAGCCGATGATCCGTACCCTGTGCATCGCTGCAGACAGCGGCGTAGATGTGCGGCTGATGCTGGCGGGGATCCCGGATCATAAGTTTGCCTATATGGTGGCCCAATCCTATTTTGGGGAGCTGCTGCAGCATGGCGTGAAGATTTATACCTATACCCCGGGCCTGCTCCACGCCAAATCCGTAGTGGCAGACGGCGAGATAGGCTTTGTGGGGTCTGTGAATATGGATTACCGCAGCTTCCAGCTGCATTTTGAGTGCGGCACTCTGTTTACCGGCAGTGCAGTGGCGGCGGTGCAGGAGGATATGGACGATATTTTGGAAAAGAGCCGGCGGGTGACGCTGGCCGCTTGGCGAAAGCGCAAGTGGTATGTGAAAATTCTGGGTGCTGTGCTGCGTCCCTTTGCCATGTGGATGTAAAAGGAGAGAGAAAGAATGCTGATCCATGATATGAATACCGGCGACCGGTTCGAAGGCTATTATATTCTGCAGAACATCGCTCAGCGTACTACAGCGGCGGGCAAACCCTTCCTCACGCTGAATCTGGCGGACCGAAGCGGCGCCGTTACGGCCCAGGTGTGGGATTACACAGGGCCTATCGGCCCCGGTGATGTGGGCAAGGTAGCCTGGGCGGCGGGCCTTGCCTCGGAGTATCGCGGCGCCCCGCAGCTGACGGTGTATCGCATCCGCCTGGCGGAGGAGAACGAGGGCTATAAGATCAGCGACTTGGTGGCCACGGCGCCTATCGAGATGGATGAGACCTGGGCCTGGCTGCAGGAGACGGTGGATTCCATACAGGATGAGGATTACCGGGCTGTCTGCCGGGAGATGCTGAAAATCTACGGCAAGCAGTTTCGGCTCATTCCGGCGGCTAAGAGCATGCACCACGGCTTTGTGGGCGGCCTGCTCATGCACACGGCCTACATGGTGAAGGCTGCCGGCTTCTATGCCGGGCTCTACCCGGCGGTGGACCGCAGCCTGCTGCTGGCGGGTACGCTGCTCCATGACTTCTGCAAGTGCGAGGAGTTTGTCACCTCTGCCCTGGGCTTGGTAGCGGAGTATTCGCTGAAGGGCCAGCTCGTTGGCCACCTGGTGCTGGGGGCGGAGGCAGTGAGTCGTGTGGCGGCGTCCCTGGGTGTTCCGGAGGAGAAGTCTGTGCTGCTGCAGCATATGATTCTATCCCACCACGGGGAGCCGGAGTTCGGCGCGGCCGTGCGGCCCATGTGCATTGAGGCGGAGCTTTTGAGTTACCTGGACCTGATCGACAGCCGTATGGAGATCTATACCGAGGCCATGGAGGAGACTCCTGTAGGCACCTTCAGCGGTAGGATATTCGCCCTGGACAAGCGGATCTATCACCATGCCTGAAAAATTTTCCAACTTTCACACCCACACCATCCTCTGTGACGGCAAGGACCGGCCGGAGGAGTTGGTGTTGGAAGCGCTGCGTCTGGGTTGCCCGGCTATAGGCTTCAGCGGCCATTCATACGCCCCCTATGACGAGGCCTATTGCATGTCCCCGGCGCAGACGGAGACGTATAAGGAGGAGCTTTGCCGCCTGCGGGAAGAGTACGCCGGCCGCATCCGTATCTACATGGGCATTGAGCAGGACCTCTATTCTACAAGCCCTACGGCGGGCTATGACTACGTGATCGGCAGTGTACACTACCTGTATAGGGACGGCGTGTATCTGCCCATAGACGCCTCTCAGAGCGCCCAGGAGCAGGCAGTGCAGGCACACTACGGCGGAGATTGGTATGCCTTTGCCGAGGACTACTTTGCTGCCGTTTCCCGAGTCTACGAACGGACTCATTGTCAGGTGGTAGGGCATTTTGATCTGCTTACCAAGTTCAATGAGGGAGACGCACTTTTTTCCACGGAGCATCCCCGCTATCGCCGGGCGGTGTCCCGGGCGCTGGATGCCCTGTCATTGGCACCTGTAGTTTTCGAGATCAACACCGGGGCCATCTCCCGGGGATACCGTACAGAGCCGTATCCGGCGGGCTGGATCGTGGAGGAGCTGTGCAGGAGGGGGAGAAAGCGAATCCTGTCCTCCGATTGCCACACCAAGGAAAACCTGCTGTTCGGCTTTGAAAAATACAAGGATTGGATCCTATAGATCCCAAAAAGCACGGGGAAATATGTCCCGTGCTTTTTGCTCGCCATATTGCAAGAGAAAGATCCCCTTCACCGCCAATAAAAAAGAACCATCCCTTTTGGATGGTTCTTTCGTTGGAGGTGACACCCGGATTTGAACCGGGGAATGAGGGTTTTGCAGACCCTTGCCTTACCACTTGGCTATGTCACCGAATGACAGAGAGAACCGAAGTCCCCTCTGTATTTGGAGCGGGCGACGAGGCTCGAACTCGCTACCTCGACCTTGGCAAGGTCGCGCTCTACCAGATGAGCTACGCCCGCAAACGCAAGGTTGATTATAGCGTATAAGCGCCGGTTTGTCAACCCTGCATTTTCTGTTTTTCCGTTTTCTTCGGATGTGGTCCGCTCAGTGTACCAGCAGGATCTCCACCAGACCCACGCTGTCCCGATCCGGATAGAAGCGCACCAGCCAGTCTGCTCCGCCTGCGGAGCGCTCCACCTCACGGATCAGCCGCTCGATATCGGCGGCGGAGCTGTCGGTGCTGCTGAACTGCACCACCAGCTCCGTCAGACCCTCGTCCTGGGCCTGAGCCAGCAGGTCCCGCAGGGCCGAGGTATTGGTGACGTGGGCGATGCTTGCCATCTGCTGGGCAGTGCAGCGGTAGCTGATGGTGACGGTGATCTCGCTGTAATTGCGGGCGGAGTCGTCCAGCGTGTATTGCAGGTACTCCACGGCGTAAGAGCCCAGGGGCGTGTCATGCTCCACCTCGCGGCAGGCCATCTCCGCCGCGTCCGTGGCGTCCAGGCCCTCCCCTCCATAGTACAGGCGGATGGTACCCTCCTCCGTGTGGTTGCCCACCAGAAGGAGAATGTCGTTTACCAGATCCTGATAGGTGTCGGCCTGCAGCACGCCGCGGCCGCTGCCCTCATAATAGGAGGAGCTGTGGTCCTTGACCTCGTACCACTCCCGCTGGAGAAAGCTGCCGCAGCCCGTCAGGCACAGCAGCACCGCCAGCAGCAGCGGCAGCGCTCTTTTCTTCATGGGATATCCTCCTTTCCGGCGTTTTACAGAAGCTCCAGCTGCTTTTCCTCACTGTCCTCCGGCCGCAGCAGGGCGCCGGCGGCGGGGATGGTGCGGGTACGGTAGCGGGCCTGGTTGGTGATGCCGGTGTCGGCCACATCGGCCAGGCGCTCCAGATGGTATTTGGGCTTGATATTCATGACCTGCACACCCTGGGTGCCGCGGGTGGTCTTGGGCGCCAGCAGTGCCGTGTGTACCAGCAGGGCCCGGGGCTCATTGGTCAGCAGCGCCAGCTCGCGATCCTCCGTCAGGGGCAGGATCTGTACCAGCGGGAACTTTTCGCAGTAGGCGCCGGTGAGCTTGCGGCGGTTGGAGGTGGTGGCATAGGCGCTGAGGCTGACGCGGGCCACGCGGCCGTTCTCAAAGGCGAACAGCAGGCTGCCGCTGTAATCCCCGGGCAGGCACAGGAAGATCACATTCTCCCCTGCATCCAGCCCCAGCTTGGCGGGCAGATAGTCGCCCAGCAGCGAGGCTTTCGTCTCGCCGAACTCGCTGGCGCGGGTCTTGTAGACCTGCTGCCTGTCGGTGAAGAACATCAGCTCCGTGTTGTTGGCGGCCTCGAAGTACTGGCTGGGGCCGTCGCCCTCCTTGTACTTCTGGTCGCCGGACATCCGCAGGGACTGGGGCGTGATCTTCTTGAAATAGCCCTCACGGCTGAGGAACAGGTGGACGGGATAGTCCTCCGGCGCGTCCTCCACCGGCTCCTCCGGCAGCTCGTGGCTGTATACGATCTCAGTGCGGCGGGGCACGGCGTACTTCTTCCGCACCTCTGTCAGTTCGTCGATGATGATGCGGCGGATGCGCCCGGGTTTGGCCAGCGTGTCCTCCAGATCGTCGATCTCATCGGCCAGCGCCGCCGTCTCCTGCACCCGCTTGAGGATGTACTCCTTATTGATATTGCGGAGCTTGATCTCCGCCACGTACTCCGCCTGCACCTGGTCGATGCCGAAGCCGATCATCAGGTTGGGGATGACCTCGGATTCTTCCTCTGTCTCGCGGATGATCCGGATGGCCTTGTCGATGTCCAGCAGGATGCGCTTCAGGCCCTGCAGCAGGTGGAGCTTTTCCTTCTTTTTGCTGAGGATATAGTACACGCGGCGCTTGACGCAGTCGGTGCGCCACGCTGTCCACTCGGTGAGAATCTCCCCCACCCCCATGACCCGGGGCATACCGGCGATGAGGATGTTGAAGTTGCAGCTTACCGTGTCCTGCAAGGGCGTCAGGCGGAACAGCTTGGCCATCAGCTTGTCAGGGTCCACGCCCCGCTTCAGGTCGATGGCCAGCTTCAGGCCGCTGAGGTCCGTCTCGTCCCGCATGTCACTGATCTCCTTGACCTTGCCGGCCTTCACCAGCTCCGCCACCTTGTCCAGAATGACCTCGATGGTGGTGGAATAAGGGATCTCGTAGACCTCGATGACGTTCTCGCTCTTGTCATAGCGCCAGCGGGCGCGGACCTTCAGGCCGCCGCGTCCCGTGGCGTAGATGCTGCGCAGGTCATCGCCATCGCAGATGATCTGGCCGCCGGTGGGAAAGTCCGGCGCCAGCAGCGTGGAGGAGATGTCGTGGTCGGGATTTTTCAGAAAGGCGATGGTGGTGTCGCACACCTCGCCCAGATTGAAGCCGCAGATCTGGCTGGCCATGCCCACGGCGATGCCCTGATTGGCGGACACCAGCACGTTGGGGTAGGTGGTGGGCAGCAGCGACGGTTCCTTCATGGTGTTGTCGTAGTTGTCCACGAAGTCCACGGCGTCGCAGTCCAGATCCCGGAACAGCTCGGCGCAGATGGGGGCCAGCTTTGCCTCGGTGTAGCGGCTGGCGGCGTAGGCCATGTCCCGGGAGTACACCTTGCCGAAGTTGCCCTTGCTGTCCACAAAGGGGTGCAGCAGGGATTCGTTGCCCTTGGCCAGACGCACCATGGTCTCGTAGATGGCCTGGTCGCCGTGGGGATTCAGGCGCATGGTCTGGCCCACGATGTTGGCGGACTTGGTGCGTCCGCCGGTGAGCAGGCCCATCTTGTACATGGTGTACAGCAGCTTGCGGTGGGAGGGCTTGAAGCCGTCGATCTCCGGTATGGCGCGGCTGACGATGACCGACATGGCGTAGGGCATATAGTTCTCGTCCAGCGTACGGGTGATGGGCTGCTCCACCACCGCGCCCCGCAGGCCCATCACGTTGGGGTCGGCGGGACGGTGGACGGTTTTTTCTTCCGTTTTCTTCTTTGCCATCAGGGTTCCTTTCTCAGCTGACGTCGATCATGTCCAGGTAGCGGCAGCCGTTTTCCGCGATATAGTCCTTGCGGCCGGATAGGTTGTCGCCCAGCAGCAGGTCAAAGACGCGGGCCGTCTCCTCAGCGTCCTCCGGCAGCACGCGGATGAGCCGCCGTGTCTCGGGGTTCATGGTGGTCATCCACATCATCTCCGGATCGTTTTCGCCCAGTCCCTTGGAGCGCTGGACGTTCACCTTCTTACCGGACAGCTCCTTGAGGATGTCCGCCTTCTCCCGCTCGGAGTAGGCGAACCACGTCTTTTCGCCGCCCTTTTCCCTGCAGGTGATCTCAAACAGCGGCGTCTCCGCGATGTAGACGTAGCCCTCCCGGATCAGGGTGGGGCACAGGCGGTACAGCATGGTCAAAATCAGCGTGCGGATCTGGAAGCCGTCCACATCGCCATCGGTGCAGATGACCACCTTGCTCCACCGCAGATTGCTCAGGTCGAACTGGTTCAGATCCTTCACCGCTTTGCCGCTGACCTCCACGCCGCAGCCCAGCACCTTCATCAGGTCCGTGATCACGTCGCTTTTGAAGATCCGGGGATAGTCGGCCTTCAGGCAGTTGAGGATCTTGCCCCGGACGGGCATCAGCCCCTGGAACTCCGCGTCCCGGGACTGCTTGCAGGCGCCCAGAGCCGAGTCGCCCTCCACGATATATATTTCCCGCCGGGACACATCCTTGGTGCGGCAGTCCACGAATTTCTGCACCCGGTTGGCAAGGTCGATCTGGGTGGACAGGGTTTTTTTGATGCTCTGGCGCGTTTTTTCCGCATGCTCACGGCTCTGCTTGTTCACCAGCACCTGCTGGCAGATCTTCTGGGCCTCCTCCGGCTTTTCCAGAAAATACACTTCCAGATAATGCTTGAGGAAGTCGGTCATAGCCTGCGAGACGAATTTGTTGGTGATGGCCTTTTTGGTCTGGTTCTCGTAGCTGGTGCGGGTGGAAAAACTGGACGAGACATACACCAAGCAGTCCTGCACATCCTGAAAGCTAATGGCGCTCTCACCTTTTTTATAGAGGTTCTTTTCCTTCAGGTACTTGTTGATCTGATAGACAAAGGCGGTGCGCACCGCGTGCTCCGGGCTGCCGCCGTGCTCCAGCCAGGAAGAGTTGTGGTAATATTCCAGCATCTGCACCTTATTGGAGAAGCAGAACGCCGCGCTCATGCGCACCTTGTAATCCGGCTGGTCCTCGCGGTCTCGGCCGGATGCCTCACTCTCGCAGCTGAACACCGGGGTCAGGGTATCCTCCCCTGCCACCTCGGCCACATAGTCCGCGATGCCGTGCTCATAGCACCAGCTCTCGTACCACGCCTTGCCAGTGGCAGGGTCTTTCTCTTTTTCATCGGTAAAGTTCAGGGTCAGGCCTGCGTTGACCACTGCTTGACGGCGCAGGGTATCCTTATAGTAGCTGCCAGGCACATCGATGTCGGTGAACACCTCGTCGTCCGGCTTCCAGTGAATGATGCTGCCGGTGCGGCGGCCCTTGTAGGCTTCCTTCTGCAGGCCGCCCACATTCTCGCCCTTTTTAAAATCAAGGTGATAGTGGTATCCGTCACGGTAGATATCGGCGGTCATCCATGCAGAAGCATACTGGGTAGCGCACAGGCCCAGACCGTTCAAGCCAAGGCTGAACTCGTAGTTATCCTCACCCTCGCCATACTTGCCGCCTGCATACATCTCGCAGAACAACAGCTCCCAATTGTAGCGCCCCTCGCCGTTGTTCCAGTCCACGGGCATACCGCGGCCAAAGTCCTCAACGATGACGCTGCCATCCTTACAGCGGGTCACGTTGATGGTATCGCCGTGGCCGTCGCGGGCTTCGTCGATGGAGTTGGAGACGATCTCAAAGATGGAGTGGGCGCAGCCCTCCACGCCGTCTGAGCCAAAGATAACGGCCGGGCGCTTACGCACACGGTCGGCACCCTTCAAAGAAGTAATGCTCTCGTTGCCATATTCCTGTTTTTTTGCCATGCTGCTCCTCCCGGCCCATCGCAGCTGTGCTGTGCAGGCCGTCCTGTAATCAAAGCAGACGCCCGCCCTTTCTATTATATAAGAAATATAACAGCATCTCTGCGGGCATAAGCGCCTGTGTTCTTTTCTTTTATTAAACCATAGGTTGTAAAACTTGTCAAATATTCTTTCTCTCTTTTCCCGTACTGCCTCCGGCACGAAAACCGCGAAAAAAAGTCGTTCTTATTTTGCACGCAGAGACGCCGAAAAGCAAAAACTTTTCAATTTTTTCAAAAAAGTTTGCATTTACCCCTTTACAAAATCGAAATTTCAGGTATAATAATCATCGTCCGGTGCGCCTCTGTAGCTCAGTCGGTAGAGCAGGGGACTGAAAATCCCCGTGTCATTGGTTCGATTCCGATCGGAGGCACCAGTCAAGGAAACCCAGCAGGGTTTCCAATATGCGGCCGTAGCTCATCTGGTAGAGCGCCACCTTGCCAAGGTGGAGGTAGCGAGTTCGAGCCTCGTCGGCCGCTCCAATACGAAGCCATCGTTGATGCAGAAATGCAAAAGCGATGGCTTTTTTGTTTTATGAAGTGATGGCCGGGAATGCCCGCAGCGCCGCGCTTCCGCAGGAAGTGGCGCTGTAGTTGCCGTTTTTCATAACGACCCCACCTGTGAAAATGCGTTTGGAGCGCTCCGCAGAGCTTGTCGGGGTAAACTCCCTCCATCTGCTAACGCAGACCGCTCTGCCGCTTAAAAGCCCTACTGGGGCTTTTATTGCTGCGCTGTGCTCCGCAAACGCGGTCGCTCCAAACGCGAAATCTAAAATAGCGATTCCGCTAATTATGCGCAAAGCGACGCGGAGCGCGTTCCAAATCGTCCCGTTCAAAGCAAAGAGCCGCTGTACAACACGATGCACGGCGGCTCTTCTTACAATATAAATATAGCAGCACCGCCGCAGGGCGTCTTACATCACCATAGTAATAATGAGTGCACAAAGCGGCAGGGTAACGATGCTGAGCAGGGTAGTCAGCACCACGCTTCCGGCGGCAAAGTGCTCATCGTGGCCGAACTGCACCGCAAATACCGAGGTGATGGCGGCAGCCGGGCAGCATTCCAGCAGCGTGACCACCTGTGCAGCAGTGCCGTGGAAGCCCAGCACCCCGAATAGCGCCAGCGTAGCCGCCGGGATCAGCAGCATACGCACACAGGCAAGCTTCCAGATGTGCTTGTCGGTCACGATGCTGCGCACGTCACCGGCGGCGATCAGCATACCGGTGATGAGCATGGACAGCGGGGTGTTCACCCCGGCCAGCAGTTCCAGCGGCTGGGTGATCAGGGCAGGCAGCGGGATCTGCAGCAGATAGATGCCCAGCCCCACCACAATGGCGTACAACACCGGGGTGCGCACCAGACTGTGGGCAACCTCTTTTACGCTGGAGCCGCCGCTGACAAGACCGTAGCCCAGCGTCCACAGCAGAATATTGAACACGGTAACGTAGGCGCTGGCATACAAAAGACCCTCAGAGCCGAACAGCGCCGAAATGAGCGGGAAGCCCATGTATGCCGCGTTGGAAAAAATGCAGGCAAACCGAAAAATGGGCATCCGGCTGCCGGTCTTGCGTGCCGTGAGCAGCAGGGTGATCACGGTGCCCAGCAGCACGGACAGGACACTCATGCCAAAAGCCGCCAGCAGATTATGCAGGATCTGGGTGCTGAACTCCATGCGGTAAGAGTTTACCACCATGGCCGGTACGATGATGTACACCAGCAGATTGGAAAGCGCCTGTTTGTTTTCCAGCTTGAGCACGCCGGTTTTGACCGCCACCATGCCTGTGCCGATCAGCAGGAACAAGACCGCGACCTGCTGCGCGGTGATGAGAGCCAGTTCCATAAAATTTCCTCCTCTGGGTCGTAATACGTATACCACGAAAGATACAACACAGGTATAGCACAAAACCCTGCGGATAGCAAGGCTAAACGCAGGGTTTTGCTGTTACAGCTTACAAAATGACATTTTTGATCAGCAGGGAAATACTGCCGTCATCAGCGTGCAGGAATTCTACCTCGGATTCGGCGTTCAACAGCTCGGTGGGAATCTTTACCTCAATGCCGTTGGCGGTACGCAGGCTGCGGCTTTCCATCCGGCGGATGCGGGCGGGGGTCACGGTCACCGGCTGGGCGGCGCTGTCAAGGACATCACTCTTTTCCACATAGTCGTCAAAGGGCACGGCGGCGAGGGGGTATTCCTCCTCCAGCTGCTGGCGCACCTGCTGGATGGACACCTGATTGTCGTTGTCGGCGGCCTGATTGGCGATCATCATGGCCACCTGTGCCTCCACATGGGGCGTTTCGGCGTAGTTTTCCTGCACAGCCTGCACGGCGGCTTCCTGAATGGCCTGCAGTTTTTTCTTTTCCGGCTGAGCGGTGGTGTACTGGAACACCACGGTGGAGAGATAAAACTCCTTGTGGCCGTCAATATCGTACTTCTTTTCCAGCAGACGCATGGAGTAATCGGTCAGGTCTACCAGTGCGCCCTCCTCCACCTTGCCGCTCTGGGTAGGCAGGCAGGCGCGCTGCTGGATGATGGAGTTCACCGGGGCACCCTCTACGGTTTCCGTATAGTGGGTGTAGCCGTTTTTGTAGTTCAGCTTCAGAATGCCCAGCCAAGGCGCGCCGTCCCGGGTAAAATCCACCACGGCAAGGTCTGCCCCGGGGATGGTGGTGTGGGCGTGCATATAGTCGAACAACACCCCGGCAATGCGGCAGGAAAGATCCACGAAGTCCTGATTGTGCTCCAGCTCATTTTTAAAGGCCGAGTCCGGCAGCGGGCGGCACTGGCGGATATCGTCGCTGGCCAGCAGCTTCTCAATATGATTTTGCAGGTAGGCGTTCTTTTCGGCAGTCAGCTCCATGGGCCCGCCGCTGAGCACCGGCGCATCCATGGTGGTATCCAGAACGTGCAGAATGGCCTGATGAATGATGATCTCCATTGTTGCTCCTCATTTCGTGACGTAGTGTTTGCGCCCAGTATAGCACAACCGCCGGAAAAAGGCGAGAGCCGCCGGGGTATTTTACGGATTCTACAATTTACAAATCCCGCCAAAAGGGCTATACTTATAATATCTGTGCAAAAGGAGGTGGAATTGGTGGACGAGCAGTTGGAACAGATTGAAGGCGTCGTGGAGGATATCATCTACGAGAACGAGGATAACGGCTATGTGGTGTTCGAAATCTCCGGCGGCGGGGTGCTCACGGTGGTCTGCGGCATCGTAGGCGAGCTACACGCAGGGGAAAGCGTCATCTGCCGCGGCCGATACGAAAACCACGCCACCTATGGCCGCCAGTTCCACGCGCAGGAATGCGAGACAGATATGCCCAAGGATCTGGAAGCAGTGTATGCCTTTCTGGCAAGCCGCTCCCTGCCGTATATCGGGGCAAAAACTGCGGATAAGATCATTGATATGTTTGGTGCCGAGGCGCTGGAGGTCATCGCCAACGACCCCGCCCGGCTGACCAAGATCCCCGGCATCTCGCCGGATAAAGCAGATCGCATCCAGCAGGAGTTCAAGCGGATGTTCGGCATGCGGGAGCTCATCGCCTATCTGGCGCAGTTCGAGATCAGCCCCCGCAAGGCTATGGAGGTGTTCAAGGCCTTTGGCGTGGGGGCAATGCAGGCCATCGCGTCAAACCCCTATCTGCTGTGCGGCGAGCCGCTGCAGCTGGACTTCCGTCACGCGGACAGCATCGCCCAGTATTACCACATGGAAGGGGACTGTGCCCAGCGGCTGGAAGCGGCCCTGCTGCGCACTTTGCGCCATAATGCAGGCAACGGCCACACCTGCCTGCCCCGGGCACAGCTGCTGGCCACTGCCTCCAACTTCATCCATCAGCCGCCGGAAAAGCTGGCCCGTGCACTGGATCATTGCATCGAAACGGAAGAACTGGCCGTGAAAATGTTCGATGCCGTGCCCTATATCTACTTGCCGGATCTGCTGGCTGCGGAGCAGGACATTGCCGACCGGCTGAATCTGCTGGCAAAGCGCGGCAAGAATACCGTGCGGGAGCTGGATAAAAACATCCAGATCTTAGAGTTGACGCAGGGCTTTGCCTACGCCCCCCTGCAAAGGGAAGCCATCCGCAAGGCTATGACAGAGAACTGCCTTGTGCTCACCGGCGGCCCCGGCACTGGCAAGACCACCACGGTCAACGCCATTTTGCAGCTGCTGGAAAATCAGGCCGAGCGGGTAGCCCTGTGCGCCCCCACCGGCCGCGCCGCCAAACGGCTCAGCGAGCTGACCGGTCGCAAGGCCAGCACCATTCACCGTCTGTTGGAGGTGGACTATACCGGCGGCGTGGTCAGCTTTATCCACAACGACAAAAACCTGCTCAAGTGTGACGTGGTCATTCTGGACGAGATGAGCATGGTGGACGTCAAGCTGTTTCAGGCACTCATTGCGGCACTGCGCTACACCTGCCGTATTATTATGGTAGGCGATGCCGACCAGCTGCCCAGCGTAGGTGCGGGCAACATCCTCAGCGAGGTCATCCGCTCCGGCTGCGTGCCCACCGTCTGCCTGAACGAGATCTTCCGACAGGCAAAGCGCAGCCTCATCGTGGAAAACGCGCACCATATCATCTCCGGCGAGCCGCTGCAAAAGGGCAGCAAGACCGACGACTTCTTCTTTCTGGAAACGGACGGCGAGGCCGCGCAGCGTCTGGTGTGCGACCTTGTCACAACCCGGTTGCCCCGGAGCTACGGCTTTGACCCCATCCGGGATATTCAGGTGCTGTGTCCCACAAAGCTTGGCCCCACCGGCACGCAGGCGCTGAACGTGGAGCTGCAAAACCTGCTCAACCCGCCCCAGAAAGGCAAGCCCCAGCTGCAAAGCGCCGCCCGGGTGTTCCGAGTGGGGGACAAGGTGATGCAGGTGCGCAACAACTACGAGATCGTCTGGAACCGCATCGGCGGCGAGCAGGGCGTAGGCGCCTACAACGGCGATATCGGCATCGTGGAAAGCATCAACCTGCGAGAGCGCTCCATGGTGGTGCGTATGGACGACCGGCGGCTGCTCTACCCGGCGGAAAACCTGAACGAGCTGGAGATCGCCTACGCCATCACGGTGCACAAAAGTCAGGGCAGCGAGTTCCCGGCGGTGATCCTGCCGGTGGCGCAGGTGC
>OKRS01001836.1_pt1 | contig 13225 bp, 13 predicted proteins | sample 1601191 | NCBI WGS metagenome assembly OKRS01 (sample SAMEA3541509, study PRJEB24748) | human gut metagenome | biome: human gut; feature: human-associated habitat; material: faeces | place: China | collected 2012
GAGTGTAAATATAATTCATGCTAATTTACGTTTAATTTACGGCAATTTATGTTCCAAAATATATGCGCCGCCTTTTTTTATGTAAGCACTCAAATTATGGCTTAAATTAGAAATAAGTAACTTCGCTGCTGAATTTTAAACATCGAATTATGTACAGCAGTGAAGATTTGGAACATTTTCGATAAGAGATGAGCAAAGCAAGCTTGCTTGGACTTTGCCATGACGAGAAAATGTATAAAGAGATTCTATTTCCAGTACCAGACGGAGGCTGTGACGAAGGGGCAGAGATGGCTGCTACTTATCATAGCATCATCGGTACAGTTAAGATGCAGGGACGGTCTGCCTGGGAATACCTCGGTAAGTTTTTTACTAAAAGTCTGATTAAGCGAGTAGAATCAAGCTTGTTTGAATTCTTGAGCGTGAAGACTTTATCTAATATATTTAACGGTTGCAGGGATTTTTTCAGCTTGCGACCAGATAAATTTTCGTGCCAACGAGTGCAGAGCCAAACTTGTTTGAGCTATGCCGAGTGCAGCCGAAAATCATGAAATAAATCGGATTGGCAATATGCCAACATTTTCGATAAGTGAGAACAATTAAAGCTTGCTTTTAAATTGTCGAGCGAAGAAAATGTATGAAATAGTTAATAAACAAGTGAAAATTTTAACATCTCAATATATAGGCACTTGCAAAAGTGCCTATACAAAGGGCTATGCCCTAAATTGAGTACTAACCACAAATATCATGTTATGCATAATTATAATAAGGTAGAGAAAGAAATATTTGTTTTGTTGAGAGACCAAGATGTCAGAGACATCAAGCTTCTTGGCAATACCATTCAAAAGGCGTTTTTCCGTACAGATAAGACCGCTATGCTGGTAGATTGCGCGAATCACAAGGCTAAGTTGTTCTATTCTATACGAAAGCCATACAATCATGAGGATAGAACGGTATTTGCTCAGTTAGTCAGCTTGCTCAATTTTATAGAGGTTCTTGAAAAGAAAGGACTAATTTATCTTCAACCATCCAATGCAGGATGTGAATTGTTCTTTTATGAGAATTTTAAGCATAACTTTCTTCATGGCATTCAGAAGAATTGTAATGTAAAGGAGACAATATCCCAACAAGAACAGATTATTTATGATACTGATGAATATGAAGTGTTAGATGTACAAGGCGTAAAGATGCCAAAGATAAAGTCAGACTTCCTTTTCATCACAAAGGATGGAACTCGTATCATGCAATCAACAGATGTGTCCAGTCTTTATAACCGAATATATAGATTGCTCTGTAGCCGTGCATTTCCAACATCTGCCCTGTCACGTTTTATAGATAATGGCTATTGTCTTGATGAAGAAAAGAGAAGTATCAATTCTCTTCGATATGCCAAAGCAAGTTTATTCATAGCAATGTTGGCATTGTTAGTATCTATGCCTTGCATCTCTGTTTGGTACTCAAACCAACATGCTTATTCAACAATTGATACTGTGCAGTACAATACATTGATAAAGAAACTTAATGCTATAGAAAAGAATGGGAAAGCGACAGATATAAACTTTAAACAGAAAGAGAATTGTAACATAAATTCAAAAAAACAAAACATTTTTAATGACCAATCAAACATCGGAAAATAATAAACGAATAGCCAAGAACACGTTGCTGTTGTATATACGTATGTTCTTTATGATGGGTATTGCGCTTTACACTTCACGTGTGGTGCTTAATACTCTTGGAGTGGAGGACTATGGTATATATAATGTGGTGGGTGGACTTGTTAGTATGTTCGGACTCTTGAACGGATCCATGTCATCAGCCACTCAACGGTATATCACATTTGAACTTGGCAAAGGCGATGGTAAGAGTTTGAACAAGATATTCAGTCTGTCTCTGCAAATACATGCGCTTATAGCTGTTGTAACAGTACTACTGATAGAGTCGGTAGGTTTGTGGTTTCTATATAATAAGATGACCATACCGCCAGAACGTATGACAGCAGCCTTTTGGGTGCTTCAAGCATCTGCGTTGACGTTTATCTTTTCAATTATGTCTGTACCATACAATGCTGATATTATAGCCCATGAGCGTATGTCGGCTTTTGCTTATATCTCAATAATAGAGGCAGTTTTGAAGTTGGCTATTGTTTACATGCTGTTGGTAGTACCGTTTGATAAACTCATTGTTTACGCAATATTACTTGCTCTTGTACAGCTGTCTATACAGTTATGCTATATGGTTTATTGCCATCGACACTTCCCAGAGTCAAGGTATATGCATGTTAAGGACTGGCGTCTGTTCAAGGAAATGACATCGTTTGCAGGATGGAATATGTTTGGTGGATTGTCAAGCATATCTTTTAACCAAGGACTTAGCATGTTGCTTAATGTGTTCTTTGGACCTGTTGTAAATGCTGCACGTGCCGTTGCAACACAAGTTCAGGGAGCCATCCAGATGTTTATAACCAACTTTCAGATGGCTCTCAATCCACAGATTGTAAAGACCTATGCTCAAGAAGACTTCGAAGCAATGCACACGTTGATGTTTCGTAGTTCACGATTCTCATTCTTTCTGATGTATCTGCTTAGTTTGCCAGTTCTGCTTGAAGCTCCACTGATATTGCAGATATGGTTGAAGACAGTACCTGATAATACAGTGATATTCTTGCGTATGATAATATGTACAACGCTTATTTATACTATCATCAATCCGATACTTGTTGCGAATAATGCAACAGGAAAGGTTCGTACTTATTATATAGTATGCGGATCTATGATGATTTCAATACTGCCCATTTCGTATATTGTATTACGTATGGGATGTCCAGCATATAGCGTCTTTATAGTGCATTTCTGTATTGAGTTGCTGACACAGGTTGCAAGACTTATAATGGTTAGAGATAGATTAAAACTATCAATTAGAAAGTATATTCTAAAAGTTTATCTTCCTATTGTTATGGTTACGATAATTGCAGCAATTATACCATTGCTTGTTTATAATTCTATGACAGAAGGCTTAGTGAAATTCTTCATAGTGTCAATTGTTTCAGTAATGTCTGTTGCTTTAACCTCCTTTATTATAGGTTTTAGTCACTCCGAACGACAATTCTTTATTAACAAGTTCAAATTGATTTCTGCAAAGATAAGAATATGATTAATTTAAAAAACAAACAAGACTGTTGCGGATGTTCTGCTTGCGCCCAACGCTGCCCCAAGCAATGCATTTCGATGACAGAGGATGAAGAAGGCTTTCTTTATCCACAAGTAGACAGTAGTAAATGTGTAGATTGTCATTTGTGTGAGAAAGTTTGTCCTGTAATCAATCAAGATGAGGCACGTACTCCGCTGAAAGTTTATGCAGCAAAGAATTCGGATGATGAGATTAGACTCAAAAGTTCATCAGGCGGGATCTTTACTTTGTTGGCCGAACAGACAATAAAAGATGGTGGTGTTGTATTCGGTGCTCGTTATGATACGGAATGGAATGTAATACACGATTATACAGAAACGATAGAAGGCCTCTCGGCTTTTAGAGGCTCAAAATATGTTCAAAGTAATATAAATAGATCATTCTTTAAAGTAAAGACATTTCTAGAGAGTGGACGCAATGTCCTGTTTTCAGGCACTCCTTGTCAAGTAGCAGGCTTGAAGCTATTTCTTCGTAAGAACTATGATAACTTGTTGACTGTTGAATGTGCTTGTCATGGAGTTCCATCGCCAGGTCTTTGGCAACAATACCTAAAAGAACAGACCGCAAAAGATGGAAAAACCATTAAGAATATTGCGAGAATAAATTTCCGAAATAAAGAAACAGGATGGAAACGTTATAGTGTATCCATCGAATATGAGGATGGAAAGAGATGTTTTGGCTATCATGGTGAAAATCCATGGACATGTTCGTTCATCAATAACTTAAACTTGCGTCCTTGTTGTACTAAATGTTCGGCAAAATGCAATAATAGTCGCGCAGATATAACATTGGGTGATTTTTGGGGTGCTGATAAATTCATGCCAGACAATGATGACAAAGGAATAACTCTTGTTATTTGTCATACCGATAGAGCTGTTGACTGTATGATGGATATAGAATGTAAGGAGTATGAGATGGCGGAAGTGTTGCCATACAATAAATCTCTGATTCGGAGTACCAAGGAGAATCCCAAACGTATAGCTTTTTTCAGAAAAGCGACATCGAACTTTATCCCAACTGTTCAATCCTTAACTAAGGAGTCTTTATTTCTACGCTTAAAACTAATGGTGGCAAAATTAATAGGAAGATAGTATTGATATGAAAATTGGAATATTAACTCAAGCATTACATAGTAATTATGGAGGTCTGCTTCAGAACTATGCCCTTCAAGAGGTACTGAGGAGAATGGGGCATCAACCAATAACGATAGATAGGCATATTAGTCGTTCTGTAAATCCGGTGAAAGAAATAGCAAAACGAATAATGCAGTTAATAAAACCTACTTTTGATGCAAGTTTGCTTACTTACAGACAGAAGGCTGAATTGTCACGATTACAACAAACATTTATTCAAGATAATATTCAGCACACTAAACCTCTCTTTTCTCAAAAGGAATTCAACAGTTATGTAGACTCACACCCAATGGATGCATATATTGTTGGTAGCGATCAGTGTTGGCGACCTTGTTATTCTGCAAATATAAGAAACTACTATTTGGATTTTGTTAAGATAAAAGCTAAAAAAATTGCTTATGCTGCCAGTTTTGGAGTTGACTCTTGGGAGTATAATGAAGAGCAGACTTCTGATGTAAGCAAATATGCAGCGGATTTTGACGCGATTTCTATGCGAGAAAATAGTGGTGTAAGACTTTGTAAAGAGAGATTGAAAGTTAATGCTTCTTGGGTTCTTGATCCGACAATGTTGTTTGGTAAGGACGGATTTATGAAGTTCATCACTCCAAAGAAAAAGAGTAGCTATGTTTTGAATTATTTACTTGAGGAATCTGCCGAAGCTCGTCATTTAGTACAACTCGTTTCAAAAAGTATAGGCATAAATGACATACGTTCCAACATTGCTTCACCTGTTTTTCATCGTATGGAGTCATTGAAGTCACATTTAAATATTTCAGTAGAACAATGGTTGAGCAATATTTATAATGCCTCGTTTGTTGTGACTGATTCATTTCATGGAGCGGTGTTCTCTATTTTGTTTAATGTGCCTTTCATTGTTAAACTGAATGAAGTCCGTGGTAATGCTCGTTTAGAATCGTTACTAACTGATTTCAATTTGAGCAATTGTATTTGCAATGATATAAACAATATAACAATACCAGATTTCGATTGGGAAAAGATAAATGCTCACTTAGCAGAAAGAAAGAAAGAATCGAAGTCTTTTCTTGTAAATGCTTTAAATTAAATGAAAATAGGAATACTTACTTTTTGGCAGACAGAAGACAATTACGGACAGTTGCTTCAGTGTTATGCCACACAAACATATTTACAATCGTTGGGGCATGAGACTTTTCTCGTGCGAACAACAAATGGTCGTAATTATAACCCTTCGTTCAAGGAACAATGTATAGACAAGGTGCGAACGGCATATCGATTGTATCGCTATCCTTGGTATTTTACAAAAAATGCTATTGCAAGTGGCTTATATTTATTGACTCATGGAAGATTTCGTAAGCATAATATTGATTTGGAATTTGAGATTTTTCGCCAGAAAAACCTTCATTGTACTAAGGTTTATACACTTGATGAGTTACGCAAAAATCCTCCATTAGCTGATGCCTTTGTTGTTGGCAGTGACCAAATATGGAACACTACGGATGGCATATATTATCTTTCATGGGCAAAGGATGATGTCAAAAAGGTCGCATATGCTGCAAGCTTTGGTTCACGTCATTCTTCTAACGATTTCTGCCAATTGATATCTCCTTGGCTGAAACGTTTCGATGCTGTTTCTGTAAGAGAAGAAAGTGGCATAACATTGTGTAAAGATGCAGGACGTAGTGATGCAGAATGTGTGGTAGACCCAACGATGTTGTTGGATGCTCAAGATTATAGACAAATAGCATCCCCACGTATTCTAAAGGATAAATACATGTTTATATATTTCCTTGGAACAAGAACAATGATTGATTGGAAACAGATACATCAGTTTGCAAAACAGAAACATCTAAAGATTGTTTATGTTGCAAGTCAGGGACAGGTCGACAAATTTGAACACACTCATGCGTCTATTCAAGAATGGCTATCATTGATAGACAATGCAGAATATGTAATGACAAACTCTTTTCATGGAACGGTTTTCACATTGTTATTTGGAAAGAAGTTTCTTACTTATCCGGTATGTGGCGCAGCTGCCAAGATGAATGACCGCATAACAACTCTGTTGAATCCTTTAGGTCTTGGCGAGCATATTTATAATGGAAATATAAATATGTTAGAATTGCCGATAGATTATGAAAGTGTTCACAAACAGATGGCTGAACGGTCATGTAAGGGAAAGAATTTCTTGAATAAAAATATTTAGTAATATGAGTAATCCCAAACTATCAATAATAATACCAGTATACAATGTAGAGTATTTCTTAAGAGATACGCTTCATAGTATACTTGAGCAGAAGTTTACCGACTGTGAGGTAATATTAGTTGACGATGGCTCTGAAGACAATTCGTTGAAGGTTTGTCATGAGATGGCTGCTAAAGACGAAAGATTTAAAGTTTTTCACAAAGAGAATAGTGGAGTTAGCAATACACGAAACTTTGGTTTTGAACGTGCTATTGGAGACTATGTCTATTTTATGGATTCTGATGATTTATTACATCCACAATTTCTTGAGGTGATGATGGGCGAGGCATTGAAAACAAATGCAGACTTAGTTTGTTGTGAATATACCACTTTCATCAAAGAGCCATCGTATATAAAAATAGATGACTTTCGTGTTGACGACTTGCGAGCAAATGGTTCTGACCCCTTTGAAGTGCTAACGCATGCTGCACATGCTACCAGCATGTGCAGCAAGGTTCTCAAGAGAACCTTGCTCCACAGCTTTGGTATCATGTTTCGCCCTGGAATGAGTTTTGGTGAGGATATGTTTGTTGCGTGGAAATGTTGTCTTGTGGCAAAAACCGCTCGTTTTGTTCGCCTTCCTTTATATTATTATAGACAGACGGGGGACAGTGCTGTATCACGCTATCACGACAAGCTATATGAATCTTACCGTGCATCGTTTGATGATATTCGAGCATTTGTTGTGCGAAACAACATTATAGTTAAGGACTTTGAGAATAATTTTGCAAGATACTTCGCTCAGCGTTTAAACTCTTTTGTGCGTATGGAAGTTAAAGCTCCATATGGTATGAGTAAAAAGAAAAAACGTCTTGAAACAATAATAGCTGATCCTGATATGCAGTGCGGATTGAAATTAAATCCAGGTAACAACCCTCTTTACGATATGGCAAGGAAAAAGAATATCTTTGGTATGCTATTGTATGGATACAAGAATGAGATGATTGATAATGTAAAGAATAAAATAAAGAAATTAATAAGATGAACATGAAATTAAGCCTTGATTTTCTTTCTCAGTATAGAACTGAGCTAATGGGTTTTGCAATCTTTTGGATATTCTTTTACCATACTGGTGTCAATATTCCTGTGTTTAAAGCTTTGTTCTCTGTGGGCTGGATAGGTGTTGAGATATTCTTTCTGGTTTCTGGTTTTGGTTTGTGTTCATCACTTACAAAGAATCCGAATATAATACAATTCTATAAGCGAAGATTTATACGTATTATTCCTACATGGTGGTTCATATTAGGTTCTATGCACGTCGTAGGATTTGTTTCGGGGGGGGGTAAGATGTCCTCATTCAATATGGGAATGTGTTCAATGGTATACAGGAATTGGATGGTGGATTGGAGGTATGTATTTTGAATGGTATATGCCAACACTCATCTTGTTTTATTTATTATCGCCATTTATTAATAAGTTAAATAACAGCACACTTTTGTTGTGTTTTATTTTGAGTGTAATTGCAGGAGTATTATTACATGCTTTTGGCTTATTGGAGCATATATATATGTCTTATCAACGTATACCTGTATTTCTTATGGGCTTTATCTTATATCGTAAGTATAGGAATGGAGGTATAAATATTAATAAGTTATTAGGATTGGCAATTATAATAGTGGGTATTGTTATTTTTGGATACGCCTATATATTCAAGGATACAGATTTAATTCTTAGTTTGGAAATGCGTCGATATTCTCTGCTATTGTTTCTTGTGCCATTGATTTATGTTATTACCTTTTTTGTAACCCCATTGCAATATTTAAAAAAGGGAATTTCAATCGGAAAGCATGTACAGCATATGTTCTATTTCTTGGGGACAATTAGTATGGAAATTTATCTCTTGCATATTAATCATAACTATTCATCTAAAGTTACGGATTTATTAGGTGTGTATATGAATGGATATTTTGTGAATGTATTGTGGTTTTCAATAGTGGTTATAGCTGCATTTCTCACTCATAAAATTGTAAAAGTTACAATGAATAATTATATTAATAAGTAAATGATAAACATTAAAGATAATAAAGATTGTTGTGGATGCACTGCGTGTTTTTCTGTGTGTGCTCATCATTGTATCACAATGATAGAGGATGCGGAAGGATTCCTGTATCCACAAGTTGATGCAAGCAAATGTGTTCACTGCGGGTTGTGTGAGAAGGTATGTCCAATGCAACATCCTGAGTCAGATAATGAAGTTCGTAATGTTATAGGTGCAAAACATAAGGATGCTGTCGTACGCAAAGATAGTTCTTCTGGTGGTGCATTCTCTCTTCTTGCAGAAGAATTCATTTCAAATGGAGGAGTTGTTGTGGGTTGTGCCATGAACAAAAACTTACAGGCAGAACATATTATTTGTACAAATAAAGAAGATATAGTGAGACTACGCTCCAGCAAGTATGTACAAAGTAATATGGATGGGGTGTATCCACAAGTTCGTAAAATGCTACGTGAGGGACGGATGGTCCTATTTTCGGGTACCCCTTGTCAAGTAGCAGGACTTCGACGCTTTTTAATTAAGCCGTTTGACAATCTCTATTGTATTGATATCCTTTGTCATGGAGTTCCCTCACCTAAGTTATTCCGTGAATATAAGGAAATGATGGAGACTAAATATAAAGCTAAAGCCAATTTTGTGAGTTATCGTAGCAAAAAGAAGGAATGGAAACGCTTGTATATAAATCTTAAGTTTGATAATAACAAGGAATATTTTAAGAGTGCTACATTCGATCCTTACATGCAGCTTTTCTTAGGAAATATGTCACAACGTTCTTCTTGTTTTCACTGCCCGTTTACAACAACTAATCGCCAAGGTGACATCTCGCTTGGAGACTTTTGGGGCATAGGACGTAATCATCCAGAATTGGATGACGACAAGGGTATTTCTATGATTCTCCTTAACACTAATAAGGGAGAAAAAATGTATAATGACATAAAAGATGGTATTGTAGGTTTTGACAGTAACATAACTCAAGCTATTGCTGGAAACAAAGTATTGGTTGAAAACATTCACGGTGAGGAAAAGCGCAACCACTTCTATGCTGATTATGTGTCAGAAGGTTTGTATGGCACATTAAAAAAATATACGATAAAATATCCAATGTGGAAGCAATTATATATTCGCTTCATGCGTTGGGGATTAGATTTGTTGAGAAAATTAACACATAAAGGATATTAGAAATGCTTATAATTCTATCGTTATTTATAATATGTGCATTGTTTGCATATGGTATAGAGACAACCAATGATAAAAAAATACAAAATTATCTGATATGGATATGTCTTACACTAATGGCTTTAGTGAGTGGTACACGTCTTTGTGGTGGTCTTGACTTTCCTACTTACGAAAACCATTATTATTTTTTATCTACATTTCCATACGTTTTAAATCCAGTCAATGTTAATCAGAACTATGAGATTGGTTATACTTATATAGCCTCATTCTTTAAAACTATTGGTGTCTCGTTTTATGGGTTCTGCTTAATACATGCTGCTTTTTTCTATTTTTGTTTGTGGAAAGGTATAAGTAGATATACTAATCATTTTGGAATCGTAATATTGATTTTCCTTTACAAATTATTTTTCTACAATACCATGATAAGTATGAGACAAAGTATAACTATCGCTTTGTTCTTTGTACTTCTACCATTAATAGAAAACAAAAAGCTGATAAAATATTATGTATGTGTTTTTTTTGTATCAAAAATACATAATGGTGCTTATCTTCTGTTTCTTTTATACCCACTAATATATATTGGATTAACGAAAAAACGAATACGTTTAATGAATTTAATCTTCATACCAACAATTGCTATTGGTATGGCTGGTATTGATGTTTTAGGTCCAATAGGTGAGTTGCTACAGGACAATGCAGCAAATGAAGCAATGGGTAGTAAGGCGGCTAAATATTTCGAGAATGATAATATGTCGGCAATCGGTATATTCCACACAATGGAATATTTTCTTATTATGTTTCTATTTTATATGAACATAAAGAAGTTCAACTTGAATGATGCAAAAACACATCTGATTATTTGGATGTTTCTTTGCTTATTGCCATTGTTTACGTTATTTCGAGGTAGCGAGATATTGACACGTGAGAAAGACTATTTTACAGTTTTTTATGCAGTCATTCTTGGAATGATTATTGATAGAATCCCTAAAACTAAGTATCTTATATATGTCGGTGTCACATTATTGTGTGCATTTGGATATTATCGTTATGTGTTAGCGTTTGATAATGGTGCATTCTTAAGGTATTCTTCGTGGTTGTTTGATTCTCAATATAGTTTTTTTCAATAATTGAATTATGGTAAAGATACTTCATGTATATCCACAACTCATGTGTGGTGGAACAGAGACTGTTTTTTATAGCCTAATTAAAGCTTCTGACAAAACAAAATATCAATATGATATATTGGTGCAACGTTCTGGTCAGCAAGAATATATTTTTCAAAAACAAGGGTGCCGAATAATAACAATCCCTTATAAGAATTCAAAACAATATCATAAAGCTTTAGCTGCTTTCTTTTCAAAGAACAAATATCAAGCAGTGCATTGTCATATGTTTCCAGAAATGGCTATTGTGTTAGAAGAAGCACGAAAAGCAAGAATTCCACATTGTATTAGTCATTCTCATAATGCTCGTATTGATATTCCAAGGATTCTATGGCCATTGCGCTATTTTAAGCACCATAAGTATGAAAAGTTTGCTACAGACCTTTTGGGATGTTCAGAAATAGCTCTTAAATGGCTGTTTCCTTGTAGATGGAAAGAAGGAATTGTAATTTACAATGGTATTGACTTGGATGCTTTTCAATTTGATGCAGATGTACGCAAACAATACAGGGAAAAGCTGAAAGTACAAGATGATACGAAGGTAGTTATAAATGTAGGCAGATGTACAGACCAAAAAAATCAAAATTTCATTTTAGATCGTGCCAAGACTCTAATTAATGAAAATATTCTTTTTGTGATTATTGGCGAAGGGCCTTTAATGGAAGGTTTACAAACAAGAATAGAGGAAGAGAACATTACCAATGTTCGTATGCTTGGAAAACAGTTTGATGTACCACAATGGCTATGCGCAGCCGATTTATTTATGTTCCCATCTATTTATGAAGGACTCGGAATAGTTGCAATTGAGGCGCAAGCTAATGGTCTCCCCGTATTATCAACAGATTCTATACCATTAGAAGCAGATATGCATATTGGGCTTTTTCATAGAATCCCATTAGAAAATGTTGAAAAGTGGAAGACTTTGTTATGTGATACAAGTTTAAATGCTGAGAGGAGAATGAAAAAATCAGCAGAAGCATATCACAGTAAGTATAATATTAAGAATGTAGTAAAAGAAGTTGAACATATATATATGAAATAATAATGTTAGTTACAGTTTTTACACCTACATATAATAGAGCGTATAGAATTCAAGCGCTATATGAAAGTCTACAGAAGCAGACTTGCAAAAATTTTGAATGGCTTGTAGTTGACGATGGATCAACAGATAACACAAGCGAGTTGTTCGAACAATGGCATGTAGAAGAAAATACATTTTCAATTCGCTACTTTAAGCAACCTAATGGTGGAAAGCATAGAGCTATCAATCGTGGAGTTAAAGAAGCGAAAGGAGAACTGTTTTTCATTGTGGATAGTGATGACACTCTTTCTTCTAATGCTATAAGGATAGTTTTTGAGCAATACTTAAGTATAAAAGATGATGTGTCTTTTGGTGGCGTTTGTGGACTTAAAGCTTATCATAATGGAGAAAGAATTGGAGGTGAATGTGATTTTGGTATACTAGACTGCACAAGCCTTGATTTTCGATTTAAGTATCATATGAAAGGTGATATGGCAGAAGTTATACGCACTTCTGTTTTTAAAGAGTTTCCTTTTCCTGAAGTAGAAGGTGAGAAATTTTGTCCGGAAGCTTTGGTATTTAATAGAATTGCTACAAAATATAAACTCAGATATTTTTACGAGAAAGTCTACTTGTGTGAATATCTAGAAGATGGCTTGACTGCATCTATTGTAAAAATTCGCATGAAAAGCCCACAAACATCATCAATGTATTATTCTGAACTATTCCATATGCCAATATCATTTATACAAAAAATAAAGGCTGCAATAAACTATTGGCGTTTTGCATATTGTATGGATAGCAATAAACCTAAATATCCAATTGGGTGGGGGTGGATTTGTAAACCATTAGGATATTTGTATCATAGAAAAGATATTAAGTTATGAAAATACTCCAAGTAATTACTTCTCTCTCCACAGGTGGAGCAGAGAAACTGATATCAGAGATTACTCCGATACTTAGAGATAAAGGTCACCAAGTGGATGTCCTTGCTTTTGATGGCGCTGATACAGCTTTTAAGAAAGCATTGACAGATAAAGGGATAAAGGTGTATTCTTTTGGAAAAGGATGCAATGTTTATAATCCTCTCTTTATCTTCCGTCTTGCGAAGATGATGAAAAGTTATGATATAGTACATACTCACAATACTGCTCCGCAGCTTTTTGCTGCCATTGGCAGCATGTTATGTTCTGTCGTGCTGTGCACGACAGAACATAACACTTCCAATCGCAGACGCGATTGGAAGTGGTATGTGCCTATAGACAAATGGATGTATAGTAAATATAGTAAGGTTATATGTATCAGTGATTCTACAGAACAGAATCTTCGAGA
>OKRS01001837.1_pt1 | contig 13217 bp, 10 predicted proteins | sample 1601191 | NCBI WGS metagenome assembly OKRS01 (sample SAMEA3541509, study PRJEB24748) | human gut metagenome | biome: human gut; feature: human-associated habitat; material: faeces | place: China | collected 2012
GATAGTTGGCTATCATATCAAATGAGGTTTTCTCCTTATCTATATAGATAACGTGATTTTCTTCATTCTCAGCGATGTGATTATAAATTCGCCGCATCACACAACTCTTGCCGACACGCCTCTGGCCCGTCAATGCAATCATCATTCCACGTCCAAACATGCGTTCGATACGATTGGAATACCCTAGTCTTTCTAATATTTTTTGTTTCATACGAGTAAAACTTTTCGCAAAGATACTCTTTTTGTTTCACATAAGTAACAAAAACGATAGATTTTTTGTTTTTATTACTTATAATTAACAGGTTTGGTACACATTGCGCCTCACGAGAAGCGACAAGTGTCTATATGCCACGAAGAAAAGGAGGCGTATAGACCCTTGTGTATATGGTAACTAAAGTTTCGCAAGTTACTTGAATATACTGACAAGGAAAAGACTTTACATTCGAAACTGCCTGAAAGACTCCGGAACGAGAAGTGAGAGAAGCTGGAAGACTGGTGCGCCGGCGGGGGGATACACGCTACTTCACTTCATTCCTAAACTCCACCTTCCGCCTCCGGCTTGCCGAGGTACGTTTTGTGGCTTCTCTGCCCGCACCTATCTGTACCGCATTTTCAAGTTAAAGGGAGGCTGTACCCTACCGAATGATGGGAGAAAATGGCTGAAGATATAGCCCTAGAGGATAAAACAGGACTAACCATTTTTTCGCGAAATAACCAGGAAAGCACATCACGAAATGAAAACATACGTTAAAAAAGTGTCCATTTGCCCCACCAAATGGACACCTAAGTGTAAAAAGTGAACCCCTTTTTCCGAAAAAAACACTATATTTGTACCATGAAAGAATTAGAAACCATGCCAAGGATAGAACTCGCCCTGATTATCATCGGGGTGGCTGCACTCATGTTAGGTATTATCTTCGCATATCTTTCTATTTCTGGCATCGATATTCATCATGCTGTTAAACCTCTTGTATTTCCTGGAGTGAACTTAGCAATAAGCAGACAAATATAAATAACAAATATAAAATTAAATTATGAAAAAGTTTAATAATCAATCCTATGGGTCGCAAGTCGGCCGTATGAACAATGGGGGAGGTAAGTTCCGAAGGATCGCCCTATTCCCATTGATGTTGTTGATGTTGTTGCTTCTACCTGCCAATATGGTGGCGCAGACGGCAGCTTCCAGCTCTAAGTACATAGCAACGTATGAATCCTCTACCCAAACTTTGACTTTCAAAGAATATGCGGGAGAAAACCTTCCTGAAAATAGTGCTTGGGTGAAAGATAATGTGAGTGTGGAGTGTCTTATAGAAAATGTTACTATCAAGTACATTGTTTTCGATAAGAGTTTCAGCACATACACTCCTACATCGTTAAACGGTTTTTTTAAAAGACTCAAAAATCTGGAAAAAATTACAGGCCTGGAATATCTGAATACAGAGAAGGTGACGGATATGCAAAAAATGTTCTCTAATTGTAAAAACCTCTCATCGCTCGACCTCTCTAATTTCAATACAGAGAAGGTGACGAATATGTCAGGGATGTTCTATTATTGTAACAAACTCTCATCGCTCGACCTCTCTAATTTCAATACAGAGAAGGTGACGAATATGTCAGGGATGTTCTTTGGCTGCTCAGCTCTCACAACCATCTACGCTAGCGATAATTTTAAAACGGACAAGGTTACTGTTAGTTCTAATATGTTCGGTGGCTGCACAAACCTCAAAGGCTATGATAGTAGCAAAATCGACCACACCTATGCCAACTGCAGCACGACTGGTTACTTTACTCCTGGATGTGCTTATGCCGAGTTTGATAATGCCACTAAAACTCTTACTTTCCGCTACAAGAGAGTCAAGCCCGAAGGAGCTTATGATCTTAATGTGGGGGATAACGATCCGGGCTGGTATGCCCAAAGAGAAAATATCGAGAAGGTGGTCTTCGATGCTTCGTTTGCAAATGCAAGACCAACGAGCTGTTATAGGTGGTTCTATAAGTGTACCTCTCTGACCGAAATTGAAGGTATTGAGAATCTGAATACTCAGAACGTGGAAAATATGCGCTATATGTTTACTTCCTGTATAAAACTTAAATCGCTCGACGTCTCTAAGTTCAATACAGCGAATGTGACGCATATGTCAAACATGTTTGAGGACTGTGAAGAACTCTCTTCGCTCGACCTCTCTAATTTCGATACTCAGAACGTGAAATATATGGACAAAATGTTCCATAATTGCAATAGTCTTACCTCGCTCGACCTCTCTAATTTCGATACTCAGAACTTGAATTTTATGAGCCAAATGTTCCATAATTGCAATAGTCTTACCTCGCTCGACGTCTCTAACTTCAATACTCAGAAAGTGATAGAAATGAGCCTAATGTTCTATAATTGCAATAGTCTTACCTCGCTCGACGTCTCTAACTTCGATACTCAGACCGTGGTTAATATGTCAGAGATGTTCTATGGCTGTCAAAACCTCTCTTCGCTCGATCTCTCTAAGTTCGATACTCAGAACACGACATATATGTACAAAATGTTCTATGGTTGCTCTGGTCTTAAAACCATCTATGTCAGCGACAAGTTTGTTATAACAAAAGAAAAAGATGGTTCTAATATGTTCTCTGGCTGCACAAACCTTAAAGGTTTTATAGATTATATCAGTAACTCAGACAAGGACAATAACGAATACGCCAACTACAAGACTGGCTACTTCACCAAGCTGGTAGGTAAGAATGGTGAAGAGAAGATAGGTGCAACGGGAGAAACTCTTACTGCGGAGAATCTTGTTCTTGCCGACGGCAAGGATTTCGTGGCTTATGACCAGTTCGCAGCCAAGGCTGCATCTTACAACCGCACTATTAATCCTGGTACAACCTGGGCTACGCTCTGCCTGCCTTTCGAGGTATCTCTCGACAATCAGAACTTCCGTGCATTCAAGCTTCTTTCGGCTGACGAGGGAGCAGAAACTGTAGAACTCGAAGAGATAGAGACAAGCATCGCTGCTGGTACTCCTGTTATCATCAAGATGAAGGATGGAGCAAATTCGCTCAGCATCTCTGAAGCCGACAAGGCAATAGCAAAAGATGTTCAGGCCTCAGAAACTGCTAATGGCAACTATCAGCTCCAGGGTATCTATACCCAAAAGGTGTTCGACAAGGATGCTGATAACAACTGCTACATCGTGAAGGGCAACAAGCTGATGAACCCAGCCAAACTGTTGGAGAACACAAACACAACACAGGTGGGCAGCAAGCCTTTCCGTGCTTACATGGTAGGCAATACTACTGCTCCTGCTGCTGGCGCCAAGATGTTCAGCATCGCCATCGGTGGCGGCACTACAGCCATCGACAGCCTCAACACCATTGCCAACGACAAGGCTGTATATTATGACCTGCAGGGCAATCGCCTCAACGCTCCTCAGAAGGGCATCAACATCGTGAAGCGTGGCGGCAAGACCATGAAGGTTATCATCAAGTAATTAAAAAATATAAATGGTATGAAAAAGAAAAAATATATCAAGCCAGTGGTTAGCGTCATGGAAATGGAAACCACAGCCATCCTCGCCGGCTCTGTTATCCAGAAAGCGGCAGAAGAGGATTACAGCGATGAAAAAGTGCAGGATTTCTGGGATAATCCAACCAATAAGGGAATTTGGGCCGACTAGCCTCTGATTCTCTATCGTACCCCCACCAGGCAGTTTATTTGATGCCTGGTGGCAAAATAAAAGCCCCCGGTGCTATACGCATCGGGGGCTTTTACCGTACCTCATGGGAAAACAACAAGGGTCTTTCTTTTTATTCCTCTGCCAGTTCCTTCATGGCATCGTTCAGTGTATTGAACAAAACATTGATGTTTTCTTCTTCGTTCTTGCAGGCTTCCTTGAACAAGGCTACGGGGTCTTCCGGGTCACCCTTCAGCGGAGCCTCGTTGAGAAGGATATTTACATTGCTCAGCAGCATGCCGTGCAGAGTAGGCATGTGGAGCTGAGACTGCGTGCCCTCCTTGCTGCCACACTTCAAGCCGGCAGCATACGCCTTTACGATGATGCGTACCAGCAGATGGATAGCCATCGGCTCATCGGCAAGGCTGATGAGGATGCCGTGGGTATAATCGCGCAGATGCTCCTCAATGGTGGTAAACTTACCCTGCAGCAGCCAGGTGAAGTTGCGCTTGTATTCAGCCTCCATCGCATTGTAAAGCGGATTCGACTTGCAGGCTATGCGCAGATAATCGAGCATTGTAGGCTCAAAGGAAGGATCCGCCTTCTTCATGCTCTCGAAATTCTTCTTCATGCGGTCGTTCGCCTCATCCGCACTCTTGTAGTTGAGACGTACGAGGGTAGAGAACATGATGTCGAAGAAATATTGGTTCACCTCGCCATAATGCTCCAGCATCATCTGCTTGATTTCCTTCGGGTCGTTCTTCTTCTTGAAGTCGTCGCCGCCGATTGCCGCATCCATGATGCCACGGGCATACGCCTCAAAGAAAGCTCTTACAAACGAAGCCACAGCTTGGTAACTATTGATTCTTTTGCTCATTGTTTATCAAAATGAATTAATCAAAAAAATGAATTAATCAAAGATTTAATCAAAGAATGATTTAATCAAAAATCTTGAATTCATATCCCTGTTCCATCAGCCATTCTATGGATTGCGGGAGCGCCGTCTTCAGCTTGTCGATGCTCTTCAGTGAGTCGTGGAAGGTGATGATGCTGCCGTTGCGGGCATACTTCTTCACGTTGTTCACCACGTCTTCTGCCGTCATCCATTTGGAATAATCTCGGGTCACCACATCCCACATAATCACCTTGTAGGTGCGATGCAGCCACCAGTACTCACTCTGTCGCATCCATCCATGAGGTGGACGGAAGAGATGGGCGTGGATGATGTCGTTCGCCTTGTTGGTGTTGAGCACGTAGGAGATGACACGGTGCTTGAAGGCACCGATGTGGTTGAAGGTGTGGTTGCCAATCTGATGACCCTCTGCCACAATCTGGTTGTAGAGGTCGTGGTTGCGCAGCACGTTTTCGCCCACCATGAAGAAGGTGGCCTTGATGTTGTACTTTCTCAAGGTTTCCAGGATGAATGGGGTGGATTCGGGAATCGGACCATCATCGAACGTGAGATACACCGAATGGTCGTTCTTGTCCATTCGCCATATTGCCTTTGGATATAGCCATCTAAGCCACTTGGCTGGTTGCTCTATGAACATGGGAAATATTGATTTTTATGAAATAATGAAAAGATGACCTCGCAAAACGCGAGGCCATCTCTTGTATTCTGATTACTGATTGCCTTCTGGCATTCTGCCGCCTCTGCCGTGGTACAGGGTATAGAGGTTGTTGAGTTGCTTCTGATACTTCTGTTCCAACTGAGGACTTACCATGCCTGCCACATCGCAGGTGCTCTGCATGATCATGATCTGACGGATGCAGTCGTTCTGACTCTGCAGGAAGTGGTCGTTAGACAACGACAGGTAGTAGTTGAGATATTGTGAAGCGTTCTTCCAAACTGCCTCCACATACTCCTTACCCTTTGCCTTTTGACCGGTCATCAGCCAGCCGCGAGCCATATCCAGAGCGCCGCTCATGTAGTCGAGCGTCACATTGTATGCAGGAATCTCCACATCAGCCTTCTTCAGGATGTTGATAGCCTTCTGCTTCTTGCCTTCGGCGATGAGCTGCAGGGCTGTTTGGGCAAGCAGACGGCGATGTGTATAGCACATGCGCATGGTGGTCTCGTCGATGTAGAGGCCCTTCTGCTTCAGGTTGCCGAACTTGAATCGGGTCATGATGTTATGATAGGTCTTCTCTGTGTCGAAGTTCTTGGCTCCCGGCTTGTTGGTGGTGAACGGAGTGATACGGTTGACGAGACCCTCCTGAACGAAGTTGTCGCCAAGGTTCATGTAGTTCTCCTGACCCACTGTCAAAGCCACGTAGAGTGGACGGGTCCAGTTGCTCTGAGCCAGCATTTCGAGCATCATCAGGTCGTTCTTGTAGAGAGCACTCTTGCCGGCAAGCGAGATCACCATCTTGTCAGGGATGGAATCCGAAGCCATCATCATGCCGCTCTTCTTCACAGCCTCCTTGTCGATGGTGACGTAGAGGGTATCTGTTGGGATAACGTGCATATCTGGGTTCTTGCTGCGTACCCAGTATTTCAGGATGTTCTTCAGCTCGAATGGCTCATTGCCAAACTGCTTCTTGGCATTCTCTGGGTCCTGCTTGTAGAATTCCAGAATCTGCTGCTTAGCCTCAGGCTGAACAGATACATACTCGTTGGTGCCTGAACAGAAGTCGAGACGTGGCCAGGTGATAGGCACGGATGGGGAGTCGTAGGCAGGACGCATCATCTGGTCGATGTACCAGTCGGTCTGCAGATAGCTCAGGTTACATACACGTGCATCGGTTCCAACGCCCTCTACTTCCTGGTTGTACCAGAGTGGGAAGGTATCGTTATCACCATTGGTAAAGATGATAGGATGGCTCTTCTCCTGGAGTGACATCAGGTAGTTCTGACCGAAGTCACGGCAGGTGTAGCGGCCGGAGCGGTCGTGATCGTCCCAAGTCTGCGATGCCATCTGGATAGGCACGAGGAGGGTGATGACGGCAACGATGGCTGAAATAGCTGTACCGCTGAGCTTCATCTTCTGCTTCAGGATATCGAGGATGGCTACTACGCCAAGACCGCACCAGATAGCGTATGCATAGAATGAACCGGCGTAGGCATAGTCACGCTCACGTGGCTGCATAGGAGTCTGGTTCAGATAGAGCACGATGGCAAGACCTGTCATGAAGAACAGGAAGAATACCACCCAGAACTGCTGGATACCTACAGGGAGAACCTCCTCTGTTTCTACGCCGTTCTTTACTACCTTGCGCTTGCGGGTGTACCAAGCCTGCCAGAAGAGACCGATCAAACCGAGAATCAGCGGCATGCAGTAGAACACGTTGTGACCCTTGTTCTCCTTCAGATCATCTGGCAACTTGCTCTGGTCGCCATAGAGCTGGTCATCGATGAATGAGAAACCGGAAATCCAGTTGCCATGCTCTGGCTCACCATTGCCCTGGATATCGTTCTGACGTCCGGCAAAGTTCCACATAAAGTAGCGCCAGTACATGAAATTGCACTGATAGGAGAGGAAGAAGCGGATGTTGTCAATCTGTGAAGGCATCTTCACCATGATATTCTCTCCGCAGCGGTCGTAAGGCACCTCGGTGCCATCCACGCCGCCCATCCAGTCTTCGTATGCCTGGGCATGAGCCGAACTGTACATACGTGGGAAGAGCATATTCTGTGCATAGATATACTTGTTCTTGTGGCTTACCACGAAGTAAGAGTCCTTCTCGTCGGCAGAAGCCTTCTCCTTGCGCTGGTAAACCGGTGCACCTTCCTGCATCACAGGCTTGCACATGTTGCCATCCACTTCGAGGGCAACCTGAGAGGTGTATGCCTGACCATAGAGCAGTGGGCGGTCGCCATACTGGTCACGGCTCAGATAACTGCCCAGGGTAAAGATATCCTCAGGAGAGTTCTGGTCCATAGGAGGGTTGGCAGATGAACGGATTACGATGAGCGCATAGCTTGAGTAACCGATCATGAGCATCAGCATGCAGAGCAAGGCTGTGTTCTTGATGCGGGCTGTAACCAGCGGCACGCGCTGCATCTTCTTCTTGGCGATGCCAGTCACCTCGTCAACGCCTGTTACCACTTCCTTCTTGCGCTTGTAGGTAAGGGCAAGCCAGAGAACGGCGAGGACGATGATGCCGCAGACTACGGCTGTCCAGCCATATCCATAGAATGGAATACCGAGCATACCGAAACCGAGAACGAAGGCGATGTTCTGCTTCTTCTCGTTCTTTTCTGAAGCATTGTAAGTCTCGTAGATGCCCCAGATAACAGAGGCAACGAGGCAGATGATATATACGATTTCACCGGTGTTGAATGGACAACCGAGTACGTTGACGAAGAACAGCTCGAACCATCCGCCTACGGTGATGATACCTGGAACCACACCATACAATACGGCTACCACTACCAGGAACGAGAGAACCAACGCCAGGAGCGATCCCTTCAGGTTGGCATGAGGCACCTTTTTGTAGTAGTAAACCAATACGATGGCTGGGATACAGAGCAGGTTGAGCAAGTGCACACCGATACTCAAACCGGTCATATAGGCGATGAGCACGAGCCATCGGTCGCTATGAGGTTCGTCGGCGTGGTCTTCCCACTTCAATATCAGCCAGAATACCACGGCGGTGAAGGCAGATGAGAAGGCGTAAACTTCACCCTCTACAGCCGAGAACCAGAAGGTATCGCTGAAGGTGTAGATGAGTGCGCCCACCATACCTGATGCCTCGATGGCAATCAGCTTGCTGGTGGTCATTTCCTTCCAGTCGCCGATGATGAGCTTGCGAGCCAGGTGGGTAATTGTCCAGAAGAGGAACATGATGCAGACTGCACTGAGGAGTGCGCTCATCGTGTTCACCATCTTGGCCACCTGAGTGGCATCGCTGGCGAAGTGTGTGAAGAAATTGCCCATGAGCATGAAGAAAGGTGCCCCCGGTGGGTGACCGATTTCCTGCTTATAAGCAGTAGTGATAAACTCAGGACAGTCCCAGAAACTGGCTGTCGGCTCAATCGTGGAACAATAAACGAAAGCCGCAATGATGAATGCGACCCATCCGAAGATATTGTCCACCAATTTGTACTGTTTCATTATTGTTTAAACTTTAATGTATTATATTTCTTTATTTCCAGTGTATAAAACGTTGCAAAGATACTAAAAAGATGAGATAATCTAGAAGTTCTTTCTTGTTTTTTAGGCATTATTATATTATCTATCTAAACATTTAGGAAATAAGCTTCTAAACATTCAGGAAATGTTCTTCCAGTTTTTCTCTTGGCATATCTGCCGTATCGTGATAATGCAGGTGATGGTTTACGCAGGCGATGTGCTTCACGTTGTTGAGCACTTCGGCTACATCGTGGCTCACGATGATGATGGCGCATTCCTTGTTAATCTGCTCCAGCATCTCGTACATCTGCTTCTGGAATCGGCGGTCGATGTAGGTGTTGGGCTCATCGAGGATTACCACATCGGGCTTGGATACGATGGCGCGTGCCAGGAGCACTCGCTGCAGCTGTCCGCCGCTCAGGGCAGCGATGTGGCGGTCTTTGAATTCCATCAGCTGCATGCGTTCCAGGGTGTTGAGCACCTGCTGGTGCTGCGCTTGGCTATATCTGGAAAAGAGGCTCTTGGTCTTGCTGAGGCCGGAGAGCACTACTTCGTATACGGAGATGGGGAATTGCTTGTCGAGGGAGTTGTATTGTGGGAGATAGCCCATCGAAATCTCCTTTACTTCCTCAACTTTCGCTTCTCCGTTCTCATCCAGGATAGGATTTCCGTTTTCATCTTTCATTTTCTTGAAATATCGGATATTTCCTTCCGTGGGCTTCATGAGTCTAAGGATGAGGCGCATGAGGGTGGTCTTGCCACCACCGTTTGGTCCGATGATGCCAAGATAATCGTCCTGATAGACGGTGAGATTGATGTCATTGAGCACCTGCTTGCCGTCGTATCCGGCGGATAGATGCTCGATTTCGATTAACTTTGAACTTTGAGCGTCCAACTTTGAACCTTGAACTTTGAACATTGAACTTTATGATTAGTTATTGTTCTTTATACTTTTTATAAAATATTGGCGATCCTACTTTCCAACCACAATTTCCTTGCCTTGCACTGCGGCTGCCGCTTCCTGCATCGCCCAGCTCCATTCTCCCTGCAATGGGTTGATATTCATTGGCTTGGTCTGGCTTTCCTTGATGAAAGTATTGGTGTTGCGGTTGGCAAATTCAGCTTGAATGAGGCAATATTTTATCTTTTCTTTTCTTGCTCTCTCTATGAGGCTCTTCAGCTGGGCAGCACTCGGCTCCCTGCCTTCTTCCTCAATGGCCAACTGCTCCAACTGGTAATCACGGGCGAAGTAGGTGAGGATAGGGTGATAGATCACAAACTTGCGAACCATCTCGGGATGATCCTTGAAACCCTTTCTGATGGTGCTGTCTCGCTTGTCGATGATATTCAGCAGCGACAGATAGTTCTTCTCAAAGAACGCCTTGTTCTTCGGTTCCAGATTACAGAGCGCCTTGAGGATGTTGCTCGCGATGATGCGGGCATTCTGGCAACTCATCCAGACATGCGGATCGATGTTGCCGCCCGGTGTCTTGGCAGGCTTGATGCCTGCGGATGTATCTATCACCTTCATATCCGGAGCATTGTCCTGTAGCTTCTTCATCCAGGTCTGTTCAAAACCGATGCTGCCCACCTTCAGATAGAGGGCACTCTTCGAGAGTTCCATCATCTGTTCGGCGTATGGCTCGTAAGTCTCCGGGTTGTTACCGTTGGATACCATCACGTTGACATCCACCTTGTTTTCGGCAATCTTATCCACGAAATACTTGTAGGGCGGGATGGTTACGGTAACCATAGGCTTCTCTGAACCAGATGTCTTCCCCGATTCAGCCTGTTTCTGAGGCGTGCCCTTGCAGCCGGCAAGACATCCCCCAAATATTCCCCCTAATATAATAAGGTATAGAAATCTCTTCATATATTCAAATCTCTTCATATATTCAAATCTCTTTATGTTTTAAACGATGAAACTCAGGCCATATACCAGCAAAACATATCTCAGCACTTTTCCGATGGTGATGCTGATGGTTGAGATGATGATGTTGGCTCTGGTCAGACCCAATACGATGGTGATAGCACTTCCCAATATCGGGATGAAGGCGAAGAAGCCCATCCAGGCACCACGACCCGCCATGAATCTTTCAGCCTGGTCGAGTTTCTCTTTCTTTACGTGCAGATATTTCTCTATCCACTCCATCTTTCCGAGTCTTCCCACGCCATAATTAAACAGTGAGCCCAGCACGTTTCCTATGCTGCCATATATCACGAGCGGAATCGGGTCCAATCCTGCCGCCTGCAAGCCCGACATCACCACCTCACTGCTGAAGGGGAAGAAACTGCCGGCAAGAAAAGCGGATGCAAACATGCCCCAATAGCCCCAATTGATTAAAAAATCTATAATGTAACTCATTGAATATTATATGTTTATCGCCTGCATCAGTATCGTTTCAGGGATGAAAATATTATATAATAAAATCAGTACCACGATAACCAGCATCGAGATAAACATGATGTTCGTAATCTTACCACGGGTGAAGGTGATGAAGTGAGCCACGAGTGGCGCTGTATTCACAATCATGATGCCGCCGAGCTCCTTGATATGCTGAGGCTGCAGTATGATGAATGCCAGACTCACGAAGTTCACCATGGTGAAGGTGTCGTAGATCATTCTCGTGCGAATCTTGTCGGCGTATGACGTGTGCAGGAAGTGGATGGAACCGATGACGCCCAGGATGGTGAGGAACACCAGATTCACTACCTCATGGTCGGTAACCTGCGAATAGTCGAACAGTTCCTTGTAGTTCACGAACTCTAGAAAATGGTTTGCCAGACCCTGCATATTGTCGGTGTAGGCATAGTAACCCGCTGAGAACCAGTAGGGCATCACCACACCGATGATAGATGCAAAGAAGTTGCGGATGCTGAATGAATTGGTAAATACCATCATCATCAGCCAGAGTACAGGCAGGAAATAGCCTATCTGGATGAAGACCATCGAGGCGAGGCCGATGCAGAAGAAGGCATAGAAAGTCCAGCCCGACGACTGCTTGTCCTGATAACCGTTCCAGATGATGAGATAGAAGGCGATGAAGCACATCGTCACGATGCTTGCCTTGAACGATGGCGCAGGCAGACTGGTCATGGTGATGAATACCAGGAAACTGCACGAAACCATGCGGCTGTAGGTGCGCATCAGGGAATTATGGTTGTTGAGCTCTACCATCAGCAGGGTAGAGATGATGGTAAAGGCAAACTGTACCCAGATATTGGATACCAAAAAACCTACAGCAACCCATACCAAGGCGGCAAGGGTTGCTGTGATAGGTAAAGCGTAGCGGCTTGACGCTACTTTATTTTGAAAAGTTTTTTTTCTTAACATCTATATTAGTGTTTAGTGATTAATGTTTAATTTTTACTTCTGAAGTAAACGATAAGGCATCTGCCTAATTAATCATTAATCACTACTAATTAAACATTACTTAAAGGTCCTGTCCGATATCTGAACGGAAGTACTTGTCGGTGAACTGGATCTTCTGTGCCTCAGCAAAGCTCTTCTTCAAGGCTTCTTCCTTGTCCTTGCCGTAGCTGCTTACGCAGATTACACGACCACCATTGGTTACTACCTCGCCATCCTTCATCGCTGTGCCAGAGTGGAATACCACTGAGCCTTCCACGTCGTTGATACCCTTGATAGGATAACCCTTCTTGTAAGCTTCTGGATAACCGCCGCTTACGAGCATTACACAGACTGCAGCACGCTCGTCAAACTCGATGCTGCGCTTGTCCAAATCGCCGGCAGCTACACCCTCGAAGAGATCCACGATGTTGCTCTTCAGGCGGAGCATCACGCTCTCAGTCTCTGGGTCGCCCATACGGCAGTTGTACTCAATCACCATTGGCTCGCCCTCTACGTTAATCAATCCGAAGAAGATGAAGCCCTTGTAGTCGATGTTCTCCTCGGCAAGACCCTCAACGGTAGGACGGATGATGCGCTCATCCACCTTCTGCATCCACTCCTTGGTAGCGAATGGCACAGGGGTAACACTACCCATACCGCCGGTGTTCAAACCGGTATCGTGCTCGCCGATGCGCTTGTAATCCTTAGCCTCTGGCAGAATCTTGTAGTTCTTGCCGTCGGTCAATACGAATACAGAGCACTCGATGCCGCTCAGGAACTCCTCAATCACCACGCGTGCAGAAGCGTTGCCGAACATACCGCCCAGCATCTCCTTGAACTCCTTCTTGGCCTCTTCCAGGGTAGGGAGGATGAGAACGCCCTTACCGGCGCACAAACCGTCTGCCTTCAGTACGTAAGGAGCCTTCAGAGTCTCCAGGAACTTCAAACCTTCCTCTACGTGCTCGCCGTCGAATGTCTCATACTGGGCAGTAGGGATGTTGTGACGCTTCATAAACTGCTTGGCGAAGTCCTTGCTGCCTTCCAGTACGGCGCCAGCCTTTGATGGACCAATTACAGGGATGTTCTGGGTGCGAGGATCGTTCTTGAAGTCATCGTAAACACCCTTTA
>OKRS01001840.1_pt1 | contig 13208 bp, 14 predicted proteins | sample 1601191 | NCBI WGS metagenome assembly OKRS01 (sample SAMEA3541509, study PRJEB24748) | human gut metagenome | biome: human gut; feature: human-associated habitat; material: faeces | place: China | collected 2012
CTTCGTACTTGTAGTTCTGATACTATCCTCAGAGCGATAAAGGAACTGACGCAAGAAAACATCTCATACACATCAGATACGGGTAAGAACTACGATTTCAATACGGCTGACACCCTCAATACTTTACTACTCAATTGTATGTTTGCAACTGGTCAACTGAAAGAGGGTGAGATGTATGATGTTGATTTCGACCATCAGTTCATAGAGACAGAGAAGTATGATGCAAAGCCTACATACAAGAAGTTCTCTGGTTATCGCCCTGGCGTGGCGGTTATTGGCGACTTGATTGTCGGAATTGAGATCTGCCTTTTTAAGCCCTTATGACGAATTGCTTAACATAAACTAAAATTTTAAGATGAAAAAAGATATGCCCTTAGAGGGGCTTATTTGGAGTCATGATAGCGGTTCTGCCCTCTATGATACACCACAAACAACCATTTTCGGACGGGCTGGGGGGACTACTTAAAAACATAAAAGAAAAAGTCCTGTAAATCGCAAGATTTACAGGACTCTGTGCGGAGAGACAGGCTCTCGAACTTATACTTTCACAGAATATCATAAAACTGCAAACGACTGATAATCAACTGTAAATTACAATATAGAGTAAAAGTAAATGTTTCTAAATGTCTTTTGCTATCTCAATAATTGGGTGTATATTTGGGTGTAGAATTTCAAACGCACCCAATTATGAATATCAAGCGCAACATCATTTTTGCATTGGAGAGCCGGAAAAAGAACGGTGTGCCAATCGTAGAGAACGTACCCATCCGTATGCGTGTCATCTTTGCCAGCCAACGCATCGAGTTTACAACGGGCTACCGGATTGACGTAGCCAAATGGGATGCAGATAAGCAGCGGGTAAAGAACGGATGTACCAACAAGCTAAAGCAAAGTGCAGCCGAAATCAATACGGACTTGCTGAAATACTATGCCGAAATCCAGAATATTTTCAAGGAATTTGAGGTGCAGGAGGTCATGCCAACGACCCAACAGTTGAAGGAAGCTTTCAACATGAGAATGAAAGACACCAGCGAAGAACAGCCGGAAGAAGCCCCTGTCAGCTTTTGGGAGGTGTTCGATGAGTTTGTAAAAGAGTGCGGTAACCAGAATAACTGGACGGCATCCACCTATGAAAAATTTGCAGCAGTGAGGAACCACCTCAAAGAGTTCAAGGAGGATGCAACGTTCAACTATTTCAACGAGTTTGGATTGAACGAATACGTCAACTTCCTGCGTGACACCAAGGATATGAGAAACAGCACCATCGGCAAGCAAATGGGATTCCTCAAATGGTTCCTGCGCTGGAGCTTCAAGAAAGGACATCATCAGAACATTGCATACGATACGTTCAAACCGAAACTGAAAACCACCTCGAAAAAAGTAATCTTCCTGACTTGGGATGAACTGAACAAGCTGAAAGACTACCAGATACCCAAGGATAAGCAATACCTGGAACGTGTGCGTGATGTTTTCCTGTTCTGCTGCTTTACGAGTTTGCGGTATTCGGATGTTCGCAATCTGAAAAGAAGCGATGTGAAGTCCGACCACATCGAAATAACCACAGTCAAGACTGCCGACAGCCTGACGATTGAACTGAACAAATACAGCAAAGCCATACTGGACAAATACAAGGACATCCATTTCGAGAATTACATGGCTCTGCCCGTCATCAGCAACCAGAAGATGAACGATTACCTGAAAGAGCTGGGCGAACTGGCAGAAATCAACGAGCCTGTACGGGAAACCTACTACAAGGGAAATGAACGTATTGATGAAGTCACACCCAAATACGCTTTGCTCAGTACCCATGCAGGAAGAAGGACATTCATCTGCAATGCGCTGGCTCTCGGAATCCCGGCACAGGTGGTCATGAAATGGACGGGACACAGCGACTACAAAGCTATGAAACCCTACATTGACATAGCGGATGATATTAAGGCAAATGCCATGAACAAGTTTAATCAACTATAAAAGTATCAAACAGTTTCATAGATAGTTACCAATGACTATATTTGTAGAAATTATCATCACAATATGAGCAACAAGGAATCCAACATAGAGAAAACGAATTTTGATGCATTCATACAAGCGGTCGGTTCGGAAATAGAACAGGCACAAGTAAGGCTGATTGTTGCAGCCAATGCACAAATGCTGTTCCATTACTGGAAGATAGGCAATTACATCCTTTATCACCAGCAGCTGCACGGATGGGGAAGCAAAATCATCAAGCAGTTGGCAAAGGCTATCCGACTGCATTACCCTGAAAAGAAAGGCTATTCGGAACGTAACCTTACCTATATGTGCCAGTTTGCAAAAGCATATCCTTTAAGAGCGTTGCAAAGTTTCATAGAAACAGATGCAAGCCTGTCTGTCCCAACCATACAGAGTGTGACCAATGAAGTATTAAAACTGAATGACAAGCAATTTACGCAGGAACTTACTGCGCAAATACAATCGATTGATTGTCAATCATTAGCAATTACGCAGGAAGTTCCTGCGCAATTTGAAGATGTGGGAAAAACCGTGTCTGCCATTTACAGGATGGGAATCAGGGAAATAGAAGAAGTTTTCTTGACCTCTCCTATAGCCAAAATAAACTGGACAAGCCAAATGACTATACTTGACAGTTCGCTACCTTTAGGTCTAAGCTACTGGTACATGAAGCAGTCTGTGGAAATGGGATGGAGCAGCAATGTATTGAAAATGCAAATTGACAGTGATTTGTATAGCCGACAAATCAGCAACAACAAGGTAAACAATTTCACGACCACACTTCCGGCTCCACAAAGCGACCTTGCCAATTACCTACTCAAAGACCCGTACATCTTTGATTTGGCAGGAGCCAAAGAAAAAGCAGACGAAAGGGATATTGAAGAACAGCTGGTGAAACACGTTACCCGCTACCTGTTGGAAATGGGCAACGGTTTTGCCTTCGTTGCCCGGCAGAAGCACTTCCAAGTCGGAAACAGCGATTTCTTTGCCGACCTGATTCTATATTCCATTCCGTTGCACGCATATATCGTGGTAGAATTAAAGGCTACCCCATTCAAACCGGAGTATGCAGGACAACTGAACTTCTACATCAATGTGGTGGATGATAAACTGAGGGGAGAGAATGACAACAAGACTATCGGGTTGTTGCTATACAAGGGAAAAGACGAAGTTGTGGCACAATACGCATTGACAGGCTATGACCAGCCCATCGGCATCAGCGATTACCAATTGAGCAAAGCGATTCCCGAGAAACTGAAATCAGCGTTGCCCAGCGTGGAAGAAGTGGAAGAAGAACTGGCCTCTTTCCTTGACAAAGACAATAACACTCAAAAATAGTTGCGTCCATGAAAGATGTAATTACAACGCTGATTCCCCGATACGGAGAATTGAACAGAATATATAAAGACTGGTTTGATAATAAAGGTTTCTCTTTTGAAAAGCAGAAATTCATTACCAAGTTCTATCTGGACTACAATGATGTAACGGTTCTTGAAACAGCCATTCTTGAACTGGTGTTTCATCTTCCACAGGAGCAATACACACTGATTCTGAATAGCCTGAAAAAGGAAGTATGCGAAAACATAAGTTATTACAAGAAAGGATGTATGCCGGATGAACAGACCGTTTACAATATCTGCTTCCGAGTTTCAGAAATCTATAAAGAAGCCATAGAAGAACAGCAATACAAGACGACCAAGCTCCATGCTCCGCTAAACGAAGCATACCACCGATACGATTCCATAGGTTATCGGGAACACACTGCAGAGGATGAAAAGCGTGCGGAAATGGAATATGAACGGTGCAAAGATGAATACGAGGAGAAAAAAAACAAGCTGACCGAACTCTACGATCTGCAAAAACAGACCAGAGAGAAAGCCCTGCAATATGCAAAAAGCCGTTTCAATGAAATCTATCGGCTGGGCTGCCACCTCAAAGAGACATTGGCGAAATATGTATTTGATGAAACAAACGAGCCGGAAGAGCCAGCCGAACAAGAACCAAATGCCCCCAACATACAGGAAGAAGTGCTGGGAACGAAACAGACTGAGTATTTCAATATGGAACTGCTTTCGCTCATTCATGTAACCTGCGTGGGAGAACAGTTCGAGAATATTTCCGAACATGATTTCTATACCTGCATGAACCTGCTACCAAGCGACACCAAACCCCAAATCAGACCGAGAGAAAAAATACGTACCTGCTATCTGATATTCCTGATGAGCGAAAAACTGCCCAAACAGGACAGGGAGAATTGGAAGAGGAATATCCTGAAAATATTGGATATTGAGGAAAGCTACTACAAGTCAAAGTACAAAGAGCCTGTTTCCGATTTCCCCAGTGACAGCAACCGGAAATTTGCCAAAGAAATGGATGGTATATTCCGATAATCTGTGATATGCCCTGACATTTTACGAAACAACCACTTTTACCACTCAAATTAAATTTTTGAGTGGTATTTTTATTATCTGATATTCAGATAAATAACAAGATATTCCATTTATATCAACCACATCCTTACCACTTACAACCCTACCTAATTTTGCATCGTTCGAGAACAGAGATAACAGCCAGTGCGCAGGGCTGATTGTTAAACGACTAAATAGATTGAACGATGAAAAATCTTCAAGAATTATTATCAAAACCCGTCTGGCAGATGACAGGTGAAGAGTTCATATTCCTAAGTAAGCACGCTTCCCGTCAAACGGAAACGCAGCCACAGCCCATTACAGACACAGAAAGAAAATATGTGTACGGAATACTGGGCATAGCCAAACTGTTCGGGTGCAGCCTACCCACCGCCAACCGTATCAAGAAAAGCGGAAAGATTGACAAGGCAATCACTCAGATAGGACGTAAGATTATCGTGGATGTTGAGCTTGCCCTTGAACTGGCTGGAAAGAAAACAGGAGGACGGAAATAACGGGAGGCATGGCTATGGACTATATGAAAGAGACTAAGGAAATATCGGCTGAAGAAGCCATAATCCTTTGGCAAGCCTCACGTTTGAGCCTGTCGAAAAGTTATGAGAAAGCACCTGAAATCCTTAAAGTACATGATTCTGTCATTGGGACATTGGGTAATTTCAGCGCATCCATCGGCAAAGCCAAAAGTAAAAAAACGTTCAATGTATCGGCTATCGTAGCCGCTGCATTGAAGAACGGCACAGTGCTGCGGTATGTGGCTGAACTGCCTGAAGATAAGCGGAAAGTGCTTTATGTTGATACAGAGCAAAGCCCTTACCATTGTCTGAAAGTCATGACGCGCATTTTGCGAATGGCTGGTTTGCCAGATGATAGGGACAATGAGAATCTTGAATTTCTTGCCTTAAGAAAATACACGCCTGAGCAGCGTATCAGGATTGTGGAACAGGCTATTTACAATACACCCGAAATCGGTCTTGTAATTATAGACGGCATACGGGATATGGTGTATGACATCAACAGCCCCAGTGAATCAACACGCATCATATCCAAGCTGATGCAGTGGACGGACGACAGGCAGATACATATCCATACGATACTGCATCAGAACAAAGGGGATGAGAACGCAAGAGGGCACATTGGTACGGAGTTGAACAACAAGGCGGAAACCGTATTGCAGGTAGAAAAGGACAAGGGCAACGGTGACATCAGCCATGTTTCAGCCATTCACATCCGGGCAATGGACTTTGAGCCTTTCGCATTCCGTATCAACGACAAAGCCCTTCCCGAACTCATTGAGGGATACAAACCTGAAACAAAGAAGCCGGGAAGACCCGAAGAAGAGAAGTTCGACCCTTACAGGCATATCACCGAGCAGCAGCACCGTATCGCATTGGAAGCCGTTTTCGGGCTGAAAGAGGAATACGGCTACAAGGAACTGGAAGATGCCTTAATCAAGACCTATATGTCAGTGGGTGTAAAGCTGAACCATAAAAAGGCGGTATCGCTCATCACCATGCTCCGCAACAAACGGATGATAGTGCAGGAGACAGGCAGAAAATACACATTCATGCCTGACTTCCACTATTAGCCCATTTCCCTGCAATCACTTCACTTTATTCTCGGGGTGTATATATTAGGAATATAGTGAAGTGCTTGGGGAATGGGACTAAATCACTTCACTTTATTACCGTATCCTATATATACGAGAATTTAGTGAAGTGATTATAGACCGTACTTCCTAAAAAGGTACGGGCAAAAAGAAAAATAAACCAATTCACCAACTACTAAAACAATCATTTTATGGATATACAGACAGCCAAGCAAATCAGAATAGCGGATTATCTGCATAGTTTAGGATATTCTCCCGTCAAGCAACAAGGTGTCAATCTGTGGTATAAATCACCGTTAAGGGAAGAAGCCGAAGCCTCGTTCAAGGTAAATACCGAACGTGAACAATGGTATGACTTCGGTTTGGGTAAAGGTGGTGGTATCATAGAACTGGCTGCACACCTGTACGCTACCGACCATGTACCTTACATCTTGAAACGGATAGCAGAGCAGACACCGCACGTGCGCCCGGTATCTTTCTCTTTTGGAAAGCAAAACTCTTCCGAGCCGAGCTTCCAACAGTTGGAGATTGTTCCGCTGTCATCTACTGCCCTGCTTGCCTACTTACAAGGTAGAGGAATTAACATAAAACTGGCGAAAAGAGAATGTAGTGAAGCACGTTTCACTCACAACGGCAAGCGGTACTTTGCCATCGCCTTTCCCAATGGTTCGTGTGGATATGAAATCCGCAACCGCTATTTCAAGGGCTGCATCGCCCCAAAGGAAATCTCCCACATCAGGCAGTCGGGAAAAGCGAGGAATACCTGTTATGTGTTCGAGGGATTTATGGACTACCTCTCCTTTTTGACATTGAGACAAGAGAGCTGCCCAAATTATCCGGAATTGGACGGGCAGGACTACATTGTATTGAACTCCGTATCGAATGTAAACAAGGCTCTCTATCCGTTGGGCAATTACGAACGCATCCACTGCTTTTTCGACAACGACCATGCAGGACTGGAAGCACTCCGGCAAATCCGCATGGAATACGGCAGAGAGCGGTACCTCCGGGACGCTTCGCAGATTTACAGAGGATGCAAGGACTTGAACGAATACTTACAGAAACAGATTGAAAGAAAAAGGCAGCTCCAGTCCGCCAAAGGGGTGCGCAGCCAATCACCGGAAAAGAAGAACGGCTTCCAGTTATAGCCCACTATAACTACACGCTTCGCTTTCGTAGTTGTGGGCTCTCCCGAGGGGATTAGGGCTTTGCCCTAATGACCCACTCAGGGCGTTTCACCCCTGAGAACCCCGAGCAAAGAGTGACCCTCTCTTTGCAATCTCCGCTTATGGGTTACCCCTAAGAACCCCTCTGCGAAAGCGAGCAAAGTAAATCAATTGTAAACAAAGGAAAGAAGCTATGGCAACAAAATCAAGCATACATATCAAGCCTTGCAACATCGCATCGAGCGAGGCACACAACCGAAGGACTGCCGAGTATATGCGTAATATCGGGGAGTCCAGAATCTATGTCGTTCCCGAACTTTCCACCGATAACGAACAGTGGATAAATCCCGACTTCGGCACTCCCGAACTGCGAACTCATTATGACAATATCAAGCAAATGGTCAAGGAAAAGACCGGACGTGCCATGCAGGAAAAGGAAAGGGAACGCAAGGGAAAGAATGGAAAGATTATCAAGGTGGCGGGATGCTCACCCATCCGTGAAGGAGTATTGCTTATCAGACCGGACACCACACTGGCTGATGTACGCAAATTCGGTGAAGAGTGCCAAAGACGCTGGGGCATCACTCCGCTACAGATTTTCCTGCATAAAGACGAAGGGCATTGGCTGAACGGTCAGCCGGAAGCAGAAGACAAGGAGAGCTTCCAAGTCGGTAACAGATGGTTCAAACCAAATTATCATGCTCATGTCGTATTCGACTGGATGAACCATGAAATTGGAAAGAGCCGAAAGCTCAATGACGAGGATATGGCAACCATGCAGACCCTTGCTTCCGATATTCTCCTGATGGAACGTGGACAGGCAAAAGCTGTCACAGGTAAAGAGCATCTGGAACGAAATGATTTCATCATTGAGAAGCAGAAAGCCGAACTGCAACGTATAGAGGAAACCAAGCGACACAAGGAACAACAAGTAAGCCTTGCCGAACAGGAACTCAAACAGGTAAAAGCAGAGATACGCACGGACAAACTAAAGAAAACAGCCACCAATGCTGCTACCGCCATAGCAAGCGGTGTAGGTTCTCTTTTCGGAAGCGGTAAGCTGAAAGAACTGGAACATCACATCGAGCAGCTACATCAGGAAATTACCAAACGGGACAAAGCTACTGATGAATTAAAAATTCAGATACAACAAATACAGGAACAGCATAGCAGACAAATTCGTAATCTTCAAAGAATACATAATCAAGAACTTGAAGCCAAAGACAAGGAAATATCACGATTGAGCACCTTGCTTGAAAAAGCCCACAAATGGTTTCCCATGTTCAAAGAGATGTTGAGAATGGAAAAATTATGCGCTGTTATCGGGTTTACCAAAGACATGATAGAAAACCTCTTGACAAAGAAAGAATCCATACAATGTAGTGGCAAAATTTATTCCGAAGAACACAGGTGGAAATTTGACATCAAGAATGATATTTTTAGGGTTGAGAAACATCCGATGGATAGTGGTAAGCTTATGCTGACCATAAACCGACAACCCATAGTACAATGGTTTAAGGAACAATGGGAAAAGTTACAGCAGAATCTACGTAACTCGGTGCAGAGAGAGCAAAAATCCAGAGGATTTAGAATATAGAATAGCCTATTATTAATAAAATCAAGTATCTATGCATCCAAACAGATTGTTTTTATTACAGAATCAAAATCCTAAGAATTTATAAAAAATGAAGCCTAAAGAAGTTTTGGAAAAATGGATAGATTGCTTTAACAAAGCAGATGCTTATCATATAGCAGAGCTGTATGCTACTAATGCAGTAAATCATCAAGTCGCAAACGAACCAATAATAGGTAAAGAATCAATCTACAAAATGTTTGTGAATGAATTTGCCACTGCTAAAATGGTTTGTATGGTGGAAAATATTTTTGAAGATGGCGAATGGGCTATCATGGAATGGAAAGACTCTCTTGGACTTCGTGGATGCGGATTTTTTCATGTAAAAGATAACAAAATCGTCTTTCAAAGAGGGTATTGGGATAAACTTTCATTCTTGAAGCAACACAATCTTCCAATTGAATAAGTACTATCAGAATACGGACTGGGAAATTGAAATACCCAGTCCGAGTTATATAATGAATTTTACTTGTTAAACTATTTAAAGTCAGTTGGATAACAAACCATACCTTTCACATTCTCAGTAGCTCCAGGTATTAATTCAGCCACCATGCAATATTCATGAGAGACTTCGAAAGGAAATTCAATTCCTAAATCGATAGCCTTGCGATAGCCAAATCGAGGATAATACTCTTTATGCCCCAATACGACTGCTGTGCCGTAACCCAAAAGTGCTGCCCTCTGATGGGCTTACTGAATCAACATCCCCCCCAATTCCCTTACGCTGGAATTCCGGCAAGACTGCCAATGGAGCTACACTCAGGGATGTGACAGACTGGGTGTCACTGTCTATCTTTACTTCTGTAAGTAAGATATACCAGACAATTTGTTTTTCTGTCATTTTCTTGTTCTTATCTAATTGTTAGGCTCATTGTTGTTATACATTGTTTAATTATAGATAAATCGTGAATATCCTTCTCTCTTAAATCGTAGCCCGAATGGAATACTTGTTGCCCTTTTGCAGAAATGCAAGGGATGCTTCTGCCTTCAAAGACTGCTGTTCCAAAATAGTCCGGTTGAAATTCATACCAGCCTCCATCCAAGTCGGCTTGTTTGGAAGTGCCGTCCGCATTCAAGACAAAAGGATGGATATCAATATAGCCTAATTCTTTGCTATACAGTTCCATACGGGTGGGCAACCAATTTGTTTCAATTTGATATCCTCTCTCCTGCAAAAGATCAAGGAGTTGGTCTGTATAATTGGCATCAAAATCAATGTCAATATCTCTATGCAAGCGGGTTTGCTGTCCGTACAAGACATCCACTCCCCAGCCTCCATCCAACCAAAACTGCATGTCCAGGCTTTCCAACAAGTCCAAAACTTGAAATAACTCTGTAATCGTAGTGTGTTCTTTCTTTGTCATATAATAATTCTTTAATAAATAATACTATGCGTAATTATCCAACTGCTTGATTGAAGAAATAAAATTTGCACCCACTCCAATCAGAAAGATAACCCATCCGCTGATCATAAAGACGGATGTGATACCCCATGCTTCCACCCAATATCCTGAAGCTACGATACCCAGCATTGATGGAAAGGTACTCAAACTAAAGATGAGAGAAAAAGTCCGTCCAAGCATGTCCGAAGCCAAGTTCTGCTGAATAATAGCGATGAAAAGCGCATGGTAAATGGAATAGGCTATGCCTCCTGTAAATGTTAGGCAAACAAAACCTATAAATGCGCTTGATGGTAAATAACTGGCGCTAATCAGATACAATCCCAATATCACATAAGCCGTATGCATCACTAATGTTTGCTTGCTTTTCAAAGCCTTACAGGCAAGTACTAAACCGCCCAACAATGCCCCTGAGCCCCAACCCATTTCCACAACTCCCATTTGCAAAATGTTTCCGTTGAAATGCAGAAGCGTCATAAAAGGAAATAACGTAAAAACAGGCATAAGGACAAAAGTCACCAGCGTAAAGCATACGAATAAAGGCAAAATGCCCATTGTACGCCGCAAGGTATGCCAACATTCCGTCAGTTCTTTTTTGAAATCTGGAAGAACTTTCGTTTTTTGAAGAGAAGGAATCTGGACACAAAGTAAGGTCAGACAAGCAGCAACAGCTCCGATCACATCTATGAGCAGAATATACTGTATGGGAAGCCAAACAACGAGGCTTGCCCCTACAACGGGAGCTATCACCTCACTGAAGGATTGAATGGAATGGTACAAACCTGATACCCTGACAAGATGGTGCTTGGGAACCAGTAGAGGGATGCTTGCCTGTAAAGCAGGTGCATGAAACGTACTGCCTATTGAACGACAAGCAGTCAATAGATAAAAAAAAGAAAGGTCTTTATAACCCTTGGTTATCACAATAAAAAGACATAGGGTACAGAACGCGATGAACAAGTCCGAATAAAACATCGTTTTCTTTCGATTCCATCTGTCAACATAGACCCCGGCAAACAAGCCTAATACAAATTGTGGTAAAAATCCAGCTAAAATAGCCAGAGATAAAGCTGTCGGGGATTTAAATTCGTTGCTAATCCAAAAAATAATGGAGAAGCCAACAATCGTACTTGTTAAAATAGATATGAGTTGGCCTATTCCTATCACGGCCAAAGTTGATTTCCAATGATTCATTGTGCTAATATTTCATGCGTTTATAGATAAGTACTTTCGTACATTAAGCAAAACGAAATTCTATCCACACAAAAAACTTGTATTATAATCCACTCCTGACGTTGGAATACAATAACAAATACTTTCAGGACGATGTAAAGTCCTGAAAAATCAAACTGAATGGATAGATAAATATTAGTCTTTTCTCATCGGATTCTTTTAATATCGCTACTCTTTTATTATGTAGTGGTTGTATTATCTTAAATAAAACAAAAACACCCGACTTTACATTCTTGGGTGTAAAACTGGGTGTTTGTTTTGCAATTTGCTGATTTTCAGCGTTTGTTGCGGAGAGAGAGGGATTCGAACCCCCGGTACCTCTCAGTACGCCGGTTTTCAAGACCGGTGCATTCGACCACTCTGCCATCTCTCCAATTCAGTCGGATGACTATAGCTTGGTTTCTTAAAGCGAGTGCAAAAGTAATGCTTTATATTGAATTGCGCAAATGTTTCAGCAAAAAAGTTTCTGTGTTTAATATCTGTTAACAATATACACCTTATTATATTATATATAGAGCATCGATAAGGCATATTCTTGAAGAAAAACACCGTAATAGTTGGTAGATTAAAAAGAAACAGATAATTTTGTGTGCACATTCTGAAGATATGAATACATTCACTTTAAGACACATTATAATCTTAGAAGTATTTTATCTGCTGATGTATTCTTTTTCAAGAGAATCCATTCTCGGAAACAAATAATAATAAAATACGAACAATAACCCATTATGGCATTATCCAATATAGAGAAACATTATAATAAGCACCCTGAAGATAAACGACTACTGCGTAGACACGGCATCGTTGAGTTCCAAACCACCATGCATCATCTTCATCGCTTCCTCAAGCCTGGCTATCAGCTGCTCGATATAGGTGCAGGCACAGGACGCTACACCTCAGCCCTCATGGCAGAAGGCTATGATGTAAAAGCCGTAGAACTCGTGAAGCGCAACATTAATGTGTTTCTTGAGCGTGAGCCTACAGCCAATGTTGTGCAAGGCGATGCCAGAAACATGCCATTCATTCCTACAGATTCAGCAGACCTAACACTCCTTCTCGGTCCGCTCTATCATCTCATGGGCGACGACGAAAAGCTTAAGGCACTCAACGAGGCTAAGCGTGTCACCAAGTCTGGTGGACTAATCTTCGTAGCCTATCTTATGAACGAATATAGCATTCTGTCTTACTGCTTTGACGAAGACAGAATAAGCGACTTGTTGGAAAAAGGGCTTGTAGACCGCAACTTCCATATTCAAGCACAGCCCGACGAACTCTACGACTATGTGCGCATTGACGATATCAACCGTCTAAATCAAGCCGCAGGTCTTGAGCGTGTTACTATCTTTTCTCCCGATGGTGCTTCCGATTACATGCGTACCCGCCTTAACCGTATGAGCGACGAAACCTTCGCCCTTTTCATAGAATATCAAAAGACCATCTCTGAGCGTCCTGACCTCATAGGTGCAGGCAGCCATGTGGTAGATGTTGTTAGGGTAGGGTAGTGTATTCTTTATGTAAGAGTGGGGCATGTATATTACAAAATTTAGCCCCATATTTATGTTTGAAATTATCTTTGATAGCAGTCAAAAATACGTTTGATAGTAAGCAAAGATACATTTGATAGCTATCAAAGCAACATTTGATAGTAAGCATCAGGGCAGACGCATTAAATATTTTATTCGTTAACATCTGTGTTGTACAGTTATAACTTATTGAATATTAACATTATATATTTACATATATGAAATA
>OKRS01001843.1_pt1 | contig 13188 bp, 12 predicted proteins | sample 1601191 | NCBI WGS metagenome assembly OKRS01 (sample SAMEA3541509, study PRJEB24748) | human gut metagenome | biome: human gut; feature: human-associated habitat; material: faeces | place: China | collected 2012
TCTTCTTCTGGCGTTCTTTTTCAGAACGTTCACGCGCCTTTTCACGCTGTTCAACATCAGCTGTCTGAGCCGTGCCCTTGTACGTGTCGATATGCGTGATGACTGGGGCATAGTTCGCAATGCGGATCGTGAACTCATAGGTGCGTTCCGAAGACTTTTCACTCTCCAGGCTCGTACCCTGACGCACGTAGCTTCGACCTGTGACATAGACCTTGCCCGTGCTTTTTTCGAAATTCACGCGTCGAGGCTCAAAGCGCATCGTCACGCGGTCATTGCGAAGCTCCTCCGCATTCGCATGCACGGCATCAATCACCTGGTGATAAATCTTCGGGTCGAGCAGGGGCCCAAGACGATCTGCGATAAAGTCGACGTTGGCGGGCGTTACGTTGCCGAGAAGTTCAGAAAGCGCCAGTCCCCAAGCTTCGATATAGTTCTGAGACGCATCGGATTCCGTCACCTGAGCATCGCGCGTCAGAGTCCAGGGCTGGATCGTCACGACCGTCGGACGAATGGCCAGCATCGTTGTCTCACCGAGGCACAAGACCACCAATCCCAGCGTTACCAAGCGATTCCAACGGTTTTCTGCCTGTAGCCCTTGGTAGCTTTCAAAGTATTGCTTGATGTTCATGGCAACAAATTCTTGATGAATGGATTGATCATCGAAGCCGAACGCGAGAAGCCGAAACCGTAGTGGTAGGCGAGATGCATCAGAAAGCCATCCGGATGCAGATCACGGAAACGCTTGTAGAGATTGGTCGTAATCGCACCGATCACCACGCAGATCAACACCTGATCAAGAACAATGCCGATCCCGAGACCGCCGATGATCGGCATGATCTCGTCTGCAGACCACAGCAGCATATGAGGCGGATCGTCAGCACGAGTCGGAATTCGAACTGGCTGCACGTTGAGCTCCTTAAAAACGAAAAACAGCTCCTGGTCAAAAGACAACACGAGCGAAATCATTCTCATGAACGTCCCATTACCGATAACTCATGATTTGGCAGATTTCGAAAAACAAAAAGTTCGGCATGCCGAATTTTTTGCGGTCGTCGCGTCTTTCTCAAGAAATCTCCTTTTCCCCTGTGCAGGAAGGGTTGACGAGGCTTTTGCACGTCGCGGGACGATAGAGTGGAGGAGAGTTCAAATGTCAAAAAGGGCTCCGAACTCACGTCCGAAGCCCTCAAGGAAAAGCGGAAATGGGGAGTCTCCGCTTGAGAAACGTTTTAGAAGAACAAACTTGCCTTGGCCGTCACACTGCTCGACCAGTCACGAACATCGCCCTTCTCAACGGCATAGTGAATGCCGAAAGCACCGGCCGCACCCTGCCAGCCAAAGCCGAGCTTGGCCGTCGTAAGCCAGTCGTTCACGAAGTCGCCCGTCATGCCGTCCGTGTGGCCGTTGCTAACGCCAGAGACACGGTAATCCGCGTCCTTGTCGCCGAACTGCGGCACAAACGAAAGATCAGCGTCCCAGTTGAGCGTGCCCGAGCGTCCGAGGAGCTCAAGCGGCATGAAGGTGCCGGCCTTGACGCCCACAGGCGTGCGGAAGATCGTTGCATCGACATCGCCATGATGGAAGGCCGACATTCCTGACCAAGAGGAAGTGAAGGCATCCTGCTTCACCTTCATCACTTCGGCACCCAGATACGGCGTCATCCAGAGGCGGTTCTTAACAAACGGCATCGAGACCCGAGCGCCCAACGTCCACATGTCGGCATCGATGTCCGCCTTCACGCGTCCGAGGTTGTATTCACTCACTTCGTGGCTGGCCGCCATGTACGTAAGCGCACCCGTGACGTTCAAGCCGGACTCAAAGGTCTTGCCGCCGTAGACCGAGAAGCCGTAGCCCTCGATGTCGGAACTGAGCCCGTCGTTGCCGTTCAGATCGCCTCTCTGAGCCGAGAAGGCGACACCCAGTCGGCACGAATCATCGCCCAAGGGCAGATCAGCACCGAACGCAAAGCCGGTCGTATCGGCTTCATAAGCACTCGCACCCGTAGAGCGCGCAAAGTCGCCGCTGTCGGTCTTCGAGTAGATGCCGTCCACCCAGAAGGTGCCGTAGCCCTTGCGGGCCGAGGACGCATGATCGAGCATCGTGGTCTGCACCTGCGCGCCCATGCGCTGGGTCTCGGCCATCACGCCGGCATCCATCGCTAGGGCTTCCATCCTGTTCGTCGCGGACGCACCGTGCTTGTCAACCAACGCACTGGTGAGGAAAGCCACGTCGCCATGTTCGGAGGTAAGGTCTTGGCGACCGTCGAGAAGCCAGTTCATCTGGTTCACCATGCGATAGGACTTGTCCTTCTCCAGGATGTTGTCCGAACCCACCGTGACGAAGATGCCCTTGTCATTCTTCTTCGTGCCGAGGGCCTTGCCATCCTTGTCCAGAATGCCGACCTTGAGGATTTCAGCCGTCGACGCATCGTCAAAGCCCTTCATGAGGTAATGATTGCCCCACAGCAGATCGTCCGTCATGGCGATCACGGCACCGTCTTCCACGTGCAGATGCTGCGAGCTTTCGCCGTTGAGCAGGGCCTCGCCATGGAGCTGCGTCGTACCGAGAAGCAAGAGGGCATCAGAACCGAGATTCACCGTGCCCTTGGCTTCATCAACGGCACCGACGGTCAGCGAACCGCCCTGTCCAAAGTGCAGATCGGTATTGAGCGCAAGGATCGCCTTGTCGGCCTTCGAGCCCGTGTAGTTCTTCAACGCATTCTCAAGGCTCGACTTGTCGTGCGAGAACCCGAAGGTGCCGCCGGCAGATACGATGATGTCGGAACCCACGGCACCGTTCTTCAGAGACTTGCCCGCAAGGATCGAATCCTTTTCCACCATGACCTGACCGGAGACGAGATCGAGCTCGTCGGCGTAGGTCTTGCCCGTATTGTGCAGAACGGCTTCCTGACCGTCACGCGCCATGAGCATCGTCTTTGCAGTTCGACCAATCGACAGCGTGCCGACTTTAGTGTCACCCGCAAAGGTCGTCTCGCCTTCGTCGCCGATGGCATAGGTACCCGTGACGTTCAAGGTGCCCAGATTGCGCACGATGCCGTCGGCATTGACGCTCGCATAAGCAAGTGTTGCGCCTTCGTAGTTGTTGATCGTGCCGAACGTATCCACCGTCACGGCACCGGCGTTGATCGTCGCACCCGTCTTGTTCTTCACCGTAGCGAAATCATTGACGACAAGTCCGCCCGTGAGGTTTGCCGTAGCCCCGCTTTCGTTGACGAAGGTCTGAGACCTCGGCGCAGCGTAGGTGGAAGCGGCTTCAGGCGTTGCTCCAAGCGACGTCAGGCCTGCAACCGTCAGCGTGCCGGCATTCGTCACCTGAGTCGCTGACAGTTCGCCCGTCACATCCGTGCGCGTCCCGGAACTCAGATTCAAAGAGCCTTCACCCTTGAGCGAGGCAAGGGTGTAGATGCCGTTCTCTACGTTCACGGAAGACTGTCGGTCATAGGTCACTGCCGCCAACGTCCCTTCGGTTGCGGAGAGCGCCTTGTGGCCGAGCTTCAGCGTGCCGTTTTCCAGCGCCATCGGCGCATCGGTAATGACGTAGCTCGCATCACGCGTATCGGCACCCACGGCCATGGCCATGGGTGCCTGAGAGCCCATGAGCGTCAGCGTCTTACCGTCCTTCACGGTAATACCAGTCGAACCCTGAATGCCCATGAAACCCGTGTCCTGGGTCATGTCGCCCGTATTGCCAAGCGTAAAAGCCTTGTCCGTATGCGTGAGCGCTTCGGACGTCACAACGGAACCGGCTGCCAGCTTGCCTTCGGAGATCAGGGCGTTGACGACATCCATGTTGAAGGTGGAAGAGCCACTGCCGGTGCCCGAACCCGTGCCCGTGAAGTTGATGGTCGTACCCGTGCCAAAGGCGGCTTGGAACTGGGACTTGATGGATTCGGCAAGTTCGGTGCCCGCTGCTACGTCGGTAAATATTATTTGTCCACCACTCTCCCATTTGGAATAATTTTTCCAATCATCCTTTAATGTGAGAGATCCGATTTGAACATAAGATACATCAGCAAAAAGGTCAGTTGTTACATTTAGCACATCTCCAAAAGAATTTATAATAAATATCGCTTTCGGGTTTTTATTTTCGGTTAAAAAATAATCTCCTGCAAATAAAGCACCTGCTTCAGCATAAATGCTACCGCCAGACTTATTAACAAATTCCAGTGTTTTATTGTACGAAGCATTTGTCGAATTTATTGGCCCTTCCCCGATGAATTTTTTGCACCAGAAGCGGTTTAAATATAATAAGTCGTGGTTTACAATACTAACGTTACTTGCAGCATAAGTGGAAATCCAATTACCAGAAGTCTCCTTATATCCTTTCTGCGTAATGCTCTGCATGGCATAATTAACTTCGTTCCCGATGAACGCCATCAAACCATTTTTATTTTCCAATACATAATCCACAGAATGTTTATGAAGGAACCTTGCATGATAAAGCATACTCAGAGCCCTGCCTGTCTCTGACTTAAAAATAATACTTCCACCCCCATAATTACCTGCAGTTTTTGTTCCGTCAGTTAAACCCTCCTCTCCTATTGAAAATGAGTAATTAGGCGAATTACCAATCACATAAATAGTACCCGAACCCAAATTTCTCAATGTTTCAATAGTAGGCTTAGAACCATTGTTATTTTCAAAATCAGCAGAATAATAATATTTGGTTCCATTTTCGTTATAATCAACTCCACGCTCCACGCCTGATCGTTGAACTGAGCCTGTTGTAGCCTTTTCAAGCTGAAATGCGCAATGCTCACCATCCCAAAGATCACATATGATCGAAGCTCCACAATCTAATGGAACCATCGTTGAACAAACAAAAACGCCCGCAATCGCTCTAGCCAGAGCGGCGGGTTTGAAGTGAGGTGATTGGGTGGCCTTACGACTAAATTTCTTTGAAAATGCCTGTGCTACAGAGGGTTTACCCCCCCCGGATGACGATTTTCAAGCACGATATTCTTTTTGTTCATTGTTGCTCCTTGGTAGATTATTGAATCCGTTCTTTCCGCACCAACAGCCTTGGGTGCGAACTATCGACGTTGATGGTTCAAACGCAAGACGGAAGCGATGCACTTTTTGATAGGCGCAGACAAGTCCGACTCGACGTTCATTGCGTTTTCTTATACGGTTTCCTGCGAAAGAAGCTCTTTTGCGGTCGGCAAGTTTCGCCACACGCTCCATGTTTGCGAGGTCGCAAAAAGTTCGGCATGCCGAACTTTTTCAAGGGGTTCAAACAGCCTCTCAAGCAAGAAGCGAGAGAGGCTAGAGAGGAACAGTTGCGGATTCGTTCTAGAGGAAAGACATCACAAACACCTGCAACGCTAAGTAAATCTCGTTCCAAAGCTGCCAGTTGAATGCGATGAAAACGACGTGGCACGTGATTTCGACAAGCATCGCAAGAACAGATACTACGAGACTGCCGGAGCGCCGGAAGACAACGCCGCTCATGGAATGAAGAACGATCAAGCCAACATAGCGAGCAGTAGGCGTGAGGATGTCGTCGAGTATGCGCACCAAACCTTCCCAATCATGCAGGTGCGAAGCGCATTGAAGGATTAAGTAGATGGCGACAATGATCGGGATCATGCAGATGACGGCCCAGACGATGCCGTAGACCGAGACCAGCAACGAGAGCATGCGTCTTGCCAAGGTCGGCCTCCTGGCCTCAAGAAAGGCATTGGTGCTCATGCCGGTCGCGGCATCCGTCGTTGAAGAAGGTTCACTCATTGATTATCAAATGCGTTTTTGGATGTTGCCGACGCCAAAGCCCAGAAGAAGCACAACCGTGCCGAAGAGCACGGGCACGACTTCAGGGTAGAGCGCCATCGGAATGACAAAGGTCGTGATGAGAATGAAAAAGCAAAGTCCCATCGAGCGCTTGGCCATCCCAAGCAGGAAAGGGGAGGTGTAGGCGAAGTTGGTCTTCTTGATGGCACGTTCGAGCCATCCAAGGCGAATGGCAATGAAGAACGCGGGAATCCACACGGGTACCCATAGGGAGAAGAGGGAGAGCCGCTTGAAAATCCAGTAGAGCATGTCGAGGAACGCCTGAATGCGGCCTTCCGCCCATTCCCATACGCCCTGATCGTCCCCAAGATTTTGAAGCCCAACAGAGCGCGCACGTTCCTCTTCAGTCGGAATGTAGAGTCGCCTCAACCAGCCTTCGAGGTCGGGCTCGATCACGGCCTTTTGATAGAGTCCGTCGGCGCGCTTTTGAATTTCGACTACGGCTTCAGTGCCAAGCGACGCCTGCACGCGCTGCGTCTCCACTTCGGTGTTCGTGCGCATGTAGTCTGCCGAGACAAACAGCATGATCACCAGAATTTCGAGGCTGGCGATGAGCACCCAGGTAAAGAAGCTCCAGCCCTTTTTGGATGAGGCCATCAGCCGGTGATCCTCATGTCTTCGTCGCTGTAACCCTCATCGAGCGCCTTCTTGTACCAGTCGGGCTTGCGGCCTCGACCAGTCCATGTCTGTTCGTCGTAGGGGCTCTTGAAGGCGGCTTCGCCCTTTATGCGCTTTTTGGAGTCGCCGCCTAAAAGCTCGGCCTCGGTAAAGTTGAACCGCCGGACCGTCTCTCGCACTTCAGCGAGCACTTCCTGGCGGATTTTGTCTTCCTCTTCGGACAGCTCGGCCTTTTGCCTGGCGATGTCCGCAAGACGCTGCATGACTTCGTTATTCACGGTTTAAAGTCTCCTTGAGTTTCTTGAAAGGCTTGAACGTCACCGTCCGCTTCGCCGGAATGACAATGACTTCGCCCGTCTGGACGTTGCGTCCCTTGCCTGCGGCTCGCCGAGAAGGCTTGAGCATCCCGATATGGCCGAGCCGAACCTGTTCTCCCTTGCCGAGGGCATTTCCGATTTCGTCGAACGCAAGGGTCAAAAGATCGTTCACGTCGGTGAGCAAAAACCGGCTCCGCCGACTGATGGCAGCAGCCAATGCTTCTTTTTTCATTTTTTGTTTCCTCAACAGGCTTTCGGGTACCCGCAAGGCCCCGAGAATTGAATGGGATTGAGCTTTGCCACCTCAGCAAACTTGGCCGTATCCACTGCCTGCAAGTCGCGCAGAAAGATGTTGAGCAAGCGGGAGCCGCTTTTGAGCCTGGGCGTTAGCATGTGGTTGAGCACGAAGCGCACCATGACTTCTTCTCGCTCATCGCATGTGTAGGCTTTGACGTGCTCCCAAAAGCGACGATGGGAGAGTGCAATTCTCGACATCGAGAAGAGCAGGATGATCAGCTTTTCGCTGTCGGGCTTGATGAGCCCCAGGGTGATGTAGAGCTCATAGCAGCCGAGCAACACCAGCAGATCGTCAAAGATGGCCTCGATGGTGGTGTAGCGGTAGAGCGTGTAGTAGTAGGAGATGCCCAGCGACCACAGGTTCTCCCACTCGTTCGTGAGATTGTTCTTCCACTTGTAGGGAAAGAGAGCCAGGAATACCTGGACTCTGGGAAGATTCATCAGCAGGCAGATCATGAGGACGAGTTCCGTCGTCATGAATTGCACGCGATTGGTATCGCGACCGTTCTTGTTGGCCTTCCTGGGATCATCAGTCGCCTTAAGCAACCCCACCCCGTAGTCGTACTCTGGGAAGGGAGGCTTTCGTGGACGGCAGATGATCTTTTTCTCGAAGTATTTACTCACGTCACGCGGCCTGTAGACCTGGGCGCGCCGGTTGATCGGCATATAGGCGCGAAGATCTTCGACTGCCTGAAGCATTCTGGAGCATTCGGCCTCGAAGGCGAGGTCAAACGCATGAAGACGCTCTTCAAAGCGCTCGGGCAGGCCATGCCCCTTGAGCGTGTCCACTTCATCGACGACAAGGTTGGCGTACTGCTCCTCGGAAATGAAGGGCTTTAGGAGCGCAACCTCGTGCATCCAAATTTCAGGCCACTTGTCCGGCTTGTAGGGCGTACCCTCAAAGAGGCGTTCCGTACACAAATGCAGGCGATTCGCAGCAATGAAGAAATTGTTCAAGGCGCTGTCATAGGAAGTGACCGCCTCGTAGGCCAAATGATTCAAATCGGACGCCTGGGACATGGTTCAAGAAGTGGATTTATAAACGCATGATTTCAGATTCTCACATTCAGGCTATTCATTTTCGTTGCACGTTTTGGCAAAAAATGCCGCTAGCCTTTTCAAGGTAAAAAGAGGGGAAGCAACTTTCGCTACCTCCCCAAAAGCTCGCCAATCAACCTCAATTGCGAGCAACCCTCTGAGAATCCGGTTGTTTTCCTACCCGCGCGTGCGTCGCAGCATAAGTCGACCGCGAGATGTCGGCATTGAACGGGACAACGGCGCTCATGCGCTTGGCGAAATCCGCAACCCAGTCCGAGAATTGGCCTTCTTCCTCAAGCGCGAAAACAGCGATGCCAATGTACGCCTCGTCGTCATCAACATCGTGAACGTCGTTTCGCACGGCATCAATCGTCCACTTCCCTTCGCCCCGAATTGCGAAGAGAGAAAAGCAGGCGTACTCGTCTCGACGCGTCAGCCACCAGTTGGTTAAAGCAAGCCCGTCTCCCCTTGCTGCGAAAAACTCCGGATGCGCCAAAGTCAAGGGATTGACGGCGAACTCTAGCTGCAAGGTTTTCATTTCGCGCCTTCCTCCGGCTTGGGTTCTGCCGGCCCGAGCTTCAGTCCCTCGACCATCCAAACGCCTTCGACTTTCTTTGCCTGAATGGCCAGAATCTGCATCGAGATACTGGCCACGCGGGGATCGTCAGGCGGAAAAATCACCACCACCGGCGTCTCTCCTTTCTTGCCGGACATGAGGCGATTCGTCGCCCAGGCGATCTGCGCACGATCTTCTGCTAGCAAATTTTCAGCCTGCGGCTTGCCGAGCAACTGGATGAAGGGATTGACGGTCGTCTTCCCGATTTCGATGGCGACGCCCAAGGCGTCCTTTTGGGGCGCGGTTTGTTCCTGCATGTTCTGCTCCTTGATAATCTGGTTGGTGACGCTCTGCAGCGCATCTGCGGGTTGGGTCAGCATGGTTTCGGCACAGCCGCCCAGAACCGCGACAGCGATGACGGCAGCTGCTCTGTTCAAAATCGACTTCAACTTTTTTCCTCAAAAACATCGAAAAAGGGCCCTGAGCAGGAAAAGAAGGCCGCTCGCTTCTTCTCCTGCCCGGGGTTCTCCTCCTATCGAAACGATTGCTATCCCGGCTTGAACTCCGACATGTCCTTGACGATCAACGGGTAGCGCCCCTTGATCACCTTGCCGCCCGAGAGGTTGGCGATGAATTCCAAGTCGGGAAGCATGCCGAGCAATTCAGGCGGGAAGAGGGGAGATTCCGTTTCCGTGAGCTTTTCCCCGATTCGCCCGCCCGTGGGCATGCCTTCGTCGGCATCCGTTGACAAGCCTTGATCCACCGCAACGGACTTGACTTTGGTCTTGGGAAAGCGTTCGGCGACGAACTTCTGCGTTTCCAGATCAATACAGCGAAGCGAGATCGTGTTGTTGAGGTTGCCGAGCACCTGCGTGCACTTGTCCTTCGACCCTAATCGAGCCGCAAAGTCGGCAATCGTCTGCGTGGCCACGAAGAGCTTGAAGCGTGCGCCTCGGCCCTTGTTGAGCAGCTGGATGAAGGATTCGTTCACGACTTCAGCTGCTTCGTCCACGAAGATGTTCACGGCTCGGGGCGAATGGGCAAAGTTGTAGCGTGCTCCGCCCGCTGCGGTCAGGTCAGCCAGCATCAAAGAACCGATGGCTGCGCCCACCATGCCGTCGGACAAGCTGTCGAGCCCCAGATAGACCACGCAGTTCTTCTCAATGAAGTCGCCCGTGTCTCTAAAGTTCGCAAGCATCGCTTCGTCCGGATCTTCCGGAGGCGAGAGGAGCTTCCCCAATTCACCCGAAGTGAGCATTTGAAGAATGGGGAGCACAGACGTGATCATCTTCCCGAAATGCTCCTGGTCATGATCGCGAAGCGAAATGAGACCGTCGATTTCCGGCGACTTCGGGCCGTATTCCTGGTAAAGCTCCACAAGCGCATTCACTCGATTGGAGAGCGTGTCCTTCTTCATCTGCTCGAACGCGTCATCAATCATGCGCTGGCCATCCTTCTGACCGTGCATCTTGAGGAGGTATTGCGTGAAGCTCGTCTCCATCATTTCCTCCGGGCTGCCTTCGAGATAGCGGCGCAGATTCATAAGAGAAGGCTTCTGGTACGCAATGCAGAGCCCCTGGCTGATGGTATTGAGCGCCCCCCAAGCAAAGTTCTTGAAGGGGTCTGACGCGCCTTGCGACGGGATCAGGTTCGAGACTCGCGAGGCGATCTCGGTCGGTCGCGTCCAGTTGGCGAGCAAATTGAGCTTGACCGACTCTTCGGGATGCGCAGGATGGAAATGGACGAACGCGTGTTCGCGTCCGAGCTCCTTGCACGCACGCAGGGCTTTGTCACGCAGATCATGGTCGCCCTTCGGGTCGATGATGATGACGGTCTCGCCGCGCAGAATAGCCTGAGAAATCAAGAGGTCAAAGCAGCGCGTCTTGCCGGAGCCCGTTGTGCCGATGATGAGCGTATGGCCTTCGGAGTGCGACAGCGGCTGGAAGATGTCTTCCTCTCCGTTGCCCAAACCGTGAATCCAGGGAAGGCCCTTCGACTGCAGAGACTTCTCGCGCTCCACATAGCATCGATGCGCCGCGAAGGGATGCTTGATGCACAGGCCGAGGTTCTTCTTGATGAATCTCCACTTATAGATGGGGCCGAGCGCGTCCTTGGAGAGTTTCGGCCAGTCCGTCTTCAGGATGTCGACGGCGAGCTGCGTATGCGGCGGCCCCCAGGCGAAGCCCTTGCCGAGCCACATCTCTCCCTGATGGTCGGGCCGAGCAAAGATGTTTCGCAAGTCTTCGAACGTATGACAGGGAATGGGCGTACCCGCCAGATGCAGATGGCGCTTGAGAAGCTTGGCGGCAGGGATAGCGCGATTGAGTCCGTAGAGTGCGAACCCGCCGGCAATCCAGTGGACCGGACCGGCAGGAAAGTCGCCGAACTGCGCATAGGCTTCATAACCCAGCGCACCGAGCAGGGCGGTCGCCGCCGCCGTCAGTTCAAAGTTTTCGCGTAACGGGGTTTCGTACTCCGTGACGTTGTTCTTGATCGCCATTTTGAGAGTAAAAAGGAATTTCTTCTTATTCTCTCAACGCCCCTCAACGATTCAGACGGGCATTTTGGCGAAAAACGCCAAAACCAGATCTCGGTCAACAGGGCTCGGTCTGGCAAAATTGTCGGCAACAAAGAAGTCGCGAACCATCCATTCCGCCCCACAACTCCGGCCAGGCCCACGAAATTCTCGATGTCGAGCTTTCGGCGTTGGAATGGGGTCCCCGCAAGGGGTTCAAAAACGACAAAGCCCAGTGGTTGCAACACTGGGCAGAGACTTGAAAAGGAAAATCGGATGTTGGACGCATTCTTTTCCTTGCTAGGAAGTTTAGCACGGGCGCAAATTGGACTGGCCGAGACACGTCACCTCCCCAGCGCCGAAGCGACTGAGGAGGGGCCTTGCAAAATAGTGCTCAGCTTAGAACGCGCTCAAAGGCCAGCCCAACAATAAAATCGCCAAGAAAATCTTGACAACCTTGCCGAGAACTTGCACAATGATGGCGTTGAGATCACAGTGGTGCATGATCATCAACTCCTTAAAGCGGCCCGCATACAGTAAGTGGAACGACTGTATTGGGCCGTTTTGCTTTTTCAGGTTAACGAGGGATGTTCCCACGACTGCGGCAAGCAAACGAATCCGCAATAGCAAAACCTGAAGCGCGGGCATATTCTCCCATGTTTTGGAAGAACATGCTCGCTTTGTTTCTGGAGGCTCTGGGCCGCTTTCTTTTGAAAGCGGCTTTTTTCTTGTCCGACAAAAGAAGAATTCTTTTTCGAGCTCAAGACTACTAAAAAGTGTTACAATATTTGAGTGGCGAAATTTGCCGAAACGGCATTTGACCGTATGTCTTGATCATTCAAATCTTTGGTTTAGTTGTGATGAGCAGAATTCATTTTCGTCGAGTTGCAATGAGCCTTTCAATGATTGCGCTCATGTTTTCTCATGAAAATGCAGAAGCCTTTTCGTTGAAAGGAACCGTATTCGATCAAGTAGGCCAGGAAGCCAATATTGATCCGGTGCTCTTGTATTCAATTGCGTTGTGTGAATCCGGCTTCAATCCGTCGTCAACCAAAATGGTAGCTCCCTACCCGTGGGTTTTGCGAACGCCGAACAAGCCCATTTATGCACAGACCGAAAAAGAGGCGAGGGCACGATTGTCTGCAATTCTGAAAAAGAGCAATGCAGTGGATGTCGGGCTCATGCAAATCAATGTTCGATGGCACGGACATCGAATCAAGAATGCGGAGGATCTACTGGATCCTTTGACGAACGTTCGAATTGGAGCTGACATTCTGAATGAGAACTTTGCAAGGCATCCTCATGACGCCATTCAAGCAATCGGCAATTACCATTCATTTCAGTCGGATCGAGCTCGTAGTTACGGCTTGACTGTGTGGCGAGTTTTTTCAACTTTGAAGGCTTGGCATGACTAATTTATCTTTAATCACGACCCCGGATTTAACCCAAGACACAATGGGAAAGGTGGCTCAGTGCCGTACAAACATTATCTCCATCTACCGTGAATTGACGGCGGATGACCGATTCGAGACGGAACCGGGAGCGAGTTTTCCAGTCAACGTGATGAATCAAACACTGTTCGAATTGGTTCAAACGATGATTGGCAAGGACAAGGAACACGCGACCATTGCACAATCCTTCCTGAATTGCGACAGGCTGATGTTGGACAAGTTGGCCGATATGTCCTTCCCTCAATTCAGTCGGATCTGCTGCCATCATTTCGTCGGGTTCAAGTCCAACATGGCAACTGAAGACATCATGTCGGCGCTCGATGGGGATATTCGACCCAATGGCATAGATGTCTGCCAAGCTGAAAAATTTCGTTTTATTTCCATGTACTGGATGGAGATCTGGCGCAATGTTCGTTCGAACTATCTGAACACACGCTTTTGCACGCAATTGGACGTTGACGTTCTCAATAAATTGAGCGTGACCAGTGCGGATAAGATGATCGCTTTTCTCTTCGATGCACGCCACAGTTTTGTCCCAATGTTCGATGTCGAACAGATATTGTCGTTCGAGAAGTCAATTCCTGCGGGG
>OKRS01001850.1_pt1 | contig 13142 bp, 8 predicted proteins | sample 1601191 | NCBI WGS metagenome assembly OKRS01 (sample SAMEA3541509, study PRJEB24748) | human gut metagenome | biome: human gut; feature: human-associated habitat; material: faeces | place: China | collected 2012
ATCCTTCCGCATGGCGGCCCCCGCAAAGTCGCGGGGCGGACAGCCCGTGACGGCGCCGAAGGCGGAGCTGTCGGCAGTGCGAAAGCATGCGCAGATGTCCCCTTCCACGACGGCGAAGGAGGCGCAGGGAAAACGACACGATGCCAAAGCGGATCGAGCAGGTCGCAGGCCCTCCGGTGAGCAGGCAGGCATCAGGAACGAGCGTTCCGAAGGCACCGCAAGGCAAAGCGGGCGCACGCATTCGCGCGAGGGAGCTGATCGTCAGAAGACGGTGTCCTCCGAGGCCCCGAAGCGCCGTCTTTCCTATGAAGAGCGCCGCAATCCCGTCCCGCCCTTTACGCTCATGCCGGGGCTTCCCGTTTCCGAGCGTGGCGAGGAGGTTGCGAAGGCCATCCGCGAGAACAGGGTTGTGATCGTCTGCGGCGAAACCGGCTCGGGCAAGACGACGCAGTTGCCGAAAATCGCCATGATGGCGGGGCGCGGCGTTCACGGGATGATCGCGCACACTCAGCCCCGCCGCATCGCGGCGAGCTCGATCGCCAAGCGCATCGCCGAGGAGCTCAAGACCGAGCCCGGCGAAGTCGTGGGCTACAAGGTGCGCTTCACCGACATGATGTCGCCGGGCGCCACCATCAAGCTGATGACGGACGGCATTCTGCTTGCCGAGACTCAGAATGATCCGATGCTTCGCGCCTATGACACGGTGATCATCGACGAAGCGCACGAGAGATCGATCAACATCGACTTCCTGCTCGGCTATCTGAAGCGCCTGCTTTCGAAGCGGCGCGACCTCAAGGTGATCGTCACTTCGGCCACGATCGACGCCGAGCGATTTGCCCGACATTTTGAGATCGACGGGCGTCCCGCTCCGATTCTGACGATCTCGGGCCGCACCTATCCCGTCGAGGTTCGCTATCGTCCGATCGAGGACATGGATGAGGCCGACGACAAGACCCTCGTCGGCGCGATTGACGATGCGGTGGGCGAACTCGAGGCTTCGGGACGCGGGGACATTCTGGTGTTCCTGCCGGGCGAGCGCGAAATCCGCGAGGCCGCGGACGTTCTTCGCAAGTCGCGTCCCTCGACAACGGAGATTCTTCCGCTTTTTGCGCGCCTGACGGCTGCAGAGCAGGAGCGCGTGTTTCGCCCCTCCGGAGCGAGGCGAATCGTGCTCTCCACCAATGTGGCGGAAACCTCCATCACGGTGCCTGGCATCAGGTTCGTCGTGGACACGGGGCTTGCCCGCGTCAAGCGCTACTCCTATCGCAACAAGGTCGAGCAGCTTCAGATCGAACCCGTGAGTCAGGCCTCCGCCAATCAACGCGCCGGCAGATGCGGCCGCGTGGCCGACGGCATCTGCATCCGACTGTACAGCGAGGATGACTTTGCACGCCGCCCCGCCTTTACGGATCCCGAAATTCTGCGCTCGAACCTTGCCGCCGTCATCCTGCGCGCCATTTCGCTCAAGCTGGGCGACGTGCGCGAATTTCCGTTCGTTCAGACGCCGCCGCCCCGCGCGATTGCGGACGGTTTTGCCATTCTGCAGGAGCTCAACGCCGTCACGGAGGAAGGCGAACTCACGCGCGTGGGTAGGGAGCTCGCTAGGCTTCCCGTCGACCCGCGTCTCGGCCGCATGCTGCTTGCAGGCTCCGAACAGGGCAGCCTTGAAGAGCTGCTGACGATCTGCGCAGGGCTCTCCATTCAGGATCCGAGAGAGCGTCCCGCCGATGCACAGCAGGCGGCGGATGAGGCGCACAGGAAGCTTGCGGACGAAAAGTCTGACTTCCTTTCCTACGTCAAGCTCTGGAACTGGTATGAAAAGGCCAATGCCGAGAAGGAAAGCAACCGCAAGCTTGAGGCCGAGCTTCACAGGCGCTACCTTTCGGTGAGGCGCCTGCGCGAATGGCGCGATGTTCGCCGTCAGCTCGTGCAGCTCACCGACGAGCTCGGCTGGCGCAGGAACACGTCGCCCGCCACCTTCGAGCAGGTGCACCGCGCCCTGCTGACAGGTCTTCTGGGCAACATCGGCTCTAAGGCCGTCGAAAGCGACTTTCGTGCGCCTCCCTACCTTGGCGCTCGCGGCATCAAGTTCTGGATCTGGCCTGGATCGGCGCGCGCCAAGAAGGCGGGTCGCTGGATTCTGGCTGCCGAAATCGTCGAAACGTCCCGCATGTTCGCGCGCTGCGTGGCGGACATCAAGCCCGAATGGATCGAGGCGGCTGCAGGCGATCTGCTTCGCAGGAATTGGACCGAGCCCCATTGGGAGAAGAGCCGAGGGGAGGTTGTTGCATTCGAGCGCGGCACGCTCTACGGTCTCACGATCTACCAGCAGCGTAGGGTGAGCTTTGCGCCGCACGATCCGAAGCTCGCACGCGAACTCTTCATCCGTCAAGCGCTCGTTGAGGGCGAGTGGGATGGCCGTGCGGAGTTCTATGCACACAATGCCAGGCTGGTCAGGGAGATTCAGGATCTCGAGCACAAGACTCGCCGCCCCGACGTGCTTGTGGACGACGAGCTGATGTTCGCCTTCTACGATGAGAGGATTCCGGCAGATGTCGTCTCCACGCCGACGCTGTTGAAGTGGCTCAAGGTAACCTCCCGCGACGATCCGAAGGCGCTCTTCATGTCCCGTGACGAGCTGATGCGTCATGACGCATCAGGCGTCACCAACCGCTATTTCCCGAAGACGATGGAGATGGCGGGTATTTCGATGGCACTCAACTACCACTTCGAGCCCGGCAGTCCCCGGGACGGTCTGACGCTTGCGGTGCCGCTCTACGCCCTCAACCAGCTCGACGCCGTACGCGCCGAATGGCTCGTGCCGGGCATGGTGAAGGAGAAGGCTCAGACGCTGCTCAAGTCGCTCCCGCAGAAGATCAGGCGCCACTGCGTGCCGATTGCCGATTTTGCGGGCGGCTTCTTCACGCGAACGAAGGAGGGAGAGCCGCAGGCGAAGGGCTTCCTTGAAGCGCTTGCCGACGACGTGCGGTCCCAGACTGGCGTTCCCTGCACTGTCGGAGACTTCAAGCTCGAGCAGCTGCCGCCGCATCTCATCATGAACTTCAAGGTGTTGGACGAGCATGGTCGCCAGATCGGCATGGGGCGCAATCTTGCACAGCTGCGCGCCGAGTTCGGCGAGGCGGCACAGGAGACTTTCCGCCACGTCGCTCAGGAGGATGCGGCTGTAGCAAAGGATCTTGAGGACGGCATCACCGACTGGACCTTCGGCGAGCTTCCTGAGCTCATGGAGATTTCCCGCAGGGGGCAGACCCTGATCGGTCATCCTGCGCTTACGGATCGCGGAACCGACTGTGCAATCGAGGTCTACGATGATCCGCTGGAGGCCCGTCGAGAGCACAGAAAGGGGCTTCTGCGTCTCTTCAGGCTCGCTCTTCGCGAGCAGGTGAAGTTCGTTGAAAGAACGCTTCGAGATCTTGGCCGCGTGCAGATGCAGGCTCAGACGGTGCCAGGACTGTCCAGACTCTTCGAGAGCGCGGACACGCTGTCGACTTCCGTCGTCGACTGCGCGCTCGAGGCAACGGCGCTTGCCGAACCCTGGCCTCACGATGAGGCAAGCTTCAGGGAGCGACGCGAGGACGTGAAGGGGCGCCTCACGCTGGTGGCCGGTGAAATCTCGCGTCTTCTCACCGAGATTGTGACGGAGGCCGCAGGCATTCCCCTGAAGCTTCGCCGGCTGAGCGGCGAGAAGGCTCTGACGGATGACATTGAGGCTCAGCTCAACGATCTGTTCAGAAAGGATTTTCTGACGACGGTGCCGCTTTCTCAGCTCGCGCACTATCCCCGCTATCTGAGGGCGGTGCACTACAGGCTTGACCGCTATCGTGACGATCCCGTACGCGACGAATCCCGCCGTGCGGACATCGAGAGGCTTTCCGTACCGCTCATGAGGGCTCGTGCGGCGCGTCGCGGACAGCCCGACTCTCGTCTTGATGAATTCGGATGGATGTTGCAGGAGCTCCGCGTCTCGCTTTTCGCCCAACAGCTGCGAACGCCGATGCCAGTGAGTGTCAAGCGTCTCGAGCGCGTGTGGATGTCGATCACGAGACTATGACACTTGACGACGTCTTGCAGAAACAAGTGCTAACGATTTTCTCTCGCGTACGGTGTCGGGTTTCTTGATGCCGTCGGTTCCGCAATCCGACAGCAACTTTTAAAATTAACAAAATGTACTGCGCCGGCGCATCCGGCGCAGCGGCTTGTTTGGGATTTGACGGACCTTCTGTAGGTCGTGGGCGGTGGTCGTGAGATTCAGCTTGAAGAAAATCGTGTTGGCACTTGGGCTAGGCGCATTCGTGGCGGCAGGCCCGTCGGTTGTTGTGACGCCCGTGCAGGCGGCGACGACTCAGAAGGCAGTGAAGGCGGGTGTAAAGAAGACGTCGGTCAGAAAGACCGTCAAGAAGACCACCTCCGTCAAGCGTACGAACAGCCGCAAGACGCTGGGCAGGTCCAAACATGCGGTCAAGAAGTCGAGCAAGAAGCCGCGCAGACAGGCGCGCAGGCGCGTGACGGCGCCCTCTCAGGCGACGCTCGCCGGTCTCAGGCAGACGCCCGACCTGCTGAGTCTTGGCAGTAGCGTGGCGCTTGCCGTCGATCAGGATACAGGCGAGGAGCTCTTCAGCAAGAATGCCGGCGTTGAGCTGCCGATCGCATCGGTCACGAAGCTCATGACGGCGCTCGTCATTGCGGAGAGCGGCCTGCAGATGAATGAAAGGCTCCGCCTCTCCCGAGAGGACTATGTGCGAAGCCGCGCCCGCTCAAAGCTGAGGAGCGGCATGCGCATGACGCGCGGAGCCGTTCTCAAGGCCGCCCTGATGTCGAGCGACAACAGGGCCGCGACTGCGCTTGCACGCACCTATCCGGGCGGGCGCAAGGCCTTTGTCATGAAGATGAATGAAACGGCGGAACGTCTCGGCATGACGGATTCCGTTTTTGCGGATCCGTCGGGGTTGGACAATCGAAATCACTCCACGGCGCGTGATCTTGCGAAGCTTGTCGCAGAGGCGCACAAGCATGAGGTGATTCGCGAGTCGTCTACGTTGCAGTTCGCGAGCGTTCCTGCGGGGCGCCGGCAACTGAAGCTTGTGACGACCAATCGCCTGATCGGCAATCCCGACTGGAACATCGGCGTGCAGAAGACGGGCTTTACGACGGCGGCCGGCCGCTGCATGGTCGTGCAGAGTGAGTTTGCCGATCGACGCGTCGTCATGGTGCTCCTTGACAGTCCGAACAGCGCGCAGCGTGCGGCCGACATGCAGACCATGCGAACCTTTGTGGAAAATGAGGATCACATCAACGAGCAGTTCGATTCGATGCATCCCTACGAGGTGTTCTGACAGCCTTCATCTTGGCTGAAACGAATTTGCCCGCCGTCAGGCTTCCCCTGACAGGCGGGCTTTTCATTGCATTGGGGTTAGCCGTCACCGTACCCCTTTCCCTTGATGCGCTCTCCGATCCCTGCGCCCATGGCGGAGGATATCGACTGGGCGATGCCGCAGAGCTTGGCTATCCGCTCGGGGGTGAACTCGTTGGAACGATGGGCGGCGAGCGAGATCGTGGCGATCAGCCTGCCGCCGGCACCGAAGATCGGTGCGGCAACGCAGTGCACGTTTGACTCGTACTCCTCGCGGTCATAAGCCCAGCCGGTTTCACGGGCGTGCGCAAGGGTCACGAGCAGGTGGTCGAGGGACTGAATGGAGTTCTGCGTCCCTGCCTTCAGGCCTGTTCTTTCCGTGTAGCCGCGAATTTCGTCAGGTGACATGCGTGCCAGAAAGAGCTTGCCGCCTGACGTGATGTGCAGAGGTGCCCAAGACCCGATGCGGCGAAGTTGGTTGGCCTTGTATTCAGGCGCAAGCACATGTTCGATGTAGAGCAGCCTGTCGTTGTCGCGAATGGCCAGATTCACCGTCATGCCTGTTGCGGCGTGAAGCTGCTGCATGAACGGAAGAGCGCGCTGGCGCACCGTGAAGCGCTCGTAGACGAGGTTGCCGAGTTCCAACAGCCTGAGTCCAAGACTCCACTGTCCGGCGGGATTCTGCTTGACGAATCCCATGGCCGAGAGAGACCCCAGAATTCGGTGGGCCGTCGAGGCTGAAAGTCCCGTTTCCCGGGCGAGCGTTGTCAGAGCGAGCGGTTCGGACGAGGCCTCCAGTCTGGCAAGCAGACGGTTCGCTCGGTCAAGCACCTGAATGCCGTGTCTGGATTCGGAGCTCTCCGTCATTTGGAGGCGCCCTCTTCAGGAAGCGCGGCGGCGACGAGTTCGGCGATGTCGGAGATGCTGACCGACTCAGCATCCCGGGTAACGGCTCGGGCGCTCTCGAGCATCGTGAGACAGTGCGGGCAGGATACGGCGATGGTGTCTGCTCCCGAGGCGCGGAGGTCCTTCAGGCGGATGACGTTGACGGAGTTGGAGCCGTGCCTGTCGATCCACATCTGCCCACCGCCCGCACCGCAGCAGAGCGTGCGCTCGCCGGATTCGGCGGGGGACTTGAGGACGGTACAGACGGAGTTGAGCACGCTGCGGGGCTCTGCGACGATGCCGTTGATGCGCGCGAGGTAGCAGGGATCGTGGTAGACCGCACTGAGCCCTTCGGACTTGACGTACGGAAGACTGCCTGCCTTCATGAGTTCGTCAATGAAAACAGCGTGACTGACCACGGGCCAGCGGAAGTCCTCGAAGGACGGATATTCATTCTTGAGCGTATTGAAGCAGTGGGGGCAGGCCGTCAGGATGCGGTCGAAGTCATATTGGGCGAAGTTTCCGATGTTTTCCTGAGCAGCGGTCTGGTAGAGGTATTCCTCGCCGAGTCTGCGGGCGAACTCGCCGTGGCAGCGCTCTTCGGCCATGACGGCGAAGTTGACCCCTGTGGCCTTGAGAATCCTCACCATGCTGCGTGCGATCTTGCGCGCACGGCGGTCGTAGCTGGCGGCGCAGCCAACCCAGTAGAGGACGTCGTAGTGAACACCGCTTTCTGCGACCGGAACATCAAGATCCTTGGCCCAATCGAGGCGTTCGTAGGGATCAAGTCCCCAGGGATTGCCGACGGAGGCGGTGTTTTCGAGCGCATTGGCGACGCCTTCAGGGAAGTCGCCTGCTTCGAGCGCCAGATGGCGGCGCATGTTGACGATGATTTCGGGGAGACTGATGCCGGCAGGGCAGGCGCGTGAGCAGGCGCCGCAGGTTGTGCAGGACCAGAGGGCGTCGCGGGAGACGGTTTCCTCGAGAGAAGGAAGCGCGGCTGCTTCTTCGGTCTTCTCCTCCATGTGCATGCGCTCACGCAGTGAAACGATCAGGGCTCGAGGATCAAGCGGCGTTCCTGCGCGGACCGCAGGACAGGCGGCCGTGCAACGGCCGCATTCCGTGCAGGCGTCGAAGGCCGTTCGCTCGCGGGTCGTGAACTGACTGAAGCTGGAGACGCCGAACGTTTCCTGCTCCTCAATGTCGTCGATCTTGCGAAGGAGGCCTGCGGGCTTTTCCTCACGGGTGAAGAGCCCTGCGGGTGTGCGGTAGACGTGCGCGTAATAAGTAAGCGGAACGGCTGCAATGAAGGCAAGGGATGAGATGCCGTGAATCGTCCAGATCCAGGTGTGAAGCAGACGTAGTTCCGCCTCCGACAGACCGCAGGCGAGGAGCATCTTGGCAACGAGATGCCCGATGGGCGAATACACGGACCAGGCGGGCAGGGTGGCCGCCAGACGGATGCCTTCAACAAGGAAGCCTGTGAGCACGATGAATGCGAGCGAGAGATAGGCGCAGACAAATCGTGCGTCACCGGGCAGGCCCGACTCCTTGGACCAGCGGCGGGCGGCTCCGAGCGCGAGTGCGATCAGAACGGCGATGCCTGCGCAGTCGAGCACGAACTTGTAGGCGAGGTAGAAGCCTCCCTGAAGGAACTGAGCATCAAAGACATAGTGGCCTACGTCCCAGTCGAGCGTGGCGAGCGCCGTGCCGCAAAAGAGCAGGAAGAAGCCCCAGGCAAGCACTGCGTGTAGGCGCCCTGCGCTCGTCTCGCGGATCTTCTTCTGAGTGAAGACGTCGGCGATGACGGAGAAAAGGCGGGCTCTTCTATCCTTGACGGGGTGTGGATCCTCTGCGCCTCGAAGCCACAGGCGGCGATTGCGTAGGATGCCTGCGATGAGGAGCGCGACGGCGGTGAAGCCGAGCACATAGACGCCGATTTCGCCCCAAAGGGGCACGTTCCAGAAGGCGGGGCGAATGGGATGGTCTGTCATGGGAGACTGTGGTACGGGGTTGATGAATGAGGGCGTCATTGTACTAAAAAAGAAGGGAGACTTTCCGCAATGCGGAAAGTCTCCCTTCGATGGCTGTTTCTCAGAGGACCTGACGGTAGCGGATCATGCCCGTGCGTGGATCCTTGACGGTTTCCATCAGAACGGGGCCTGAGAGCGGGACTGTGCGGGCGGGAAGCGTCATGGGCGGATGGCCGCGGCGCCAGTCGCGGGCAAGCGTGATGTGGGCTCTGAAGGGCTTGTCATCGAGCGGAAGGCCGAGTCGGGTGATGGTACTCCTGACTTCGTTGACGACGGGATCGAGGCTCTCGGCGGGGGAGAGGCCCGCGTAGAGAATGCGCTGTCGATCGAACGTACCGATGCGTCCGATCGTGATGTCGCGCGGCGTAAGCGCACAGAGCGGACGGAGGGCGGTGGAGAGTCTGCGGGCGTCGATCGTCGAAATCTCGCCCACAAAGGCAAGCGTCAGGTGAAGGTTGGTGCTTCGGGTGAAGCGGGCCAGAGGATCGATTCTGGCGAAAGCCTTGGCGTCGCGGGCAAGAGCGTCGCACACGTCGTGAGGCAGCAGAAGCGCGGCAAAAACGCGGGGCATGGCAAATCCTGTCATTGAAGGGAAAAAGAAAAGGGCGCTGCGGTCCGAGGCCGCAGCGCCCATTTGTTCTCAAGGAAGACCTTGTTGATTAGGCCTTCTGAGCGGCTCGCCAACGGGCGACCGCTTCGGAACATTCGGCGATGAGGGCCGGACCGGAATAGATGAAGCCGGTGTAAAGCTGGAGGAGCTTGGCGCCCGCTTCCATCTTTTCAACGGCATCCTGAGGCGTCATGACGCCGCCGGAGGCGATGATCGGAAGAGCACCCTGAACGTGATCGGCGATGAGGCGGACGACTTCAGTGGAGCGTTCGCGGAGCGGAGCGCCGGAAAGGCCGCCCGTTTCCGTGCAGTTGGGCATGCCCTGAATGCGGTCGCGCGTGATGGTCGTGTTGGTGGCGATCACGGCGTCGATGCCGCGCTCGATGAGCGTGTCGACGCAACGCAGGATCTCTTCGTTTTCAAGATCGGGGGCAAGCTTGACAGCGATGGGCACGTGCTTGCCGTTGCGGGCGTCCTTGAGCTGCTGGCGGCGGGTTACGATGCCGGAAACAAGATGGTCGAACTTGTCGGCGCCCTGAAGCTGGCGAAGATTCTTCGTGTTGGGCGAGGAGATGTTGACGGCGATGTAGTCGGCGTGGTCGTAGACCTTGTCGAGGCACTTTTCATAGTCGGAAAGCGCATTTTCGATCGGCGTGACGGCGTTCTTGCCGATGTTGATGCCGAGAATGCCGCCGCGCAGACGGAAGGCGTCGGCGCTGCGGAGGTTTTCGATCACCTTGTCGCAGCCTTCGTTGTTGAAGCCCATGCGGTTGATGATGCCCTTGGCCGGGATGACGCGGAAGCAGCGGGGCTTCGGATTGCCGGGCTGGGCGAGCGGCGTGATCGTGCCGATTTCGACGTGGCCGAAGCCGAGGGCGCCGAAGGCGTTCACGCGGATGCCGTCCTTGTCCATGCCGGCGGCAAGACCGATCGTGTTGGGGAAGCGCAGGCCCATCACTTCAACCGGATCCTCGTCAGGCATGTGCGTCAGGAGCTTGTGAAGTCCGAGATGCGTGGCCCAGTCGAGGTTGGCCATGGTGACGTTGTGAGCGGTTTCCGGCTGCATCGAAAACAGCACGCGGCGGCAAAGCGAGTAAAGCATGATGATCTAAAGGGACGTTGGGTCGAGAAGCTTGGGGTCGGCTGAAAATTTTCGTTCCGGCATCCAGCCGTTCTCCCAGAATATGTCCATCGGCTGGAAGCGCGTCTTGTAGTCCATGCCTGGATAGCCGGGAAGCCAGTACCCCAGATACACGTAACTGAGGCCGTTTCGACGGGCATATTCGATTTCGGAGAGGATGCCGAAAGTCCCGAGACTCAGCTTGGGAACATCGGGGTCGAAGAACGTATAGACGGCACTGAGTGCGTTGTCTAAACAATCTATTATACAAACCATCTTAAGCTCGTTGGGGCGAGGGGCATCAGGGGAAGTCCGAAACTCAAGGAGGCGGGTGTCCGAGCACGTGGAGAAGAGCACCGTGCTTACCGTGCTGCGGTCCATGTCCGCCATGACGCTGCGGCGATGGCGCGAGTCCTGATAGCGCTTGTAGAGTTCGTACTGTTCCTCCGTCATGGGGGCCAGCTTGAGCTCGCGCATGACGAGTGATGCATTGCGCTTCATCGTGCGGCGCATTGTGTCGTCAGGCCTGAAGGCGTGAACGTCGATGCGAGTCGGGATGCACCGACGGCATTCGTTGCAGGCAAGTCTGTACAGGTAAGTGCTGTCGCGTCGAAAGCCGGCCTCGATCAGACGGTTGTACATGGGCGTGACGCGGGGATCGGTGGAAGCAAGTGGAATGACTTCCATCGTGGATCTGCGACCGTCCTCATAGTAGTTGCACGTGCCGTCGATGGCGAGCGTATGGAAAAGCATTCCACCCGCGTGTGCGAAGCGCTGTTCATGGATGATGGTCAGATCGTTCGGCGTGCGTTCGGCGTATTCGGAATAGACGGACTCAAGAAAAGGAAGCAGGCTGAGGCTTTCCGAGCGACTCCAGGGGAAATGGGATTGCCTCGCAAGAAACTCGTTGAGTTTGAGAAAGGCCCTGCCTTCAACGACGGCGGCTCCCATGCGGATGACGTGTTCGGTGGGCATCTGGCAGTCGATGACGGGCAGGTGCGCCATGCCTGCAAAGGCTGCCAGTGCGGCGAGAGCAAGCTTGGATGCGTCTGGACGAAGGGAGAACATGCTTTCGCCGTAGAGCATCCGTCCGACGGATGTGAAGTAGAGGCCGCCTGCGAGCTCTCCGTCGATGTGGACGGATACGCAGTGGGCGATCCTTTGTCTGTGGAGGGCCTTCCACATGTCAATCATGTCCCGAGTCATCCAGGTGCCGTTCGAGCGCTTCCTGTGATATTCGGCAATGGCCTCAATCACCTCGTCAAAGTCGTAGTCGAGGAGAATTTCAAGCTCAAGTCCCGAATAGTGTCGATGGACGGCATCACGGACGCGCCTTCTCATGGAATGAGTGAGGTTGACGCGTCCTGTCTTAAGAATGGTGCACGGAAAGAGTCGCCCCCAGGGATAGAGTCCCGCGTCCGCATCCTTTGCGTCAGGCCAGGGGAAGGAACCCTGCGTGTAACCTGATATGATGAGACGGGAAGAAAGGCCGTTGCTGCGGCATACGGTGGAGAATGTGAAGCGCTCCTCGTCTTCGGGAATGCGGGGCCTCATGTCGAAGCCGACGGCATCGCCGCTGATGATGGGGATGTCGTCCTGGGCGGAATCTGTTGTCATGGACTTGCGTTCGTGATGAAGGTCAGGCTGTCATCATAGCCCAGTCAAAAAATATTTTTGCCGAACTCTTGACAAACGAAAAAATAGTCTGTAATATTCAAATACTTCAACGGAACAGTCCGTTTCGACAGAATTGCCGCGGGGTGGAGCAGCCCGGTAGCTCGTCGGGCTCATAACCCGAAGGTCGGAGGTTCAAATCCTCCCCCCGCAACCAATATGAAGGCCTCGGTTCGAAGGAACCGAGGCCTTTTTGTTGCCCGAAATTCATGGGGCGAGATTTTCATCCCTGTCATTTCACGGCGACAATGCAGCCTGCGCGGGCTCGGGCCGCATGCAGTCTGAATACGCAGTGTCGTCGGCCTGAGTCAGCTAGGACCGCCATGCCGAGCAGCTGCCCGGTGGCGGAAAGCACCCGGTAGGCAGTGCCTCGAACGGGTGCATCTCTTACAGGCTGAACGCAGTAGAGGAGTGTGTCGGGCCCTGACGTGCGGGCGTGAAAGACGCGAAGACAGCCGCTCCGGGCGAGTGTTCTCCTGTCGATGAAGTAGAGTGCGGGGTAGAGCAATGCCAGCAGGAGCGCAGAGATCAGGCAGGCGAAGGCCGCAGGCAGGGGATCAATGCCTAGTTTGGAGACGAGCAGAGAGGGACTGGCCTCCTGCATCGATGTGCGATCTGGCCAGGCTTCAATCTGCCAGGATTGGGAGGCCTCATGATGGAGGTCAGGAAAACTGATGTCTGCCTTGAAGGCAAGGTGTGCAGGTACCTCGCCAAGAGTCAGTTTGGCACGCCAGACGGTGTCGTCTGAGAGCGTTCTTTGACTGGTCGTGACGCCGGAGAGTGTGACGGGCACGGAGTCGGGGCTGATAGTCAGGCGCCAGGCGGGAGGTGCGGACGGGAGTGGTGCGCGAACGACGCCTGTCAGTTCAACGGTGTCTCCCGTACTCATGAAGAGGGCGTGCTCGGGAAGGCGCATCTGCGTCTGAAGCGCATCAATGCTGGCGAACGTGCCCAGTGCGAGGATTGGAAGAAGCACGGGCGGAAGGGCGCGGCGAAGCCTAGTGATGGGCGTCGCACAGCCTGTGGCGGAGCGAATGGCGGATGCGGTCATGGGTTCTACAAATGCTGGAGCTTGGGACGTAGGTGTGATGCGTGAGTCTTTTGCAAAAGCCTGAGGCGCAAGTCTGATGCGAATGTCTACGCTTGATTGTAGGGTAGGGCAGACATGTCAGCCGAGCCAGACATGAGCGCTCCACCTCATTTCGTCTGAGCTTTCTCAAGAAGGCGTTGGATGCATCTGCGTTTTTTTGAAGGATGGCCTTGACAACGGCCGAAGACTTCTGCATAATTCAAGTCCTTCGCTTTTCGCGAAGGCAGTTCTTTAAAAATCTGAATTCAACGAACCGATAAGTGTGAACATCGGCAGTTTCAAGAGTGACTTTCAGAGGCACTCAAAAAAACTTACGAAGTTCGCGCTTTGAAGGAAAAGCCGAAAGACGAAGGTTAATT
>OKRS01001854.1_pt1 | contig 13106 bp, 6 predicted proteins | sample 1601191 | NCBI WGS metagenome assembly OKRS01 (sample SAMEA3541509, study PRJEB24748) | human gut metagenome | biome: human gut; feature: human-associated habitat; material: faeces | place: China | collected 2012
ACGCTTTCCAGAGATGATAATCAATTGAAAATGTGTTTATTATGCACTTGCGAAAGTTCAGTTATTGAAAGCCCTTGAAAAGCTCTATAATAGCTCTTGAAAAGCCCTTGCCGACACCTATCGTTAAAAAACATGCTTTTCTTTGTGTATCCAACAAATTGTTGTATTTTTGCAAAAGAAAAGAGTTGCTTGACAAGCAAACGTATGTATATTGCAGAAATAGGAACCGTTGCTAAATCATTACTTCCATTGAGGTAAAAAATGCTCATAAATGCTCATTTTAAGCTATTCGGCAATTCTTAGCGTAATGTTTATAAAAAATTGAAGCACTATGGCAGCAATCATGAACAGGAAATTGCCGGTAGGCATACAGTCGTTTGTGGAGATAAGGAAGAACGGATATCTCTATGTTGACAAGACCGACATTATATGGAATCTTGTCAACGGCGTGAAATACAACTATCTGAGCCGTCCAAGACGGTTCGGCAAGTCGGTGCTTGTCGACACGTTGCAGGCTTATTTCGAGGGACGGCGCGAGCTGTTCGAGGGTCTGAAGATCATGGATCTGGAGCAGGATTGGACGGCACGTCCCGTGATAAGGCTCGATATGAGCCGTGGAGGAGCATCGGAAAAGTCAATCCGTTCATACCTTAACAATAGGTTCAAGGATTATGAGGACGTGTATCGCATAGCGATATCAGCCGATGATTCATTAGCCGACCGCTTTCACCGTATTGTTCGAGAGGCCTACAACCAGACCGGCCAGCAGGTAGCCATACTTATCGACGAGTATGACTCGCCTCTTCAGCACTCGTGGCATACCCCTGAGCACGAAGCCTGCACAGCCCTCTATCGCGAGGTGTTTGCCATCTTGAAGGCAGATGACGAGATGGAACGTTTTGTCTTCATCACAGGCATAACCAAGTTTACGCAGATTTCACTCTTCTCCGTGCTCAACAATCTGATGAACATCAGTTTCGAGCCGCAGTATGCCGCCATTTGTGGAATAACCAAGCAGGAGATTGTGGACAACTTCATGCCTGAGGTGAAGCAGATGGCTCAGATGAACGGCTGGACGGCGGACGAGACGTTGGAAAGGCTGAAGGACTTTTACGACGGCTACCATTTCTGCGACCTTAATATGGTGGACATCTACAACCCGTTCAGTCTTGTCAACTCATTGTACCAGAAACGTCTCAGGAGCTATTGGGCCATGTCGGGGGCCACATCGTTGCTGCCCAAGTTTGTGGGCGACATGGAGATACGCCTCAACGATTTCGACCATTGCAGCATAGACCGTTTCCTGCTCGAAACGTCCGACGTGACGGGCGGAGGTCCCGAACTGTTCCTCTACCAGTCGGGTTATCTTACCATAAAGTCGGCTGACGAGTTTGGCTACATTCTCGGCATCCCCAACGAAGAGGTGCGTCAGGCGTTGAACGCAATGGTGCTGCCGGCCCGAACCCTTCAAGGCCGATAAGCGTCGGGTGGTGGGTCTCGCCGTGGAGCTTGACAGCGAAGGCAAGGGGCTTGTTGACTGGAAAGTGGTGGAATGAGGTCTTGAGTTTAGCCTCTTTCCAATGTCAAGACCGTCTTTCTGCTTAATGTGAATAAACGAAGAAAGCGTGGAAAAACGAGGAAAACGAAGAGAACGAGGAAAGCGAGAAAGCGAGAAAAAATAAGAAAAAAACGAGAAAACCAAGAACAGACGGTTTCCTCGTTTTTCGCTTGGAGGGAGGTGTTTTTATTGTTGTCTTACAAGTTTCAAATCGGCAAGCAAGACGGCTGTCTCCTTCTCTTCTTTGGGCGCATCTTTGCGTTTCCATGCCACAATGAACCGTGTTGTCGCTGCTGTTGGCACATAGCCCATTTTTTTTAGTTTCACTATCCGCTCACGCATCGCCGCCGAATACTCGGCAACAATTTTGCCTGAAGGTGTATGCAAGGTGTTGTCGTCGCACATCAAAGGATCGCCGCTTTGCAAGGTTAGCACATCGTTGTGGCAATGCTGGAAGAAACTGAGGTTCACGTCCTTGTGTGACATCTGTATGACGATCTCCGTCGGCATTCCGTAGGAACGGGTATCGGCGACGTGCGTAGCCGACGTGATGCTGTTGAAAGCCGTGCCGTTGGTGTGTATGGACAGGTTCAGACGTGCGCGGGTCATTGCCACATAATAGCAACGCAGCCGTTCGTCAGTAAGTTGTTGCCGTCCGTCAACGAGCATGAACACATTGTCAAACTCGCGTCCCTTGGCCTTGTGTATGGTCGACACGATAATCTCGTTGCCGGATGTGTCATGGAAGTCCTCCACTTTCGATTCGAACAGATATTCGCCGAAGTCGCTGTAATATTTGTCCTTGTTGGTCTTCTCAAACAGTTCAACACATCTGCAGAGATAAGGGAGGGCTGTGCTCCGCCTGTATTTGGCAAAGGTCTTGTCTTTTGCCTCTGTCCACGCTTCCTCACTGATGACCGGCGACGTCTTGTGTCGGGCGAGACATTTGGCGAAATATCTTACCTCCGCCAGATTGCAGAACCTCAGGTCGCCCATTGTCTGTATGAGTTTGGCCACTATTCCTTGTCGGCGCAGCAACGCCATTACCGTCACAGCCTCCTCGTTGGTCTGGGTGAGCACGCATGTGGAGCCTTGCAGCTTGCTCGCTGTGATGTCTGACATTAATGGGTCATACATGTAGCGTGAGCCGTGGTGGGTTATGCGCACGGTGCCTTCCTGTTTGCTCATTGAGACGATGGGCGACTGCTTCAGTCGTCCACTGATAAGTTTCACAAACTCGTTGGCAGAACTGACAATCTTTTTTGCGCAGCGGTAGTTGTCGGTCATCTCCACAAAACGCCCGCCCTCTGTCTTGCTCAGGTTGTACATGTATTGTGGGTTGGCGTTGGCAAAAGAGAATATGCACTGGTCGTCATCGCCGACGGCAATGACACGCATGTCTTCGTTGCTGTGCATGAGGGCGTTCACCAGGCGGCATGAGTCTGCATTCATGTCCTGTGCTTCGTCTATTACGATCACGGTCTTGCCTATATGGCTTTGCTCCACCTCGCCTGTTTCTATCATCTCGGCAGCCTTTACCACCACGCTGTTCACGTCGTCAAGATTGCCTATGCGTCCGAGCAGCTCGAAGCAAAAAGAGTGGAACGTCATGATGTCGACGAAGTGGGCGGCGTTGCCGATGAGCTGCATGAGCCGCTGCTTGAATTCGGTGGCTGCAGCGCGCGAGAAGGTGAGCATGAGCAGCTGCTCGTGCTTCACGTCTTCAAGCAACAGCAGCGAGGCCAACTTGTGCACAAGCACGCGCGTCTTGCCGCTTCCCGGTCCTGCGGCCACTACGATGCACCGTGATGCATGGTCGTCGATGATGGCTTTCTGCTTTTCCGAAAGGTCATTGAACAGCTGCTGAAACTTTGCCGGACTGATGTTGCGTTCAATCTCTCTTGCGCGGTCGCCCTTGAAATATTTGTCAATGAACAGGCGGTAGTCCATGTTGAAATAATCGTGCACATAGCGCAGGGCGGCATCATAGTTTTCTACCATCAGGTTGGCATATTCGCCGACGATGTGGATCTGCTGTATTTTCTGCTTGTAGAATTCGTTGAGCATGCGGTAGTCGTCCTGTTTGTAGCGCACGCGGTTGTCCATTTGTTTGCGGTTGATGGTCATGGCGTTGTAGAGCACGAGAAATCCTCCCTCCAGTTTTAGGGCGCCAATCTTGGAGAGATACAGCAGAGCCTCCTCGATGTCCTCTATTTTCAGCTCTTCGCCGTTGTAGAACAGCGAGTGGTTCCCTGCATTGATGTCGTTGAGCAGCTCCACAACGGAGAAGTTGACCACGCCGTTCTTTGCTGCCTCGCCCTCTGCATTTGCAGCACGCGCGTATAGCCATCCTATGGCAAAGCGGCAGATGTTGAGACGTTTCTCGAAGCGCGCGAGCGTGTTCTTCATGTCTGCCTGACGGCTTATAATCAGGTCCTGGATACCGTCTTCCTTCTTGCGCGTATAGTTTTTTACAACCAGGAAATAGAGAAGCGTGCGAATGTGCTTCTCTGTCGACTCTTCCAGCCCGTCGTGCACAGCCTTGTCGTTGAGCTGCTTGTAGGAGATGCGAAGCGCGTCGTCGGGGATGTTGCTCAGCACATACTGTTCCAGCTTGGCGAAACATTCGAGCTTATGCATGGCCTTGCGCTCGTTGCCAACGTCCTGCATGAAGGCGGAGATGTCTCTGGTGTCGCCAAGAATGCCTTCCTGCCTCATGCGTCCTACAGCCGACACCACATCGTGCTTGCTCAGGCCGAGGATGTCGGCGAGGTAGTCGATACGCGACTCTGCCTCGGCATCCTGTGCGCGCGATATGTATTTCTGCGATATGAGCGACTTGATTATTCTCACCGCATTCTCCACTTCTTCTTTGTCGAAGAGCGATGACGAGGCTATGCGCTGACGGGCCTCATCCATGTTGCGCACGGTGATGCCCGTGGCATAGACATGAGGCATGTTGTTGCCGCGCTCAATGTAGCCGCTTTGTTCCAGGGCGGCAATGGCTGTCCGCACACGAGTCTCTATGTCCGACACCGAATCGTCCCATCCTGCCTGTCGGGCTATCTCAAGGGCTGAACATTGCAGGCGCGACTTGTTGTGCGTGAGCCTCTTTATGGCTTGCCATACCTGCTGTATCTCGCTGATGCTCAGCTTTGTCTGGTTGAGCAGAATGAAATGTTTGTCAAGGTCGTTGTCGGCGTAGAGCACAAAGCAGCGGGCAGACAGCGAGGGGTTGCGCCCGGCGCGTCCGGCTTCTTGCACATAGTTTTCAAGCGAGTCGGAAATGTCGTAGTGGACCACCAGCCCCACATCGCTCTTGTCAACGCCCATGCCGAAGGCTGACGTGGCGACAATAATGTCTACCTCGCCCGACATGAAGGCGTTTTGGTTCTTGATCTTGTCATCGGGCGACATCTTGCCGTTGAACGGCAGAGCCTTCATGCCGTCGCGCGATAAACGGGATGCCAGTTCGACGGTGCGCTTGGTGCGCGACACATATATGATTGTGGGGCATAAGCTCTCGCCAAGCAACTCGCGCAGCCTGATATACTTGTCTTCGTCTGAGTCGACATGTATAACCTTGTACTGGAGGTTCTTGCGCGATGCCGACGAGGCGAACAGCTCAAGGTCTATGCCCAGCCAATGTCTGAAGTAGTCGCAGATGTCTTGCACCACTTTCTGTTTTGCCGTGGCCGTGAAACACGACACGGGCACGGTGCAGGAGCCTTGCTTGTGCTCCTGATATTTTTTTATGAATTTGCCGATGTAGAGATAGTCTACACGGAAGTCTTGTCCCCAGGCGGAGAAGCAGTGTGCCTCGTCAATGACGAACCTGACCACATGGCGAGCCATGAGTATGCGCTCGATGGTGTTGGACCGCAGCATCTCTGGCGAGATGTAGAGCAGTGAGGCATCGCCGTTCTGCACACGCTCGATGGCGAGCGAGCGCGATATGGGGTCGAGCAGACCGTTTATGGTCACGGCATCGGTAATGCCACGTGCCTCAAGATTGTCTACCTGGTCTTTCATGAGCGACTGGAGCGGGGAGATGACCACCGTCAGGCCGTGAACAGAGCGTCCGTCCATGAGGGCGGGAAGCTGGAATGTGAGCGACTTGCCGCCGCCTGTGGGAAATATGGCGAGCAGCGACTTGCCGTCGGCCGCTGCCTGTGCCGCACGCTCCTGAAGCGGTAGCCCGTCGTAGGTGCGGAACGAAGAATAGCCAAAGTGTTGTTTCAGGTTTTGGTGAATGTCGAGAAAGGTGTTACAGTAGTCGCATCCGTCGGCACATCGCCGGTGGCGCAGCAGCAGCATGATGTGCTCCACTTCCGGATAGTTGTAGAGCACCCATCCTGGAGTGACGGAGCGATAGTCGTTGGTGTCGACAAGGGCGAGGGCGTATGCCAGTTCGCACGGATGATTTATGGCCATGGTGACGATATCGGCATGGCTACAGATGCGCCCTGCAAATTGCTTCTTTATCTGTCGCTCAAGCATGGGGTAGTCGATATCTTCACGGTCGTCCGGTCTGTTTGTCCGCAGCATGCGCAAGCCAAAGGCGTTGACCATTGAAAGGAACCCCTCGAATTCTTTTTCCTTGAAGAGCAAAGTGGCGAAAATGCTCTGTTCGTCTCTTGACAACATGTTCCATTGTGCTATCTCGTCGAACAGCAGGCTGCGGGCTTTCTTGCAGTCGTTCACCGGATTGTTAACATCGTCAGAGACCAGCTTGTCGTCCTTAACAAGCTTGTGGCAAGGCCTTGCCGCGAACAGTAACGGCGACATATAGAGGGTGTCGACAAGTAGCCACTGGCTTTTCTGTGCTGTGGTAAACGGCGGTTGGTCAAAAAGATATTTGGCATCATGATGCACGATGTTGTGCCCACATACATAGTCGATGTCTTGCAGAAAGGTTGCAAGTTCCGCCTTGTTTGCGTTGTGAAACAAGGCCCCGTCGTGCCGTAAGGAGCCAATGTCATGCACCTTATGGTCTTTCATTCCCACTTCGGCATCAACAAAGGCATAGTTGCCGGCATTGCGGTGTCGGGGCGTTGCGTCGACGACATCGGCAGTGTCGCTTGTGTTGTTGTCTGATGACTTGTTGCCAAAAAGAAAATCTAATATTGACATTTGTGGCTTCTTGCAGTGTTTGAGTGAGCAAATCTACAATATTTTATTCGAACGGCAAAATAAATGCCGCCTTTTCTTATGAAACCGTTGTCTGCGGTTCTTGACAAAGCAAGTTTTGGCGGCTTCGGGTGGTGCTTTAACACTAAACAAACTTTAAAAAACACGCTTTTAATCATTAATTTACATAATAAACAAACAAAAGTGGCTTATTTTGCCAAATTCTGACTAAATTTGCAGCTAAAAACAAAAAAGTACAGAAAAATAATGCAGAAGAAAATATTATCTGTCGTGATGATGCTCTCGGCAATAGTGATGTGTTCCTCATGTCTGAGCAACAGCGAAGTCGACTACGACTACAGCGATGACAGCGCCATATCGGCTTTCTCACTCGGAAACGTGCAGTATGTCGCAGGACAACACAAGGCCACGGGCAAGGACAGCATCGTGTCGAAAGATTTCAGCTCGGTGAAATTTAGAATCGACCAGCTCGGCGGAAAAATATACAATGTCGACTCACTGCCCATGCAGGCATTGGCAGCGAAGGTGCTCTGCACACTGTCTACATACAACTCGGGTGTGGTGGGCTTGAAGAGTGCCACCAGCGACACGGTGAAATATTTCGCCTCTACCGACACCATCGACTTTACGACACCGCGCACATTCATTGTCTACAGCAACTCTGGACTGGGCTTCCGCCGCTACACCGTGTCGGTGAACGTGCATAAGCAAGACAGCGCCGCTTTCGTGTGGAAGCAGATGCCGTCGCTCCCTGAGGAGCTGAAGCAGATGAAGGGCTTGCGCATGACCGCAACCAAGGACGGGCTGCACATCGCAGCTACCGACGGCGCAGAGAGCTTCTATTATGTCGGATCAAAAGACAACATGGCAGCAGCACACAAGACCGCCACATGGACATCAGCTCAGGAAGGTGCCAACGTGTGGAACACGCTCGTCGGAAACAACGCCAAGGGCTTTGTGGCCGGCAACGGCGGCGTGGCCGAGTTTGACGACAACTCCCTGCAGACAACCGCTTCTGCGCACCACTTCAACACCCTGCTGGCTGCCACCTCGCAGCGTCTCTACGCCAATGTGGACGGCCAGGGTCTCATGTCGGCACCCGTGGACAACCTCACAACAGGTGCGTGGACAGCAGAACCCGTGTCTGAGGACGACAACATGGCACAGTTCCCGACCAAGGGTCTTGCCAGCGCCACCCTACCCCTCCCGACCAACAGCGACAGCCGCTACGTCGTGGTCGTGGGCCATAACGATGGCGAGGCTTACAGCTCTGTGTGGGCAAAGATTGAGGAAGACGGACAGAACAAGCAGCAGTGGATGCAATATCCCTATGACGACAACGACAACCGTCTGCCAGCGTTCGACAACCTGCAGATGGGCGTCTATAACGGACGAATAGTGGCTCTCGGCCATAACAACGGACAGCAGACAGCCAAGATGTATAGAAGCGAAGATCACGGACTGACATGGCAGGCCGACACCGTGGTGACCATGCCCAAGGGCATCAGCTCCAACGGCACACTGGCGTTTGCCGTCGACAGCGACAACTTCGTGTGGATTGTCTGCGGCGGCACCGGTCAGGTGTGGCGCGGAAGACAAAACTTCCTCGGCTGGGAGAAGAGAGAGGATGTCTTTGAAGAAAAGAAAAAGGCAAACTAAGGCTTGATAGCCTGGTGGCAAAGAGGGGAGCTTGTTAAACGGACACCTCTTTTTGACGTCTATATATATAATAAGGTGGAAAAGATGCGCTTCGCACAATGTTTAGGCTTGCTCATGGCCCTTGCGCTGCACACAGCAGACCTGAGGGCGCAGACCGACGACCAATATAAGATGGAGATTGGTGCCGGTGTGGCTCTTGTGTCTTATGAGGGCGACTATAACGGCGGCATCTTCAGCAACATGCAACCGGGCGCTTCTGTCGTCTTAAGACGAATCTTCAACCCCTATATGGGTCTGCGCCTCGCAGCCACCTACGGCAAGCTCAAAGGCAACGCCAACGATGTGAAGACCTGGTTCCCTACCCTCTCGACAGGCTCAACGGGCACCGGAGCGGGCAGCGGCGACGGCACAACAGGTGGTTCTGAGACAGGAGGAACGGGCACCGAAGGCGCTGACGGCACCGTGAACGGGCAGACACGCGCAGGAGCGGTGCCTACAATCGTGGGAAACGAGCGGAGCAACTATGAGTTTAACAACTCGGTGTTCGACCTCAGCTTGACCTACGAATATAATTTCTGGCCCTACGGCACAGGCCACGACTATCGCGGCGCGAAGCGGTTCACACCGTTCGTCTTCGCGGGTCTTGGAGCAACCGTCGTGTCGGGAGGCGGAAAAACGGTGTTCACGGGCAACGTGCCCATGGGCCTGGGGGTGAAATATAAGGCTGCCGAGAGGCTCAACGTGGGCCTGGAGTGGGCTGTCCACTTCTCCCTCAGCGATGAGCTCGACGGATACAAAGACCCTTACGGCGTGAAGAGCTCGGGTCTGTTTAAAAACACCGACTGCTATTCGGCGCTACAGCTGTCTGTGACCTACAGTTTCATGCCTAAATGTCGAACCTGTCATAACCAAGACGAGTGATGAGCTGCAAGGGCTCTCTTATCAAGCAACAAAACAAAAAAACGATATGACCACAACGGTAAACCCCACAACCATACCTCAGCACATTGCCATCATCATGGACGGCAACGGACGCTGGGCAGCAGAGCAAGGCAAGCCGCGAAGCTACGGACACCAAGCCGGAGTGGAGACGGTGAGACGCATAACGTCTGAGTGTACGCGCCTCGGCGTGAAGTGGCTTACGCTCTACACCTTCTCAACAGAAAACTGGAACAGACCTGCCGACGAGGTGGCTGCTCTCATGGGACTGGTGCTCTCTTCGCTTGAAGACGAGATCTTCATGAAGAACAACGTGCGGTTCCAGGTCATCGGCGACATTGAACGTCTGCCAGCGGCCGTGCAGCAGAAGCTTCAGGAGACCATCGACCACACGGCGAACAACTCGGCCATGACCATGGTGGTGGCGCTCAGCTACTCGTCGCGATGGGAGATAACAAACGCCGCGCGACACATTGCGCAACAGGTGAAAGACGGGGCTTTGATGCCTGACGACATTACGGAGCAGACGCTCTCTGACAACATGACGACGGCTAACATGCCTGACCCTGACCTGCTCATAAGAACGGGTGGCGAGATCAGGATAAGCAACTATCTGCTCTGGCAGATCGCCTACAGCGAGCTCTATTTCTGCGACACCTTCTGGCCCGACTTCGACGAAGAAGACCTGCATAAAGCTATCGCCAGCTACCAACAACGCCAACGCCGCTTCGGAAAAACTGAACAGCAGGTGGAGGAAGAAGATTTAAAGGTAAAAAAAGACTGACGCCTTTTAAGGGAAAAGTGAAGAGTGAAGAATTCGATAGCCCTGTTTTAAGAGGAAAATTCTTGCTTAGGCAAGCGTCTCTACGAGCCGAGCGCAAAATTCAAAACTCAAAAATTCAAAAAATCCTATAGCTTTTTTAAAAGGAAAAAGGGTTAAAACAGCAACAACAGCAAACAACAATAAACAAAATATGAACATCAAGAAACTGCTCATAGCTCTCCTCGCCATCATCTGCTCATCGGCGGTGAAGGCACAGGACAAGATTGTCTATCCCGACATCTCTTATGCCGGCTCGCCACGCACGCTGACCATCGGCGCAATAAACGTGACGGGTGCAGAGGGTTATGAGGACTACATGCTCACGGGCATCTCCGGACTGACTGTGGGCGAAGACATAACACTCCCCGGCAACGAGATCACCACGGCGGTGAAGAACTACTGGAAGTATGGCCTGTTCTCGGACGTGAGCATCGTGGCCGACTCGGTCATCGGCAACAAGGTGTATCTCAACATTCATCTGCGCATGAGACCGCGTGTGTCGACAATCAATTATGTGGGCCTGAAAAAATCGGAACGCACCGACATGGAGGAGAAACTGGGCCTCTTGAAGGGCGCTCAGATCACACCTAACATGATTGACCGCGCCAAGATTCTTGCCAAGAAATATTTCGACGACAAGGGCTTCAAGAACGCCGACATACAGATCCGTGAGCGCGACGACGTAGCAAACAAGAACCAGGTAATCCTTGATGTCATCATCGACAAGAAGCAGAAGATGAAGGTCCGCAAGATCTACATCGAGGGCAACAAAGCGCTGAAAAACAGCAAGATAAAGGGCGGACTGTTCAAAAAGGGTGCCTTTGCAAAGACCCATGAGGCAGGAACGCTCGCTTCGTTCCTCAAGGCGAAGAAGTTTACACCCGAGCGCTGGAAGGCCGACAAGCAGAAGCTGATCGAAAAGTATAACGAGTATGGCTACCGCGACGCTGCCATCATCAGCGACAGCGTGTGGAACGTCGACGACAAGCACGTCAGCATTCGCCTGAAGGTGGACGAGGGCAAGAAATATTATATACGCAACATAACATGGGTGGGCAACACCATCTATCCGTCCGACTACCTGAACCAGGTGCTCGGCATGAAGAAGGGCGACGTCTACAACCAGAAGCTCATGAACAAACGTCTCACCGAGGACGATGATGCCGTGGGCAACAACTACTGGAACAACGGTTACCTCTTCTACTCGCTGCAGCCTACAGAGATCAACATCGTGGGCGACAGCATTGACCTCGAGATGCGCATCACAGAGGGCACACAGGCTCACATCAACCATGTGCGCATAAACGGTAACGACCGTCTCTATGAGAACGTGGTGCGCCGTGAGCTCCGCACAAAGCCGGGCGACCTCTTCTCGAAGGATGCCCTGCAGCGTTCGGCGCGTGAGCTCGCATCAATGGGCCACTTCGACCCGGAGAAGGTGAACCCCGACGTGAAGCCCGATCCAGAGAACGGAACGGTGGACATCAACTGGGGACTGGAGCAGAAATCGAACGACCAGATAGAGTTCTCGCTCGGATGGGGACAGACAGGTGTCATCGGACGTGTGGGCTTGAAGCTCAACAACTTCTCTATGCGTAACCTCTTCAACAAGAACAAGGAGCACCGTGGAATATTGCCTATCGGCGACGGCGAGGTGCTGTCGCTCGGAGCACAGACCAACGGTACCTACTATCAGTCGTATAATGCCTCTTACTCAACCAACTGGTTCGGTGGAAAGCGACCAATCCAGTTCTCTGTAAGCGCATTCTTCTCGAAGCAGACCGACGTGTCGAGCAACTATTACAACTCGGGATATTATAACAACTATTATAATTATCTCTACGGCTACGGCAACTACGGCTACAACAACTACGAGAACTATTACGACCCCGACAAGTATGTGAAGCTCTTCGGTGCTTCTCTCGGATGGGGCAAGCGTCTGCGCTGGCCTGACGACTACTTCCAGCTCTCGCTCCAGCTCTCGTACACACGTTACATGCTGAAGAACTGGCAGTATTTCCTCATGACCAACGGCAACTCTAACAACCTGAACCTCAGCATCGCCATCAGCCGCACGTCTACCGACAACCAGCTGTTCCCGCGCCGCGGTTCAGAGTTCACAGCCTCTGTGACCCTCACACCGCCATGGTCAAAGTGGGACGGCAAGGACTACAAGAACCTGGCAACAGACCGCAACTCATCGCTCTATGAGCGCGAGCAGCAGGAGAAATATCGCTGGGTGGAGTATCACAAGTGGAAGTTTAAGGGCAAGACCTACACCGCGCTCACCAGCGGACAGAAATGTTTCGTGCTCATGACGCGCGTCGAGTTTGGTCTGCTCGGTTCATACAACAAGTATAAGAAGTCGCCGTTCGAGACCTTCTACATGGGTGGTGACGGCATGAGTGGCTACTCGACAAGCTACGCTGAGGAGACCATCGGTCTGCGTGGTTACGAGAACGGCTCGCTCACACCTTATGGTGCCGAGGGCTATGCCTACGACCGCATGTCGCTGGAGCTCCGCTATCCGTTCCTCTTGGGCAACACCACGATCTATGGTCTCGCCTTCCTTGAGGGTGGTAACGCATGGAGCGACACCAAAAGCTTCAACCCCTTCAACATGAAGCGTTCGGCTGGTGTGGGTGTACGTATCTTCCTCCCGATGGTCGGACTCATGGGTATCGACTGGGCTTACGGTTTCGACAAACCGTTTGCAGGCTACGCAAAGGGCGGCAGCAACTTCCACTTCATACTCGGACAGGAGTTCTAAAGCCCCACCCCCTCAGCCACCAGAGAGAGAACGACCCTACAGCCCCACCCCCTCGCCACCTATCGGTGGCTCACCCCTCCCCTTATGGAGGGGAGTGAATGGCAAGGGCTATTGGAAGCCCCACCCCGCGCCACCTGACAGTGGCTCTCCCCTTCCCTTCTTGCTTTGGCAAGCGACCACAGGTCGAGCGATGGAGGGGAGTGAAT
>OKRS01001857.1_pt1 | contig 13093 bp, 10 predicted proteins | sample 1601191 | NCBI WGS metagenome assembly OKRS01 (sample SAMEA3541509, study PRJEB24748) | human gut metagenome | biome: human gut; feature: human-associated habitat; material: faeces | place: China | collected 2012
GAGACCATTCTTGCTGAAGGTATGGCAGATCAAATCATCAACATGTATGCCCTTGGTACAAGCACTCGTGATATAAGCAAGTACTTTGAGCGTGAGTTTAACACAACCCTTTCAGCCGAAACCATCAGCTCTATAACCGACCGAGTTCTTCCCGAAATAACAGCCTGGAAGTCACGTATGCTTGACCCCGTCTATGCCATTTGCTGGCTTGATGCCATTCACTACAAGGTAAAGGACGATAAGGGTCGTGCAGTCACTCGTGCAATATACAACGTATTAGGTATAAACAAGTCTGGTCACAAGGATCTTCTTGGTATGTATATATCTGAGAGTGAGGGTGCTAACTTCTGGCTTGATGTTATGACTGACCTTCAAAACCGTGGTGTACGTGATATTCTGATTTGTTGCGTAGACGGTCTTAAGGGATTCCCTGACGCAATCCAAAGTGTATTCCCCGAAACCTCCGTTCAGCTATGTGTAGTCCACCAAATCCGCAACTCAATCAAGTATGTAGGAAGCAAGCATCAGAAAGAGTTTCTGAAGGATCTCAAGACCGTATACGGTGCTGTAAGCAAGGATTCTGCATTGGCACAGCTTGACATGGTTGATGAAAAATGGGGCGAGATGTACCCTATAGTAATCAAATCCTGGCGCGACAACTGGGACCGTCTTACGGAATACTTCCAGTATACTCCTGCCATCCGCAAGCTTATCTACACAACCAATACGGTTGAGGGTTATCACCGTCAGGTGCGCAAGGTAACGAAGAACAAGGGTGTGTTCCCGTCAGACACCGCACTTGAAAAACTTGTGTATCTTGCTTATCGAGACATTAGTGAGAAATGGACTATGCCCCTGTCTAATTGGGCACTGATATCACAACAACTTGCTATAAAATTTGGAGATAGGTTCAAGATTATGTAACTTTGCCTGTGAAAGGCTCCTCTTATTTGTATGCATATGTAAAATCTGCACACAAATAAGAGGGAAAGAATAAAAAAATAGAGCCGTGACACAGTTCAGTTTACACTACCAACATATGAAGTTTTGCATATTCTAAGTATTTCATTGACGGACAAAACCCACCTAATAAATCTATTTGATAAGACTATTTTCAACGATGTCAAAGGACTCGATTATCCCCTCTTTAGGGGACTAATTGATTGATTAATAAACATGTCCAATTTTTATTGAACACTAATGCTTCCAACTGATAAGTTAAAACACCGAAAACGTTTTTAATAAGTTCTCCAAACTCATTCAAAATACACAGATAAACGCTATCTTTGTGCACATCAAGACCACATACTGATTTCATAGGCTTGCATATTGGGGGTTATGAATTCGACCCCAAAATAAATATAATTTGTGATTTAAAGCACGTTGATGCAAGATTATAGGTATGTCGGTCTTGATGTTTTAACTCAAGCAGCGAGCACTCGGAGAAATTCATTTCAGTTTTTTATCACAACTGGCTTATAACTCGGAAATTTTATCTAAATTTGTATTAAAGAATGCCAAGCAATTTGAGTTTACTCTCAATAATCGCAACACCACCTTTCACATTACTCTCAATATTTAATGGCATTACAGGATCGTGTAATGACATACGCAACAACCACCAACCATCATCGTCTGCATTGCCACAACTAACACGCAGTCCCTCGTAGTTCGGTTCAACAAGAGTCCATCCAGGCACCTCAACAACTTTAGACTTCACATTCCCAAGCACTTTAGCACCATAAGCCTTAAAATCAGGGGCTGTCAGTTTTATTCTAATTTCCTTACTCTCCTTTGGTTGTTTAAGAGTTGCAATGATTTCATGTAATTGCTTTTCCTGGCTGAACAACTTGGCTGCATAAATTATGAGTTTGGCAGCAAGATATGCACCATCATCGAGAAAGTGATTTTCGCGTAAAGCAGCGTGACCGGAAGTTTCAATAGCCAACCAACATTCCTCTCCCATTCCATTAAGTCGAATACCTTCATTTATGACATTTTTATAGCCACGACGAAAACGGTGATGTTTTCCTCCCTTTTGGCTGATAAATTCAGCCAAACCATCTGATGTAACCGAATCAGTGACAATTGTACTTCCCGGATGCTCTTCAAGAATGACTGTAGATATCAGCGCAATAAGTGAATTACGATTGATGGGTTGACCATTACGACCAATTATAGCCGAACGGTCAACGTCTGTATCAAATATTACGCCGAGGTCAGCATTACAGTCTTCAACTGCTTTGCAAACTGAAGCCATTGCTTCTGGATTCTCAGGATTTGGAATATGATTAGGGAAATGGCCATCAGGTTCAAGAAACTGGCTCCCCTCAGTGTTAGCACCAAGCGAACTCAATATCTTTTCAAAAAAACCACCATTACCGTTTCCTGCATCCACTATGATATGCATACCTTTAAGGGGGTGTGAATAGTCATAGGCATTCACACCCTTACAGATGTAGTCGGCAATATGGCGAGAATAGACCGTCATAAAATCAAAAGTTGTATAGCAACCTTCTGCCCCATTATATGTATAATTACCATTTTCTGCAATAGCAAGTATTGAAGCGATATCCTTGCTATCTAATCCACCCTTAGAAGTGAAGAATTTCAGACCGTTACGGTTGTAGGGAAGATGGCTTGCCGTTACCATTACAGAAGCAGATGCTTTTACTTGCTCAGTGATTGTTGTCATAAACATAGCTGGGGTTGAAGCAAGACCACAGTCTACAACATTTGCACCAGCTTCTACTGCTCCCTTTACAAAGTAGCCTTTAATACTTTTTCCCGAGAGTCGGCAATCTGTACCTATTGCAATAATAGGTGTTTCATTAACTAAGGTATTTCTAAGCCAGCGAACAAACGACCTGGCGATTGTTTCAATCACTTCTTGCGTAAGATTAACATATTCGCCTTCAATCCCATCAAGAGCCACACCCCTTATGTCTGAACCATTTTGTAATTTTTTCCAATTCATAGTTATGCTTTAAGATTAGTAGAAAACAAAATTATATATTATTATTCAATAGTCAAAACTAAATCAATGCAAAATAATGCTTTAACATATAAATCTGCATTTACAGAATATTTTGACAATAGCTTATGATCTTACTGATTCAAGATTACTTTTTTGTGTGTAGTTATAAAAACTACACACAAAAAAGAAGTAAAATAAAGACAGAACCGCGAGACTGTTCAGTTTACTCTAAGATATAGTTCTATTGACTATTTTTAAGTAATATATTTCTATAGCTATCTGTTAGAATAAACGGTATAATCTGTCCTTATTTCTATTCAGGAACTGCATACCAGTCGCCAGTTTCCTTTACAAGCTTTCTAGCAAAGCTTTCAGGATAACCAGGACGCATTACCTTCTTCTGTATCTTACCGTCCTTTTCCTGCTTTACACCCATATCATTGTATTTCACTATGATGCGGATTGCAAGATTCTTCCACTCTGCAAGCATCTGCTGAGCCTTATCAACACTATATTCATTGAGCAAACGAAGTGCAGCCTGCTTGTCAGTAGCATAGAGTTCCATAGCCTTCTTCTCAAAATCAGCCTGCTGTGCAAAATAGCTTGCCTCAAGCGAGTCGCGTACAATCTTAAGTTCTGGGAAGATCTGCGAATAACGCGGATAAACCATATTGCTTACCCAGTTGCACACCCAGAAAGCATTCTTATCAGAGAATGTCACTGCGTCGGCACCAGGAGTATTGTAACACTCTGGCTGAACAGTATTACCACAGTACACCGGTGTATAGGCAATCATATTAGCATCGTCGTTACCAAACCAAATCACGCCACCTATCTCGCGCGGCATCCATGAGCGCAGCTGCGATACAAACGAGAAAGCCGACTGCTGGGTAGAGATTGGGCGCTCGTTGAAGTATGTCTTGCCGTCAACCTTAAACTGCAATGGTGTGGGACGATATGGCATCTGATATATACCACCTCCTACATTAGTTGTATCAAGAGCCAATGCTGTACCCTCATAGTGGTCGCGCATACCCATTTCTACGTCGTGTACGCTAAGCTTGCGGTCGGGTATAATCCACAGAGGCATGTCTTCGGCATTAGGGTCCTTGCCAAGTGCCCAAGGCAGATAGCGGTCGAATCCCTTCTGATAGTGATTGAAGAAGCTCCAAACACGAGCGTCGCAGAAACGACGACCAGAGAAGTCGGGACGTGCATAAGTATTTTTCCATGAGAAGTCGGCATCCTTACCAGTAAACCAGCCCATCTTGCGGGCATAAGAAATGACATTCTTCGAATAAATGACATTCTTCTTGTCCTTCATATCAAACTTACCTATACGGCTCTGGTTGGCATGAGCGCAGATGGCATTGTCAGGAATTCGTACCGCAACCCAAACAACACCCTTGCTGCCAGGACCTGTACCCATCATCTCCATAATCCATGCCTCGTTAGGGTCGCAAATAGAGAAAGTTTCGCCACTTGAACAGTAGCCATATTTCTCAACAAGAGAAGTCATTATCGATATAGCCTCACGGGCTGTCTTTGCTCGTTGAAGGGTGACGTATATGAGCGAACCGTAGTCAAGAATACCTGTAGTATCTACCATCTCCTCACGTCCGCCATAAGTTGTCTCTCCAATGGAGAGCTGAAACTCGTTGATATTACCGATAACATTATAAGTTACGGGAGCCTCGGGTATTTCGCCATGATACTCGCCTGTATCCCAGTCGAATATCTTTCGCATCTCGCCCTTCTTATGCATTCCTGCCGGATAGTGGCACAAGTGGCCGAACATACCATAGTCGTCGGCATTGTACGAAACGAGTACCGAGCCGTCAACACTGGCCTTCTTGCCAACAATGAGATTAGTACAAGCAGATGCCTCCATTGCTGAAGCCGATATAAGAGCAGCAAGAGCAATATCCTTTAGTCTTTTTGATAATTGCATAGTATAATAGATTAAAAAGCCCCACCCCCTCCATAATAGAAATGGTAAGAGTGAGGTTATTATTATTAATTAGCAAGCCTTGAACGACATGTCGAGCCCCTTTACTGAGTGTGTCAGAGCACCTACAGAGATAAAGTCAACGCCACACTCTGCATAGTCACGAATAGTGTCGAATGTGATACCACCGCTCGACTCTGTCTCGTACTTGCCGGCCACCATCTCAACTGCCTTCTTTGTATTATCTACAGAGAAGTTGTCGAGCATGATACGGTTGATGCCGCCACACTCCATAGCCTGACGCAGCTCGTCGAAGTTGCGCACCTCAATCTCAATCTTCAGGTCAAGTCCCTTCTCTTTGAGATACTCGTGACAACGGTTGATGGCATTGGCTATGCCACCAGCAAAGTCCACGTGATTGTCCTTAAGCAAAATCATGTCGAACAGACCGATACGGTGGTTCATACCGCCACCTATCTTTACAGCCTGCTTCTCAAGCATACGCAAGCCCGGAGTAGTCTTACGGGTGTCAAGCACATGTGTCTTTGTACCCTTCAGGCGCTCCACATACTTAGCAGTCATAGTAGCAATACCGCTCATGCGTTGCATGATGTTAAGCATCAGACGCTCGGTCTGAAGCAACGAGCGCACCTTACCAGTTACTACCATTGCAATATCGCCCTTCTTGACATGGGCACCATCGCCGATAAGCACCTCTACCTGCATAGTAGGGTCGAAACGGGCGAATACGCGCTTTGCCACTTCTACTCCGGCGAGAATGCCGTCTTCCTTTATCAACAAGTGCGACTTACCCATTGCTGTATCAGGTATGCAGCAAAGGGTAGTGTGGTCGCCATCGCCTATATCCTCAGCAAATGCAAGGTCAATAAGGCGGTCTTCCAATTCGTTTACACTAAGCATAATGTAATATTTATTTAGTAATTAATACTTTGTTATTATTTTTCTTTAAGCATCTTTCCATCCTTATACGCACACAGCTGTTCGTCTGCATAATACTGTAGATTGATTGTTCCACCCAGCCACTCGGTGAACGGACGTTCGCCAAGCAAAGCAGAAACATTAACTACACGTTCACCATCCAACTCAACCACACCTGGCTTTATCTCCTTGCCGTCGGTGGAAATCACTCTGTTGGCTGCAACAAGTCGTGTCATAGCTTACGGTCGTTAAGATGTAATGGTCGGCGTCGGTCTAAGCTGTCTAACTTTGGCAACTCAAGCGAGTCAGGCGACATATTGCCGTCTTCGGGCTTCTTTACGGGTTCCGACACATGCATCTTGACAAGACGTACATTCGACACTACAAACAGCTTGAATGTAGTTGCAGACGACGTAGGCATAGCCCTATCGCTTGACAGCATCCAGAAGCCACGCACCGCCTTAATAGTCAAGCGTCCCTCGTTCATAATCTGCATGTGATAATGCGACGAAGTGCTAATACTGTTATTGACATACTCCACACTATCGTTGGCATAAGTAACAGCCAGTACCACCAATGCATCCCGCATACCGTCCTGATATAGGAACTGAGCATCGAAGTCGAGCACCATACGATCACCCTCGTGGTACGAACTATCGGCCTTTATCTCAAACGAAATTCGGTTGGTAGCCAAATATGGTGAGAGTACAAATGCCGTAGATAGTTTCCACACGTTGGTTGTATCTGCATTTTCAGTCAAATCTGTAAAGCCAGCCTGTCCGCCACGTTCTACAGCCTCGCGGCCGAGCCTGTCTGCAATCTTGTCATACACCTTCTGAAGCAATCGTGTGTGGCGTGTGTAATAAACCATCGACGAATCGAAATCAGCTTGCGACACACCATGGTTCTTCAGAATGCTGATACTATAAGCTCGCATCGCTACTGAGTCAGGACTATCGAAATTGGTCTGAACCATTCCGTCAGCCACATGGTAGTCATAAAGAATGTCAGCCATCTCATCCATCTGCAGATAGCGTCCAGGGATTCCTGGCTTACATCCCGTAAAAACAACGGTCATGAATAATACCAGGCAGGCAGCCAGCAAATGAAGTCGGCAATACGAACCTGCCATATTGGCTATATTGTTAGTATTTATCATTTTTTCCAAGCTAAAGACATGCGCTCCAGATCGTTTCTAAAGAACAGCAACAGTACTGCCACTCCTACGCTAATACAAGAGTCGGCAAAATTGAATATCGGCGAGAAGAAGACAAAATCGTCACCACCCACCATTGGCATCCATTCAGGATAAGTAGTACGTATAATAGGGAAATAGAACATGTCCACCACCTTACCATGCAGGAATGTAGAATACCCGGTACCGAAAGACACAAAGTCAGCTACGCTGAATGGCGTTGATGCATCAAATATAAGTCCGTAAAACAGACAGTCGATAAGATTGCCTGCAGCGCCAGCCAATATCATAGCCAAGCAAACTATGTACCCACGACTGAAAATCCCCGTCTTCACCACTCGCCAGATATACCATCCAATGGAGCCAATAGCGAATGTTCGGAACAGCGACAACACTAATTTGTTGAAGAAAGTCATGCCATAAGCCATTCCGTTGTTTTCGATGAAATCTATATAAAACCAGTCGGTAATACGTATGGCTTCACCTAAAGTCATATTGGTCTTCACCTCGATTTTTATGATTTGGTCAATCACAAGAATCAAGATCACTATGATTATAGCAAGCCATCCGTTAGTGATGTACTTCTTATTATTTTCCATATTATTTTTTACGTGCATTCTTCGACTCAACACTCAGAGTTGCGTGTGGCACGATGCGTAGTCTTTCCTTCGGGATGAGTTGACCAGTGATGCGGTCAATACCGTATGTCTTGTTCTCAATGCGCACCAGCGCAGCCTCAAGTCCCTGTATGAACTTCTGCTGACGGTTGGCCATTTGTGCAATTTCCTCTTTCGACTGCGAAGCGCTGCCCTCTTCAAGAGCCTTGTACGTAGGCGATGTGTCTTCCACTCCATTACCATCAGCATTCATCAGCTGCTGCATCATCGAGTTGAAATCGCGGCGTGCCAATCGAAGTTTTTCGTTAATAATGTTCTTAAATTCCTGGAGTTCCTCGTCTGAGTAACGTAATTTCTCTGCCATAGTTGTTTGGTTATTAGTAAGATAAAAAGGCCTGTTTTAGTAAAAATGCAGTTGGGCGCAGCCTTTCAGCCGCACCCTCTCTGCATATATTTTGTATTTAAGCCTTAACTATCTTGATGTTAATCTTGAAGTCGTCGATTTCGCTCTCGGCTCCGTCGTTATCGGCGAGAGTGATGTCGAGGGCGAGCACCTGCGACTGGATGTAGTCGGCAAAGCTTGCCACAGCCTTCTCCACCTTCTCACAAGGAGTGATGGTAACGTGGATGCGGTCGGTAATCTCAAGACCTGTCTCCTTGCGGAGGTTCTGGATGCGCGAGATAAGCTCACGGGCCATACCCTCGTTGCGCAGCTCGTCGTTGAGCTCAATCTCAAGAGCCACGGTCAGCTTGCCCTCGTTGCTCACGAGCCAGCCCGGGATGTCCTCAGAGATTATCTCTACGTCGGCAGCCTCTACCTCAACTGAGTTGCCCTCTACCTCTACGGCTATCTTGCCGTTGGTCTCAAGCTCGGCAATCTGCTCCTGGTCGAGAGCCGACATAGCTGCTGCAATACCCTTCATCAGCTTGCCGAACTTCTTGCCCATGGTGCGGAAGTTGCACTTCACCTTCTTTACCAATACGCCCGAGCCCTCTACGAAGCGAAGCTCCTTAACGTTAACCTCTGAGAGGATAAGGTTCTTGACAGCCTCGATGTGGCGGCGTTGCTCGTCGTCGACAGCAGGAATCATGATAGCCTGAAGCGGCTGGCGCACAGCTATGTTCACCTTCTTGCGCAGAGCGTGAACCATCGAAGTGATCTTCTGTGCCATACCCATGCGCTCCTCAAGTTCGCGGTCGATGAGCTGCTCGTCAACTACGGGGAACTTGGCGAGATGTACAGAGGTTGTACCCTCAAGCTGAGCTGCACCAAGGTCGCAGAAGAGCTGGTCGGCGAAGAACGGAGCGAATGGAGCAAGGAGCTTGGCTACGGTTGTCAGACAGGTGTAGAGAGTCTGATAAGCCGCGAGCTTGTCCTGCGACATTTCCTTGCCCCAGAAACGCTTACGGTTCAAGCGTACATACCAGTTAGAGAGGTCGTTGTTGACGAAGTCCTCGATGAGTCGGCCTGCACGGGTCGGGTCAAAGTTCTCCATCTCCTTCTGCACACCCTTGATGAGAGTGTTGAGTACAGAGAGTATCCAGCGGTCAATCTCCGGACGCTCTGCCACGGGCACCTGAGCAGCCTCTGTGTCGAAAGCGTCAACGTTGGCATAGCCCGAGAAGAACGAGTATGTATTATATAATGTGCCGAAGAACTTGCGACGTACCTCGTCTACTCCCTTCTCGTCATACTTGAGGTTGTCCCAAGGCTCCGAGTTGGTCATCATATAGAAGCGTACGGCATCGGCTCCATACTTCTCAATCTGATCGAACGGATTGACTGCGTTGCCCAAATGCTTTGACATCTTGTTGCCCTTAGCATCGAGAACGAGACCCGAAGAAATAACATTCTTAAATGCTACCGAGTCGAACACCATTGTAGCAATGGCGTGCAGAGTGAAGAACCATCCACGTGTCTGGTCTACACCCTCGTTGATAAAGTCGGCAGGATAGAATTTAGGAGCGATTGCGAAGCCTTCGTATGTGCTGTTGACAAGAGCCTTGCGGTCTTCCTCTGTGCCGCGCGACATCTCGCCCTCAAACGGATAGTGGAGCTGTGCATAAGGCATAGAACCAGAGTCGAACCAAACGTCGATAAGGTCTGACTCGCGATGCATTGGTTTGCCCTCGTCGTTTACGAGCACGATATAGTCTACGTAAGGACGGTGGAGGTCTATGCGGTCGTAGTTCTCCTTAGAGTAGTCGCCCGGTACGAAGCCCTTGTCCTTCATAGGATTGCTCTTCATCACGCCAGCTGCTACCGACTTCTCTATCTCGGCATACAGTTCTTCGAGCGAACCGATGCACTTCTCGCCACGGTTCTCATCGCGCCAGATAGGAAGCGGGGTGCCCCAGAAGCGTGAGCGTGAGAGGTTCCAGTCGTTGAGGTTTTCAAGCCAGTTTCCGAAGCGACCAGTACCGGTCGACTCCGGCTGCCAGTTGATAGTCTTATTGAGTTCCACCATGCGCTCCTTGCGTGCTGTGTCCTTGATAAACCAGCTATCGAGCGGATAGTAAAGAATTGGCTTGTCTGTACGCCAGCAGTGAGGATAGTTGTGTACGTGCTTCTCTGTCTTGAAAGCCTTGCCCTCCTGCTTCAATTCGTAGCAGAGCACAACGTTCAAGTCCTCAGCCTTGTCCGAAGCCTTCTTGTCCCATACGCCATCCTGATTGAACTGTGGGTCGTAGGCGTTCTTCACGTAGTCGCCAGCGTGATGACCGTATTTCTCATCGTCTACACAGGCCTTCACGAAGTTAGTGTCAAGCTCGTCGATGAGGTAGAACTTGCCCTGGAGGTCAACCATAGGACGTGTCTCGCCCTTCTTGTTGATAAGGTAGAGAGCCGGAATGTTAGCATCCTTAGCCACCTTGGCATCATCAGCACCGAATGTCGGGGCGATGTGTACGATACCAGTACCGTCGTCGGTTGTTACGTAGTCGCCGAGGATTACACGGAAAGCCTCGCTCTCCATCTCCACAAACTTGTCGCGTCCGTCCTCACCTGTAAACACCTTCTCTGGATGTGCCTCAGCATATTCTGTCACGAACTTCGGAGCGAAGTCGTCCACCTTTTCGCATGGCTTCACCCACGGCATAAGCTGCTCGTAGTGCATTCCCTCGAGTTCTGTACCCTTGAAGTGGCCGGTAATGCGCCATGGGCACATCTTCTTCTCCTTGTCAAACGGAGCCAACTCGCCCTCCTTGCACTCCTGCTCAGGCTTCAAGTAAGCCTTGACGAGGTTCTCAGCCATAATGATGGTGATAGGCTCACCATTATAGAGATTGTATGTCTCAACCGAAACGTAGTCGATCTTCGGACCAACGCAGAGCGCAACATTCGAAGGCAAAGTCCACGGAGTTGTAGTCCATGCCACGAAGTAAGGCTTGCCCCACTTTGTCCACTCTTCCTTAGGATCGCGGATGAGGAACTGAACGGTAGCTGTCAGGTCCTTCACGTCGCGATAGCAACCGGGCTGGTTGAGCTCGTGCGACGACAGTCCGGTACCTGCTCCCGGCGAGTACGGCTGAATGGTGTAGCCCTTGTACAGCAGACCCTTGTTGTAGAGCTGTTTGAGGAGCCACCATAGAGTCTCAATATACTTGTTGTCGTATGTGATGTACGGATGGTCGAGATCAACAAAATAGCCCATCTCCTCAGTTAGTTTGCGCCACTCGGCTGTAAACATCATCACATTCTCACGACACTTATGATTATATTCCTCGGTCGAAATATACTTCTCCGAAGCCTTGTTGTCGATATCCTTCTTTGTGATACCAAGCTCCTTCTCTACGCCCAGCTCTACGGGGAGTCCGTGTGTGTCCCATCCAGCCTTGCGGTGAACTTGGAATCCCTGCATAGTCTTATAGCGATTGAATGTGTCTTTAATGGCGCGTGCCAGAACGTGGTGAATGCCCGGATGACCGTTGGCTGAGGGAGGTCCCTCAAAGAATACGAACTGCGGGCAGCCTTCGCGCTCGTCGATTGACTTGTGGAAGACATCGTCAGCCATCCACTTGTCCAAAACTTCCTTGTTGGTTTCTACAAGATTGAAACCCTTGTGTTCAACAAACTTGTTTGACATTTGTATTTAATGTTTTGTATTTATTTTCCTATAGAAATGTTATAACGGATGCAAAGTTAATGAAAAATGAGGATATACGTGCGATATTGAATGCAAAAAATCTTGCTGCTTTGCCTTAATAGTTGTATTTTTGTGGTCGGCAACCAAATCAATTACCTATGAATATTGAAGAAGTCAGAGATTTCACGTTGTCATTATCCGGGGTGACCGAAGACCAACCGTTTGGCGACGACAACATAACTTTCCGTGTTGAGGGCAGAATTTTTCTCTGCCTTTGGCTGGGAGGTGGCAAATATAATATCGATGAATCCATGCTGAGATTTGCCTGCAAACTTTCGCCCGAAAGGAACGAAGAACTGCGCGAGCAATTTTCTGTAATTACGCCTGCATTCCATTGGAACAAACGACATTGGAGCGACGTGTTTTTCGAACAATTGGGCACCAAACTTGTAGAGAGTATTATACGAGAGTCGTATAATGTGATAATCAGCAAGTTACCCAAATACGTTAGAGTAAAATATCAGCTATGCAACAGCAATTTATAGAAACAATTAAGATATCGAATGGCAAAGCAGCAAACCTTCCTTACCATCAGGCAAGGATGGAGCGAACCATTCGTCATTTCTTCCCCCAACTTGCCCTCAACACCATGCCACGCCTTCAAGATTTGATTACGCCCAAGGACAGCATGTCGCTCTTCAAGGCACGTGTAGTATATGGCACACACGGAGTAGAACTCGTAGAATACGCCCCATACTCCATGCGACAGATTAGCACCCTGAAGATAGTCCACGACGACACAATTAGTTATAGCTACAAATGTACCGACCGCTCAGTTCTCAACGCACTCACAGCACAAAAAACCGACTGCGATGAAATCATCATCGTCAAGAACAATCTCATCACCGACACATCCTTCACCAACCTCGCCATATTCGACGGCAATAGTTGGCTGACCCCCAAACATCCCCTACTTCACGGCACTCGACGCGCCCTACTCTTGGACAATGGCCTCATCAAGGAGGCAGACATCACAGAGGACGACCTAATGAAGGCGAAAAGAATCAGACTGTTCAATGCAATGATTGATTTCGGGGAGAGAGAGATTGAGCCGAGTGGAATAAAATTGTGAGAATAAAGATTCCGCATAACTAAAGTCACAGTACTTACGCCAAGTACTGTAGTAATCCTGCTCAAGTACTTGAGTAATCCTACTAAAGTACTTGAGTAATCTTACGAAAGTACTATCCTAACCTTCAATTTACATACCGTGCAACGTAAGCGTATCCGCGATGCTAGTAGATACACTATCAAAAAAAATATCGCTCAAGC
>OKRS01001872.1_pt1 | contig 13029 bp, 10 predicted proteins | sample 1601191 | NCBI WGS metagenome assembly OKRS01 (sample SAMEA3541509, study PRJEB24748) | human gut metagenome | biome: human gut; feature: human-associated habitat; material: faeces | place: China | collected 2012
CCCGAATCCACTCTGCTCCAACCACTTCAAAGGCACAGGTTTCAGATGAAACCACAATAGCTCCATTGGCCATCTTACCAATAGAAAGGGGACGGAAACCATTTGGATCCAAGGCCGCAATTAGCTTGTCCTCAAGCATGAGGAGGTAAGCAAATCCACCTTTAACAGTGTTCAAGGCTTCTTTCACCTTGCCCATAAAGGATGGGTTGTGGCTACGACGAATCAAGTGAGCCAAAATTTCTGAGTCAGATGTTGAGTTAAAGATTGCCCCATTTTTTTCCAACTCACGTCTAAGTGACTCTGCATTGGTCAAGTTCCCGTTGTGGGCAAGTCCAAACTGATTGTCATAAAACTTAAACAAGAAAGGTTGAATATTATCTACAGAAGCTTCACCAGCAGTCGCATAACGAACATGACCGATAGCAGCCGTTCCAGTTAGCTTGTCCAAGTTGGCTGGATCACGGAAAACTTCTGAGAGAAGCCCCATATCACGATGACGCTTCAATTGACCCGCATCATTTGAGAGAATTCCTGCTCCCTCTTGACCACGGTGTTGGAGACTGTGAAGTCCGAAATAAGTTAATTTGGCAGCATCCGGGTGACCCCAGATACCAAAAACACCACATTCTTCATTAAGAGATTTAACTTCGTATGTCATTTTTTATACCTTTTATTTTTGATATTTCCATAATGTTATGCAAACGAAAAACTGTTCCTCGACTCTCATTCCACTACAGTGAACTCAAGTTTTCAAGCTCTTTAGAACTACTGCTACATTGAAAAATATCATTACTGAGTGCACTTGGCACTCTATTATTTTCCAGTAAAGTATTTAACCGCTGACGCAAAGAGGTGTTGGTCTTTATTTCCTGGAATATTTTGGAAGAGACCATCTTCGAAACGTTCTGAGTGACCCATCTTACCAATAATTTGACCGTTCTTACTTGTGATACCTTCGATAGCATTTACAGATCCGTTAGGATTGTATTTTGAATCCATGCTTGGTTTACCTTCGAAGTCAACATATTGGGTAAAGATTTGACCATTGTCACGAAGCTCTGCAAATTCCTCAGCTGTCACGACAAATTTACCTTCACCGTGTGATACTGGGATGGCATGGATGTCACCAACTTCTACTCCGGCAAGCCATGGTGAGTTAGTGTTGGCAATACGTGTTTCAACCATCTTAGCCACGTGTTGGTTGGCATCATTGTAGAAGAGGGTTGGACTCGTGCTGCTTGCATCTTCAAAGTTACCGTATGGAAGAAGACCTGATTTAACAAGGGCTTGGAATCCGTTACAGATACCAATAATCAAACCACCACGTTCGATGAAGCTATCAATGGCTGCACGTACTTTTTCATTAAGCAAGATGTTAACGATAAATTTAGCTGATCCATCTGGTTCATCCGCTGCTGAGAAGCCACCTGCAAAGAAGATAATGTTAGCTTTTTCGATATTGTCAACCATGGTGTCAACAGACTTGACAATAGCTTCTTCATTTAGTGTGACAAATGGTACCAAGTTGACTTTTGCACCTTCTTTTTCAAAGGCCTTAGCTGAATCGTACTCAGAGTTAGTACCTGGGAATACTGGGATGTAAACCACTGGTGTCTCAACTGTTTCTTTAGCTTTGATCACAGCATCAGATGCCACAGTGGGTACTTCTTCCAACTCAGTTGCTTGTGCAAATTCCGTTGGGTAAACCTCTTCCAATTTACCTTGGAAGGCACTGTCAAGTTTGTGTCCATCAAGCGTTACACCATTGACAGTAAGTGTAAAGTCAGCTGCTGTTTGTCCAATCTTGGCAACACCTGAAATCTCTTCCGGAGATGTGAAGACGAATCCACCCAATTGAGCTGTCAAGGCAGTCTCAAGATTTTCAAGGGTTACAGTGGCACCAATATGGTTACCAAATGTTGCAAGGGCAAGAGCTTCAACCACACCACCATATTTGACAGCTGATGCAGATGTGACTTTATAATCAGCTTGGATGGCTTCAAACTTAGCAAAGTTAGACTTGATAAGATCGAAGTCAATTTCTTGTGCCAAAGCTTGACCAGGAATGTAGTAAATATTTTCACCCGCAGCTTTGAATTCTGGAGAAAGAACCTTACGGCTATCCGCAGTTGTTACCCCAAAAGCAACCAAGGTTGGTGGTACTGTCAATTCTTCAAAGGTACCAGACATAGAGTCTTTTCCACCGATAGATGGCAAACCAAGTTGAATCTGAGCTTCGATTGATCCAAGGAGAGCTGATACTGGTTGACCAAAACGCTCTGCTTGTTTATCCATACGCTCGAAATATTCTTGATAAGAGAAACGAGCCTTAGACCAGTTTGCACCAGCAGCAACCAAACGAGCTGTGGCTTCGATGACCGCATAAGCAGCGCCATGATATGGAGACCATTCTGCTACATAAGGGTTGAATCCTTGCGCCATAACAGAAGCAGTTGTTGTCACGCCATGTTGGACTGGCAATTTCTGTACAGAAGCTTCCGTTGGTGTGATTTGGTAGCGACCACCGAGTGGGTGATTGACTGTTGAACGACCAACTGAACTATCAAAGATGGTTTGTAAACCTTTTTGACTGGCATGGTTAAGGTCAGCCAAGACTTCAAGAGTATCAGCTTCAAGGGTTTCAGCAGATGTTTGACGTTCTTCTGGAAGCTTGACATCCTTGTCAACCACCTTAGCATCTACAACCACACGTACACCGTTTGTATCAAGGAAACGACGTTCCAAATCAACGATTGTTTCACCATTCCAGTGCATGACAAGATTTGGTTTTTCAGTTACTGTCGCAACGACAACAGCATCAATATTTTCTTTATTACATTCAGCAACGAAGGCATCTACATCTTCTGGACGAACCACTACAGCCATACGTTCCTGAGATTCAGAAATGGCAATTTCTGTACCGTTCAAACCTTGGTATTTCAATGGCACTTTGTCTAGATCAATTTCAAGACCATCTGCCAATTCACCGATAGCCACACAGACACCACCAGCACCAAAGTCATTTGATTTCTTGATAAGACGTGTCACATCCCCATTACGGAAAAGACGTTGAATCTTACGTTCTTCGATGGCATTCCCTTTTTGAACCTCAGCACCAGCTGTTTCAACAGATTCAACCGTTTGAACTTTAGAAGAACCTGTCGCACCACCGACACCATCACGTCCAGTCTTACCACCGAGCAAGATAATCACATCACCTGCTTCAGGTTTTTCACGGACAACATTTTCCTTAGGAGCCGCACCGACAACTGCACCTAGCTCCATACGCTTAGCAACGAAACCTGGGTGGAAGTATTCACGAACGTAAGTTGTTGCAAGACCAATTTGGTTACCGTATGAAGAATAACCGTGAGCCGCTGTTTTAGAAATCACTTGTTGTGGCAATTTACCAGCACGAGTTTCAGCAATTGGTGTTGTAATATCACCAGCACCTGAGATACGCATGGCTTGATAAACATAGGAACGACCTGACAATGGGTCACGAATGGCCCCACCGATACAAGTAGCAGCCCCACCAAATGGTTCGATCTCCGTTGGGTGGTTGTGGGTTTCGTTCTTGAACATGAGAAGCCATGGTTCTTTCACACCATTGACATCCACTTCAATTTCAACTGAGCAGGCATTGATTTCATCAGACACTTCCATGTCATCCAAACGACCATTAGCACGCTCATAACGACCAAAAATAGTCGCCATATCCATCAAGGTTTGAGGTTTTTCTGTACGTCCCAACTCATCACGCATGGCAATATACTTGTCATAAGTCGCTTGCAATTGTTTTTCAAATTTAGAAGCTGAGAAGTCGATGTTTTTCAACTCAGTTTCGAAAGTCGTGTGACGACAGTGGTCAGACCAGTAAGTATCCAAAACCTTCAACTCAGTCTCAGTTGGTACACGTCCAATGGATTTGAAGTAATCTTGAATGAAGAGAAGGTCATCCACTTCCATTGCCAATCCTTGCTCAGCCTTATACTTAGCAAAATCTTCTGCCGTATAAGTTTCAAAGAAATCCAAGCTTGGAATGGTCTTGTCAGACTCAGAGAAATCCTGTTTAGCAATGCCAACAGTGATATCTTTGAAACGAGAATCCACTGGGTTCAAAAGGTAGTTTTTGACAGCTTCCAACTCATTCGCATCAATATCCTTGTTAACCAAGTACAATTGCGCTGTGTTCACTGTTACGTCATTTGAACTACCAAGCAAAAGCAAAGCTTCTTGTGAAGATGCCGCACGTTGGTCAAATTGACCAGGCAAACTTTCGATAGCAAAGAAAGCATACTTCTCAAGATCAGCCTTAACCGCAGCCTCGTCCAAAACAGTATCAGTCACTTGCTCAGAGAAGATGTGTTTTTCCGCACGCGCAAACAAGTCCTCTGCCAAACCAAAGACATCGTAAACCTGAACAATACGAAGATCATTCAAAGTTTTCAACTGAAGATTATGCTTTAATTCTTTTACTAAAGACTGAGATTTCACACGAAAATCAGCTTTTTTCTCAACGAAAATACGTTTATCCATTTTATTTCCTTTATCTATTTCTACTTAAAGATTGTAGTGAAGACCAAGTATTCTATTTGTAAAAGGCTACTTCAATCCTTGCAATTTTTCCAATACAACTTCATAAACATCTGTCAAGCTACCAAGATCACGACGGAAGACATCCTTGTCCATATGGTGCCCTTCAGCATCCCAAAGGCGGCAGTTATCTGGTGAGAATTCATCTGCCAAGATAATCTTGCCATCCTTATCAAAACCAAATTCCAATTTGAAGTCAATCAAGCGAAGACCAATTTGTGCAAACCAATCTTTTAGTAATTCATTGATACGACGCGTTTCTTCCTTGATATAAGCAATTTGTTCATCATTGGCAATATCCAAAAACTTCACATGCTCATCATTGATGAATGGGTCATCCAAATCATCGTTCTTGTAGTAAAATTCAACGATTGGAGTTTTCAAGTCCAAACCTTCTTCAACGCCAAAACGTTTAGAGAAAGAACCCGCAGTCACATTACGAAGAACAACCTCCAAAGGAATGATAGTAACTTTCTTGTTAAGTTGTTCGGTATCAGAAATACGTTCGATAAAGTGAGTAGCTACACCCGCAGCATTCAATTTTTCAAAAATAAGAGACGAAATCTGATTATTTAGCACACCCTTTCCCTTAATAGTCTCCTTACGAGCACCATTAAGCATAGTTGCTTGGTCCTTATAGACCGACTTAATCACATTTTCGTCTTCTGTACTATAAATATCTTTAGCTTTCCCAGTATAAATCAGTTGGTTTGACATGGAATTGTTCGCCTTTCAAGTTTATTCGTCTTAATTATACCACACCAGAATCCAAAAACCAACATATAGCAAACTTTATTACTTGGGTAAAAAAACAACGTTCGTGTTTTAGTTCTTTTTTAGAGTTTCTTAATAAATAATGTATAGAAAAAAGGAGTGTGACAGAACTAAATCCATATAACATTTAGTTTCTTGCCTCACTCCAACAAAATAACAATCGTATAGTACACAACGATTATATTATTACGTCTAGCTTTCTTATTCTTTATTCAATTCCTCAGACAAATAGTCCAACAAATCAGCTACCTTAACCATATGGTCAATAGTATCATCGGAAATCTCAAGATCGAACTCATCCTCCAAATTAATAATGAATTCCATAAGCTCTATTGAATCCACACCCAAGTCATCTAATTTGGTAGCTTCGGTTAAAACAATGTCCTCTTTACCCATCTGCTCTTGAATTACGAGCTGCATTTTCTGAAGAATTTCTACTCTACTCATCAGTTAGCCTCCTCTTTCGGACTAAAGGCTTCAACTAGCTGCTCAACAACCTTAGTATCAAGCATCGTACGAACCTGCTTAATAGTGTAGTAAACCGCCTTAGCATCACTAGATCCATGACATTTTACTACGGGAGCTTTAAGACCAAAGAGAACCGCACCTCCAGCGCTAGAGTAATCCATAGTCTCTTTCATCCCTTTTAGGCTGTCTTTCAATAGGAAGGCACCTAACTTAGCTTTAAGACCACCATTCATGATAGCTGACTTAAGAGTCTTCATAGCACCAAGTCCCGTTCCTTCGATTGCCTTAAGAACTGCATTTCCGGTGAAACCATCAGCTACGACCACATCAGCAGCTCCAGACATAATTTCACGCGCCTCAACATTACCAACAAAGTTAATACTTGGCTCCTTAGATAAGAGCTCAAAAGCCTCCTTACGAAGACTATCCCCCTTTGTTTCCTCAGTCCCATTATTAAGGAGACCTACACGAGGGTTGGCAATTCCACGCACATTTTTAGCATAGAAAGATCCTAAAATAGCATATTGATGCAAATGACTAGCTGTATTTTCCGCATTAGCACCCAAATCAAGCATATCAAAGGGTTGACCAGTAAAACTTGGCATTGTTGACATAAGACCTGGACGCTCAACTCCCTTAATACGTCCGACCACAAAGAGACCTGCAGCCAGAAGGGCACCTGTATTTCCCGCAGAAATCACGGCACCTGCTTTTTTCTCCTTAACAGCCTGTGCACCTAAGACCATTGAAGCTTTTTTCTTCTTACGAATGGCTTTAGCTGGCTCATCATCCGAATTTATCTTTTCATCAGTATGCACAATGCTCACACGTTCATTCGCTGTCAAATAGGTCTTAATTTTAGCTTCATCACCATAAAGCTGGATTTCAATATCTTTGAAATCTGCTATAGCTTGGTTGACACCCTCTACAATTGCTTGTGGCGCATTATCGCCACCCATAGCATCTACTGCAATTACATGCATAGCATTCTCCCTCTTGTCCTCTGCCATAAAACATAAACTCAGATTTCTATCAATAAAATATTATGTAACTAAAATAGAGTAGTTCACTGTTTCTAGCAGAGTCTTTCAGCTTATTATCTTCTTATTATAGCACGAACTGACTTGCATTTTAACCCCTGAGACTGAAAACCATTACTTTCCTGTTTCACGTGAAACAAAAAGAAGATAATGTCTAGTCAGCACTATCTTCTTTATTCATAATATGACCCCAAGAATTTAGATTATCAATAAACTTCTTACTTTTAAGATGTATTCCAACATAATTATCATAGAGGTCATCAATAAAATGTCGTAGCTTTCGTTTCATGTCATCCTTAACAGATATGCTTCTCAATTCCTCAAAAGAAAGCCCCTGAAAACGATCTAAAAGATAAGGTACATTAGGATCCAAGTGACTACGCCTTTCATCCTCTGCATAATGATTTGGACAAAGTAGCCCCGAGAACTTATACGAAAAATCAAAAGGAAGGCCCACACGATGGCAAAAGACACACTCGTGAAAATTCAATCGTACACCGAAACGGTCTAAAACCTGAATCTCAAAGATATTAGTCAAGATTTCATAATCCAAGCCTTCTTCCATTAATTCAAGCGTCTTCTCCAAGAATGCAAATAATTGTGCATCTGCTACACCGTCAGCAATAGCAGCATCCGTCAGAGCAGCTAAATAAGTCGCATAAGACAGCTTGAAAATATCGCTTGTAATTTCCTTGAAGGACTCTGCCTGGCTATAATCCTCTATGAAAGATAAGCCCTCATCATTTACAGTCATCATGAATTCAGCGATGGTTAAAGGTTGAATCACAGCACTTAATTTACCTGACCCACCACCTCTAACAAAAAACATCCGTTTACCAGCTTGCTCGGTAAAAATCTTAACTAGCTTATCGTTCTCACGATAATTACGATTGAAGAGGACAAGCCCTCTCCTCTCAAGCTTCTGCATGTTCTTCCATAAACTCTTTCAAACGAGCCATAGCTGTTTCAATAGTATCCATGCTAGCTGCATACGACAAACGAACATAGCCTTCGCCATACTTCCCAAAAGCAACCCCTGGGATAATCGCAATAGCTTTTTCACGAGCAAAGTCTTGACAGAACTTAAAGGAATCTTGAGTATAGCCTTCTGGAATCTTAGCAAAGATATAGAAAGCACCATCAGGTTTAATAATTTTGAAACCAAGTTCAGTCATTTTTTCAAGAATATAATCACGACGCTTCAAATACTCAACTTTCATTGGTTGGGCATCATCTTTACCAGCAGATAAGGCTTCAATAGCTGCAAATTGTGCCATAGTAGCTGCAGCTGTTACCAAATACTGGTGACTCTTAATCAACTGAGCCGTCAAGACTGCAGGTGCAAAAATCAAACCAATACGCCAGCCCGTCATCGCATGAGATTTAGACAAACCATTAATCAAAATCGTTTGTTCTGGCAAATACTCAGCAATAGATACATGTTGGTCCACATAAGTTAGCTCAGAGTAAACTTCATCGCTAACAACAAAAATATCGAATTTTTTCAGAACTTCAGCCAAATCTTTAATCTGTTGACGTGAGTAAGTCACACCTGTTGGGTTAGTTGGGTAGTTAAGCAAAACTGCTTTAAGCTTATCTCCCTGCTCCAAAATTGCCTTTTCTAACATCTCCGGAGTCAAAACAAAATCATTAGCTGTTGTATCAATTTCAACAATTTCAGCACCAACTAGATTTGCAATCGGTTCATATCCAGGATAGGCTGGTGCAGGTAAAAGAATCGTATCTCCTGGCTCCAAAATAGCCGTCAATGTTGCAGAAAGGGCTTCTGTAGCTCCAATAGTCACCAAAATTTCATTATCTGGATTATAAGTAAGATTATATTTTTCCTTAACAAAATCTGCCGCAGCTTGACGCAAAGCAGGAAGTCCTGCCATACCTGTATAGTGAGACTGGTTAGCATCGATAGCAGCTTTAGCTGCTTCTTTCACATGATCTGGAGTCGTAAAATCAGGTTCACCAAGTGTCAACTTTTTGATACCTGGTACATCTGAAATTGATTGGTCAAACTGACGAATCATCGAAACTTCAATCTTATCTAAATTTTTATTAAAACGTTGTGTTAAATCCATCACTGTCACCTCTTTGCAATTATGCCTTACATTATATCAAAAACTCAAACGCATTTAAACACCAAAAAAAGCTAGCCTAGGCTAGCTTTAGTCTATTTATGGCCCATTTCAAACAAAGGTGACAATGGACGTTTTTCATGAATACGAATAATTGCCTCTGAAATCAAATCAGCAATTGAAATTTGTTCAATCTTATCAATCAAACGTTCTTCTGGAAGATAAATCGTGTCCAATACGACAAGCTTCTCAATAGCAGATTTTTGAATATTATCAAGTGCTGGACCTGACAATACAGGGTGAGTACATGAGGCATAGACATGAGTTGCACCAGCTTCAGCAAGCGCATCCGCCGCATGACAGATTGTACCTGCAGTATCAATCATATCATCAATCAAGATACATGTTTTACCTTCAACGTTACCAATGATATTCATAACCTCAGAAGTGTTCATTTTATCAACACTACGACGTTTATCAATGATTGCGATTGGTGTTTTCAAACATTGAGCAAGTTTTCGTGCACGAGTCACACCACCATGGTCTGGAGAAACAACAACAACATCATCTCCAGTAAGACCAGCACGATCAAAGTAATCTGCGATAAGTGGAGCACCCATCAAATGGTCTACAGGAATATCAAAGAATCCTTGAATTTGAGAAGCATGGAGGTCAACTGTCAAAAGTCGATCAACACCTGCAACCTCAAGCATATTAGCAACCAATTTAGATGTGATTGGCTCACGTGAACGTGCCTTACGGTCTTGACGTGCATAACCATAATAAGGCATAACAACACTGACCGTTTCTGCACTTGCACGTTTTAGCGCATCAACCATAATCAAAATTTCCATCAAGTTATCATTTACAGGAGAGCTTGTAGATTGAAGAATAAAAACGTGATGACCACGGATAGATTCTTCAATATTAACTTGAATCTCACCATCTGAAAATTCACGAACACTTGATTTTCCGAGTTCAATACCCATTTTATCAGCAACTTTTGCTGCTAATTCCTGGTTAGACGATAAAGCAAACAACTTCAAATTCGTATAAGACATGATTTCCTCCAAAATATCTACTAAACCATTCTACCTTTTTTTAGATTGATTTTCAATGCAAAATAAATGGTGTCACAGTAACTTAACAAGACTAAAAAGATTTAACCTTAACCTCGACATTTTCCCGTCTAAAAGTAATTCCAGAAAGTAAAGACATTTTGCTATAAAATAAAAACGATTCGAGAAAATTCGAATCGCCTTTTTGTAGTCATTATGGGTAAATATAGTATACAGAACCACCATGAGCTGAAGATGTTGGATCAAATGTACCACGGTAGTTACCGATTGACATGTTACCAGCATAGTTTGATTCCATAACTTGAATTGAATTTGCACCTGATGCTGATGTTACGTAAGCTACGTGACCATAACCACCACCATCATTTGGCCAAACCGCAATTGCTCCGGCTACAGGAGTTGTACCAACTGAGTGGCCAGCTGCTTGTGCGCTAGCAATCCAGTTTTTAGCATTACCCCAGTAGTTACCAACCCATGAAGCTAATGATTTAGCACCCCAAGTACATTGACCAACAGGATATGTATTAGGAGTTGAGGCAGCTGATACCTTAGGTGTTTCAGCTGCTGGAGCTGGTGCTTCTGAAGCTGCAGGTGCTTGACTTGCTGGTGCTTCTGAAGTTGCTGCAGGTGCTTCGCTAGCAGGAGCTGGTGCTTCTGAAGCTGCAGGAGCAGCTGATTCTGGTTGTGCTTCAGATGTTGCTGGAGCAGCAGGCTCTTGTTGTGCCTCTGAGGCAGCTGATTCTGGCTGTGCTTCAGGCTCTTGTGTTGCTTCTGAAGTTGCAACAGTTGGCTCTTGAGTTGTTTCTGAAGTTTCTGATGAAACAGGTTCTTGTGCTACTTCAGATGTTGCTGTTTCTGAAACAGTAGCTTCTGAAGTTGCTGCCGCTTCTGATTGAGCTACAAATGCTGCCGCTTCTGAAGATGCTACTGCTTGTGCTGCTGCCTCTGATTCTGCAATTGCTTGAGACTGAGCAACTGATGCTGCAGTTGAAGCTGCCACTGCTTCTGCAGTTGATTTAGCAGAAACAAGTGATGTTTTTTCATCTTGAGCTGTAGCCAATTCTGCAGCCAAAGTAACTTGTGCTGCTTCTAGTTCTGCTTGTTGAGTTGTCAAACCAGCTTCTGTTGTTTCAAGTTCTGCTTTATTAGTTGCAATCTCATTGATAGCAGCTTGGTTTTGTTCTTGTTTTGCAGCAAGCTCTTTTTGATCAGACTCTTGTTTTGTCAACATGTCATTATTAGCTGTAACAACTTTTGAAATAGCTGTGATACGAGTAATAGCTTCAGAGATTGACTTAGAGTTCAAGATAGAGTTAATGTAGCTAGTCGCAGTATTATTTTGTTGAGCACTACGAGCTTGTTTCGCCAAAGAATCTTGACGAGCTACAATTTTACTTGATAATTCTTGAATTTCAGATTCCAAATCTGCTGATACTTTTTCAAGTTCAGCATTTTTAGTTTCCAATTCTGATTTTTGTGTTCTAAGTGTAGATACTTGAGATTGGATTGTAGCAACTTGCGCTTGTGCAGTCTCTTGTTGAGAAGCAAGGTTACTAATTGCGTTATCTGCAGCAGCGATTTGCGAATCATAATCCTCTGCATGTACTGATGCAGCTGCTGATAAGGTTACACCACTTACCAACACTGCTGAAAGAATACGTTTTTTCATAATATAAAATACTACTCCTTTTCGATAAGACCTTTTAATTGTATCAAAAAATGGCGCAAACTTTGTTACGCCAATATTACAGTTCTATTTAAATCTATCAACTGACAGATACAAAAATAATTTTTCAAGAATAGGTTTAATAAAGATAAAGATCAAAAGATTAAACACTATACTAGGACTTAGTTGATAAATAATAAAATCCGTCACAGACTCATTGGAGAAACCATAAAATAAGGCAAAGCCAAAATTTATGGTATCAAAGAGAAATAAGAATAAAAACATTAACAAAAAATCAACATAGTTATTTCTCTTAACAATTCGACCTAGCTGAGTTAACAGATAACATAATAGTGGCAACGTTAGAATTACTATACCAACTGTTTTGAAATAATAGGTATCATAAAGAAATCCAAAACAAACAAGGTATAGAAACGAATACTTATTTGAAAAATCAAGAGTTAAGATGAAAATATAAATAATAAAAAGATGAGATGATAGAAAAAATTCAGGAGATAAATAATGATTAAGTATCATCGAAATATGACCATCCCATAGAAAAGGAACAATACTAAGCAAGAAAGGAATAATAGAATACTTGGACAATTTCATATTATTTACCATCTCCAACTAAAGTAACATAAGAAATTTTATCAAAATCAGCATAAGGTTTTACCAAAATCGTACGATTTCCTTCATAATCACTCACAGAGTCTACAGTACCAATTGGAACATCCTTTACTGATACATCATCAAGACCACTTGTAACTACTTCAGTCCCAACCTTAACGTTAGAAGATGAATTGAGTTGTGTCATCTCTAACAGCTTCTTTTTATTATCATAACGAGATATAATCCCGAAAATCTGGTTATCATCCTCTGATTTGACGCTAGAAGCAAGGTAACTATCACTAGAACTACTAGAAAGTAAAGAAATAGTAGTAGTATCATCATATACCTTAGTTACAAAACCAATTACTCCACCATTAGAAGTTGCTAGCATAGATTTACTAACATTCTTAGACTTACCGACATTAATCGTTAACTCTTTTAACCAAGTCACAGAAGGTCGCATAGAAACTTCAGCAGTGAGAACAGTATCACGACTTAGCTTGTCCGAAAGATTAAGCGAAGCTCTTAAAGAATCATTCTCTTCTTGCAAGTTAGAAATAATAGATGATTGATTTTCTAAATTCGATAAAGATTTTTTTAAATCTTGATTCTCATTATAGGTTGATAAGAGATCAGAAATAACATTATGAGATTTTGATAAAGCAGTAAATGGAACTGAAACCACTGAGTCTACTTTGGTAACAAAA
>OKRS01001875.1_pt1 | contig 13001 bp, 14 predicted proteins | sample 1601191 | NCBI WGS metagenome assembly OKRS01 (sample SAMEA3541509, study PRJEB24748) | human gut metagenome | biome: human gut; feature: human-associated habitat; material: faeces | place: China | collected 2012
ACCGACAGGGGAAAACCATTGTTGTTGTGACACATGATCCCTATGTGAGCGATTGCGCCACACGGCACATCGCGCTGTGAGAAATACGAAAGGGCTGGCTACTCCCTATAATCAAAAAGCGCCATAGCGAACGAGTCGGCCTCGTCTGCTATGGCGCTTTGTATGAAAGTTCAGTCTTCTATCGTACTATGTTCACGGGAAGTCTTGCAGTATTCCTCAATACCGCCGTTCAGGACAAGATCGGCGTATTCCAGAGGCTTGTTGTATAGTAGCCAATCCAACTCGGCACGGTCAAAGCGGTTGTCTGCAATCTCGTTCTCCACGGCAATACAATCAATAGAGATCATGCTGCCATCAGCGAAAAGCAGCTCCACGCAAGCCGTGTCGATATTAAACTCACAAGAAATAAGTTTGCTCATGATGAAATCCTCCATATTATGACAAGTTGATATAAAAGGAAAGCTGCCCGTTTCTGTTGGAAACAGACAGCTTTTGCAACCTTGAGGTTGCTCTGCACACCCGAATCTGTCAGCCAACAGTAAAAAGTTGAATTACTTCCTTATCACTGTTAAGCTAAGGCTTTTCGGGCTTTGTTATAAGCTCTGATCTGCCCGCCGAAACCGATAAAAATCGTAAAATTAACTGTTTTGTCCACCGTTTGCCCACCGAAAAGCAAGCGGTGGGCAAAAATTAAGGAGCAGGATTGAAGTCCTGCTCCTTTTTTTATTTCTTCTTTTTGATGCGTGCCCAATATTCCGCTGCGGCGCGCTCGTTTTTGTTATCGCCGAATTCATAATAGCGGCGGTTCTTGATGGCGTCGGGCAGATACTGCTGATCGACCCAATGGTTCTCGTATTCGTGGGCGTATTTGTAGAATTGACCCTTGTTCGGGTTATCCTCGCCGTCATAGTGCATATTCTGAAGCTGCCTCGGCACGGGACCCGTCCTTCCCGCCTTCACATCGGCGGTGGCGGCGTTTATCGCGCTGTAGGCGCTGTTGGATTTCGGGCTGGTCGCAACGAGTATCACCGCGTCGGCAAGGGGGATCCTCGCCTCGGGCAGGCCGAGCATCATTGCGGCGTCAACGGCGGCCTTGACTATCGGGATTATCTGAGGGTAGGCAAGCCCCACATCCTCGCTGGCGCAGACCATCAGCCTGCGGCACGCCGAGGACAGGTCGCCCGCCTCAAGCAGCCGTGCGAGATAATGCACCGCCGCGTCAGGGTCGGAGCCCCTCATCGACTTCTGATAGGCGGAGATGATGTCGTAGTGCTCGTCGCCGTCCCTGTCGTAGCGCATGGCGCTCTTCTGGGTCAGCTCCTTGGCGTTCTCAAGCGTTATCAGGCGCTTGCCGTCCTCGGTGTTCGCCGAGAGCACGCATAATTCAACGCTGTTCAGCGCCTTGCGGACATCGCCCGCGCTGGCGGTGGCGATATGGGAGCAAACGCCGTCCTCTATCGAGAATTCCTCGTGTCTCTCCTCGGCAAGGCGGGCAAAGGCCCGCTTCACCGCCTTCTCCGTCTCGGCGGGGGTCACACTCTTGAATTCAAAGACCGTCGAGCGGCTGAGAATAGCGCTGTAAACATAGAAATACGGATTCTCCGTTGTCGAGGCGATGAGCGTTATCGCCCCGCTCTCGATATGCTCAAGCAGCGTCTGCTGCTGCTTTTTGTTGAAATATTGTATCTCGTCGAGAAAGAGCAGAATGCCGTTGCGGGCAACGAGGGTGTCGAGCTGGGCGACTACCTCCTTGATATCGCCCGTGCCCGCCGTCGTGCCGTTCAGGCGCACGAGGTGGCGGTCGGTCTGCTTTGCGATTATGCTCGCCAAAGTGGTCTTGCCGACCCCGGGAGGGCCGTAAAAGACCATGTTCGGCAGCTCGCCGGATTCGATTATATTGCGTAGGGGCTTGCCCGGGGCAAGCAGATGGGTCTGCCCCACCATTTCGTCGAGAGTCTTTGGGCGGAGCCTGTCGGCAAGCGGCGAAGACATATCATCAGTCCTTTCTCGGGAAAAGTGAGATTATAAATATAGTTGAGATTATCATTGCAAAGCCGATTATATCGGTCAGGGTGAAGCCCGTGCCGAGCCATACGGCGGATATGACCGTGGCGGAGACGGGCTCGATGCTCGAGATAACGCTCGCCCTCGTTGCGCCGATGCGGCGGATGCCCTCAAGGTAGAAGCTGTACGCCAGCACCGTGCCGAGGATTATTATGCCGCCGAGAGCGCCGAAAAGGCTGAGGCTCGCCCGCGGATTTATCTCCCACGGACGGAATACGGGCAGCAGCACAAGCCCGCCGATCAGCATTCCCCAGCCGAGCACGGTGGGCGTGTCATATTCCCTGACCAGAGGTACGGGTATCAGCGAATAGCAAACGAGGAACACCCCCGCCGCAAGCCCCCACAGCAGAGCGGGGAGCGAGAGGGCGAGCCCGCCGACGTCGCCGCCCGTTGCAATGAGGAATGTGCCGCCGATCGCAAGCAGGATGGATATTGCCTCCGCCGCGGTCGGCTTTTTTCTGCATTTTACGCAGGTGTAAACGAGTATCATAGCGGGGGAAAGATATTGCAGCACCGTCGCAATGCCTGCGTTCGACAGCTCTATTGCCTTAAAATATGCGAATTGGCACATCACAAGCCCGAAGAGCGTGAATGCAAGCATACGCACGGCTCTGCGCCCGTTTCGCCAAAGGTCAAATATTTTCTTTTTGTTTTTAACCGCCGCCCCGCCGAGCAGGATAGCGCCCGTCGAAATCATTCTTATCGGGACGAGCCACCGCGGCGTCACGCCGCAATTGGTGAAAAGATACTGACCGCAGGAGCCCGAGAAGCCCCAGAATATACCGCCCAGCAGGGTCAGAGTGATGCCGAGGACGGCGTTTTTAGATGATTCTTTCAATCCTGACGACCTCCGAATTGTCGCTACTCGAAATCATAGCACAAAAAGCGACGAAACGCAAGAATATTCATAATATTGAGCCGTGGTACAGTCAATAATTATTTGTCGGGCGCTTAATGATGAAAAAACGAGAAAAAATGAGAAATTCAAAGTAAAATTCAGAAAAAAGGCGATAAATCGGCATAATAAATTTTATTTGACCTTTTCTGACCTTTGACCTTGCGAAGGCACCTTGGTATAATAAAATAAAGGTCAAAGAAAGTCAAAGTCAAAATAAAGCAAAGAAGTGGTATTATGAGCTTGAGCAACAGAATAGCGGGGCTGCTGATGGATATGCTCGAGAGCAGCGGCACCACCGAAATCCAGAGGAATGAGCTTGCCCAAACCCTCGGCTGCGTGCCGAGCCAGATTAATTACGTCATCGCCTCCCGTTTCACGCCCGAGCAGGGCTATATTGTCGAGAGCAGGCGGGGCGGCGGCGGATATATTAAGATAACCCGCGTCAGGCTCGACGCCCCCGTTGCGATAATGCACACGGTCAATTGCGTGGGCGACGCGGCGGATATGCAGACCTGTCGGGCGCATATCCTAAACCTGCATCACGGCGGAGTGTTGGACGCGCCGAGTGCCCGCCTTATGCTTGCGGCTCTCGGCGACAATGCCCTAAGAGCCGTGCCCGCACAGCTCCGCGACGGGGTCAGAGCCTCGATATTCAAGCAGATGCTTTTAACTGCAAACGGAAAGGATGATAGATAATGTTGTGTCAGAACTGCGGTAAAAATGAAGCCACTACACATATTAAACAAATAGTTAACGGCGATATGGCGGAGAGCCATCTCTGCGCTGAATGCGCCAAAAATTTAGGTTACTCCGATATGCTCTCGGGCTTCGGACTTGATCTGTCGGAGTTCCTCGGCGGCTTCCTCGGCGACATGATGCCCGCCCTCACGAGGGGCAATTCGGAGCGCTGCCCCAAGTGCGGCACTTCGTTCAGCGATATAGTCCGCAGCGGCAGGGTCGGCTGCGCAGAGTGCTACAGGACGTTTTACGACGAGCTGCTGCCCTCTATCCAGCGCATTCACGGCAGGATAAAGCACAGCGGCAAGGCAAGCTCGGGCGCGATAGAGCAGCCCAAAGAGGAAACCAAAGAAGAGAAGATAGCAAAGCTCAAGGCCCAGATGGACGAGGCCGTCGCCGCTCAGGAATTCGAGCAGGCGGCGAAGCTCCGCGACGAGATAAAGAGCCTTGAATCAGAGGGAGGGGAAACGAAATGAGCAAATGGTATATTGATAAAGGCGAGCAGGGCGATATAGTTCTGAGCACCAGGATCAGGCTTGCGAGAAACCTCGATGAATTCCCGTTCCCGTCGAAGCTCGACGCCGAGGGCAGGGATAAAGTGAATTCCGCCGTCAAATCGGCTCTGCTCTGTGACGGCAGCGACCTCAGCTATATTGATATGAAGAGCCTGAGCGAAATTCAGGCGGTCTCGCTCGCCGAGAAGCACCTTATCAGCCCCGAATTCGCCGCCCGCAGGGACGGCACGGCTCTGCTGCTCTCCTCCGACGAGAGCGTGAGCATTATGCTCTGCGAGGAGGATCACATCAGAATTCAGGTAATAAAGGCAGGTCTTGCGCTTGAGCAGGCGTATGCCGAGGCGGATAAGATAGATACTATCCTTGACGGCAAGCTGAAATACGCCTTTGACGAGCGCATAGGCTACCTCACCCAGTGCCCGACCAATCTCGGCACGGCGATGAGAGCCTCCGTCATGCTCCACCTGCCCGCCCTGACCCGCTGCGGTCAGATAGCAAGGCTCGCGGGCACGGTGTCGAAGCTCGGCCTGACGATAAGGGGCGCTTACGGCGAAGGCTCGGCCTCGACGGGCGATATTTATCAGATAAGCAATCAGATAACCCTCGGCATCACCGAGGAGACGGCGATAGCCAACCTGCGCTCAATAGTCCTGCAGCTCGTCGCTCAGGAGAGGTCTGCGGCGCAGGAGATAGTCAAGAATCCCGCCGAGGAGGATAAGATATTCCGTGCGCTCGGAGTGCTTCAGAATGCAAGGCTGCTCAGCAGCGACGAATTCATGGAGCTTATCTCCGAGGTGAGGCTCGGCGCGGCGAGAGGGGTAGTGGATATCCCGCTCGAGAAGATAAACGAGCTGATAGTCAATATGCAGCCCGCTACGATAAGCGCAGCCGCCGACGGAGCTATAGGCCCCGCGGCGAGGGACGCCGCCAGAGCAAAGGCGGTCAGAGAGGCGCTTGCGTAATAAAAGATAAGCGAAGTATATTCAGGGGGAAATTGTATGTATAGATTTACGGGCTTTACTCAGAAAGCCAACGAGGCGCTCAACAACGCCATCACCGCGGCGGAGGATCTCGGCCACACCTATGTCGGCAGCGAGCATCTGTTGCTCGGCCTGCTCTCCGAGAACGGGGGCATGGCCTACACCGCTCTCTCGGCGAGGAAAGTCACCTACGCCGAGGTCGAGTCGATAATCAAAAGCAGCGTGGGCATCGGCTCACCTACGGTGCTTTCGCCCAATGATTTCACGCCCAGAGCCAAGAATATCATCGACACGGCGATATTGCAGGGCAGAGGAATGGGTCACGCCTATATCGGCACGGAGCATATACTCATGGGCATAATCCGTGAGGGCACGAGCGCCGCCACCGAGGTGCTCAGCCGTCTCGGCGTCCAGCCGCAGGATCTGCTCTCCGACCTCACCGCCGCCCTCGGCAGCAACGCCCAAAGCTCGGGCGAATCAAAGAAGGAGAGCAAAGAGCGCTCCGATACGCCCACGCTCTCACAGTTTGGCAGGGATCTGACCGCCCTTGCAAATCAGGGCAGGATAGACCCCGTCATCGGCAGGCAGCAGGAGATAGAGAGGGTCATTCAGATCCTCAGCAGGAGAACGAAGAATAACCCCTGTCTCATCGGCGAGCCGGGTGTCGGCAAGACGGCTATAGCCGAGGGGCTGGCGCTCAAGATAGCCACGGGCGAGGTGCCAGAGCTGCTGCGGAATAAGCGGATAGTTTCGCTCGACCTCACAGGCATGGTCGCCGGCACCAAATACAGGGGCGACTTTGAGGAGCGCATCCGCAACGCTATCGAAGAAGTCAAGAAGTCGGGCGATGTGATACTCTTCATAGATGAAGTTCACACGCTCATCGGCGCAGGCTCGGCGGAGGGTGCGGTCGATGCCGCAAATATCCTGAAGCCCTCGCTCGCAAGGGGCGAGATCCAGGTCATCGGCGCCACAACGCTCGACGAATACCGCCGTCATATCGAGAAGGACGCCGCCCTTGAGCGCAGATTCCAGCCCGTTACCGTCGGCGAGCCGACCGAGCAGGAGGCAATTGACATTTTGAAGGGTCTGCGCGACAAATACGAGGCGCACCACAAGGTCAGGATAACCGACGGTGCGATAATCGCGGCGGTCAAGATGTCGTCGAGATATATCGGCGACCGCTATCTGCCCGACAAAGCGATAGACCTTGTCGATGAAGCAGCTTCGAGGGTCAGGCTCAAGGCATTTGCCACCCCGCCCGACCTAAAGGAGCTTGAAGAAAAAATCAAATCCCTGAATGAGGAGATGGCGAGCGCCGTCAATTCGCAGGATTTTGAGCAGGCAGCGTCTATTCGCGACGAAAAGAATAAACTCTCGAACGAGCTTGAGAGCGAACGCAGGCTCTGGAAGGAGCGCAGCACTCACGCCGCGGGCGAGGTTGGTGAGCAGGAGATAGCCGCCATTGTGTCGCAGTGGACGGGCATCCCCGTCGTGCAGCTCACTCAGGAGGAGAGCCAAAGGCTTCTGAATATGGAGGAGGAGCTTCATCGCCGCATAGTCGGCCAGGATGAGGCGGTCAGCGCCGTCGCCAAGGCTATCCGCAGGGGCAGAGCGGGGCTTAAAGACCCCAAGCGCCCAACAGGTTCGTTCATCTTCCTCGGCCCCACCGGGGTGGGCAAGACCGAGCTTTGCAAGACCCTCGCCGCCTCTATGTTCGGCGATGAGAATGCGATGATAAGGCTCGATATGTCCGAATATATGGAGAAGCACACCGTTTCAAGGCTCGTCGGCTCGCCTCCTGGCTATGTTGGCTACGAGGAGGGCGGCCAGCTCACCGAAAAGGTACGCCGCAGACCATACTCCGTCGTGCTCTTTGATGAGATAGAGAAGGCTCATCCCGATGTGTTCAATATGCTGCTCCAAATCCTTGAGGACGGCATTTTGACCGATTCACAGGGCAGACGCGTCGATTTCAGAAACTGCATCATCATAATGACTTCAAACGTCGGTGCAAAGATGATAGCCAAGAGCGGCGCAGGCACTTTGGGCTTCGCCCCCTCGAGCGGCGAAACGGCGGATGACAAAAAGATCCGCGAAGCCGTCATGGGCGAGCTCAAGAACGTGTTCAGACCCGAATTTCTCAACAGGGTCGACGATATAATCGTGTTCCGTCAGCTCACACAGACCGATATCGACGAGATCGCGCGCAGGATGCTTGCGGGTCTCTCAAAACGTATCGCCGAGCTTGACCTCAAGGTGGAGTTTGCCGAGAGCGCCGTCAGCGAGATAGGCAAGGAGGGCTTCGACCCCGTATACGGGGCAAGGCCGCTCAGGCGCGCCATCCAGCAGCGTATCGAGGATAAGCTTTCCGAGCAGATGCTTGAGGGCAGATTCAGCCCCGATAAAAAATATGTCTGCGAATACTCGGGCGGCGACTTTGTCTTTGAGACAAAAGAATGATGAGCAATTAAAGGGGCGGAGCCGCAAATACGGCTTCGCCCCGATCCGTCTCGGGCAGTCTGTCGGCAAAGAAAATTTCGAGCTAAGAGTAAATTTCTCCCCAATTCCTGCGCCGTCCTGTCCATTTTTTTGTGATATCGACCTGTGCGAGATAAAGCATTTTCAAAAGCGCTTCGTCATTCGGAAATACTGCCTTGCTTTTGGTTACTTTTCTGAGCTGCCGATTGAAATTTTCTATGGAATTTGTTGTATAAATCAGCGTTCTGACCGACCGCGGATACTTAAAATATGTTGATAATTCAGGCCAGTGAGATTGCCATGACTTTGAAATTTTAGGATATTTTGAGTCCCATTTTGCAGAAAACCGCTCCAATTCATACAGTGCCGTTTCCTCGTCCACAGCTGCGTAAACTCGTTTCAGATCTGCCATTAGTACCTTTATATCTTTGTATGAAACATATGAAAAAATAAACGAAAAAACCCCTTGCGGCGGTGACTATTCTGAAATCTATTACTTTGATGACAACGGAAATCCCATTGAAGCCGAAAAGGCAACAAAGTTTGTCATCAGAGAGTGTGACCGTGATGGTAATTTGATTAAAGAAACTTATGGGACAGAATAGTTCAAACAATTCAATTTATATTGATTTTACTATCTTGATACTAACCGTAATAATCACTGGTCAGTTAGAAACTGAACAAATGCTTAAAGTCCTTGCACTTTAGGTGGTTGCAAACTGAACAAAATTATGATATTATAAGTACATAGAAATGATAATTATCAGTTTTTTTGAGGAGTAAGATGAAAGAGTATATATGTAAAATCGCATCTGTTGATGAAGTGATAGCAAAATGGAATTATGAAATAAAAAAGCAAAAGCGAAAACAAAAGAAATCGGCTTTAGAGTTGGTGAAAAATAATGCAGTTGAAAATATAAAAAACGGTCAGGCTGTTATATATTACGGTAAATTAAATGACAAAATCATTTGTCAAGCGACTGCAATGTTTAATGAAGATATTATTCAAAACAGTGACGGTCTTGTTGGAACTCAAACTGTATATCTGTGTAATTTCAGTACAGATAAAAAACATCAAGGCAAAGGATATTTTTCAAAGCTTTTCAAATTTGTAATTGAGGACTTAAAAAACAAAGGTTACACAAAGTGCACTTTAGGCGTTGAACCAAAAGAAATAAAGAACTTGCAAATTTATCGGTATTTTGGGTTTAATACACTGATAAAATCAGGGCAATTAACCTATCCAGACGGAACAATTATTGATGTTGATTATTATGAAATGGAATTAGATTAGAACAAAAAATCTCACTCTTTTTTACGGAGTGAGATTTTGTTCGTTTATTCGATTTTTCGCCCAAGACCATCTATTGACCATTTATGAATTGATTTTATTTTTGCAGTGCTTCATAGATTTTGTTGAACACAAGTCGATTGGGATAATAGCGATAATCACGAAAGATGTCTATGCCGCATTTTTTGAAATGTTCAAGGATTGCCGCGGCGAGTATTGGATGAAATCAAAAAATATTTTTTACATAAAAAACGCCGGTGTGGGCGGTTATTCATATAGCAAATCGTTATTCTTTGCCCAGGTTAGAAATGCACCTTCTGCCGGTATGTTGCAACTAAGCTCTTTGTTGTGCTTTAATCTTGCCTGTACTACCCTTCGCTCACTTACTTCTACAGCGCCTATATAGCACTCGTCTTTTTTTATCACATACACCAACGGAGGCATATAGCTGCGCAGACAATTATGCAATTTTTCTCCTGCTTGTGTGTATTCTCTGGTGTTTTTTAGGCGCACAAATGCATAACCTTCTGTGATACTGTCCGGCGGAACTACGGCAAGACTTTGTATATCCGGTTGTAATACGGGAACGGATATCCATTCTCCTAAATCCGGATCTATAGGCGGGAAGGTTGTATCTGCTGACAGGTTTAAGCGTTTCCACTTTTTTCTTTCTTCTTTGCGTTCTCGTGCGTTGAGAGATAAATACTGTATTCCGTACCGGTTTATGTTACCTGTATGCTTTATGAGTAAGCGGTACAGGTAGCTTGTGCCACGAATAGCTTTTAGGTCTTCATAAAATGAAGAAATACACGGGTGCTTGTACAAAAAAAGAAGTGTGGAGAATCTGTGAGGGGATTGCAAAAACTTCTGAAAGTGGTCTATATTGTTAATCAGTTGCCAAACCGTATCCAATTCTTTTTGATAAATCAGCAACGCCGGCATGGTATACAGGGCTTTTCGAATACATTTGGTTAAAGGAAAAGCAGACGCTTTAAGCAGGGCCGGAATCAATCGAATATGGTGCATTCTTCGCATTCTGCCGTTTAGGCTTTCTGCCAAATAAGCGGTATCTCTATTTGTATAAGGCAACGCATTAAAAAATGCTGCATCGTATCCAATAAATCGCGTCATTAAAACGCAGGCGTTTAAAGTGAATTGTTGATTTTGAAATGGTAGCGGCGTCGGCCACATAGCAGCAAACTGCCTTTGCAACTCTATATGCACAGCCTTGCTTGCTTGAAAAAATCGATACAAGGAATCCATTGGGTCCGCTTCTAAATCTCGATTGGAAACATCCCTTATGGCGTATCGGTCGCCATTGGCGTTCTCAAGGGACATAAAACTATGTCCGTTTTTAAAATTAAATGTAAGAACTTCATATACTTTCGGAGATTGTAAAGAAAGCTCTTTTGGCAGCCACGAAATAGACAGTAGTTCTTTCATGCTCAACTGCACCGCCAATCGAACGGTTTTGCGCCGGACGGAAAGAATGGCTCGTGCAGCATCCTGATTGGGTCGGATTTCTGTTTTGCAATGGGCGCATCGCAAGACTTTTGTTGCAGATATAGGCGTATTAAAATGCAATACAGGCTTTTTTTCTTCAAACCAAGAGATTTGCGTGGATGCCCATGTTAATAATTCTTGCGGTGTGCGTATGCGGAATGTGGAATTTTCTTTTTGGGTGTATGCCGGTGTTTCCTTGCCACAAAAAGGACACACGACCACGTGTCGGGTAAGAATCACGGTGTCATTTGTGAGCTTTGCATCGGTGCTTTGCTCCTGTAAATGCGGCGTTAGCACTTGCTCAATTTGCGTGCGTGGGATTTGTTGCTTTTTTTCTTGAATAATATAGCCGTTACGAATATACATTTCTTGTTCACATTTCATAGTGTTCTCCTGTTGCGCGGACCTTTGCGCCGAATTTCAATGGACTTAGTATAAAAATCATAACGCAATGCATGTACGAAAAAACGCACAGTAAACAAGATGAAGTTTAGCATACTTTCATTATGGGAGAAAAATATCACACAGTTTATTGTATAATCGAAACATATTCAATATAATGGACTTGAGGCGAATTTGATTAGCTTCAACCTAAAAATAATCCTTGTGTATCTATATTCAATTACTGTCGGCGAAGAAAAAATCAACGATGCCAGACTAGTTGTAATATTAATAAGTTGGGATTAAATTAAATAATATAATTAATTAAGGTTTTATTAAAAATTGTGCTATAATAGAATTGAAATAAGGAAACGGCTCAAAATTAGGAGAAAAACTTGAAAGAAAAAATAACTTATTCATCAGATTTGAAATGCTTTTTTGACTTATGCAATCGTGTTGATTTAAACGATTCGGTTGCTCAATTTGATTTGGCAAAACTCTATTTACATATTAATCGAGAAAATACAAATAAAAAAGCATTTCAATTATTAAAAAAACTTGCAAATAAAAGTTATAATGCCGTTCAAACAAATGCACAGTATATGCTGGCTCGGTGCTATGAAAAAGGGTATGGCATTACAAAAAACTATAAGCAGTCTGCAAAATGGTATAGGCAAGCCTACATCAATGCCAACAATGATATCTATAAAGCCTTTGAAAATGAAATTGGTGATATAATAGACGAGGCATTGAACGAGCCTGAAAGTGAAGAAATTACACCTGAATTTATTGAATGTGTAACTGAAAATGCCGAAAACGGAGATTCGGCATCGCAGGAATATTTGGCAAATCTTTATTGGCGAGGTAATGAAAACATTAAGACAAATGATAAGAAATTCGTCTATTGGGCTGGAAAAGCTGCACGGCAAGGTGATTATCTTTCCGCTTTTCATCTTGGCAGATATTATGAAACAAAGAGGCAATATAAAAATGCGGCAAATTGGTACAAAACAGCCGCCGAGTTAAATATTATCCGGCGCAATAAGATAACTGCCCGAAATTCATCGGGAAATTATATTAAATAAGGGAGATTATTATGGATTTGAAAAATGTATCAACAAAAGCACTTGTTGAAGAATTGACAAGCAGAGAGGCTGTTGAAAAGACAGTGATTGAGCCTTACGAGGAATATTCAATTACCGTCGGCAAAGAGAAAATCAACGATGCCGGACCTGTTGTAATATTAAGAATTTGGGACTAAATTTCGCACTATATATTTTTTATTTTTATAACTTGGCTTTTATTATAAATCATGGTATAATATAGAAAAAACAAAAGGAGACAGTTAAGATGGATGAGTTGAAAGAATTAGTTGAAAATTTAGAAAAAGAAAATGATGAGGAAAAGCAAGAAAAAATATTACAAAATATCGGTAAAGTACTTATAACAGAATATGAGATTATAGTTGATGGAATAAAAATAGAGCCATTATGGGTTGAAGCATATTATTATAGTCAAAATAAATTTGCTGATTGCAATACGCACTTGGATGATAAGCAAAAAAACAGATTTGGACAACTATATTTTCATAATAAAGGTTATGGCGGATTTGACATATGCCTTTCAAATTCCGATGAATTTTACCTATCATTTCTGTTGAAAGCAACGCTTATTAACGGAGAGTTTAGCACACAAACAGGTATTTATGATTTTTTGACTGCTAACGATAAAAGCGAATCAGAATTAGAAAATGAAAAAGACATATTGGTAAAAAAGAATTCGCCTGAAAACTATGAAATTAAATATGCAGAACGTGTCGGAATAACTAAACCATGCTATAAAACAAAAGCATTAGCAATGTTCTCGTTTGATGCTTTAGGAAACGATAAATATAATTTCACATTTGCACACAAAGTTTTAATACCTTTAGTAAAAGAAGAAATGCAAAATTATAAAAACACCTCTACTCAAAATCTCACGGAAAGCGATTATAAAAAAAGATGTAAAAAGGTATTCGGATGGATACCGGATGCTATAAATGATATTTTGAAAGATCTAAACTAATGCTTTATTTTTCATCTCAACTAAACATACAAAAATACAAACCTGCGGCGGACAGAATGTTCGCCGCACTCAATTTATTTAATATA
>OKRS01001878.1_pt1 | contig 12989 bp, 9 predicted proteins | sample 1601191 | NCBI WGS metagenome assembly OKRS01 (sample SAMEA3541509, study PRJEB24748) | human gut metagenome | biome: human gut; feature: human-associated habitat; material: faeces | place: China | collected 2012
CGGTGAGTGAGAATCAGAGAATTAATATTAAGAATTTCTGTGAGGACAGGAAGTCCGAAATGGAGATGATTGCTAATTATGCTATGACACAGGCGGCAATCAAAGAAAGTGTAGGAGAGCCAAGTCCTTATGATGCAGGTAAAGTTGATTTAGAGTATATTAACAATGTGTTGAAGGAACGAAAGAAATATGGAGTGTTTGTTGCAAGTATATCTATATTGGACAAGGATTTCAGGGTAGTAGCCTCAAGTGAAAGTTATGAAGCAGGTGATACAAAACAGAAGAAAAGTCTTTCACATTTTGTGACTGACAGCTCTGAGCGTAACAGTTTCCAGAAAGCCTGGGATGAGGTTGACCATAACAGTAACCCGGTTGGTAAAATATATTATAAATACAGGGGTGATAGTTATGTAACTTATTATTCTGATGTTGATAACACTAATTGGGGAATGAGACTTACTGAGAATCTGAGTGCACAGAGGCAGACAGGCAGGTCATACACAGTTATGTTATGTCTTGCGTTTGTATTCTTTGTCCTTGCTATATTTATTGTGCAGATATTTATTACAAAGAATGTATTAGCACCAATAGAACAGATAATGAATGTGTTTAAGGATATCAAGGCTACACAGGACTATTCAAAGAGACTGCCTAAATCAAATAGTGTTGAGATGAACCAGCTTTCCGATGAAATTAATGGACTTCTCACACATATAGAAGATGAGAATATTCAGGAAAAGGAAAGGCAAAGACATTTAAGAGAACTTGCTGAGTGTGATCCGCTTACTGGAATTAATAATAAAAAAGCGATTGAGCAGAAAATGCTTGCTATGGTTCAGAGTGCAACTGATAAAAAAGTGCGTATAAGTGTTGGATTTCTTGATATTGATGATTTTAAAGATTACAATACTAATTATGGACATCAGGAAGGCGATAATGTAATCAAATTTGTTGCCAATACATTAAAGGAGAATTTTAAAGGTGAAGTTGGACGAAATGGCGGAGATGAATTTGTATTTGGTTATGAAGGGGATATAAGTAAAGAGGAACTTGATAGGAAAGTAAAGAAGGTCTATGATATTCTTAACAAGGGTTATACAAGAGGCGATTTGCTAAAGAATATGTCTGTTCCTTGTAGTATAGGTATTGTAACTGCGATAGGTGGAAGCTTTGATTATGCCAAGCTGTTAAAAGAAGCAGATAATGCAATGTATGATGCTAAGATTAATGGAAAGAATACATATGTAATAAGGGAGTTATAGGAATATTATTCCTATAACTCCCTTGGTTTATATAGTTTTAAGCATTTTTTACAAGTACAGCATAAAGTGTTCTTGAAAGAATACTTGCGACAACAAAGCATACAACAGCTTCAATTGCACCCTGTGTTCCGACAAATGCGATAACGAAAGTAAATGGATTGCTTGCAGCGAATTTAGTTACATAAGTCTGAATAAAATCAGTTCTATAGAAAAGTGCAACAAGTGTACTCATAAAGAGCAGTGTGTTAAGAAGTGGGCAGGCAAGGCTTGCGATGTAGTAAGATACCTTCTGTACACTGCGGATATTATGAAGTACCTTGAATATAAGTCCTGTAAGAAGTCCCTCAAGTGTTCTTGGAACAACTGTAAGAATAATAGTGAATACAGGGCTGATATTAAATAATGCAAATGTAAATACAGAGCCGCCAGTTACTGCCTGATAGAGGCTTGTAAGACCGAAAGTAAGACCACATATAAGTCCGCCAACAGGGCCAAGAATTATAGCACCAACAGCTACTGGAATTGTCAAAAATGTGATAGTAAGACCTGGAAGTTTAATGTATCCAAGTGGAGTAAAAGCCATAATGATAATAATCGCTATCATAGCGGCAAGTTCAACCATATATTTGGTTGTAAAAGTTTTGTTGGCAGTATTATTAACTGCACTTGTCTGGTTGTTATTCATAAAATCTCCTTTTCGTCTGATAAAACGGCAATCCTGTCTTTCAGACATTTTTAATTGTAGCGTTATGACAGATGGGATAAACACGAATAAGTGTATACAGATACCAAAAATATCTCATATTAGTGTAAGTACATAAATAATGTAGATATACAGACTGGTATAAATTGATATACTATATTGTATATCAATCAAAATGAAATCAGAATATTAATTCAGCATATTTAAAAGTAAAAGTTCAGAATAAAATCTTGTTACACGCCAATTGAGGTCGCACATCAATTCTTTCTTCTACCATTAAAAAACTTCCTTGAAATAATTAAATAAATAATCCAATAATTATAAACTATAAATACCAATGATTACAGGTGATAATAATTACTGGCAGCTGATACATTTTCATCCGAATAACGCTCACGCGTATAATATCATACTTGATAATACAGGGCAATACATAGATTGGATAAAATTGTATACAATGTTTATAAAGTATTAATAAATGCTTCTTATTTCCTTAATTTACATATTTTCTCAATAATGATAAAATAAGAAAATATCGTGGCAGACTACTTTATGTTATTGCCTGATTTGAAGAGATATAGTTTATGAAGAGTTTAATAGAAAGGAAGAATTATGAGCAGAATATTGAAAAGTATTGCCCCATACTGGAAATCAATAATAATTATTCTGTTGTTACTTGTGTTGCAGGCGAATTGTGATCTTGCACTTCCACAGTACACATCGAATATTATTGATGTTGGTATCCAGAATGGTGGTATAGGACATAGTATTCCAGAGAAGATTACTAAAGATGAATATGATATAGCGAAGATGTTTATGACGGACGAAGAGATAAGCATATGGGAGAAATGTTTTGAGGAACAGGATGACTTATATGTCCGTACAGAAAATAATGATAAAAGGTTAGATGAATATGATGATACACTTGCTATGGCACTGATTATTAATAATCAGATGTCATCAGTTACAGTCACACAGTTCAAACAGCAGATGGCGGCACAGATGGGCGTTGATGTATCTGAACTTGAGAATGTTTCAGTTGCAGACCTTGGAAAGAGAATGGGTGTGGAACTTGAAACATTTACTAAGGATATTGAAGATGCTGATGGTAATGAAGTTCCAACAGAATGTGTAGATATGAGAATTATATTCAAGGCAATGTATGATAATGGTGCAATGTCTAAAGATACGTTTATATCTATGAGAGATGAATTCCAGTCAACATTTGATACAATGGGTTCAACCCTTATATCTTCAATGGGAAAGGCTTACGCTAAGTCAATGGATGCAAAGGCTGGAATGGATATGAAGGCCATACAGAAAAGATACCTTTGGATATCTGGTGCTAAGATGGTAGGAATGGCACTTCTTATTGCGGTATGTACTGTATGTGTTGCATTCTTTGCATCAAGGGTTGGTGCTGGAGTTGGACGTGATTTAAGAGGAAAAGTATATAAGAATGTAATGAGCTTTTCTAATGCAGAGCTTGATAAGTTCTCAACAGCTTCACTTATCACACGTACAACTAATGATGTACAGCAGATACAGCTCGTATGTGTTCTTATATTAAGAATGGTTCTTTATGCACCTATTATTGGTATCGGTGGAGTTATAAAGGTAATGTCAACAGGTGCTGGAATGGAATGGGTAATAGCCCTTGCAGTTCTTGTAATTATTGGCTTTGTACTTTTACTTATGGCAGTTGCAATGCCTAAGTTCAAGCTTATGCAGAAGCTTGTTGATAATGTCAATCTTGTATCAAGAGAGATACTTACAGGTCTTTCTGTTATCCGTGCATTCGGTAGAGAGAAGAAGGAAGAAGAAAGATTTGATAAGGCTAATAAAGAGCTTACAAAGACAATGCTTTTTACTAACAGGGTAATGACATTTATGATGCCGGTTATGATGCTTATAATGAACTGTCTCTCAGTAGGTATTGTATGGGTAGGAGCTCACAGAATTGACAGCGGTGTTATGCAGGTAGGTTCAATGACAGCATTTATTACATATGCTATGCAGATTGTAATGTCATTCCTTATGCTTACAATGTTGTCAATTATGCTTCCAAGAGCGATTGTAGCAGCAGACCGTATAGATGAAGTTATTAATACAAAGTCATCAATAACAGATGCAGAGTCACCTAAGAGTATAAGCAATCCTAAAGGACTTTTAGTATTTGACCACGTTAACTTTAAGTATCCGGGTGCTAATGAAAATGCTCTTGAAGATATCAATTTTGTGGCTGAACCGGGGAAGACAACAGCTATTATAGGAAGTACAGGATGTGGAAAGTCTACACTTGTTAATCTTATTCCAAGACTTTATGATGCAACAGAAGGTTCAATAACTCTTGATGGTGAGAATATCAAGAATATCTCAATGAAGGAATTAAGAGATGAACTTGGTTATGTACCACAGAAGGGAATATTATTCTCAGGTACTATTGAGTCTAATATCAAATTCGGTGCACCAGAGGCTTCCATGGATATAGTAAAGGAAGCAGCTGAGATTGCACAGGCAACTGAATTTATTGAAACTAAGTCAGCAAAATATGAAAGTCCAATCGCACAGGGTGGAACTAATGTATCTGGTGGACAGAAGCAAAGACTTTCAATTGCAAGGGCTATTGCTAAGAATCCTAAGATATTTATATTTGATGACAGCTTTTCAGCACTCGATTTAAAGACAGATGCGGCACTTAGAAAGGCACTTGCTTCTAAGGTTACAGACAGTACAGTTATCATAGTTGCACAGAGAATAAGCACAATACTTCACGCGGACCAGATTTTAGTTATGGATGAAGGTAAGATAGTAGGAAAGGGTACTCACGAGGAACTTCTGAAGAATTGTGAGGTATACCAGCAGATAGCCAAATCTCAGATGTCAGCTAAGGAACTGGGAATTGACGGAAAGGAGGAAGCATAATTATGGCAGATAATAACTCATATAAGCAGACTCCAAGACGAAGAGGTCCAGGAGGCGGTATGGCTCCTGCAGAAAAAGCCAAGAATTTTAAAGGCTCAATAAGCAAGCTTATGCAGTATATTGGCAGATATAAGATTGCTATATTGGCAGTTATGATTATGGCGGCGGCTTCTACAGTATTTACAGTAATAGGACCTAAGGTATTAGGTAAGGCAACAACAGGTCTTTCAGAAGGCCTTATGAAAAAGATTACAGGAACTGGTGGAATTGATTTCTCATATATTGGAAGAATTCTTATAATTGTACTCTGTCTGTATGCGTGCAGTGCAATATTCAGCTTTATTCAGGGCTGGATAATGACAGGTGTTTCACAGAAGGTGTGCTACAGACTTCGTAAAGAGATATCAGAGAAGATTAACCGTATGCCTATGAAGTATTTTGAGAGCAGGACATACGGAGAAGTTCTTTCAAGAATAACTAACGATGTTGATACATTAGGAATGGGTCTTAACCAGAGTATAACAACAATTATTACATCAGTTGCTACAATGATAGGTGTTCTTGTAATGATGTTAAGCATTTCACCACTTATGACAATTATTGCGATAGTTATTCTTCCAATATCCGTTGGTCTTGTATCATTTGTTGTTAAGAAGTCACAGAGTTACTTTAAGACACAGCAGGAATATCTTGGACATATTAATGGACAGATAGAAGAAACATATGGCGGACATATGGTTGTTAAGTCGTTCAATAAAGAGAAGGATATGGTGGATACATTTGACAAGACTAATGCTGTATTATATTCATCAGCCTGGAAGTCACAGTTCTTCTCAGGAATGATGCAGCCTATTATGATGTTTGTTGGTAACCTTGGTTATGCAGGTGTTGCACTTTCAGGTGGTATGCTTGCTATCAATGGAGTTATCACAATTGGTGATATTCAGGCATTTATACAGTATGTTAAGAACTTCACACAGCCAATAACACAGATTGCACAGGTTATTAATCAGGTACAGTCTATGGCAGCAGCTTCTGAGAGAGTATTTGAATTCCTTGAAGAAGAGGAAGAAGAACAGATAGCTGCCAATCCAGTACCTACAGATAATATCAGAGGTGAAGTTGAGTTTAAGCACGTTAAGTTCGGATATAAGGAAGACCAGATTATTATTAAGGATTTCTGTGCCAATGTTAAGCCAGGACAGAAGGTTGCTATCGTTGGTCCAACTGGTGCAGGTAAGACTACAATGGTTAAGCTTCTTATGAGATTTTATGATGTTAATTCAGGAGAAATCCTTATTGACGGACATAATATCAAGGACTTTAACAGACGTGAATTAAGAGATGCATTTGGAATGGTTCTTCAGGATACATGGCTTTATAAAGATACTATTATGGAAAATATCAGATATGGAAAGCTTGATGCTACTGATGAAGAAGTAATCGCTGCGGCTAAGGCAGCACACGCACATCATTTTATAGAGACTCTTCCGGGTGGATATAATATGGAACTTAATGAGGATGCAAGTAATGTGTCACAGGGACAGAAGCAGCTTCTTACTATTGCAAGAGCTATTCTTGCTGACAACCCAATCCTTATCCTTGATGAGGCGACAAGTTCTGTAGATACAAGAACAGAGATTCAGATACAGAATGCTATGGATAATCTTATGAAGGGCAGAACGAGCTTCGTAATTGCCCACAGATTATCAACTATAAAGGATGCTGATATTATACTTGTTATGAAAGAAGGAGATATCGTAGAGCAGGGCAATCACGAAGAATTACTTGCTAAGGGTGGTTTCTATGCTGACCTTTATAACTCACAGTTTGAGGAGGCAGAAGCATCTTAAGCTATGAGAGATACATTTATAGAATGGCTTATTTTAATCAATATAATAACATTTGTTATATATGCACTGGATAAATATAAAGCAGTACATCATCTTTGGAGAATACCTGAAAAGACGCTTATATTCTTAGCAATTATAGGTGGTTCTCCAGCGGCAATACTTGCTATGTATACAATAAGACATAAGACAAGGCATATTAAATTCACACTGGGTGTACCAGTTATACTTGTTATTCAGATAATCGTGCTTTATATTCTTTATACAAGATATGGTATATTTACAGGGTGAATATGAAGATTAAAGAAGTAATATGTTAAAAAAGTATAGATATAATATAGGACTGTGAATAAAAAAATCTGGGTTTTACGATTAACATACCGTTATGTGAGTTAATCATAAAATCCAGATTTTATTAATTGAAATTATATAATAAGTATTATAAGCGTCTGATTAACCAATAACGCCTACAAATCCGCATATCAGCACGATTATACCAAGTACAATTCTGTACCAGCCGAACACCTTGAAATCGTGTTTCTTAATGTATCCCATAAGAAATCTGATAACGAAAAGAGATACAACGAAAGCTACAAGCATACCAACAAGGAGAATTATTCCTTCCTGTGAAGACATTGAGTTATGAAGAAGGAACTTAACACCCTTAAGAAGGCTTGCTCCGAACATAACAGGTACTGCAAGGAAAAATGTATACTCAGCAGCAACAGTTCTTGAAACACCAAGAATTAGAGCACCGACAATAGTTGCACCTGAACGTGATGTTCCAGGGAATATAGCAGCGATAAGCTGAAAAAGACCTATATATGCAGCAAGCTTATAATCAATGCCTTCAATAGTTCTGACCTTGGCTTTCTTGCCGTGGTGCATAGTCTCTACAATAATAAATGCAATACCAAAGAGTATAAGCATAATAGCTACAGTTGTGTAGTTATAGAAAAGTTCTTCAAGCTTTTCATCAAATAATACGCCGACAATTGCGGCAGGTATGCACGAAACAAGAATGTGAAACCAGAGCTTGAATATATCACACTTGATATAAGCACCTGCACCCTCAGATGAGAGTGGTTCTTTATTATTGTTCTTTCCAAATGGCCATAACTTGTTCCAGAATAGTATAACAACTGCCATAATAGCACCAAGCTGGATAACTACCTCAAACATACTATAGAATGCATCAGATACTTTTAATGGCATAATTTCATTTAAAAGTATCATATGTCCTGTGCTGCTTATAGGAAGCCATTCAGTGATACCTTCGACAATACCAAAAAGTATCGCTTTTAAAATCTCTAACATTATTCCTCCAATCGGATACGGATATTGTATCATAAATATATGTATAAAAAATCTGTAAAATTCTTATATCCGTTCACTTTATTTTTTCTTAGAATTAATAATATGTTGTGATTATAATTCTGTTTCAGTTAGTATTCTCTCATTGCATAGAGATACTGTCAACTGTGAATTATCTAATTTACAACAAATTTTTATAAATTTCACTTTACACCGGTTATTGATAAAAAATATTGATAAGAGCCAATATGCGTGTTAAACTTATTCGGATATTTGATAATTACTAAAGCATATTTAATAAGATAACAAGGAGTCAGTTAATGGAAGTATATTTAAAACCAATAATATCAGCCTGCTATGTGTTTCCTATACTTGCTGTAATATTTACAATACCTTACATATTATATGAGTATCACAAATATGGTTCAATCCTTATACTTAGAACGGGGATTGTATATACATTTATATTCTATATGCTGACATCATATTTTATGACAGTGCTTCCACTTCCTCCAAGAAGCTCGGTTACACCAGATACTGCGAGTGTCCTGCTTGTTCCGTTTGATGCAATAAGGAGAATTATAGCTACAGCCAATGTCACTTTGTCACAGCCATCTACATATGTTAACCTGTTTAAATGTTTTGATTTCTGGCAGGCTGCATTTAATATACTGCTGTTATTTCCGTTTGGAGTATATCTTAGATATTATTTTAAAAGACCCTGGTGGCAGGTGCTTATATTTTCATTTGGGTACAGCCTGTTCTTTGAATTGACACAGATTTCAGGACTGTATGGAATATACAGATATCCATATAGGTATTTTGAGGTTGATGACCTTATATGTAATACATTAGGTGGAGTATTAGGTTATGTATGCACACCGCTTATAGTGTTTATGCTTCCGAAAAGGGATAGACTTGATGAGGCTGCATATAAGAGAGGGCAGATTGTATCTGAATTCAGGAGAGGTGTTGCGTGGATAATTGATATGGTAATTATAATGATTCCAGTGCTGGCGGCTATGCTGTTGCTTTGGCACGAGCATATAATTACCAGGAAAATGGTGCTGGGTTCGGTATATGATGTGAGATATGTAGTTATTTTATCGCTGTATATCGTTATTGTGTTCACACTTACGACAAAGCTTACAAGAGGGCGGACAATAGGCAAGTCACTGGTTAATATACGTCTTATAGACTGCAAAGATATGGTTATTAATAAAGTTCCACATATAAAAATGTATAAGCTGTTTATAAGATATTTTATAATATATACAATAAGTGTACCCTCATTACTATATGCGTATAACTTTTATCGTATGGCGATTGAACTTGAAGGGGTAAAATTATGGGCAGTTACAGCAGGATGTGTGATATGTATTTTAATTACAATATATATGGCATTTGATTTATTATTGTGTCTGTTTAGCAGCACAAGAAATATGCTATATGACAGAATAACAGGAATTACGCATAGAAGTGACATAATAAGCAGACAGGATAATACAAATTTAACAAGTTAAAGATAATATTTAGCCGAATAAGATACATTTCGAATATATAACAGGAGGTACGATTGTGACAATAAAAGATTTGCCAGCAGGTAAAAGTGCTACAATATTAAAAGTAGGTGGAGATGGTGCATTAAGACAACATTTTCTGGATATGGGACTTATTCAGGGTGCAGAAGTTACAGTTATAAAATATGCTCCTATGGGTGACCCTGTTGAATTAAGAATTCATAGCTATGAGCTTACCATAAGACTTTCAGATGCAGAACAGATAGAGGTAAGTGAGCCTTATTGTATTGATAATAAAGCTGTGGAAAATGTTAAAATGAATAGTATAGTAAAGGAACATCCGGGATTTGGTGAAGGAGGCAGGTATCACGATAAGGAAAATGAAAATCCTCTTCCAGATGATGAAAAGCTGACATTTGCACTTGTAGGCAACCAGAATTGTGGAAAAACAACCCTTTTTAATGTATTAACAGGCTCCAATCAGCATATAGGTAATTTTCCAGGTGTTACAGTTGATAGAAAAGACGGAGTTATAAAAGGTTATCCTGATACACTTATAACAGATTTGCCAGGAATATATTCAATGTCACCATATAGCAGTGAAGAAATAGTAACAAGGGAATTTCTGCTTATGGACAAACCTAAAGGTATTATTAATATATTAGATGCTACTAATATTGAAAGAAACCTTTATCTGTCAATGCAGCTTATGGAATTAGGAATTCCTATGGTAATTGCACTTAATATGATGGATGAGGTAAGAGTCAATGGAGGTTCTGTAAGAATTAACGCAATTGAGGAATTGCTTGGAGTTCCGGTTATACCAATATCAGCGGCTAAAGGTGAGGGCATAGAAGAACTGGTAAGTCATGCCATTCACGTTGCAAAATATCAGGAAAAACCACAGATATCAGATTTTTGTTCCAAGGACAGTGCGGTTCATAGATGTATACATGGCATTATGTCGCTTATAAGTGACCATGCAGACAAAGCAGGATACCCTGAAAGATTTGCAGCCTCCAAGGTTGTTGAGGGGGATTCACTTGTACTTAAGCATCTTGAACTTGAGCAGAATGAAAAAGAAATGATTGAACACATTATAGTACAGATGGAAGAAGAATGTGGAATGGATAGAGCCTCAGCTATAGCAGATATGAGATTTGCTTATATTGAAGATGTCTGTAAGAATACGGTTGTAAAGCCAAGAGAAAGTAAGGAAAGAATACGAAGCCAGAAGATTGATAAGCTTCTTACTGGTAAATATACAGGTATCCCAATGTTTATAGCAATTATGGGACTTGTGTTTTATCTTACATTTAATGTTATAGGTGCGGCACTCTCCAATGTACTTGATATTTTAATTACATTTGTTACAAATGGGGTTGATAATCTTCTGACAGCAATGAATGTTAATTCGGTATTGCATGCACTTATCATAGATGGAATATTCAATGGGGTTGGTAGTGTATTAAGCTTTCTTCCGATAATCGTAACATTATTCTTCTTTTTATCAATTCTTGAAGATAGCGGTTATATGGCAAGAGTCGCATTTATTATGGATAAGCTCTTACGTAAACTTGGATTATCAGGAAGAAGTATAGTGCCTATGTTAATTGGTTTTGGATGTAGTGTTCCAGGAGTTATGGCAAGCCGTACACTTTCATCTGAAAGAGACCGTAGGATGACAGTTCTTTTAACACCATTTATGAGTTGTTCAGCAAAAGTACCTATATATGCCTTTTTCTCAGCAGCATTTTTCCCACATTATGCAGCGCTTGTTATGATAGGTATGTATTTTATAGGAATTATTGTTGGAATAATTATGGCGTTTATATTTAAAAAGACATTATTTAAGGGAGAACCAGTTCCATTTGTTATGGAGCTTCCTAATTACAGAATGCCTGGTGCTAAGAATGTGGTACATTTGTTATGGGAAAAGGCAAAGGATTTCTTACAGAAAGCATTTTCTATTATATTTATTGCAACAATACTTATATGGTTTATGCAGAATTTTGATATAAGGCTTAACGTTGTGGCAGATTCAAGACAGAGTATACTTGCTGTATTAGCAGGTATGATTACTCCGTTGTTTAAACCATTAGGATTTGGAGACTGGAGACTTGTAACAGCTATACTTACAGGCGTAATGGCAAAGGAAAGTGTAGTATCTACGATATCAATTCTATTTGGAAGTACGATAGAGATGGTATCTGTTATATCAGCTGCGGGTGCAATGTCATTTCTTGTGTTCTGTCTTTTGTATACACCTTGTGTTGCGGCAATTGCCTCAGTTAAAAAAGAACTTGGAGGTAAATGGGCAGCATATGTTGTAGTTATTCAGTGTGTTGTAGCATGGATTGCGGCATTAATTACATATATTATTGCTGGAATTTTATAACTCTGATAAATATGTATGCGAAAAAAAACATTGCAAAATCAGACTATTGATGATAAATTATCAATAAGCTAATTCCTAGAGGGAGTAATCGGCATATTTATATATGCAGTTATATCGACATAATGGCTTATAAGCCCGGTATTACTTTAAATGATGAGACTCGTGGACAGTATCAGTACTGTCTGCGGGTCTTTTTTATATAACTGGAATTCGTTTTCGTTAAAACATCAATTATTATATATGATATGACAATTGGTTATAATCTTTCTTGGAGCAACAGATAAAATATAGAAATGAGGACAATTAAGAAATGAGTATTGTTGAATTATTTATACTGGCAGTAGGACTTTCAATGGATGCTTTTGCTGTATCTATATGTAAGGGCTTGTCGCTTGGAAAGATAAAGCCTAAGCATATGTGCATTGCCGGTGCGTGGTTTGGTGGATTTCAGGCATTGATGCCGCTTATTGGCTATTATCTCGGAAGTCTGTTTGCCGATATGGTTACCAGATATTCACACTGGGTTGCATTTGCACTTCTTCTTGCAATTGGTGGTAATATGATTAAGGAGTCATTAGGGGAAGAAGAAAATGTCAGCAATGATATGGGATTTAAGAGTATGTTATTACTTGCAATTGCAACAAGTATTGATGCACTTGCAGTTGGGATCACATTTGCATTTTTAGATTACCCGATCGTGGAGGCTATCACGATCATTGGAATTTCTACGTTTTTTATTTCCATTGGCGGCGTTTATGTCGGAAACTTTTTTGGAAACAAGTACGAAAAGAAAGCAGAGTTTGCCGGCGGACTGATCTTAGTATTGCTCGGTGTCAGAATCCTTTTGACACATCTGGGTATTTTATAAATAACAGGAAAAACGAAGGAGGAAATGTGTATGGTGGCGATGATGCAGTCAATAGTTTTATTACTGGTGGGATTTGTTTTATTGATCAAAGGTGCAGATTTTTTTGTTGAGGGAATAGATTGTTTTGTCGGGTAACATCCAGAGTATAG
>OKRS01001894.1_pt1 | contig 12893 bp, 9 predicted proteins | sample 1601191 | NCBI WGS metagenome assembly OKRS01 (sample SAMEA3541509, study PRJEB24748) | human gut metagenome | biome: human gut; feature: human-associated habitat; material: faeces | place: China | collected 2012
CTGCTGGATCTGCCGCCGTTTTGCGCCAGATAATACCCAGTAGGATATGACGCACAGCATCAAATCACTGGGGCAAAGAGCTGCGCTCTCTGCACTCTTGCTCCGGGCAAGCTGTCCTGGAATGGACAGCTCGTCCGGCTCCGATGTAACGAGAACTGACAAATTCGTCCGTTTTCGTAATCGTATAGCACAAAAAGGCGGCCATCTGCACCCATGCAGACAGCCGCCTTTGGTTTTTTATGCTGTATTCTATTTCTCAGTCTCTGAAAATCTTATCCATTTCCCTTTCCATGGTGCCCGCCTTGGCAAATTCCAGCGTATCGGCCTGACGGATATGGTGGGCGGTGATGCCGTGACCCTTTGCAAAGCCCAGAATGTAGCTGATGGCAATGCGGTAGATAATCTCGGTGGGCGCAAGGCCATAGACCTGTTTGGCAAAGATATGTTCCAGCCGGGCGTTATCGTCCGGGAAGGCTTGCCGCATCTTCTCGCTGCGGTAAAGGCGCTTGACGATTTCCGTAATGTACAGGCCGGACTTCATGTAGGGGTCCAGGAAGGTCTTGCCGGGGTCATCGAAGCAGCCGGGGTTTTCCTGCTCCAGCAGGTCCACCATCTTTTTCACCACCCACTTGGGGGTAAAGATCTGGTTGGTTTTCTGGGGCGGGATGTAATCGAAGATATCCTCGGTGCGGCTCTCGTCAAAGTAATCCGCCAGCTTGACCTTCAGGTTCAAAAACTCCTTCACCGAATCGTCAAACACCACCGGGTCGAACAGGTGGCCTGCAAAGTGCTCCTCCTGTCCGGTGGCTTGGTTGATGTACGGCCCGCCGTCCCGTAAAAAGCGGAACTGTTCCAGCGTGATGCTGGTGACCTCCTGAAAGACCTTGTCCGGGATGATTTGGTCAAAATTTGCCAGCGTCACAGTCTCGTCGCCGTAGGCCATGAGGAAGGACGGGATGGTGCGGGAAAAGCCCCGGAGATGGTCACGGACAGTGTCCTCGTAGCCCTTTTTCTCCTGCTCCTTCTGGTTGGTCTCCACGGTGCGCACGATGGTCTGCTGCATTTCCTGCGCCGTCTGCTGGATGGTAGATTGCAAGGTTTCCATCAGGGCGGCGGTGCTCTGCTGCTGCTTTGCGTCAAACTCCCGGTTCACCTGCTGGCGCTGCTGGGCGGTGGTGCAGCTTTGCAGCTGCCGGGTGCGCTGGGTCTCCAACTGGCTCTGGTCGATGCGGTAGTTGTCCACCACCTTGTTCACCGCCACGTCCATCTTGGCTTTGGCGGTGCTCTCGAACCGCTTCTGGTCGGACAGCTTCAGGTCGCGGCCATACTCCTGCTTTGCCTGCTCCACCATGGGGGTGATGATCTCCTTGGTGATGCTCTTTTTCAGGGGTTCCAGATGCTCTTCTTTGGCAGGAGCCGGGGCATCGGTCAGGTCTTGCAGGGCGGTGTCCAGCGCCGGGGTGCTTTCGTAGATTTTCGCCCCGAACACATCCGCCGCCTTGCCGATGACGTAGCCCTCGTCCAAATCCACCTCGCCCTTGTCGTTCAGGGAGAGGTCTGCGCCGGTGTCCGGGGTGATCTGGATGGGCTTTGCCTTTGCTTCGCTGATGGGCTGGAAGTTTTGCAGAATGTCCAGCACCTCCTGCGGCGCACTGAACACGTTGGAAATGTTCTGGAACAGGAAGTTGCTCTGGAAACCCATCCGCACCACTTCTTTGGACTTGATTTTCCGGGGGATGCTGAGGACTTTTTCTGCATCCAGCGGGATCATCTCCCCTTCCTCGTCCTCACCGATAACCGGAAAGAAGTTGAGCAGATTCTGAATGTGCGCCTTGCGCTCCTCGGTGTCGCCCTTGCCGCTGGCGGTGTCCTGTGAAAGGTCGTTGGCGAACTGCTCGTAGATCAGCAGGGTGCGGGCAGGGTCAAAATCGAACACATAGGCGTTCTCTTTGCGGCGGAAGGTGCCGTTTTCGTGGAAAAGGCAGGGGTTCTGGGCACGGAACGCCGCCTGCATATACAGCGCCGGGCTTTTCAGGTTGGAGAGCATCAGCACCGCCGACCACTCCGGGATGGTCACGCCGGTGGTCAGCTGCCCCACCGACAGGGTGATGGTCTTTTCGTGGTGGGCGATGGCGGCTTTTACCCGGTCAAAGCTCTTCTGGTTCTCGTCCGTGTCGTCCAGCTTGCCGTCACCGGCGGCAAGGATCACCTCATAGTCCCGGAATACCGGGTGCGCCTGCAGCTTTTTCGCCAGCGCTCTGGCACTGTCCACCCGGTTCAGCAGCCAGAAGGTGTGCTTCAGTTCGGCACGCAGTTCCGGGGTGGAAAACGGAAATTTGTTCTGGGTGGTCATGGCATCCAGAAAGCGGTCTACCTCGGCGTCGTGCTCAAAGCTGCCGCTGGGCTTTACCTTGAAGAACTCGTTCAGGTCAAAGGCAAATTCCTGCGTTTCGCCGTCGATCTCCACGCCCTGCTGAATTTCGTCCCGGATGATCTCGGACATCTGGTAGGTGTAGAGGTTGAGCATGGGGAGGTTTGCGTAGGGGTTCTGCTGCCCCGGTGCGCCCTGCCAGTTCCGCTTGGCGGCCTGCTCGTCGGCGTAGGTCCAGTTGAAGATGGCATCCCCGGCAAACTTGTCGTTCGCCAGCGCCTTGAAGGGCGTGCCGGACAGGTGCAGCGTGAACTTGCGGCGGATGCGGTCAAAGGCAAGGTCGGTCTTGTAGGTGTCCACGCCCTCGTGGGCTTCGTCGATGACCAGCACATCCCAGTTCAGCTCGGTCAGGTGTTGCAGCTTGTCGTACTCGCCGCCGAAATATTTCGAGCCTTTCATGTCCTGCAGGCTGACGAACTCAATGCGCTTATATAGTTTCTCGCCCTGTGCGGCGGCATCCAGATAGCCTTGCTCGTCCAGCACATGGGGCTGCCCGGCAAGGGCATCCACATGGCTGACGAACAGATAGCCGGACTCCCTGCCCAGAAAGCGCACATAGTCGCTGTACCAGCTATTGGCGATGGCTGGGCGGTTGGTGACAATAAGCACCGTCTGTGCATCGACCTGCTTGCAGAAGTCGTAGACGGAAAGGGTCTTGCCAAAGCGGGGCTTGGCGTTCCAGAGGTATTCCCCGCCGGGGTGGCTCTGGTAATAGGTTTTGGTGTCATGGACAGCCCTTGCCTGCTCCTCCCGCAGGGTGTAGGCGATAGCAGCATCCAGCTGCACCCGGCCCCGGTTCATGCGGAAATCCTGAAAATACCGCCGGGACTGCTGCCCATCCAGATGGAACCACTCGTTTTTGCGGTCGTTCTCCACATTCAGCTTGCGGAGATAGGCGTGGAAATCGTGGTCGGTGAACACCTCGCCGCTGCCGTCATCGTAGACGGCATTGCCCCGCCACTCCTCGTGGAACAGCACATCGGCGGTGTGGGTCTGCTGTTTCAGGCGTTTGTCCACCGACTGCTCGGTGTAGCCGATCTTCGTCCAGCCGTTGTGCCGGGCAATTTCCGGGGTGGTATAGGCGTAGATCATGGGCACCACCTGCCGGGCAGTGCGCAGGGTTATGCCAGCCATTATGCCATCTCCTTTACATGGGTCTCGATAAATTCGATCTCGTCTGCGGTCAGGTCATATTTGCGGTAAAGCTGCCGGTCAATTTCCGCCACCGACTTGCTCCAATCTATGTCGGAATGGGCGGTAAAGTCTTGAAGGGGAACCATGCGCCATGTATCGCGGTTATTATCCTGTGTAATTTTCAAAATACCGAGCATAGTCCGACAGAATTTGGACTTTATGTACTTTAATGCGTTTTGCGCTTCTGTTTCCACCTTGAAAGAGCCAATACCGATAAATGTTTGTGTATACCCTTCATTCGGCGCTTCTACAACTGGTGTACTCAGCACTTCACCCAAGTTGCCCGAACCATTTACTCTTGCAACCAGTACCTTCCAGTTTTTCAGATTTTCATGTTCTGTTTCTACATATTTTTCCGAAATATACATCCAAACACGCTTGTTTTTGCTTACGCCAAGTACTCGAATGTCGCCTTTGTTCTGACGTTCTTCTGTGAAAATCGACACCTTTTCGAAAATATTGTTTCTGAAACGCTTATCCCTTCCTTCGCTTCCAATGACCGCTCTATATTCGGGATGGTCTTTATATAACTTTTCCAAATCAAACTTATTTTGAATATAAATGGTCTCCATCAAACTTTTAGCTTCACTTGCGGGTGCAGCTTTTTTCATAATGCTATTAAGTTCTTCATAAGGCGTAAATACTTTGATAGCACCATAGTTTTTGTTTTTATCCCGATAAGAAATTACAACACCGCCTTTAATTTCTGTATTGGTAAACATCACACTCGCATCAGATTCATAGTGTAAAACCTTAAAGTGCGGGTCACTCAACATCTTCTCATTCCATGCCTTCGGCGTAGAGCCAGCATTGAACAGAAAGCGTGCCGGATGAATCATCTCTACTTTTTCTGCTATCTCATAAGACGCATCCAGAAACTTGTTATATACTGGCGGTGCAAACGTTCCATTATCGCCAAGGGTTTCATCCTGATACGGCGGGTTTCCGATGACATAATCAAACTTCATGCTGGTACTCCCTTCCTGAATGGTTTCAAAGTTCTGGGCGGTTCCATGGCTGCCCTTGCGCCAGTTTTTCACTTTACAGGATACCGTGGGCGGCTGTGGCTCTACCGCCCCGAACATGGAAAAGAGGTCAAGCTGTTCTGTCTCCGGCTGGGGCTTGCCGCCGGGCACAGACAGGTGCAGGCCATCCATCTGCCACAGGTTCCAGCTGATGATGTTGGCGATAGGCTGTAACTCTTCTTTTGTGGGTTTGCGCTGCCAACGGGCTTGCAGATGCTCTGCATAGGTCAGCAGCAGGTTGACCCGTGCCAACAAAAGATTATCGCCCTGATACTCGTAGCCGTAGGTGGACTGCACCGCATGGGTGGCATATTTGCGCCACTCGTCCTCTGTGGCGGCGTTCTCGCTTACCACCCGCAGCTTGCGGTCCAGAATGCCAATGCGCCGGGCTACCGGGATCATCTCGCCGGTGGCGGCATCGTAGCGGGACGCCAGAAAGGGGGCTTCGCCGCAGGTCACCTCCAAGCGGCGGCTCTGCACATACTGCACCCATGCCGGGGTCCTGCCCTTGCAAACCGGGAACTGCACCGGCGTTTCCACCGTCTGCCAGCCTTGGGGCAGCTCCACCGTGAACTGCCCGGCGCTCTCCTCTGCCCTCAGCGCACCGAACCAGTCGGCGTCCAGTGCGTTGTTCATCTTGTTGCAGACCCATGCCGGGCTGAACACCTCGCCTTTTTTGCGGGTGCGCTGCTGCTGGGTGTCGGTTTGCTTCATCATCCGGGGCAGCACCACCTCGTAGTGGGTCAGCCCGAGCTGCTGGGTGGTGATCTGAGATTTGTCCGTGACAGGTTCGTACATCACCGTTTGCAGTTCCTCCGGCGGGTCGGTGGCCCAGATGATGTTTTTACCGGTGGATTTATCTTTTAGTAGCGTATCCAGCACCGCCTGCACTTCCGGTGCGTGAAAGTCGATCAGTTGTTCCAACGGGGATTCCCTCGCTTTGCCTTATCGTTGCGGCGGAAGTGATAATATTCTTAGCACTTTCAGCCTATACTAACAAGTATCTTATCACTTTCAAGGCGAATTAACAAGATTCTCGGCGTTTTTTACCAAAAGTGATATGAAACACCTATACTTATGGCAAAGAAAGGCGGGAAAAAGATGATTGGAGCACGATTAGCCGACCTGCGAGATTGGAATAACCAAACGCAGGAAGAACTCGCCAAAGCCCTTAATGTTGCAACCTCTACCATTCGCAGTTGGGAGCATGAAAAGAGTTCCCCAAACCACGAGATGTTGATTGCCATTTGCAGGTACTATGGTACCTCCGCCGACTACCTGCTGGGGCTGACCGACTACGACCCCTCCGACACAGCCCGCCTCCAGCGCCAGCGACTGACCGAAGAAGAACAGAACGAGATGCACCGCTACGAAGAATATCTGTTGTGGAAACGCAAAAAATAAGCCGCCCAGCGAGACCGTAAAGGTCGCTGGGCGGCTTATTACTATATACAAAATCAGCGATGGCATCTCGGCAGACACCATCGCTTGAATCTTAGTTACTCTTTATCTTTATCTGAATCCTTTTGAGGTTCGTTTTCGGATTCGTCATCGACCCAAATCGGAAACGCCTTTTTGCCATAGGCCTTGGCATAAATGCGCTTTCCGTCTTTGGTTGTACGCCAAGGGCGAAAAATCAACATGAAAATCCCTCCTTTGCAAGAAAATATCTATGTAAAATCTTGCAAAGGAATAAAAAATGTGCTAGAATATATTTGCGTTACATATCTAGGCCGATCACATTTATGTTCCTTTGCAGAGGATGTTGCTTCGGTCTACGGGAGAACCATTGCAGTGGTTCTCCCGTTTTTTGTTACATTTTTCTGCTTTGGTAGCGTGCAGCAGCTTCAGAGACTTCACATTTTTCAGCGATAATCACAGGAGAAACGCCCTTCATCAAATGCGCTGGCATTAGAAGTTCTCCTGCAAAAGCATCAGCCTGCCACTCCGGGTCCATAAAATTAGGAATGGCCGTGCCTTGTTCCAGTTTTGCAAGCACTATCTTCGAGGGAATGTGTAGGATATAGTGTCCTACCTCATGTGCCACCGTAAAACGATCTCTTCCTTTTCCATCACAGGCTCTTTCATAAACATCTTCCCGAAGAAGTATTTGATGTCTATCTGGAAAAGTCAACCCATGAAAATCATGCATTTCATCTTTTGAAAGAACTTCCAGTTCAAATTTCGGATCTATTCTAGGAAGGATTCCTTCAACAAATGGCATGATAGGAAAATACGGTTCATTTTCAAGATCAAGCGCTTTACGTAAATCACGTGCAATTTCTCGAATTTCTTTACGGGATAGCGGCTGTGCAATCTGAGATGTCAAGTGTTCGGCCTCCTGTTTTTTAGCAGCGTTAAAATTTCATTTTGATCTTTGGGGGTAAGATCGTTGAATCTTCTTGCGAATGCTACAGCGAGTTCCCTCGATTCATTGGTGGCGTCAGACAAATCCAATTTTATTTGAGATGCAGAGGCTGTTGCAGCAGCTTCCAGATTCTCAATTTCTTCATCAGACAAGTCATACATCTTTCCAATTTTCCGAGGCCATTCTTCCGGAACATTGCGCTTTCCAACCTCAACGGCTGACAGGTAGGACGATGTCACGTCCAAATCCTGCGCCATATCCTTCAGAAGCATTCCACGATCCATCCTGATGTTTCGCAGACTCTTTCCGAACGGCGTAATCATGTGGGCTTCCTCCAATCCTCCTTACGCGAGGGGGTACCTCCTCCTCGTTGATACCATTATAACACGCGGCAGTTCATAAGTCAACTATTTTTTGTTGATTTATCTTCTTGTTTTTTGCGATTATAACACAAAAATCGGCACCCGCTTTTCAGCGAGTGCCGATTTTGTTACCCTATAGTGCGCTTTGATTTTTGGCGTAAGTGGCGTAAGTTTGGCGTAAATCCGCTTTTGCGCGCTCCAAAAATCAAGGATTCATGCGGTTTTTAGGCTGTTATTAGTACATGCCGCCCATGTCACCGCCTGCAGCAGCGGGTGCAGCAGGGGGTTCCGGCAGATCAGCGACCAGGCTTTCGGTGGTCAGCACCATCTCAGCGACGGAGGCTGCGTTCTCCAGAGCGGAACGGGTGACCTTGGTCGGGTCCACGATGCCAGCAGCGATCATATCCTCGACAAAGACCTCGTTCTGGGCATCGAAGCCGTAGTTGGGCTTGTTGGCAGAGACGATCTTGTCGATGATGACGCTGCCCTCCAGACCGGCGTTCTTGGCGATCTGGCGCAGAGGAGCCTCCAGAGCCTTCAGCACGATCTTGGCACCGGTGCGCTCGTCGCCTTCCAGCGTGTCGCACAGGGCGCGCACAGCGGGGATCGCGTTGATGGGAGCGGTACCGCCGCCAGCCACAACGCCTTCCTGCACAGCTGCCTTGGTAGCGTTCAGTGCATCCTCAATGCGCAACTTCTTGTCCTTCATCTCGACTTCGGTAGCAGCACCGACCTTGATGACAGCCACACCGCCGGCCAGCTTAGCCAGACGCTCCTGCAGCTTCTCGCGGTCAAAGTCGCTGGTAGCGGCCTCGATCTGGCTGCGGATCTGGGCAATGCGAGCTGCAATGGCGTCCTTGTCGCCTGCGCCGCCTACGATGGTGGTGTTCTCCTTGGTCACCTTCACCTGACGGGCATGACCCAGCATCTGGACGGTTGCGTCCTTCAGCTCGTAGCCCAGATCAGAGGAGATCACGGTGCCGCCGGTCAGGGTAGCGATATCCTGCAGCATCTCCTTGCGGCGGTCGCCGAAGCCGGGAGCCTTAACAGCCACGACATTCAGGGTACCGCGCAGACGGTTGACGATCAGGGTGGACAGAGCCTCGCCCTCGATATCCTCAGCCACGATCAGCAGCTTCATGCCGTTCTGCATCACCTGCTCCAGCAGGGGAACCAGATCCTGAATGACGCTGATCTTCTTATCGGTGATCAGGATAGCAGCGTTGTCCAGATCGGCCACCATCTTGTCGGTATCGGTGACCATATAGGGGGTCAGGTAGCCGCGGTCAAACTGCATACCTTCCACGATCTCGTTGTAGGTCTCGGCGGTGGTCTTGTTCTCCTCGATGGTGATAACGCCGTCAGAGGTGACCTTCTCCATAGCCTCGGCAATCAGACGGCCGATCTCGGGGTCGCCGGCAGAGATGGTGCCGACGCGGGCGATATCGTTGCTGTCCTTCACCTTCTGGCTGTGAGCCTTGATGGTCTCAACAGCCTTGGCAACAGCCTTGCTCATGCCGCGGCGGATATCCATGGGATTTGCACCGGCGGTAACGTTCTTCATGCCCTCGTTGACCATAGCCTGTGCCAGCACGGTAGCGGTGGTGGTGCCATCGCCTGCAGCATCGTTGGTCTTGGTTGCGACTTCACGCACCAACTGTGCGCCCATGTTCTCGAACTCGTCCTTCAGCTCGATCTCCTTGGCAATGGTCACGCCATCGTTGGTGATGACCGGTGCGCCGAACTTCTTGCCCAGCACCACATTGCGGCCCTTGGGGCCGAGGGTGATCTTAACGGTGTTAGCCAGGGTATCAATACCGGCACACAGTGCCTTGCGGGCGTCCTCACCCTGCTTGATCTGCTTTGCCATAATACATCGCTCCTTTATAATACAAGCTCAATTGAAAAGGGAAAATTCAGTTTCAGTCTTCCACAACAGCCAAAATATCGCTCTGGCGCACGATGGTGCACTCTTCGCCGTCCACCTTGACTTCGGTGCCGGAGTACTTGCTGGTGAGGACCTTGTCGCCGACCTTGACGGTCATCTTGACTTCCTTGCCGTCCACGACACCGCCGGGGCCAACTGCGATGACCTGTGCCACCTGCGGCTTCTCTTTTGCGCTGCCGGTCAGGATCAGGCCGCCCTTGGTGGTCTCCTCAACTTCAACAGTCTTGATGACAACACGGTCTGCAAGAGGAATGATTTTCATAATTCTTGCCCTCCAATTATATTGAATTTATTTGAAACTTTGTTGTGTCCTGCGGGGGCTTCGTGTGTGCTCCGCAGCGGTTTAGCACTCCTTTTCTCTGAGTGCTAATTGTATTGTACTCATCTTGCCATGAAAAATCAAGGGGTTTTGCAATTTTTCTTTGTTAAGAATTTATGACGCCCAAAAATCGCACCCTACTACGCAAAAAAGCGGTGTGTCCTTGACAGGACGCGCCGCCTTTTTTATACTTATAACGCATTACAAAAACACAGCTGACGCGCTTTGCGGCAGAACGGAGGATACTTTGACAGACAAAAAGCTGATCTCATCTTTGCAGGGGCTGCGGGCAGTCGCATTTCTGAGCGTAGTCCTCTCCCATTGCGGGGCACCATGGCTGGGGCCGTGGGCGATCACGGTATTCGTGGCGCTGTCCGGTTTTTTGATGACCTGCAACTATTACGACCGTCCCCGCACAGCACCGGGACTGCGGTCCGCCATAGCCTTTTCTCTGCAAAAAATACGCAAGCTGTATCCGCTGCACCTTATAATGATGGCTGCCGCGTTGTTATTTGTGCTGAAGTGGCTTCTGGCGCAGCCCTCTGCCCGCGGGGTGCTCTCCTGTGCGGCGCAGCTTGTTGTAAGCATTTTTCTGCTGCAAACATGGATTCCGTCCAGCCGTTTCTGGTTCTGCCTGAACGGAGTGGCGTGGTATCTTTCGGTACAGGCTTTTCTGTATGCCATCTTCCCCCCGCTTCTCGTCGTGCTGAAAAAGGCCGATGCCCGCAGGCTGCGTTGCATTGCCGTCGTGATCTTCTGCGTGCAGTGTCTTTTCTCCCTTGCGGTCTGGAAAGCCGGGCTCAGCGGAAAGGCCGCCTTTTACCTGACCTATCTGTGCCCTGTGTTCCGGGCGGGAGATTTTACCATCAGCTGCTGCATGGGCTGCCTTTACCACAGCCGCAAACAGGAGAGCGGCCTGCCAGGCGGTGCTTTCTCCCTGCTGGAGCTTGCTGCTGTGCTGCTTGCGGGCGGCTGCCTGTTTATCGCCGCCAAGCAGGTGGGGGTTCTGGGCGCGGTGGCCTTCCGGTACAACGTGCTGTTCACACCCTCTGCGGTGCTGCTGGTCTGGCTGCTTGCCGTGGGCAAGGGAATCATTTCCCGGCTGCTTTCCGCAAAGCCGTTTTTGTGGATGGCCGGGCTATCCCCTTACGGTTTTCTGATCCATCAGGTGCTGATCCGGTATATGGAGTGGACTGCGGACAAGTTCAGCCTTACGGTACATCCTGTGGTCTGGACCCTGACCGTATATCTGCTCACGCTCTGCCTGAGCAGCTTTTACAAGGCGCTGGAGCACAGGGTACGGCAGCGCCTTGCAAAACAATAAGCAAAACACAAGGCCGCTGCACGGAACAATGTGCAGCGGCCTTGTTTGGATCTGATGATTTATTTTTTACTTCACGCCCGCCTTTTTGGTGGTAAAGCGCTGGTAGGCGGGCAGCGGCAGCAGCACGCGGCCTGCCAGCGGCTGCACCTGTACCGACACCTGCTTGCAAGGGGCGCACTCGCCGTCCACTGTGGCAATGATGGGTCCGCGGCCATCTGCTGCCCGCAGACTGACCGATTTTGCGCGGCGGTAGATAAAGTAGGGCTTTGCGGCCTCGGTGAGCTGGCCATTTTTAAAGTGCTGGCCGTTTTTGTACAGCATCAGCAGCTTTGCAATGACCCGGCGGCTGACCTTGCGCACGATGAACACATCCAGCCAGCCGTCATCCGGCTGTGCCTCCGGCCCGGCCATAAAACCGCCGCCGTAGGCGCGGCCGTTGCACACTGCGCACATCAGACAGTCCACGGTCAGCACCTCGCCGTCAATGACGTACTCCACCCTGCGGCCGATATGCCCGCACAGCTGCTGAACAATAGACAGCGCATAGGCTGCCTCGCCGCCGCACAGCGGGATGCGCCGGAACTTGGGGATGCCGTAGGCCACCTGTGCGTCCAGACCGGCGGCACAGATGGTAGCAGAAAGCCCCAGACTGGTGCGCATCAGGTCGATGGGCACTGTCCCGCCGGCCAACTGGGCGTCCAGATCCAGAAACTCTTCCTTTGTACCATAGGTGCGCAGAAAGTCGTTGCCGCTGCCATAGGGCAGGCAGCCCACGGCGGTCTTATCAAAGCCGTGGGCACCGGTGAGCGCCTCGTTGAAGGTGCCGTCGCCGCCGGCGGTAAAAATGCGCAACTCCACCCCGGCCTTCTGGGCGGCAGCTGCGGCTGCACGGGACAGTTCCCGGGCGTGGCCTGCGTGGGTGGTGACGCGGATGGTGTAGTCCTCCGGGGCAAGCCCGGCACCGGCAGCAGCCGCCGCGATCTGCTGCGGCAGGGTGCGGGTACAGTCGGCCTTTCCGGCTGCGGGGTTTAGAAGAAACAGCGTGTGCATCGGGGTCCTCCCTGTTGTAACTCTATTTCCTCTATAATAGTCGAAAACCGTGCCGGTTGCAAGCAAAAACGCTATTTTCTTATAGGGTTATGGTCTCATCCTCCCGCAAAACGATGCTGCCATCGGCGGCGCAGTCTGCCGTCCAGTGCTGCCCTACGCAGGCCGTCCCGGCGGCAATGCGGTTCGCAAGTGCCTGCTCCACCGCCCTGTCCACCTGACGGCGCAGTTCCCGCGCACCATAGGCCGATTGCGCCCGGGCAGCCAGTGCCGCCCCCACCTGCGGGGTGTGGCGCAGCCGGTAGCCGCTGCGAGCGGCGCGCTGCTCCAGCTGACAGAGCATTTTTTCTGCAATGGCGCAGAGGTTTTCTTCCGCCAGCGGGCGGAACACGATCACTTCATCCAGCCGCCCAAGCAGCTCCGGCCGGAACCACTTTTTGGCTTCCTCCACAGCCTGTGCGGACTGCTTTTCAAACACGGCTTCTGCCCCGGCGGCAAAGCCCAGCGGCGCGTTCTGCCCCGCCAGGAACCGTGCGCCCAAGTTGGAGGTGAGCAGCACGATGGTGTTGCGGAAATCTGCCTTGCGGCCCATGGCATCGGTCAGCTGACCGTCCTCCAAGATTTGCAACAAGATATTCTGGATGTCCGGGTGCGCCTTTTCGATCTCGTCAAACAGCACCACGCTGTACGGGCGGCGGCGCACAGCCTCGGTCAGCTGCCCGCCCTCGTCATGGCCGAGGTAGCCCGGCGGCGCACCCAGCAGCCGGGCGGCGGTGTGCTGCTCCTGATACTCCGACATATCGAACTTGAGCAGCGCCTTCTCGCTGCCGAACCAGCTGACCGCAAGTGCTCGTGCCAGTGCGGTCTTGCCCACG
>OKRS01001897.1_pt1 | contig 12872 bp, 9 predicted proteins | sample 1601191 | NCBI WGS metagenome assembly OKRS01 (sample SAMEA3541509, study PRJEB24748) | human gut metagenome | biome: human gut; feature: human-associated habitat; material: faeces | place: China | collected 2012
GCCTGCCATCATAAGATTCCAATTCGAATAATTTTGCCATGGGGAGCACTCCTTTCAAATACGATCACAGACGCTCCGCAATCCATGCATCCATTTTCTGAAGCCGTTCGGAAAGGCGTGTGTTCTCGCTGTAGTCAATGGGACAGTCGATGATGCACGGCACGTTCTGGGAAAATGCATCCTCCAGCACCGGAATAATTTCCTCGGCGCTCTGAATGCGGTAACCCTTTGCGCCCATGCTCTCCGCAAACTTCACGAAATCCGGATTGGTGAAATCCGTAAAGCAGCTGGAACCGAAGTGATCCTCCTGCTTCCAGCGAATCAGCCCATAGCCGCTGTCGTTGAAAATCATCACCACAATGGGCACACCAATGCGCAGTGCGGTTTCCATCTCCTGACAGTTCATCATGAACCCGCCGTCGCCGGACACTGCCAGCACCTTTTTCTCCGGATAGATCAGCTTCGCAGCGATTGCGCCCGGCACGCTGATGCCCATGGAGGCAAAGCCGTTGGAGATGATGCAGGTGTTGGGATGGTAACAGTTGTACTGTCTGCCGATCCACATCTTGTGCGCTCCCACATCAGAGATCAGGATATCCTCCTGTCCCAGCACCTGCCGAATGTCGTGCAGGACACGCTGGGGTTTGATGGGAAATCCGTCATCGGATTCTGCGGCGCTGTAGTCCTCCAGCATCAGTTCTTTCAGCCGGAAAAACAGCTCCGGCTCGTTCTCCCGATGACAGCGGACAGCAATCTTCTCCAGCGAATCGGAGATATCCCCCACTACCTGCACCTGCGGCTGGTACAGGCTGTGGATGTGCGCCGGACGCACGTCCAAATGGATGATCTTGTGGTTCTGAGTGCGGTTCCACTTCGACGGAGAGAACTCCACGATATCGTATCCCACAGCGATAACCAGATCACTGTTATCCAGCATGACGTTCTGGAAATCCCGCTGGGGAATGCCCATAGTTCCCATAGAATACCGGTTGTCCATGGGGATGATGCCCTTTGCCATCATGGTATTGATGACCGGAATTTTCAGCTGCTCCGCAAACTTTGTCAGCGCCTCTGCTGCATGGGCACGAACGGCACTGTGTCCTGCCAGAATCACCGGATGCTCTGCCTGAAAGATCAGACCAGCAGCCTTTTCCACATCTGCCACGTCTGTCAGCTCCTGATGCACTGCGGTGTGGCGCATGGGCATGACGTTGGGATCTTCAGGAACGGGCAGCTTTGCGATGTCATTGGGCAGATCGATGTGCGCTGCACCAGGTTTCTCGCTCTCGGCATACTTGAATGCGATCCGCACGATCTCGTTGATGGAGTCCGGACGGACGATCTGCTTGCTGCGCTTGGTGATGGGCGTAAACATCTGCACCAGATCCAGGAACTGGTGGGAGGTGATGTGCATCCGGTTGGTGTCCACCTGACCGGTGATTGCAACCAGCGGTGCGCCGTCGCTGTTGGCATCTGCCACGCCGGTGACCAGATTGGTTGCGCCCGGCCCCAGCGTGGAAAGACAGACACCTGCCTTTCCCGTCAGTCTGCCATAGACATCCGCCATAAATGCTGCGCCCTGTTCGTGCCGTGTGGTGATAAACTGAATGGAGGAATTCCGGAGCGCCTGCATGACGTCCAGATTCTCCTCTCCGGGAATCCCGAAGATATATTTCACGCCTTCATTTTCCAGACACCGCACCAGCAGTTCTGCTGCGGTCATAGTCGGCGAATCCTTCTTCATCATAAACCATCAGTCCTTTTTTTCGCCCGCCTCCGGATTGACCACTGACGCAACCGGCTCTCCCCGCAGGAAAGCAACTGCATTTGCTGCAGCAGTGCGCTGCAATTCGTCCAGAGAGGACTGTGTTAAATAGGAGATATGGGGTGTAACAAAAATCCCGTCTGTATGGAGCATGGGATTGTCCGGCTTCGGCGGTTCTTCACAGAGAACATCCAGACAAGCACCGGCAATCTCCCCGGACTGCACCGCCTCGATCAGCGCAGCCTCATCCACTGTTCCGCCACGGGAGGCGTTGATGAGATAGGCAGTCGGCTTCATCTGCCGGAACGCCTCGGTACTCAGAAAGCCCTTGGTTTCCTCGGTCAGACGCATGTTCAGGCTGACATAATCCGCCTGCGCCAGACCATCCTCCAGCGAAACTGCTTTCACACCCATTGCCTGCGCCTGCTCCGACGAAACATAGGGGTCGTAGCAGAGCACCTCCATGCGCATTGCCTTTGCCTTAGCGGCAACGGCTCCGCCGATTCTGCCAAGCCCGATGATGAGCAGCTTCGAACCGGCAATGCGGTGAATCAGATGCTTGGCAGCCATTGCGCCCCACGCACCGCCACGGCAGCTCTTGGCATATGCCAGCAGTGTCTTATTACAGTGATAGATGGCAGCGATCACGTAGTCCGACACATCCTCGGTGCAATAGCCGGGAACGTTGGCAACGGCGATGCCCTTTGCAGTAGCAGCATCCACGTCCACGTTATCGTATCCTACGCCGTACACCGAGATGATCTTGCACTTTTCCAGCTGTGCAATCAGCGGCGCATCCAGTTGCATGCTCACCTGTACCAGAACGGCATCAGCGCTTTCCGCATATTTTTCTGCGTCCTCCCGATAGCTGCGGCCGGAAACCACGATCTCCGCATTCGGGAAGGCTTCCTGAATGACCTTGGTTTCAATTGCGTAGCTCTCCCATTCGTCATCAATGATCCAGATCAACGGTTTCATATGTTCTCTCCTCCCTCATTACGGATTGACCCAATCTCTCGGCACGCCGCCCTCCAGTGCGGTAATGGCATTGCCGCAGGCACGGCGCTTCAGTTCCTCGAAGGAATCCACGGAAATGTACGAGATATGCGGTGTGACATAAAGCCCGTCGCAGTCGAAAATCTCCTCCTGATACGTGGGCGGCTCTGCGGAAATGACATCCAGCATCGCTCCTCGGAACAGCCCCTCCCGCTTGGCACGAATGAGGTCATCCTCCACAAAGACTTTGCCGCGTGCGGTATTGACCAGAAATGCTGATGGCTTCAGCAACCGCAGCTGCGCATAGGTGATGAGTCCGGTAGTTTCCGGCGTGAGGATGGCGTTGACGCTGACATAATCTGCACGGGAGAAGCCCTTCTCCAGCGTATCCACCTTTTCCACGCCTTTTTCCGCCAGCGCTTCCCTGCTGACATATGGGTCATAGGCGATCACATGCATCTGATGCACCTGTGCTTTCTTTGCCACAAGGCTGCCGATGGTGCCGCATCCGACAATCAGCAGTGTGGATTCCCGCAGGCGAATGCCCTTGTCCTCCACCGCATTGGCACCCCACTTGCCAGCGTCAAGCGCTTCCTCTGCCACCAGAAAATGTTTGTTTGCCGCAAAGATCGCAGCCATCACATAATCGGAGAGGTCCTCGGCGCAGTAGCCGGACACGTTGGTGACATAGATACCCTTTTCCTTGGCTGCTGCAATATCCACCCGATCATAACCGCCGCCGTACACAGCGATGATCTTGCACTTTTTCAAGCGCTGAATGGTGGCTGCCGGCATGGGAGCGTATACCTGACAGATGACGGCATCGGCGTTTTCCCCGAATGCGTCCAGATCTGCGGCATAGTCGTAGGTGGAAAAGCGAATGTCACAGTCCGGATACTGTGTCTTCAGGAGCTGCATCTCCAGCTCATAATCCGGCCACTCCTCATCAATGATCCAAATCAACGGTTTTTCCATGAGAACACATCTCCTCTCTCATCGCTTTCCCAAAATTCTCGCATCTACGGCACACAGTCCATCCTCATACAGGAAGATGGGGTTCAGGTCGGCTTCTTCCAGATCCGGATACCGGAACGGCAGCTCCGAAAATGCGGCAATTGCCTTTGCCAGCGCATCCAGATCGCAGCCAGACTCGCCACGAACGCCTTTCAGCAGCGGATACATCTTGATCTCGCCGATCATTTCACGGGCAGTTTCCTCGGAAACCGGCGCAACACGGAATGTCACATCCTTGAGCACTTCGGTGTAGATACCGCCCATGCCAAATGCAACCACCGGTCCGAACTGAGAATCTCTGGTCAGCCCCAGAATGACTTCCTTACCGCTCTTGAGCATGGGGCAGAGAATTGCGCCACGGAAATCATTTCCCTCGCCGATCTTCTCCAAACGGTCAAACGCCTCTCCCGCCTGCTCCGGCGTAGAGATGTGCAGAATGACACCGCCCACATCCGACTTGTGAATGATCTGCGGCGAAACCACTTTCATGACCAGCTCGGTATCCCGTGCCGCAGCAGCTGCCATGGCTTCCTCTCTGGTGCGGACAAATGCATAGTCCGGAACGGGAATGCCATTCTTTTGCAGCAGTGCCATTGCCTCCGGTTCCAGCAAACGATTCGAGGTTTCGAACAGCTTGCCCTCCGGTTCTGCGGCAGCGAAACAGGAGGCATCGCCTGCGCTCTGTTTCCACTCGCTGTAGGCAGCCATCTTTTCCAGCACAAAAGCTGCATCCTCGCCGATCTCATAGCACGGAATGCCGTTTGCCTGCAAATAGGCGATGCTCTCTGTCACATCGGTACCCACCTGCATCACTGCACACACCGGCTTTCCAACGGATTTCGAAGATGCCACGATCTGTTCTGCTACCGGCATGGACTGAAGGTAAGGCGTGCCCACGTAAATCACCACAGAGCCGTCCATCTCCTGCAGCATGGTCTGCGCTGCCCTGCCGTACTGTTCGCCGGTTCCCTCCACTGTGATATCCACCGGATTCTTCATGCCGGCATAGGCGGGCAGGAATTCTGCCAGTGCTGTCCGGATCTCCGGCGAGGTCTCCGGCACCTGCATATTCAGCTTATCCACACGGTCGGTGGTCATGACACCGGGACCGCCGGAGTTGGTGACGATGGCGATTTTCCGTCCCTCCATGGGCGGCATCAGGGAGAAGCCCTTGCAGACCTCAAACAGTTCTTTCAGCGTATCCACACGAATGGCACCGCACTGCTTTAGCGCTGCATCGAACACTGCATCCGAGCCAGCCATAGCGCCGGTGTGGGACATTGCCGCACGCTGTCCCATGCTGGAACGGCCGGACTTGACGACAACCACCGGCTTTACCAGTGCAGCCTGCTTGACCGCCTCCATAAAGGCTCTGCCGTCCTTGACAGATTCCAGATACAGAGCGATGACCTTGGTTTCCGCATCGGTTTTCAGGTATTCCAGCAGGTCAATGACGGTCAGGTCAGCGCCGTTGCCGTAGCTCAGAAACTTGGCAATTCCCACGCCATCGTTGCCGGACAGTGCCATAAATTCACCGCCCACAGCACCGCTCTGGGAGATCATGGAGATGCTTCCCTTGGGCGGCATAGTTTCCAGCGTTGCCACCAGATTGCCGTGGGTGTTGATCAGTCCGGCACAGTTCGGGCCGACACAGCGAATGCCATACTTTCCGGCGATCGCCATGACCTCCTTTTCTCCTGCTGCGTTTCCAGCTTCCGAGAAGCCGGAGCTGATGATAATGGCAGCCTTTACGCCTTTCTGTCCGCACTCCTCCATGATGCCTGCCACCGTCTTGGCAGGTGCTGCAATGACAGCCAGATCAACTGGCCCTTCGATTTCCAGAATCGAGGTATATCCCGGCACGGCTTCCACGCCCAAGCCCTTGGGATTGACCGCATAGATCGTCTCCATACCGCCCTCCATCAGGCGATGCACCAGCACGTTTGCCAGCTTTCCGGGGGAAGCGGAACCAAATACCGCCGTGCTCTTCGGGGAAAACATTACATCCAGATTCATTGTCCTCAGCCTGCCTTTCTGATTGTTCTATGAGTTAAGCCTTTTCCGCTGCATATGCCAGTCCGGCACGAAACGTCTTGAGATTGCTCTCCGCCACCTTCGGCCAGCGGTTGGCGATGGTTTCTTCAATGTCCGCTACAGAAAACAGATTCCGCAGCGCTGTGTTGGCGAAGATCACGCCGAGCACGAACAGGTTCGGGCGTGCATAAGAAGGCACGTCCTCCGAACGAATGTAGCTGTAGGAACCGCCTGCCTTCTGAATCTCGCTGCACACAGTCTCCTTTTCCGGATATGCGCCGTGTCCCAGCATGACATCCGTGGGCAACCACTTTTCGCCCAGCACCACATATTCTGCATCGGGCTTGGCGTAACGGATGGCACGGAGGGTTTCGCACAGTTCCATGGAAACCACCAGATCGGCGCTTCTCTGGCTGATGCTGGGGCTAAAGGTATCCGGCGCTCTGCCGATACGCAGCTGCGCTTTGACGAATCCGCCACGCTGTGCCATGCCGTGTACTTCGGAGAGCTTGACATCATAGCCGCCGGTCAGTGCGATTTTTCCCAGTACACGGCTGGTCAAAAGCGTGCCCTGTCCGCCGACACCAACGATCATAATATTCACTGCGTTCATTTGGATTGACCTCCTTTTTCACGGGGAATCAGTTCGATTGCATGGAACTTGCAGCGCTTCTCGCAGAGCTGGCAGCCGTTGCACATTGCAGGATCGATCTGCGGAATGCCGCTTTCCTGCTTGCGCATTGCCGGACAGCCCGGAACCAGACACTGACCGCATTTCTTGCAGGCGTCCTCGTGGATGATGCACTTGCCCTTTGGAATAAACTCCTTGAGCAGGGCGCACGGTGACTTGGTGATAATGACAGAGAGCGCATCCCGCTGGGTTTCCTCTTTCAGGAGCTTTTCCAGTCCCTCGATGTCGAACGCATCGATCTCGTAGACATGTTCAATGCCCATTGCCTTGCAGAGATGATAGATGTTGATAGCGTAGGTAGGATCTCCCTGCAAGGTCTTTCCGGTTGCAGCGTGATCCTGGTGGCCGGTCATGCCTGTGGTGGAGTTGTCCAGGATGATGACCGTTCCCGTTGCCTGGTTGTACACCATGTTCATGAGAGAGTTGACACCGGTGTGCATAAAGGTGGAGTCACCGATCAGCGCTACCCAATTTTTGACGTAGTCCTTGCCTTTTGCCTTTTCCATACCGTGCAGTGTGGAGATGCTGGCACCCATGCAGACATTAAAGTCCACCACATTCAGCGGGGCAACAGCACCCAATGTATAACATCCGATGTCGCCGGCACCATGCAGCTTCAGCTTTTTCAGAACGGAGAAGACACTGCGGTGCGGACATCCCGGGCAGAGAATCGGCGGGCGCTGGGGTGCAGCAGCCGGCTTGGTCAGGGTGATCTCCTCTTTCAAAATGGCACGGCGCAGCATATTTGCGCTGTACTCGCCCTGCACCGTGAAAATTTCCTTGCCGATGACCGGAATGCCCCACGCACGAATCTGCTCTTCGATGACCGGTTCCAGCTCTTCTACCACATAGAGTGTATCCACCTGTGCTGCAAATTCCTCAATCAGCTTTCTCGGCAGCGGATGCACCAGTCCCAGCTTCAGAACAGAAGCATCCGGCAGCGCTTCCTGTACATACTGATAGGGGATACCGCTGGTGATGACACCGATTTTCTTGTCACGGTATTCCACACGGTTGATGTCAAAGCTGCAGGCGTCCTCTGCCATTTGTTTAAGACGCTGTTCCACAACAATGTGCCGCTTTCTTGCGTTCGCCGGCATAAGTACGTTCTTTTCAATGTTCTTGACATACGGCTTGTCTGGGATTTCCTCCCGTTCTTCCGGATGAACCACACCCTGCGAGTGGGAAAGACGTGTTGTGGTACGGACGATCACCGGCGTATCGTAGGTTTCACTGTAGGTGAACGCCAGCTTGGTGAAAACACGAGCCTCTTCGCTGTCGGACGGCTCCAGAACCGGAACCATTGCAGCACGTGCCACCATTCTGGTATCCTGCTCGTTCTGGGAGCTGTAGATACCGGGGTCGTCGGCTGCAACCAGTACCAGACCGCCGTTAACACCGGCATAGGAGATGGAATAGAGCGGGTCAGATGCCACGTTCACACCAACCAGTTTCATGGAAGCCATGGCACGAACACCGGCAATGGAAGCGCCGATTGCCACTTCCATTGCCACCTTTTCGTTAGGAGACCACTCGGCGTAGACCTCCGGATATTTTGCGATATATTCACTGATTTCTGTACTTGGGGTTCCCGGATAAGCGGCGGAAACCTTAACGCCTGCCTCATATGCACCCTGTGCAATGGCGGCGTTGCCCAGCATAATTTTAGAATGACTCAACAAATTCCCTTCTTTCGATCAAATTCGCAAAGAATTGCATACTCTTTATTATAATACATTTTGGCGAAAATCACAAGATGTTTTTTGAGTTTTGTATGTTGTGCATGTCTTTATTCCTGTTTGTTGTGCAATTTCACGAAAAAAGCGGACTTGCCGAGAATGTGTCACAGCAAGTCCGCAAAAATACGAAACAGACGCTTATTCAAAAGAGTCCAGATCCAGTTCTGCCAGCAGGTCCTTCAGGGAAGCCACCTCGTCTGCCGACAAGGTTACGCCCTTTCCCATCTTGCTGTGATCCGGTGCCCAGTCCCGAATGTCATACTTCGGTTCCCGTTCGTTCCAGCTGATGAGGTTCAGTTCCTTGTTCCAGCCCCGTGCGTTTTCGCCAATCACGCCGATGTGCTCTACGATCTCATATTTCAGTTCTGCCATTTTGATAAACTCCTTTCAGTTTTCTAATGCGTACGCTTTCTATTATACAAGATGTCTTTTGGAATTGCAACTGCTTTTTTCAAAAAATCTCGGAGATTTTTTTCGGAATCGTCGATATTACCAAAAACATTAAGATTATTTCAAGCATCGCATTCTATAATGACAACAACAAAAGCAATTTCGGTTGCAAGAAAGGAGGAACCCGCACCGGAAGCCGTGTGCAGGGAACACAATGGCAATTCAAACATTTGCACGAAAAGAGATTAAATTTCTGCTCACAGAAGCACAGTACCAGAGCCTGCTCCCGCAGTTGGAGCGGTACATGAATCCAGATCAGTTTTGTGTGGACGGCAAGGAATATGGCATCTATAACATCTATTATGATACGCCGGATGATTTTCTCATTCGGGAATCTCTTGCCAAGCCATATTATAAGGAGAAGATTCGGCTCCGCAGTTATCTTTCTCTCGCCAATCCGGATAATACCGTGTTCTTGGAAATCAAAAAGAAAATCGGAGGCATCGTCAACAAACGGCGTGTCACTATGAAACTGCAGCAGGCGGAAGCGTATATGCTGCACGGCATTCGCCCCGATCTCGGCGGAAAGTACATTCAGGAGCAGGTGATGGATGAGATCGAAGTATTTCGCCAGCGTTATCCTGTTGTTCCCAAACAGTACATCAGTTACCAGCGTGCCGCATACTTCGGAAAAGATGACTCGAATTTCCGCCTGACATTTGACCGTGCGCTGACCGTCATCCTCTCTCTGTATCGCTATGAAGATCAGGTCTATGACAAATAAGAACCTCTCTCATACTTCTCCTTGTATTTGAAAATAAAACAGAAACGTGCAGAATCGATCTGGAATTGCGGCTTTAAGATTGCTTTTTTTAGAATATTCTGCATTTTTCTTTGCAAATCAAGAATTTGAAATCATATTATATAATTCGCTTGACAAGTTATGAAACTTGTGATAGAATATAAATCAGAAACGGAAAGAAAATGAGGTGATCCGAATGAAACGAAGTATGTACAGTTTGATTTTAAGCGATGACATTGTGGCTGCGGTGGATGCGCTGGCGGCGCAAAAGGGAACCAGCCGTTCCAACTATATCAATCAGGTGCTGGCGAAGCACGTACAGTGTATTACGCCGGAACAGCAGATGCAGCGGGTATTCGCCAATCTGACGCACCAGATGGACGAGGCGTTTCGCATACAGGAACAGGGTTCCAATGCACTGCTTTCGATTCTCGGATCCGTGCAGTATAAATATCGGCCCACCATCCGCTATCGTGTGGAGCTGCTGCGCAACATGCAGCAGGAGAAAGTGGGACGGCTGAAAATCTCCTGCCGAACCCAGAATCAGACACTTTTGGATGCAATGGCACAGTTCTTCCGGTTCTGGGTAAAGCTGGAACAGAAATACGATGCGGACAGTGCATGTGCACAGGGATTGTATCAGATAGAATCGGGCTGCATGACCATGGCGCTGCTGCGAAGCGGTGCAGCAACAGATGAGCAGCTGGGAGAGATCGTAGGAAATTATATCCGCATGTTCCATGCAGTGCTGCAATCATATTTTGCAGGAATACAGCAGGATATTTCGGGTACGGTATTATCACGTGCGCTGGAACAGCAGTATGCGGAGCTGCGGGAACAGCTGCATGATTCCGCATAGAGTGGGAAAAACGAAAAGTGAGAAAAAAGAGCATCAACCATTGACTTTGGAATGGAGGCATGTGTTATGAATATGGAAAAACTGACGCAAAAATCGAGAGAAGTCATTCAGGCGGCCAACAGTCTGGCAATTGAGAACCAGAATCAGCAGATCGAACAGGTACATTTGTTAAGTGCGCTTTTGGAACAGAACGGCGGTTTGATTCCGCAGCTGTTTGAGAAAATGGGCGTCGCTGTGGAAAATGTCCAGATTCAGCTGAAATCTGCCATTGATGCATTGCCTGCTGTTACTGGCAGCGGTCGGAAAGCAGATGAGGTGTATATTGCACAGGATGTGGATCGTGCACTGCGGGAGGCAGAAAAGGAAGCTTCTCGGATGAAGGATGAGTACATCTCTGTAGAGCATCTGATGCTGGGCTTGTTCGATGCCATGAATTCGACGGTTCGCAAGGTGCTTCAGCCGTTTTCTGTGACCAAGGATGCATTTTTGGAGGCACTGATGAAAGTGCGTGGCAACCAGCGTGTTACTACAGAGAATCCGGAAGAAACCTATGATGTCCTGTCGAAATACGGACAGGATCTGGTGGAACGTGCTCGTGCCGGAAAACTGGATCCGGTCATCGGCAGAGATAATGAGATACGAAATGTCATTCGAATCCTCTCCAGAAAGACCAAGAATAATCCGGTTCTGATTGGTGAGCCGGGTGTCGGTAAAACTGCCATTGCAGAGGGTTTGGCACTGCGAATTGTGCGTGGCGATGTCCCTGCCAACCTGAAAGACCGGAAGATCTTCTCGCTGGATCTGGGCGCCTTGATCGCCGGCGCAAAGTACCGTGGCGAATTCGAAGAGCGTCTGAAAGCGGTTTTGAACGAGGTGAAGAAGAGCGAGGGCGGTATCATTCTGTTCATCGATGAGCTGCATACCATTGTGGGTGCCGGGAAATCGGATGGCGCAATGGATGCAGGCAACCTCCTGAAGCCGATGCTGGCACGTGGCGAACTGCATTGCATTGGTGCAACGACACTGAACGAGTACCGGCAGTATATTGAGAAGGATGCTGCCTTGGAGCGTCGGTTCCAACCGGTTATGGTAGATGAGCCGACCGTAGAGGATACAATTTCGATTCTGCGTGGTCTGAAAGAACGGTACGAGGTATTCCACGGCGTAAAGATTCAGGATCAGGCACTGATTGCAGCAGCAACGCTGTCTGACCGGTATATCACGGATCGGTTCCTGCCGGATAAGGCAATCGACTTGGTGGACGAAGCTTGTGCCATGATTCGAACGGAGATGGATTCCATGCCCACAGAGCTGGATGAGATTCGCCGGAAGATCATGCAGCATGAGATCGAGGAAGCCGCACTGAAAAAAGAGGATGACAAGCTGTCCAAAGCACATTTGCAGGAGGTACAGCAGGAACTCTCGGAGATGCGGGATCAGTTCAACGAGATGAAAGCCAAGTGGGAGAACGAAAAAAATGCAATCTCCAAGGTACAGAAGCTGCGGGAAGAATTGGAACAGGTCAATGCAGAGATCGAGCGTGCAGAACGTGATTACGATTTGAACCGTGCTGCGGAACTGAAATACGGCAGACTGCCGGCACTGCAAAAGGAACTGGCAGAAGAGGAAGCCATTGCAGAAAAGCAGAAGGAAGAGAAGGACTCGCTGCTGCGTGATAAAGTAACGGAAGAGGAAATCGCACGAATCGTCGGCCGCTGGACTGGCATTCCAGTTTCCAAACTGATGGAGGGCGAGCGGGAGAAGCTGCTCCATATGGAGGATGTGCTTCATCGCCGTGTCATCGGTCAGGACGAAGCAGTGACAAAAGTCAGCGAGGCAATCCTCCGCTCCCGTGCCGGTATTCAGGATCCCAACCGTCCTCTTGGCTCGTTCCTGTTCCTCGGTCCGACCGGTGTTGGTAAGACCGAACTGGCAAAGGCACTGGCAGAGGCATTGTTTGACGATGAGAACAACATTGTTCGAATCGATATGAGCGAATATATGGAGAAGTTCAGCGTCAGCCGTCTGATCGGAGCACCTCCCGGATACGTTGGTTACGAGGAGGGCGGTCAGCTGACAGAGGCTGTGCGCCGGAAGCCGTACTCGGTAGTTCTGCTGGATGAGGTGGAAAAGGCACATCCGGATGTATTCAACATCCTGCTGCAAGTGCTGGATGACGGCAGAATCACAGACTCTCAGGGCAGGACCGTGGACTTCAAAAACACCATTATCATCCTGACCTCGAACCTTGGCTCTCCTGCCATCCTGGAGGGCATGGATGAGAACGGCAACATCTCGGAGGCAGCGAGAAAGGAAGTGGACGCACTGCTGAAGCAGCAGTTCCGTCCGGAATTCCTGAACCGTCTGGATGAGATTATTATGTTCAAACCTCTTAATAAGGATAATATAGGAAGTATTATTAACCTTCTTATTAATGATGTCAACAGAAGACTCGAAGATAAGGAACTTAAGGTTGTATTATCTGATACAGCTAAAGATTATATCGTTGACCATGGTTTTGACCCAATGTATGGTGCAAGACCGCTTAAGAGATATGTCCAGAAGAGCGTTGAGACACTTGC
>OKRS01001899.1_pt1 | contig 12870 bp, 6 predicted proteins | sample 1601191 | NCBI WGS metagenome assembly OKRS01 (sample SAMEA3541509, study PRJEB24748) | human gut metagenome | biome: human gut; feature: human-associated habitat; material: faeces | place: China | collected 2012
ACTTGCTTCCAGCCTCATCATTTGTCCAAAGACTGTTGGATGTAGAACCAACCTGAAAAGTCTTCTTGAGCGGTTTCGCGGCTGCGTCCCAAGAGTCGAAAGCCTCAAGGGTCAGCTCGTAAGTCCCATCCGTGACGTTGCCGAGTGAGCGGGTCCACTCTTTCCTCATCCCGGAGGTCTTGGCGCTCTTGTAGAAGTCGGCGAGGATCTTCATGGTCGTCACGACAGCGCCACCCTTCTTGAGGGTGAGCACGTAATGATGCACGAACTCGTCATCCGTGCCGGCGGCCCACTTAGCCGTGGCGATTCCATCTGTAACATCAACGTTTAACGTTGACAGTGACGGAGCCGCGTTGGCAAGGCTGAGTGTCGTGTGATTGTATTTCGTCAGGTGCCCCTTGTCGGATGTCGGATAAGAGGACACGATAGGTTCCCCGATGACATCTTTGTTGTAGAAGTCCATCCTAAGCACACGCATGTTGCCGCTGGCGTCGAACTGGAGCAGGTTGCCCTGCGAGAAGTCGTTGCAGTCCTTCATCACGGTCGCGCTGGACATGTCCTCATACTTGCCGTTCTCTATGGCCATGTAGCGGACAGAGCCACAACCGAAGACCGTGAAATCGCCTTGCCAGACACTGCGGGGATCGTTCAGCGGGAAGTGAAGATGGCCACCGAAGACAATGACCTGAGGGTACTTCTTCAGAACTGGTGTCAGTGCGTCCGTCGCCCAGTAGTGAGACAAGGATGATGACCAGATTCCTCCCTCCTCGCCCAGACGGCTGCCATAGACGGTGTTCTTGATCATCGGATGGGTGATCAGGATCACGTACTTGTCAGGCTCGGCGGAAGTGACGGCGGCAAGCTGGCTGTCAAGCCATGACACAACCGCCGGATCATAGACGATCGGCTGGTCTCCGTTCGGTGAGACGCTGAATATGTGACAGTCTCCGACAACGCAATGGCGAGCCTCATAGCGGGTTCTCATGTTCTGGTCCTTGTCATAGAGGTAGTAATCGTCGCCGAACAGATTCCTCATGTACGTGACATCGGACGGCATGGTCGCGGCCCAGGCATAACTCGGCACATCGTGGTTGCCGACCGTGTAGACAAGCGGAGTCTTCTTCACGTCCAGCTCAGATTCAAGGGTTGACTTGAAGAGGGACAGCTGGGTATTGTTAGGGTTGTCGATGAGGTCACCGGCGACAAGAACACCTGCCAATCCGTCCGGGTCATTCTCAAGAGCCTTGGCCTTGAGCTGCTGAAGAGCGGACTTCCACTTGTCCGCCGTCCACTGAGGATTGACGTGGACATCGCTGACAACTCCCAAAGATAGCACGATGTCATTCGCATTGAAAACCTTCGAGGTCACTACATCACCACCGAAGACCATCGGGGTGTAGGAGGAGGCGACGTTACTGATGCCGTCAGAGATGTGAAGCGACACACTTGCGGCAAGGCTTCCGTCAAAGAACGCATTGTCGAGAGCGTCGCACTTCACCTTGACTGTCAGGAAGTCGCCGCTGACGGAAGAATTCGTCACCTCAAGGTCAACGACATCCCCAACGGCAGCCTTGGTAGCGGTGTAGAACGCTTTCACCGAATATTTCACAGCGCCGCCCTCGGAGAGTTTGGCCAGAGTGCCGGAAGGCAGAACCTCGTACTTAATCGTGAGGGTGTTCCAGCCGTTTCTCCTGATGACACGTGCCGCTCCGTCCGAATGTGTCGGAACGACGTTGATGCAGCCGATCATCGAGACAAGGCTGCCGTCTGACACGGGGATCTTGAAAGCAGTCCCATCAGCCAGCACGACATTCACGAATCCACCATCAAGGGACACGCTTTTGAAGATGTCCTTCTCCTTGGCCTTGCCGAGATTCGTCCAGGTCTTGCCTCCGTCCTGGGAGATGAACCAGTTGTCGTTCTCTATCTTGAACTTGGGAGTGACGGCGTCCTTCCCCTCGGCCCTCACTTTCCTCCCGCCGGAGAGGAGCCACTCACCGTCCACTGTCCAGTAATAGATCCCGTCAGTGTCAGCCTTCACGCCGATGACAGGGGTGGCGCCGTTCTGGCCGTCCTTGCCATGATAGAGCGTGATGCTCTTGCCGGAGGCGAAGGTGATGAGGTAGCCTGACTTGTCGGTCAGCTCGCTGAAACCAGTGACAGCATCGTTGCTTTTGGACGCCTCCACGAGTGCCAGAATGGACTGAGTGTTGGCGTTGACCGCCGACTCAAGTTTGGCCACGCGGTTCTCCAACTCATTCACCTTGTTCTTAAGTTCGGTGTCGTCGTAGCTGCCGCAGGAAACCAGCATCAGCGCTGACGCAAACAGTGCAGAGACTGTGGCTCTTATAACACTTTTCATTTTACCTGTCATTTTAATCAGCCTGCGAAGGGATGTAGCCGTAAGGGACGAGTTCCCAGAGATCGATGAAGCCGTCCTGTGCGTTCCAGGAGTCCTTGAACACAATGGCAAGGTAACGCCCTGTGGCTCCAGAGGTTGAGTTTACTGAGTATTGCGCCTCGCTTGTCGAGAGTGTTCCGCTGATGAACGGAATGCCGAAGTGGCCTTCTGTCTGATAGTCAGCATCATTCGGGTCGTAAGCCTTTGAGCCGACATAGACCACAAAATTCTTGATGTAACGCATAGATGAGGCTGAGTCATTCTCGTAGAATGTGAAGCCTGTGAAGGCATATTCCTCACCTGCGGATGCCATTGTGTCTATTGAAAGTACTTTCGGGAACACCAGTTTGTTGTTGTCAGACTTTGAGCTGTGCCAGCTGTAAGCAGAGCGGTCGAATCTGCCGTCAAAGATCTTCTCAGGTGTGTTGATTCCGTTGTACTGGCCGTTAGTCACCGACACATTCCAGCGACTGCCGTCAAGCTGATAGGAAATGCCATCGGCTGATTTCGTCCAGTGGCTCCAGACAGTGTCCTTTCCCGCCGCAGGGCAGAAAGAGGATGAATATTCAAACCTCTTGCCTCTGAGGGCGTTCGGGAAGGTCACCTCGTTCTCGCCCGGCTTGAGGATCGTCTCGCACTCGACCCACTCATCCTGAAGGTTCTTGTAGCGGAAGCGTGTGGCTATCATCTCGTCCGTGGCCTTGGACATCACGATTTTGGCATCCCTGCCGTCCATTCTCGCGGAAGTGACCGTACGCTCGGAGCGGGATACCATCCAGCTGTCACCGTAAGGTGAGACAGTGATCTCGGCGGCGAGGGACTTGTTGCCTACATCATCATAGTTGACGATGTCGAAGGTATAGGATCTGTCCTCGAGCTCTCCAACTTCTATGGAAACCTTGCCATCAGGGTAATCAGCATAGTCCACATCGATGGATTTCGCATAATTATCCCAGAACAGAGTGGCTGTCCGGACCGCCGGATCCATCGGTTTTTCCCAATTGACAATGACATTTTGGTAGCCGATGACGGAGGACAGGTTAATGGCCTTCGCAGGGTAGTCATAGCCGCCCTTCTTGACCCATTCCTTATAGATTTCATCCTGACCTCCGCAAGAGACCGCCAAAACGGCCAAAACCGGCACTGTCAGAATATTGAATGCTATCTTGTTCATATTCATAGTCTTTAAGTATTATAAGGATTCTTTCACAACCTCACCGTAAGGTGTGACCTCACCGAACTGAAGAGCACCGACAGTAGCGTCAGGCATCGCCCAGGAGGCGAAAGATGTGAGAACGACCCTCAAATAACGAATCTGATCATAGGCGTGAGGATATTCATCGCTGTTCAGCTCAAAATCATTGCCTCCGTTGAATGCCTCCACGTCTTCCGGTGTGACAATTCCGACTGAACCGTCAGGATTATAGCCGGAAGGTTTGTACTGAACGAATTTGCCAAGGCAGAACCAAGAGTCGTCAAAACCATGCTCGCCCTTGCCCTCTTTTCCTGAAGGGTTCATGCTGCCCCAGAACTCGAAGTTGCGCGGGTGCGCGTCACCGAAAAGTTCCGGATAAGCGATACGCGGGAGTGTCGCGATACGGCTGAGCGCAGCCACACAGCCGAGGTCGATCGTGAACCAGCAAGGAATAGGAACCTTGTCAACCGCCAGAAAGTGGCCTGTCGAAGATGCGCCGGATCCATCCCAAAGGCCTTTGAGAGGATAAGTTGAGCGTTCATAGAGAAGACATTGTCATCCTCAAGATACGCACCTTTGAACCCGGACTTAGGAATCTGCACTTCCAGCGCCGGAGTGAGCACTGCGGTCAGGGTGTCGGACACATTGCCCCAACGATCTCTGACATAGACTCCGAAGATCGCCTCTTTAGGCTCGATTCCACGTCTTGTTAGAGTGATGCTGTCACTGGCCGTGAACAGAGTCGTGACCTCCTTCCATTTGATTTCAGAGACAGGCTTACCAGCATTGTTGACATCCCCGTCACGAAGGATGCAGACGGCGATGTTCGCCTTGCTCTCATTGCCTGTGATCTTCACCTTGACACCGCCCGCGGCTGAAATGATAGTCGGGGAGACAGTCTGTATCGCCGGTTTCAAAGGGTTGAATTTGACTGTGACAGGGGTTGATTTATCTTCATTGATGTTGAATGAGCAGACCTGAATCTCATGTTCCTGGGTGTCAGCGAAGCCTTCAACCTCCAGGCTATCGACATATCTGGAGATTTTGGATTCGACTTCCACTCCGCCACGTTTATAGGTGGCGACAACGCCTTTTATGTTCTTGTCATCAGGGATCCTGACCCAGAGGACAGCCCCACCGCTCGTTGGTTTGACACCGGTGACCTCAACTGGCTGTGGAGCCGGGAGGCCCTTGTCGAGCTGGTCAATTCTGCCGTGATTGTCCTCGGCACAGCCGGAAACCAGCAGCAAAGATGCGATTAATGTTGTTGATAATAATATTACTTTTTTCATTTGCGATGATTCTTAAGTTACCAACCGATGTTCTGCACAAGGTTAGGGTTGATCTCAATGTAGCTTGTCGGGATTGGCCAGAAGTAGTCTTTCAGTCCGAACTTCTGTTCATAGATGAACTTCTTTACGTAGTAGTCCTCAGGCAAAGCGGATACAATGTCGAATCCGTATATTCCTTTCTGGTACTCAGCCGCGGCCTCCTTCCATCTGCGAAGATCCCAGAACCTCTGACTTTCGAAAGCCAGTTCGTTGAGACGCTCCCTGTGGATGATGGCGCGCATTCCGACCTTGGTGTTGTAATAACCCGGGCTGTTGCTGTAGGTGTCCCAGGCGGTCTTCACGTCAGGGATCTTCGCGCGCTCACGGACAGCGTTGATGTACTTGAACAGGTCATCACTGTGCGCTCCGTTCGGGCCTTCCGCCTCGTTGATCGCCTCGGCATAGAGGAGGTAGAGGTCGGACAGACGGATCATCGGCCAAGGGTACCATGTGGTGCCGGAGCCGGTGAATGTGTTGTTGCCAGTCCAGGTCGCCTGAATCGGGAAATGCTTCTTCGGGAAGAATCCTGTCACCGGACCTGTCTGGTTGCCTCTCTTGGCATGTGTACCACCCATCCTGCAGGCCACATAGTGAACATCCTCCGGTTTGAGGTCGTTGAAGTTACCAAGCTGCCCGAGCCAGTTGCCTCCGTCGAATCCGAGAGAGGCGTAGTACCTCGGCTCTCGGTCGAAGTTGAGCTTGATGGTGGTGTAGCCCTTGCAGATGTAGTAGGCATGCTGGTCATCGCCGACACGCAGATCCATCGGGTTGATGTTCGCCCATTCGGAATCGTTGGCGATAGGAAGCCCGTGCACGGTGTAGAACTGCTCGGCTATCTTGAGCGGAACGCCGATGAATATGTAGCCTCCGAGCATGTCGGTGTACCCGTTGAGGATCGGCATGCAGAGCTTGTGGTACATATTCATTGTTCCGGGATTCGGCTGTGTGTTGCCCCAGATGAGCTCGCTGTTCCACTTCTGGTTGAATGCGTTGCGGAGGGTCAAAGTGGTCTTGAGGGAGTCTGTCATGCGGTAGGTGATGTCATCGCCCTCGTAGAGGGAAATGTTGGCCTCCTCGGAGACTGCGATGGCCTCGCGGCAGGCCTCCATGGCGGCTGTCCAACGGACGAGCTTCTCATCATCTGTCTTCTCCGGAAACAGCCTCGTGGTTCCGTCTGTGTCCACGAGAGCCGCCTGTTCGGAGTTGCCGTTGAAAAGCGGGCTGGCGGCGTAGACCGCTACCTTGGCCTTGAAGGCGGCACAGATGGCCTTGTTGACGCGACCATATTCATCAACCGATGGATTGATGAGCGGAAGGTCAGGCATCGCCTTGTCCAGAAGTTCAATGATAAAGTCGAAGCACTCATCGATGTTGTTGCGGTGGACACGAACCTCATCGACAGAGGAGTCGATAGGGAGGCTCTCGCGTACAATCGGGACCGGTCCCCACTTGCGGACAAGGTTGAAGTGGAAGTAGGCCTTGAGGAATGTCACCTCGGCGATCCACTGCGCCTTCTCCGTCTCATCCATGTCCGGGACCTTACCGATATTGTCGACAAAGATGTCACAACAGCGGATTCCTTGGTACATGTCTGCCCAGTCATTGGCGAACACGCTGTTGGCGGTCATGTTGCCTCTGGCGATGTAGGACATCGTGAACGGCACACGGCCGGTGGTGTTGGTCGTGGTACGGCCATAAAGATCCCAGTACTCATCGCTTCCGAGCATGGCCGGGTCGTTGCCCATAGAACCCTCAAGGGTCATATAGGAATAGCAGGTGGCCAGATAGCGGATAGCCGAGGACCTGAGGTTGAACGCGGTCTCGATCGACGGCAGACCGTCGTCAGGAACCACGTTGAGGAAGTCGTTGCAGCCCGCCGACCCCAGCAGCAAGGCCGCGGCCGCAAGGGAGGACGCTATTGATTTATGAATATTCTTGCACATGTTCATAGTCGAAGATTATTTGAATGTCACGTTCACACCGATGTTGAAAGTCCTCTGGATCGGGTAGTTGAATCCCTCTCCGGCGAGCTCCGGATCCCAGAGTTTGAACTTGCTCCAGCACAGGAGGTTGTTGCCCTGGAAGTAGACGCGTAGATTGTCGATGTGGATCTTGTTGGTAAGCTTCTGAGGAAGAGTGTAGCCGAACTCCATCTGCTTGAGACGGACGAAGGAGCCGTCCCTCATCCACCAGGTGCTGACCTGTGTGTTGTTGTGGTTCTCGTAGGCGCTGTAGCGTGGGTAGAGGGCGTAGATGTCACGGTTGTCCTCGCTCCAGTGGCTGTCGGAATAGGCCTTCAGAAGCTGTCCGTTGTTGACAAACGGAGCTGTTCCGTACTTGTTGTACTTCGTGCTGTAGGCGCTTGTGGCGTCAATCCAGAAAGACTCGCGTCCCAGACCTTGGAAGAACACCGAGAAATCGAAGCCCTTGTGACCGAGGGACACACCGAACCCGTAGATGATCTCCGGGGAGGTCGGATAGCCGATCGGCACCATGTCCGCGTTGGTGATCACACCGTCACCGTTGACATCGGTGTACTTGATGTCACCTCCACCGTACTGGCTACCGAAAGCGGCCTGCGAAGGGCTGTTGGCGGCATCCTCGTCATCGACGAACAGACGCTCGGCGATGTAACCCCAGGTCTGCCTGATCGACCTGCCGGCGTGCTGGCGGTAGGACTCCGGATAAGTAGGCTCCTCATAGACATCATACTTGCCGGTGGAGTAGGTGAAGTTCGCCCTCGCGGACGCCCAGAGGCCGCTGGCCCAGGCCTGCTTGTAGTCGGCCTGGATGTCGATACCCTTAGAGCGGGCCTGGCCGATGTTGCCGTAGACGGCGGCCTGGAGACCCATGGTGTTAGGGATGTCGGCGCGCTGCATGAATATGTCGGTGCGGTGCTCGGTGAAGTACTCGGCGATGATGTCGAGCTTTTTGAATAGACCCAGCTCGAGGGCGTAGTTGCTCTTGTAGGACTTCTCCCAGGTGATGGCCTCGTTGGCGTAGCGCACGACTCCGATACCGTTGTAGCTCACGTTTCTGGTCTCACCGAATGTCGCGCCCAGACCGCTGTTGTTCATGCTCATCTCCGACAGGTAGTAGAAACGGTTGGAGCTTGAGCCGATGTTGTCGTTGCCGACAAGACCGTAGGAGTAGCGCAGCTTGAGATTGCTGACCACCTTGGTCAACGGCTTGAACCACTTCTCGTTGGACATCATCCACGCGAGACCCGCCGAAGGGAAGAATCCCCAGCGGTGGGACTTGTGGAAACGCTCGGAACCATTGTAGCCGAAGTTATATTCAACAAAATACCTCTTGTCGTAGCCGTAGGTGAAACGTCCGGAAAGGCCGGCGTTGCGCGATGGCAGGGACAGCTGGAGTGAGCCGGCGTTGGCGGTCAGGGACTCGCTGGCGGTGAAAACCAGAAGTCCTGTCACGTCGTGCTTTCCAAATGAGCGGTTGTAGTTCAGGCGGGTCTCGGAGTACATCGTGTTCTTCACCGTCTTCCCACTCTCGGAATATGTCAGGTAGTCCGTTCCGTTCTCGTTGATGCGGTTGACGTGGTACTCTCCCGTGTAGGAGTCGTAACGATCCAGCCTGTACCAATAAGGATTGAACTGGCGGTTCACTGTAAATTCGGACAACCTTGTGAGGTTGAACAATGTCATGAACGACAGACCCTTGGTGATGAACTTGAGATCCTGCTCAAGCTGTACGGCGGCGATCATCTGGGAGCGCTGGTAGTTCTTGTAGCCCTTGACAAGGTTGGCATAAGGGTTGATGTAGGAGCCATCCTCGTAGTTACCGAACATGATGTGCTGGATCCCCACGTGCTCGTCGTCCACCGGGTAGTAGGCCGGGAAGAGCACAGGGTCGGAGTGCATGACCTGGCGATAGACATCGCTACCTCCGTTCAGAGGGCCTTGATAATCCCTGAAGTTACCGGTCAGACGGACAGCCAGCTTCGTTGTCGGGGTGACGTTGATGTCCACGTTGGAGCGCAGGGTGTAGTTCTTGTCGTCGATGTTGTTGTTGAAACTGTTGCGCTTATCGACTTTCAGAACACCCGTGTCCTCGGTGTAGGCACCGGACACATAGTAGGTCGCAACCTTGCCTCCACCACGCGCTGAAACGTTTGCGCGATAGCTTGTGGCAAAGTCCTTGAAAAGCATGTCGTACCAGTCGTTGGCCGGATAGATGAGGCGGTTGGCGCCCGGTTTTCCGGTCTGCTCGATCTTGTCGTAGGTGTACATCAACTCTCCGAGAGGGTCACGGGTGGAGATGGCCTCGTTGTACGACTTCATGTAGGTCACAGGATCAGCCAGCTCGACCACATCGGTCGGGGCGGAGATCGAGGTCTCGACACGGGCGAAGATTTTCGCCGGGCCTTCCTGACCGCGCTTGGTGGTCACGAAGATCACACCGTTGGCTCCGCGGGCTCCGTAAAGGGCCGTCGCCGTGGCGTCCTTCATGATCGAGAAGCTCTCGATGTCGTCCGGCTGAAGGCGGGCGAGGTCAGTGGAGGTAAGCTCGATGTTGTCGATGAGGATCAGAGGGCTGGTGTTCGCGCCGAACGTGGTGATACCACGCACGAAGAAGTCGGCGTTGTCCTGTCCAGGCTCACCGGTACGCTGGTAGGCGATCACACCGGCCACGTTTCCGGCCAGGGCGGTGGTGAGGTTGCTGGAAGGAACCTTCAGGGTCTTGACATCAACCGTGGAGATGGAGCCGATGACGCTCTCCTTCCTCTGTTTACCGAAGGCGACCACAGTCACCTCGTCAAGTTCGTTTGCCGCGTTTTTGAGTTTCACGACGAAGTTGGTCATAGTACCGACCTGCAGAACCTGAGTCTCCTTTCCAAGGCACTCAAACTTTAGCTTGTCGGTAGGCTTGACACCGGTCAGCTCGAACGAGCCGTCAAGGTCGGTCATCACACCTCGGGTGGAACCCTCGACGGAGACCGTCGCTCCCGGCATAGGCTCGCCAGTCTCCTCCTCGTAGATCACACCCTTGACGGTCTTGGTCTGGGCCACGGCCGCAACGGTGCTCAGGATGAGCGCAAGCGTCATTGCGATCTTTTTGAAAGACATAAACGTTTTTATAAAATTTGTTGTTAAAAAAGTGTTACCTATCTTTAATATATGAGTCCTACTTGATGATAAACCGATTTAACCAATGCGTACCAAAAACTCTTGGCGCAAAGATATGAAAAACAAATTTAGCCACAATTTAACAAAAAACAATAGTTTTACGTATATTTGACCTATGAAATTTAAATTGTTTAACGCAGGACTGTTCCTGCTTCTCTGCGTCGGGGCAGCCGCGCAGCAGCCTTCCTCCAAGGCAAGTTATGTAGATCCGTTCATCGGCACCGACGGAATGGGACACACTTTTCCGGGAGCGTGCGTGCCTTTCGGCGGAGTCCAGCTTAGTCCTGACACGGACACCATCCCTCACAATGTGAACGGGAAATACCAGCCGAGGGCTTATGAATATTGCGCCGGCTACCGTTACTCAGACCCTACGATCGTCGGGTTCAGCCACACCCACTTCAGCGGCACGGGACACTCCGACCTGGGCGACATCCTCCTGATGCCGACCACGGGAGCGCTGAGACTTAACCCCGGCACGGCGGACAACCCGGACGGCGGCTACCGCAGCCGCTTCTCGCACTCCACGGAGAAAGCCTCGGCGGGACGCTACGAGGTGACGCTGGACGACTATGGCGTAAAGGCTCGTCTGACCGCCACCACGAGAGTCGGAGTCCATGAATATTCATTCCCTAAAGGAGTTGACGGGCAGGTGATTCTGGATCTCATCCACGGAATCTACAACTACGACGGCAAGACCCTCTGGGCGGAGGTTCAGGTGCGGAACGACACCCTCCTGACCGGCTACCGCATCACCAACGGCTGGGCCCGCACCAACTACACCTACTTCGCGATCTCCTTCTCGCAGCCTATTTCTGAATATGGCTACGCGGACCGCGAGAAGATCAATTATAAAGGAGGCTGGAGCAAGTTCGACCAGTACCACAACTTCCCGGCGATGGCCGGACGCAAGCTGGTGGCCTGGTTCAAGTTCGCCACTTCCAGGAACCCGGAGCTGACCGTGAAGGTGGCCCTGTCGGCGACCGGTGCGGAGGGCGCACTGAAGAACCTTGCGGCGGAGGCCTCCGGGAAGTCTTTCGACCAGATCGCCGCCGAGGCGACATCGGCTTGGGAAAAGGAACTCTCGCAGATCGATGTCCAGGGGACCGAGGACGAGAAGAGGATGTTCTACACTTCCCTCTACCACACGATGATCAACCCGTCAGTCTACATGGACGTGGACGGGAAGTACAGAGGCCTCGACCACGAGATCCATCAGGCCGACGGCTTCACGAACTACACAGTGTTCTCACTTTGGGACACCTACCGTGCCGAGCATCCGTTCCTGGCCCTGTTCAAGCCGGACCGTGACAGGGACATGGTGGAGTCGATGCTGGCCCACTACGACCAGAACGTGCTGCACTTCCTTCCTGTCTGGAGCCATTGTGCCAACGAGAACTGGTGCATGAGCGGCTACCATGCCGTCCCTGTGCTGGCCGACGCCATCACCAAAGGGCTGGACATCGACCGTGACCGCGCCCTTGAGGCGATGGTAACCACCTCAAAGGCAGACTGGTACGCCGGGCTTGGGGAATATATGAGGCTCGGCTACGTGCCTTACGACAAGATCTCCACCGCCGCCAGCAACACGCTGGAATATTCCTACGACGACTGGACCATCTGGCACACCGCCCGGCTCGCGGGTAATGACAAGGTGGCCGATGAATATCTCGCACGCGCGCAATATTACAGGAATGTCTTTGACACGGAACTCGGTTTCGCCCGTCCGAAATACGCTGACGGCTCCTTCAAGAAGGATTTCGACATCATGCAGACGATGGGCGAGGGCTTCATCGAGGGCAACTCGCTGAACTTCTCTTTCCACGCCCCGCAGGACGTTTTCGGCGTGATGGCGCTGATGGGCGGCGAGAAGAGGTTCATCTCCGCGCTGGACGAACTCTTCTACCACGATCTTCCTGAATATGCCTACGCAACCAACGAGGACATCACGAAAGACTGCCTGATCGGTGGCTATGTACACGGCAACGAGCCGAGCCATCATATTCCTTATCTCTATGCCTGGACAAGCCAGCCGTGGAAGACACAGTACTGGATGAGGGAGATCATCAACAGGATGTATCGTCCTGACATTCACGGATTGGGAGGGAATGACGATTGCGGTCAGATGTCCGCTTGGTACATCTTCGGCGTGCTTGGATTCTATCCTGTCTGCCCCGGAAGCGACCAGTACGTGTTCGGCGCTCCGTACCTTCCGTACGCCCGTATCGCCCTTCCTAACGGCAAGACCCTTGAGGTGAAGGCCGCCGGCGTGAGCGACACGAACCGCTATGTCAAGAAGGTACTGCGCGACGGCGTTGAGTTCAAGAAACTCTACATCACCCACGATGACCTCCTCCAAGGAGGCACCCTCGAGTTCGTCATGGCCTCCAAGCCGAACAAGGCCCGCGGCCAGAAGCCTGCCGACAAGCCATACTCGCTTTCCGCAAAAGCAAAGTAACTTCCCGCAAAGGGTAAGCCTCTGTTTCACAGTATATTAAGCGAAGTCCTTCAGCTGATATCAGCTGAAGGGCTTCGCTTTTATAATTGATTTTCAATCGCTTACTCCCCACTGCGTTCGGAGAAAGTTTTTGGGCGCTGTGCAGTTCTTCGGTTCTGATACGCTGGTGGTCGCTGAACTCGTCAAAGCGTCTGCCAGCGTACGGTAACAGAGTCTGCCGAACCATGGTTGGTGAGCCCGAACCATCGGGCTAGCCGCTTAGATAGGTTCCAAGTGGTATTTAGTAACCTTCAAAAAATAACCTGCATCATCTTAAGGAATCTTTTCGGTCTATATCT
>OKRS01001912.1_pt1 | contig 12803 bp, 6 predicted proteins | sample 1601191 | NCBI WGS metagenome assembly OKRS01 (sample SAMEA3541509, study PRJEB24748) | human gut metagenome | biome: human gut; feature: human-associated habitat; material: faeces | place: China | collected 2012
ATGAATCCCAGGTAAATCTGTGGGCAGGTGAAACCGGATATCAGTATTCCCACGGTGGAAAAGAAAATGCTGCTCCGGAACTTTCCTATGATGCAAATGGCGGAGACGGAAGATTAAAAGTAAGCCTGAATTATACAGCCAACTCCGGCGAATCATGGAGTGAGGCAAAAGTGAAATTCACACCCAAGACACCGGCTGATATCAGCAATTATAATCAGGTGAGTGTGGATTTGATTTATCCGGAAAACAGTAATATTTCCAAGATAAAATTTTTCTCCAACAGCGGAATCGATAAAGATACCAGCATAGATTCGTCCGAGGCAGCAGATGCAGGAAACGGATATAAGAAAGTTACAGTTACTTTAGGATTTTCTCCATCTGCCACACCAATGGCTGATCTGACAATCGGACTTATCGGAGCCAACAGTTCCTTTGCAGGGGATGTTTATCTGGATAATCTGATACTTTCCCAGAAGGATGCCAGTGGTGATTTTGTGACAATTACCGCAACACCGAATACAGACGGAACACAGGCAAAACCAGAAGCAACAGATAAAACCCTGACCATGACAGATCCGGATGCCAGCAATAGCGCAAAGGCATTGTATGCATATCTGCAGGGACTGACCGAAAGTGATCAGGTACTGTTTGGACATCAGAATGATGTGAGCCATTCCGTAGGAAACAACGATCTGGGAGATGTAAAAGATGTGACCGGTTCCGTCAGCGGTATTTTCGGCATTGACTCCCTGGCATTGTTTGGAAGCGAGGCTGGTGGTATGGATGCGGCATCTGCACTGCAGAATTCCATTGACTACAGCAAAAAGGCGGCCCAAAACGGTGCAATCGTTACCTTATCCACCCATATGCCGAATTTCACCAACGCAAAGATTAAAAAGAATGCAGATGGAACCTACGATTTCTATAACTGTGATTTTAATGAAGCAAAAGATTTATCCGGTGATTCGTTAAAGAAGATTTTGCCTGGTGGAGAGAAGAATGAGGTATTTAAGGCATATCTTGATACGATTGCATTCTATGCCAATGCATTGGAAAAAGAGAATATCCCGGTGATTTTCCGGCCATTCCATGAGGATACCGGCGGCTGGTTCTGGTGGGGCAGTGCAAACACCGCAGAAAGTTACAGGAGTCTGTATGCATATACCAGAGATTATCTGGAATCCCAAGGCGTGCACAATATGCTTTATGTGTATTCGCCAAACGGACCGCTGGAGACCGAGGCAGAGTATATGTCGCGGTATCCGGGAGATGCCTGTGTAGACATTCTGGCATTTGATTATTACAACGACTTTAATACTTATCCGGCAGAGAGTGATACTTCATTCTTTGATCATCTGGATCAGACCTGTCAGGTTGTATCATCACTTGCAAAACAGCATAACAAGCTGGCTGCGATTTCGGAGACCGGTGTACGTGTGATGAAAAAGGATGGAAGTGATAACGAAGGGCTTCTTGTAAAAAATAATCCGGTCAGTGAGGCAAAGTCGGGTGTGAACTGGTATCAGAAAGTGAATGATATCGCAAAGAAAAACGACATGCCATATTATATGGTATGGGCAAATTTCAGCGATACCAATTTCTATGTGCCGTATAAATACAGTGATACCATGGGACAGGAAATGATCAATGATTTCATTTCTTACTACAACAATGAGGATTCAGTATTTGGAAACGGTACGAATTTCTATGGAAATATCGATAAGTACGCAGGAGTAAAGACGGATAATTACAAAGATGTCAGCGGATACATGGTAGCACCGTTTGATATGGATACGATTTTAAAGCCAACTGTGTTAAAGGCAAGTGTTTCCAATGCCGGTGAGGTATCGTTTGTTGTAAAGGATACGGCAAAAGGCAAACAGTTGACATTGCCGGCTGCAAAAGGCTCCGATGGATGCTATACGGCGCAGCTGACACAAAAGGAAATGGATCAGATCGGAAAAACAGATGTAGCATCCATTACACTTGTTGCAGATGGAAAAGAACTGTCCACGATCACAAATCTGAGTATCGGAAAAGAAAAGGACAAAGCTCCGGCAGGTGTGCTGGAAAATTTTGACTACTATGTCGGGAGTAATGGACTTCTGGATGCAGCTTACGGTGGAAATTCTGCCGCTGGATGCAGTTCGTCCTTTACGCTGGATCAGGAGCATAAGGCAGACGGTACATATGGTGCTGCATTTCATTACAAATTAAAAACAACCGGTTCGGAAGTCTGGACGGGTCTGGTAAATGCAAGTCTGGGCAATACAGATTTTTCAGCCTATAATGCATTGAAATTCTGGACAAAACTTGATGGAAAAGGGCAGAAGGTTGTTGTACAGATCAAGGCAGGAGGAGAAGAGTATGAAGTATATCTGACCAATCTTGCGAAGACAGAAGATGCCTATGAAGTAACCGTTCCATTCTCCGCTTTTAAAGGGAAGACGGGTGGAAAACTTAGTGGGGATGCTTTAAAAGATGTGCAGGCATTCGGACTCTGGTGTAATTCCAACCCGGCAGGTTCCGCGGTAGATGTGGAATCGGTACTTTACTTTGATGCATTCAAAGGAACAACGATCAGTGATGCAGAAGCTGCAAAAGCAGATGCCGATGGCCTGATTGCGGTAAAACAGACCAGCCAGAGTGGAAATAATGGCGGAAATTCTTCCTCCGGCAGCAGCACCTCTGGTGGAAATTCCGGCAGCACAACAACACCGGATACCGGAAATACAACACCAGATACAAAACCATCGGAAACCCGGAAAACGGACAAAACATTTGAGAATATTGCAAAAGATACAAATGCGACACTTACCGTTGAAAAGAACGATAAGGGAGAAGTGACAGATGCCCGGGCACAGCTGGACAAAACAGTAAAGAATGCTTCCGAGACAAAGAAGACTACAATTTCAGCAGATGTGGTTGCAAAATTAGTCAAAGAGGCAGGAACCAGCGACATTACGATTACCCAGACAATGAAGAACGCTTCCGGCAAAGAGATGAACAGCGTATCTGTCAATGCGAAGGATTTGCAGGCAGGCAAAAAGCTGACACTTGTAAAAGTTGATAAAAAGACAGGAGAAAAAGTCCTGATCAGCAGCAGGACTTATAAGGTTTCCAAAGACGGAACGGTGACAGTGGATACCAAAGATGCCGGTGATTATGTACTGCTGAATGAGAAGGATGCAAAAGCCCTGAGCAGTAAAATCTTAAAGAGTGTTGCATTAAAGGATATCAAGAAAACGGTTGCAAACGGAAAGAAGGCAAAAGTTACTTTTGATAAGGGTCTGAACATGGAAAATGTAAAGAAGATCACTTATACATCTTCCAAAAAGTCGGTTGTAACAGTGAATAAAAATGGTACAATTGTCGCAAAGAAAGCTGGCAAAGCAGTTGTGAAAGTAAAAGTCACTTTAAAGAACGGAAAGACAAAGACTGTAAAGATGACGATCAAAGTGACAAAGTAAATTTACAGGAGTTTCGTCAGAATTTTAATAAGAAAAAGACGGTTTCGCAGGAAATCGTCTTTTTTCTTACCCATAATTGTAAAGAGAAGCGTGTGCGTTTTTTCGGGGGAATTGATTGTAATTTCAGGAACCTTTGTTTATACTAAAATCAATAGAAAAGAGAATGAGAAGGAGAACATTTATTATGGCAGGAAAACACATTTCCATTCCGGCACTTTTAAAGATCGGTGCGGGTGCATTGGACAATCTGGGGATTTACTTAAAAGAGTTACAGTTACAGAAAGTAGTTGTATTATTTGGAAACGGTCTTGTAGAAATGTTTGGTTCTACCGTTATGGAAGCATTGCAGCAGGAGGACATTGATATTTTAGAATATCAGGAACTTGATACCGTGCGGTTGGAAGATCTGACCAGCCTTGCATTTTCCATGCCGGCGAAGACGCAGGCAGTCATCGGCATCGGTGGCGGAAAAGTGATTGATGGTGCGAAATATTGTGGATTTCTGCGAAATCTGCCGTTTATCAGCATCCCGACATCGGCATCGAGCGATGGCTTTTCAAGTGCCAGTGCTTCCCTTCTGGTGGAAGGACGGCGCAAGTCCGTTCCGGCAAAACTTGCATATGGGATTGTGGTGGATACAAAGATTATCCGCAGTGCACCGGAGAAATTTTTATATTCCGGAATCGGCGATATGGTATCAAAAATTACGGCACTGTATGACTGGATTTTTGAGGAAGAACATGGGTACGGAAAAGTCAACGATTTTGCTGTCATGATTGCAAAGAAAGCAGTCAACAGTTTTGTGCGCACACCGTTTACTTCGATACAGGATGATCTGTTTTTAAAGGAACTTCTGGATTCTCTTGCAATGAGCGGAATTGCAAATGAGATTGCGGGCAGCAGTGCGCCAACGAGCGGCAGCGAACATCTGATTTCCCATGCGCTGGACAAGATGCTTGAGCATCCGCAGCTTCATGGGATTCAGGTCGGCATTGCAACCTATCTGATGAGTGTTGTGCAGGATCATCGTTACCGGAGGGTAGACACGATCTTTACGCAGACGGGGTTCTGGGATTATGTAAAAGCACTGGATCTTCGGCGGGAGGATTTTGAGAAAGCAGTTGATCTGGCACCGTCGATCAAACCGTTCCGCTATACGTATCTGCATGAGCAGCAATATAGGGATCGCGCGAAGGAACTCCTGCATACAGATGCGCGGCTGCAGGAAATCCTGAAATAGAGAGGAAAATAAATTACAGGATATACAATGATAAAAGTAGCAATATGTGATGATGATATACAATTTATTTATAAATTGGAACAAAGTATTTTTCGGTTTGCAGAAATGAAAAGAATAAAAGTGGATGTTGACGGTTATACAAGTGGAGCAGAATTTATTCAAAAACTGCAGCAAAGCGAAAGGTATGATTTGTTATTTTTGGATATTGAATTAGGGGACAGCTCGGGGATTATCGTTGGAAACTGGATTCGATCCCAGATCCAATATGAATCCATGCAGATTGTTTTTGTATCGGCAAAAGAAATGTATGCCATGCAGCTTTTTGATCTGCGTCCAATGAATTTCCTCGTGAAACCCATACAACAGGAACGAGTAGATTATATATTAGATGAATATGAAAGGCTGTATCAGTTTCAGCCACATATTATAGAAATTGGGAAAGGAAGAAATTCGATACGGATAGAAGAACATTCTGTTTTTTATTTGCAGAGCCTTGCCAGAAAAATTCAAGTGGTAACAGCAAATGATACATTATGTGTTTATGGAAAACTTTCGGAGGTTATTCCTGCGTTGAATCCGCATTTATTCTGTGTGGTACATAAATCTTATGTCATTAATCTGCGGTATGCAGAATCTTTTCAGAAAGACAGCGTACACATGATCAATGGGGATGACATTCCGGTCAGTCGGTCTATGAAAAATAACCTTGATCATGCAATTATGGAAAAGATGAGGTGTGGCGGGTGAATAACATAGAAAGAATATTTGAAGCGGTATGTAACATATTAAGTGTGTATGTAAGTTTTAAAGTGACGGATGTTTTTCTGGAAAAGAAAAGAAAACTGCCACGGATGGCAAATATTGTTTATGTGCTCGTATGGCTTATTAATACAGTTGTTGCATTTGGTTTTCGAAATGCCATGGGGACTACGGTGAGTATGGTACTGCTTCTCTGGGCGGCAGAAGGTATATTGTATGAAGGAAGTATACTGCAGAAAATAATGGCAGGTTGTTTTACAGTATTGCTGGGGCTTACCATAGAATTTATCATGTATTATTATCTGGGAGATTTTTCTTTGTTTTCCGAAGGGCGGGCAATGGGAACCATCACGGGGGCAATGGTCAATCTGCTCATAGCAATGGGAATAAGACAGGTGATATGTCGGCGAAGGGTTATGGAAACACAGAACTATTACTTTATGATTCTTGTATTAGCCGGAAATATTGTCTGGATATATGCTCTTGAGAGTGTATCCGGCGAAAATTCGCCAAAAACAGTATTATCACTGGCTATTATGATCGTTGTAGATCTTGGAATGTTCTATTTGTATGACCGTTTGGGAGAAGCTTATCAGGATAAAATGCAGCAACGGCTTTTAAAGGAACATATGATGGTCTATCAGGAGCAGATGCATATCATGCAGCAGGATCAGAAAAAGCTGGATTCTTTGCGGCATGACATGAAAAACCATATGTATCTTCTGCAGACATATCTTAATGAAGGAAGGTATGATAAGGCACAGGAATATGTAAATAAAATGAGTGAGCATTTGCAGACGGAGCATAAGTATGTGAATACGGGGAATCTGGAACTGGATATGATTTTGAATCATAAACTGGCAAAAGCGGAGGCAATGTCCTGTCAGATTCAGTCGCAGATTGTGATTCCGTGCCAGTTGCCAGTGGATGGATATGACTGGAATGTTTTGTTTGGAAATCTGTTGGACAATGCAATTGAGGCAATGGAGCAGATAAAAGATCGTTTTTTGGAGATTCGGATACAATACGACAGGGGAATTCTGGGTATACAGGTGAAAAATACGTTTGATGGAAAAGTCAATAAACAGGGAGAACGTTTACTGACAAGGAAGAAACAACAGGCATTGCATGGAATCGGTATGCAGAATATTTCAGATGTTGTAGACAAATACGGGGGATGGAAATCTATAAATATCGATGAAAATATATTTGAGGTTCGGATTGTGTTATATCTTTGAAAAAATCCCATGGTGTATGCTATGGGATTTTTAATGCAGATTTTGACGAAAATCAAACCAATTTTAACATGCAGAAAGAATAATGGGAAAAATGAAGTATAGTATACACAAGAGAGGGGGAATGGCTATGAAAAATATTTTAAAAATAATGCTTATGATGATTACAATTTTTACGATAGCAGGTTCTGCTGTGTATGCCGCGGAAATACCGGTTTCAGATCAGGATCAGTTAATAACGAGCAGGGATTGGACAGAAATCAGTAATTTACAGGATGAAATGAAAAAAGAAGAGCCGGATGCAACCATCGATTATGACAAGGCATTAAAAGTATATGTGGATTGTAATCTTATAAAATTGCAGACGGCAGATACGAAAAAACTCACAAGTGCTCTGGAAAGTGCAAATTATGTATGGGTCATTCCTTTTAAAATGGAAAAGACATATGGAATGTTTACCGTAGCCAAAGGACTTCCTTTGCGTGAAGAAGCAAAGTCTGTATTGACAAAAGCAGAACAGGAAGAAGTAAAAAATCATGCTGGAAAATGGATGATTACAGAGACAGCAGAACATACAGTGGAACCTTACTATGATATACTTCTGGAAAAACGAGAGGCATTATCGGACTGTACGAGAGTAGTACTGGTGGGAAGTCAACCGGGAATGAGACAGCCGGTTGCACTTGGGATGGATGATGAAACAGCACGTATCTGGATTTCGTTAGGGTACCAGTATCCGGTTATGGAGAAAATTCCGGAAACTCAAAATGTGGAAAGCGGTGTCTATTCATTTGAGTCTGTAGCGGAGATTTCAGATACTTATATTGAAGATTCTGAGGTAAGTACAGGAGCTGGAGTACAGAGCAGAAGTTCGATGAAATATGTGGCTGGCATTGGAATTATAGTGATAGGAAGCATATTAATCCTTAGTGTTTTAAAGAAAAAGAAATTGGAGGATTATGAATGAAGAAAATCAGTCTGTACTTATTAATTTTTACAATGCTATATTGTCTGTGTGCGTGTGGAAAAAATTCTGATGCAAAATCAAACAGTAGAGAAGATGATGGCAGAAAAGAGCAAAAGATAATCATATCATCAATTCAGGTTGCTTCAAATACGAAGGTTATGCGTGCAAAGGTGTTCCTTCCGAACGTAAAATCTTTGGAAGGAACAAATTATTGGTTAGGTGGGTTAGATACTACCAGTAAGGTGGATGTAATAGATACAGGTGATGGTATTCAGATCAATGTGTGCGGCTTTTATTCCGATGATACTGCGTGGAAAAATCCGAAAGTATATAAGGGATTTCAATCACCGGATAATTCAAATACGCCATTAAAAAATGTTTTGGTTAAGGGAAAAGTTGTTCCAATGAAGGAGAAGATGTTAAAAGCGGATGTTAAGAAAACAAAAAAACCAATCCCTGTTGAAATTACACCTTATACGGTTAGTATTTGTCCCGTCAATGACTGGAGAGAAAAAGGGTGTTTTTATCATGTAGTTGCAACAACAAAAGACGGAAAGCAATATTCCATAGGAGAGTTACCTCTTACCGATGACAGAAAAGGAACTGAAAAAAAGAAACATCCTTTCATGGATGGTACAGATCTTGAAGAACTTGGAGATGGCTATGCATCTGCAAGTGAAATGAAATATTGTGGGGCTCGTTATATTTTCAATCAGAAGATTGATATCACACAGATAGAACAGATAGAAATAATAAAATATAAAATCAGCAGATGATATAGGTATAAAAACAGGTCATAAATTTGTTGACGATGATCGGAAACCATGTTAGGATGATGGTAGAGACTATCAATGAAGTGACAGGGGAATGAGTTTTTGACTCATCCCCCTGTTCTGATTATCAGGAGAAATGGATGAAAAAGAACAAGCAGATGAAACCAGACAATGTAGTAAAACGTCTAGGGGCATTTTTTATCGTGCTCACCATGTGTATTACCGTGCAGCCTGTCGTGCCGGTAAAGGCGCAGGAGGCTGTGCAGACAGCGGCAAAAACGATCTATACGGAATTTAAAGATGGAAATTCTACCCATTCCGGAGATGGAAGCTATGGAAATCCCTACAATTTATTTGAGGATGCCTATGCGGCTGCCGGCAATGGGGATGAAATCTCAATTTTGGGAAGTGGTGCTTTTTTAAATGCCGAGGCTGCGGAACCGTTTATTTTTGATAAAAGCGTGACCGTCAACGGAAATGGAAATACTTTTTCCAACCGTAAGGGGGGATTTATCCTGAATACGGATGTGACATTTAAAAACATTACGCTGCGGTTTTCCAATCGTCTGCACGATGCAATTTTTGCAAATGGGCATAAACTTGTTCTTGAGAATGTTACGTGCGACAGCGGATTCCGCTATGTAGATATCTTTGGCGGATCCCTTTATGAGAATGGAAAGAATATGGGGAATCATCCGGGATCAGAGGCACAGATTCTGATTACGGGTGGTGGTACCAATCTGGGGAATATTTATGCCGGTTCCATGAACGGAACATATGACGGTAAGACACAGATCGTGCTTGCGCACGTTTCCGGTACGCAAAATGGGGAAATCTATGCATCCGGTGCCATTGAACCATATGTAAATCAGGATGACTGGTTTTCCACGCAGGAGCCGGATCCACCGGCAGCGGATGGACAATATACGGTTTCCGGCGATGTGGAAATTTCACTTACCGGTTCCGATACGAAACAGGTGTACGGAGTATCTGAAAATCACGCAGGGAAGACATTTCTGACCATGGATACAGACCAGTCCTATACCGGAATTCTAGGTATAAGCAAAGTAGGAAACCTCACAGTAAAGGGCGGTGGAACATTTGCACCGGCAGCGTTGGACAGCTGTACGGTCAGGCTGGAAGGGGCAAGTGCGATTGATCTTTCCCAGATGGAAACTCCACAGGTACATTCGATTGTGAGTGCGGATTCAGCAGGAAACCGACTGATCTTAGGAAAAGAACAGAAGCTGAATGTTACAGATACCATTACGGGTGCACTTACATTTGAAACCCTGAATGGAAGAAATGGAAAATCTGGAATTGCGGAGTATAATCACACCTATCTGGAACTTGGAAGGGCTGCGGATACGGCGGTTTCTTTTACACCGACAGACGGACAGGCAGGGATGACACTGGAACGGACATCGTCTGGAAATGGAGAAATCTGGAAAACCAGTGAGTTGTCAGGGGATGGACCGGTTGCGGTAAAAAATATGACCATAAATAATCCGGTAATTACCACAACGGTTTCAGAGATTTCTGGAGGTAGAAAGTCATATCTGGCAGACGTGAGCTGGCCGGATGAAACAGATGAGACATATAAAGAGTTAATCTATGTTCCGTTACAATATGAAGTGACATTTAATGGGAAAACACTTTCTTCAGAGACGGTTACGAATGATGAAGGTAGTTTTATTTGTATTCCGGATTTTAATTTGATGTTCGAAACGGGAATAGAGGAGAATGCGATCACACTAATGTGCTATCGCGCGGCTAATAGTTCTACGGTAAAACCGGGAACCTACCATATCACAATCCGTCCATTTTCAGCAGGTGAACAAATTGAGCAGAAGGTAGTTCTGATTGTAAACAAAGATCCGGATACATCTGGTTCGACGGCTACTTCAAAGGAAACAACCACTACGATAAATGGATTACCAACGGCCGTGTCCATGCAGGATGAACTGAATCTTACCGTGCAGACGGTCTATACAGATAGCAGCTTACAGGGACAGAACGTGCCGTCTGCTGGTTTTTCGGTATACATTAACCAGACCCCTTATGAAGTATCCGGCATCACGCTTCAAAACGGAGAGGCAGCCATAAAGATTCCGGTTTCAGAGGCAAACGGATTTCATATGGGAGAAAATGCAATTACAGTTTCTTATGCAGGAGCAGCCAATGAAAACTACAGGGCACTTCCTTCCCAGGCAAACGAAACCGTGACGGTAAATCCAATTGCCGTAAAGATGCAGTATGATACCATCCAGCAGACAGCTGCATACACAGGGCTGAAACAGAGCTGCTTTGTTTCCACGGTAAATGTAGTCCGAAAGGACAACGGAAAGACGGTAGATTCGCAGGTAAAGCCTGAAGTTTTCTATCAGCAGGATGGGAAAAATGTTGTTCCGGTGCAGCCGGGCAGTTATGATGTCTGGTTTAAAGTGGATGGAAGCCAGTACGATGTGATAAAGGAAAAAGTCGGAACCTTTACCATTACAGCGGCGAAACCATCGATTCGTCTTACGGCAGAGACAGAAAACGGTAATTCCGTACATCTGTATGCAAAGGTAGATGGAGTCCGAAATGGCAGTATTCCGCTTGGTTCGATTTCTTTTTATCAGGACGGAACCATAATAAAGGCACAGGAAAAACTCGTATATGGGGAAGCCGATACGGTTGTATCAGGCTTAAAACGTGGCGGTTCTTATCAGTTTAAGGCAGTATATGAGCCGGATGATAAGGATGGACAGACTTATTACGAAACAGTGACAAGTGAAGCCGCGACCGTTACAATCAAAGAGGACAGTTCCACCGGAGGCGGTGGAACAACCGGAGGCGGCTCATCTTCCGGAGGAAGTGGAACAACCGGAGGCGGCTCATCTTCCGGAGGTGGTGGAACAACCGGAGGTGGCTCATCTTCCGGAGGAAGTTCTGGTGGCGGAAATACTTCGGGTGGTAACACAGCCGGAGGGGGAACACCGTCCAACGGAAACAAAACCGATGTAGAAACTCCGTCTAACGGAAATACAGCTGGTACACAAACACCGTCCGATGGAAACGCGGCCGGACAAAATACAGCAACCGTAACCGTTACCGGAACCCGGAAAAATAAAGCCATCAAAACAACGGTGACCGCTGATCTGATAAATCAGATACTGGAAGAAAACGATGGAAAACACACAGATGTGACGATCCAGGTCACCGATCCGGCTGGCAACGTAAGCTATACACTGACCGTAAATACAGCAGACATACAGACCGGAAACAAGCTGTATGTGTGTGCAAAAGATCAAAAGACAGGTGCCTATGTCCTTGTAAACGACAAGAGCTATACGGTTACAAAAGCCGGAAATGTGAATTTTTCAGCAGATTCCAAAAAGGATTATGTCCTTATGGATCAGAAAGATATGGATCAGGTTACAGCGAAAATATTAAAAACGGTTACATTGAAGAATAAAACCGTTCAGGTGAAGAAGGGAAAACAAAAGAAGGTTTCTCTGGCAGCCACCTTAAATATGGACAATGTAAAAAGCATTTCTTATCAGAGCAATAACAAAAAAATTGCATCTGTAAACAAGAAGGGTACCATAAAATCGAACAAAAAAGGAACTGCGTCCATTCGCGTGACAGTAACCTTAAACAATGGAAAGACCAAAGTTTTAAAATTAAAAGTCAAAGTCAAATAGCAGATGCAGGAAAAGACAAAACCCCGGAAATAAATATCCGGGGTTTTTGTTTTACCTAGAGAGAAAGTGCACACTGATCAATTTTTTCCAATTCTTCCTCCGTAAACGGAGCAGAGTTTAACACTTTCAGATTTTCAAGAATCTGTGCCGGGCGGGAAGCTCCGATCAGAACGGAAGTGACCACACCGTCACGGATGACCCATTTGAGTGCCATCTGTGCGAGGCTTTCACCACGGGCAGCCGCAATCTCATTCAGGCTCCGGATACTTGCCATCCGCTTTTCATCAAACTGATCCGCATGCAGGAAACGTCCGTCCGTGTTGACACGGCTGTCTTTTGGAATACCGTTTAGATAGCGGTCGGTCAGCATACCCTGCGCGAGCGGGCTGAAAGAAATAATTCCTTTCTTCCCATCTGCCGCGGCCTGTTTTAAACCGTTTTCTTCAATGGTACGGTTAAAGATATTGTAGGAATTCTGGTTGATAATAAACGGGCAGTGCAGATCTTCTAAGATGGCAGCCGCGCGTTTCATCGTTTCCCCGTCGTAGTTGGACAGACCGACATACAGTGCTTTTCCGCTTCGCACGATCTGGTCGAGTGCACCCATGGTTTCCTCCAGCGGTGTGTCCGGATCCATGCGGTGGTGATAGAAAATATCCACATAGTCCAG
>OKRS01001913.1_pt1 | contig 12802 bp, 14 predicted proteins | sample 1601191 | NCBI WGS metagenome assembly OKRS01 (sample SAMEA3541509, study PRJEB24748) | human gut metagenome | biome: human gut; feature: human-associated habitat; material: faeces | place: China | collected 2012
CGAGCCTTGCCAAGCAAATGCCGACGCGGGGACGCGTCGCCCCCAGGTGAGGACGCGATTCCCCCAGGTGAGGACGTGTTTCTTGCTCGTAATGAAAAAGATTAACGACAGATTAATGAAAAGATTAATGACAGATTAATGATGATTAATGTTCAAAAAAAAGGCTCGCGAAGCGAGCCTTATCTTATCTTATTTTGTTTATTTACGTTTCACAGGTTTCAGATACCCAATGATAGGGTAGTGGTCGGAGAAGGGAACGGTGTCGTCGACGCGTACAGCGAAGGGTTTGAAGTGAGAGGAGCAGAATATATTGTCAATGCGCACGTAGATAGCATCGCGATTGAATGAGCGGCCTATGCCGTTGGCTGTGGCGCGATAGCAGTCTGTAAGGCGTGAACATATTTTGTGATGAGCGTAGGAGATTGGAGTGTCGTTGAAGTCGCCCATGAGGATAAGAGGTGTGTCGCGGTGTTGGTCGACAAAGGTGGAGAGCGTATCGGCTTGTCGAGCGCGTACGGTGCCGCTTTGGGCTATTTTGCGTATGAGATCTAACTTGCCGTGTATGGTGTCTGCCTCTTCGGGCCGCTTCACGAGGGTGTGATATTTGTCACGCTCTTCTTGGGAGAGGTGCATGGACTCTAAGTGGGCCGTGATGACGATGAGGGTGTCGCCACGTCGAGGCCATTCTAAGTAGAAAGCAATCGCGCCATTGCCTTCAGAGTGAGTAATGACTTGACTCTTTATGACGGGCCACTTGGTGATGATGCCGATGCGATTGCCGCCTACAAAGTCGCATGAGAGTTTGTAGCCTGCGTGTGAGAAGATGCGGTCAATTCGTTTAATCTCCTCTTCATTTTTAAATGTTATTTCTTGTAGGCAGGCGATGTCAGGCTTTTGGCTGGTGAGGTATTGTATCGTCTCGTAGTTGGTGCTATCGGGTGTCATGGCCCAATTGTTCCAGTTCATGATGTTGTACGATAGCACTTTAATGGCTCCTTTGGGGGCTGGTGAGGAGAGGTTGATGGGGGCGTAGTCGCGCAGCGAACCGCAGCAGGCTATGAGGCCCAAGACGCCTATCCACGTCAATCGGGGTTTGAAGAGTAAGCACAGTATGATGCACCCCACCACTGCTGCTACGCAGAAGGGGAAAGCAAGGCCTATCGGGGCAAAGTATTTGCCGTAGACTGAACTGTCAACGAATACCGTTGCAGCGCAGCCCCATAGCGCGAGTACGGCCAACCAACTTATAAAACGTAAGAATGAGGTCAAGGGGAGAGTTCTTTAATGTGCTAATGTGTTAATATGCTAATGTGTTAATATGCTAATGTGTTAATGTGTTAATATGCTAATGTGTTAATGTGTTAATATGCTAATGTGTTAATATGCTAATGTGTTAATGTGCTAATATGCTAATGTGTTAATGTGCTTATAATGCGTTAATGTTCAAGGTGCAGCCATTAGCACATTAGCACATTAGCACATTAGCATATTAGCATATTAACGCATTAGCACATTCTCACTATCGTCTACTAATGCGGAAGAGTTCTTTCTTCTCGTCGGGCGTGAGACTATCGTAGCCCGAGCGGTGAATTTTGTCGAGGATTTCGTCCATGCGAGCCTCTTCTTGTTTGGAACGCATGTTGTATTCGTAGTCGCTTTCGCGTGTGGCTGTGTGGTGGGCGTTGCCTGTTTCATTCTTTTTGAAGATACGTTGTAGGCGTTGCCACCATGAGGAGTGTCGTTGCTGCTCGTTGGGCCATGTTTGCCAACCGCTGAACTGTTGGCGTTGTCGAGTCTGCTTACGCCAATATCGGAGTAAGAGCCAACCGAAGAGCATACCGCCGAGGTGGGCGAAGTGGGCCACGTTGTCGTTAGAGGTGTAGGCTGAGAATAGTTCGATGGCGGCATAACCTGCTACGAAGTATTTTGCTTTCATCGGAATGGGCGGAATGAGTAGCATGATGCGTTCGTTGGGGAAGAGGGCACCAAAGGCTAATAATATGCCGTAGCAAGCGCCTGAGGCTCCGATAGTAGTCCAACTATTGAGGAATTGGCTCATGGGCATGAGTGCTCCTCTCCCCGTGTCTACCATTTCGTAGGCGGAGAGATTGTGGATAAAGTAGTCGGCCGTTTGCCACAATTCTTGGCACAGACCGGCTCCAATGCCGCAGACCATATAATATAATAGGTAGCGTTTGGCACCAAGCGTTGACTCTATGATGCGCCCAAACATCCAGAGTGAGAACATGTTGAAGAAGAGGTGTGTCCAACTACCGTGCAGAAACATGTAGCTGATGAGTTGTAACACGTTGAATTGGCTGGCTAATACGAAGTGTAGTCCGAGCCAGTCGGTGACGTTGATGCCGCGCAGTTGTAACACTTGTTGCACTAAGAAGCAGATGATGTTGATAAGCAACAAGTTGCGCGTTATAGTAGGGATATTGTTCATTTTTTTTGTTGACGAGTTTTTTAGTTAACGAGTTGACGAGTTAACGGGTAAGTTTGTTCATTAGTTTGATTGGGGTTGACAAGTTAACTTTAAAGTAACTTACTTGTCAACTTGTTAACTAAAAAGCTCGTCAACTTGTTAACAAAAGAATACTAAAGCGCTTCGTCTCCCCAAGCGTAATGCCATACGGTGGCTCCCATGTACTGTTCGGTGTTGAGCGTTACGCCTACGGGCATACGTGGTTCGGGTATGCCGCTTCCTAAGGCTTGTGGTGAAACTTCAACGAAGGCTTCGTCCCATAGTCCTTGGTCAATAAAGCTTTGGAGCGTTTGTTGTCCGCCCTCAACGAGTAGTGATTGAACGCCCATGCGGTAGAGTTCGGTCAAGGCCGTATTGATGTCGGCAAAGGCTAACCAGCCTGCGGGAAGTTCGCCTTCGGCTACGCGGCCTAAGACGACGCGTTGGGGGCTGTTGCCCACCCAGTGACGCACGTTGAGTTGTGGGTGGTCAAGGCGTAAGGTGTTGTGTCCGACGAGTATAGCTTGGTGCAAAGCGCGTAGTTGGTGTACGCGAAGGACAGACCAAGGGGTAGAGATAGGGGTTGCTCCCTCATGGCTCTCTTCGTCGCGCCAACGGTCGATAAAGCCGTCGGCCGAACGGGCCCACTTTAGTGTGATGTATGGGCGGCGTTTGGTCTGTGCTGTGATGAAGCGATGGTTGAGGGCTTGACACTCCTTTTCGAGTACGCCTACGGTCACTTCTACACCCGCCTCGCGCAAGATGTTGATGCCGCGTCCTTGTACTTTGGCAAAGGGATCGACGCAACCTACTACTACGCGCGGAATGCCTGTGTTTACAATGAGTCGTGCGCAAGGGGGCGTTTTGCCGTAGTGGGCACAGGGCTCAAGGCTTACGTAGAGCGTGCTATCTTTTAGCAATGCGCGGTCGGCTTGTCGTACGGAATTGATTGCATTTACTTCAGCATGGCCTTTGCCGCATACGGCATGATAGCCTTCACCGATGATGCGTCCTTGGTGTACGATGACGGCCCCTACCATGGGGTTGGGGGCAGCGTGCATTGCACCGTAGCGGGCTAATTCTATGCACCGCTGCATATATTGTTCGTTTGTTGACAACATAATCTGTTATTTAATGTGCAAATGCTTGGTTAATGTGCAAATGTGCGGTTAATGTGCAAATGCGTGGTTAATGTGCAAATGTGAGAATGTGCAAATGGTCGCTTTCTCTTGTTGACTCTTGCTGATTAATCTAATAATGTGCAATTTTGTATGTTAAAATAGCATCTGTAAGGCATTTGCACATCTGCACATTCTCACATTTGCACATTAACCAAGCATTTGCACATTAATCAATAACATTGACTACCGATTTTATTTACCTTCGCACGCTGCTCACGCCTTTGTATGGTGAGCAAGAGGCGCGTGCCATGGCCTTTATCGTTTTGGAAGACGGTTTTGGCGTGAGCCGCACCGATATTTATGCCGACAAAGTTAGGCAATTTTCTGAAAGTGAACGACAAACGTTCTTGAATATGTGTGACCGACTTTCTGCGGGTGAACCCCTACAATACGTTATAGGTCACACGGCATTTTGTGGCCATCAGTTTGAGGTCACTCCTGATGTGCTGATACCTCGTCCTGAGACGGAGGAACTTGTCGCTTGGGCTGTGGAGACGGCGCAGGGCTTGTCGTCTGCCGCGCGTCCTCGTTTGCTCGATGCTGGTACGGGCTCGGGCTGCATTGCTATCAGTCTTCAGTTGGCCTTGCCCAAGGCAGCAGTGGAGGCTTGGGACATCTCGCAGGGTGCCCTTTGCGTGGCAGAACGCAATGCGCAGCGTCTTCATGCTCCTGTCTGCTTTAAGGAGTGTGACATCTTAACTGTTGATGCTTCTTCGGTTGCTCCTTTTGACCTTATCGTGAGTAATCCGCCTTACATCTGTCAGCGCGAGGCTGCTGACATGGACGACAACGTATTGCAACACGAACCTCATACGGCGCTCTTTGTGCCTAATGACGATCCTTTGCGTTTCTATCGGGCTTTGGCCGCTCATGCTCTCAAGCGATTGAATGAAGGTGGTGCGCTGCTGGTAGAAGTCAATCGTGCCTATGCAGAAGCTACTGCTGAACTTTTTGAGCGTATGGGACTCATGAGGGTAGAACTTCGTCGCGACGATTTTGGCAATCAACGTATGTGTCGGGCGATTAAGGGGTAGAGAGAAGCGTAGTCGCGTCGGCTCATAAATAAAGCATAGCCAAGTTGGCAATAAGAAAAGTAAGGCTCTGTAACGAATCGTTACAGAGCCATTTATGTATTTGCTAGTCAAGGCATCGAGCCTTGACTAGCAAATGCCGACGCGGGGACGCGTCGCCCCCAGGTTTGCTGGCGTTCAAGATAGAAAGCACCTTGCTGCCCCTTGTAAAAAATGGACAAATCCACATCGTTACACACTTAAAATCTAAGAAAATGAGAGAAAGCGACCATCTTATCCTCATTACCTGTGGTAAAATCTGAGCAAAAGCCACCCACATCTGGCTCGTATCAATGAGCGGTGACAATGCTGCGAATACTGCAAAAGTCCAAGACTATGCGCTCTGCCTTCCGACAAAGCGCATGGGGCGACCAAGAACATTTCCGATAATGCTTCTGCCGTGTCACGAGATTGCCGAAGTAAGGCGCTTGCCACCGCCCCACATCTAAACCCTACCCATGTAGTCCACCTCTCCCACTCCTCCACACCCAAGCGCACGAAAAAGCCGCCATGCGCACAGCAAGAGAGCCAATGCGCACAGCGGCTGAAAGAAAGGATTGCCCGAAAGTGAGGGCTTAGAAACTTATCCCCCCTTCCAATACAATTTGAATACTTTATAGTAACTTCATTAGCAGTCAGGACATTTGTGGTAAGTGTTCCTTCAGGGATAACATTGACAGCCAAGCAAGCAAGGAAAGGCCATGCAAATACACCTAATCCCACACCAAGACCTATTGCGAGACCTTTTTTATTATTACCCTCTCGTGAAATGCTGCCTCCCATTAAGTTTACCTGGAATTTCTTATACTTTACTCAAAAGTCTACAATGCAAATGAATATTTGATAATAAATTCACGTGGGCGCAACCTATAGACCGTATGAGTTGTAAAATTGGATTTTATAATCTTACGTTCGTATGTATCATTGCCCATAAGGTTGTTTAGGCAGAGAGAGATTTCGCTGTTCTTCAGTTTATAAGCTATCGACATATCGGAAAAGAAATTGAACGAGGCAGACCTGTCACTGCTGTGATAGAACTCGTTTTTCCATTGTAGCACCCATTTTTTCGGAGTGACAAACAAGTCAAGTGTATGATTGAATGTGTTTGTGCTTTGGTTATAGGCATCCGAATCATCTGTCTGTTCTCGTTTGTTCTCAGTGTGGAAAAGATAAGAATTCTCTTCCACTGAAAACCAGACGCAAGGTCTGTATGAAAGCGAAATTGATGCGTTAATGTTTCTGAATCTATTAGCCACAGGATTGTCATTCCACAGACTGTACGTGTTGCTTTGACTGAAATAAGCCTCTAACCCAACAGATACTTTGCCGCCAAAATCTTTTGTCAGTTTTCCATTTGCATAAAGCGTACTACCCCCACGTTTATATGCTGTAGCTATTGAATTGTAAACGATTCCGTTTAATTGATGGGCGTATAGCATATTGTTGGGACAATAGTTATAGCCTGTACGCAACGATGCGAACAATCCATAACGGACATTCTTGAAAGTGGCATGAAGGCTAGCCGTGTGCATTTTCATGCTGTAGAAACTGCCATTGCCACACTTCTGCATTAAGTAGCTTGTAAACAAAGGTGTTTGCCACGACTCAAGTCCGTCCTTTGACTGTTCGGAATAGGAATAGGCAGAGGTGACGTTCCAATGTGCATTGGGCTTGTAAGTTAGCGACAAATATGGCTCAAACTCCAGATGTTGAAGCTTGTCGTTGCCCAAAGATTGTGCGAGTAAGGCAAGTGGCAAATGGATGTTCCAGTTGAACTTTTCGTTTTGTTTGTACAATTCTACAGTCGCTTTGGTGGTATGTTGTACATAGTCTAACGACAGATGACTGCTCTTCTCTTCAGCATGTTGCGTGAAGCCTTCATTGCCAACACTATATCGTGCATTGATTCCGTCTAAAGGATGACTGAAAGCTGTCGTAGCTCCCCAAAACATAACCGTCTGATTCAACTCCTGCAGACTTCCATTGACTGTCAGCAACTTGCTTGGCAAATAATTGTAGGAGAAGTAAGCACGACTGTTCAGATGCTTCCCATTCTTCAGCTTGTTAATCATTTCCAGTTCATCAGACATGGTGCGCCTATGCGGTTTGACATACAAATCTTGCTGCAGAGAGTTGACGAGCGCAGTTCCAGTACCACGATCAAACGTAAGGCTTGTACTGAAACTATTGGTCAGAAAAAGCCTGTCATTGTTCACGCGGTAAAGCAATTCACCGCTGGCAAAATTTTTATGGTTCCGAGCATACGAATACTCCGCAATGCGGTTGTCGGTTGCGATGTCGGTATATTCGGTCACGGCTTCCTCTTCCACCTTGGTTTGGTCGAATACACCGCTCAACAGAAAACGCAAGTCGGCATCCTTGCCTGTCTTGAAAAGCCAGTTGGAAGACAGCGTGTGCGTCTGGTTCATTCTGGTGCGTGAAGGATTAAGGTCGGGAACATCCAAGGATATGTCATCTACAAAGTTTGAAGCCTCTGGTATTCCATAGCCAAAGAACTTTCTCAGATTGATTCCTTCTTTCAGTTCCGTTCCGCAGTTGTTGAATTTGTACAACGAGAAAGTCTGCATCTTCCGGGAAAAGAACATTGAATTAAGTCGACTGTCACACAGAAAATCCACACACCTCTGCAAACTACTCCCTGCCCCCAAGTCAACCATGCCTTGCCAAACATTCTTGGCATCATCACGAAGCACAATGTTCAGTGCAGCCTGCTCGGAAAAGTCAAGGCCGCGCAACATCTTAATTTTCTGATGATTCTCGTACACCTGTACGGATTTTACCTTGTCTGCAGAAAGATTCTCTGAGACTTGGGCATATTTGGAACCCAACATATCCATACCCTCAATGTAGAATGTATTAATATGTCTCCCCTGATACTCTATTGTACCGTCTTCGTTCACTTGAAGACCTGGCATTTTAGCAATGACATCGGCAATGCTTCTGTCTTGCTGCTGCTTAAAGACATTTACAAGATAGGTCAATGTATCGCCACGCTGCGCGATGCGAGGTGCCTTGATTTTCACCTCTTTGAGATTGTATGACTGCTCGTTTAAGACAATGGTTTGTCCTGACTTAAAGTGCTGAACTTCAATTGTGTCTTTGCCATAACCGAGTAAGCAAAACGTAAGAAATCCTTCTTTCTTTTCAGAAAACGACAAGACAAAGTGTCCGTTGGCATCCGTGCGAGTGAATACCAACGGCTTCTTGCTAGATTTCTCCAGGAAAACCACTGATACGGCTTCAAGTGGTGTGCGTTGTTCATCCACTACACGTCCTGTGAGTGACTGGGCAACGACTTCCGTATAAGCCATTACAAGAAAGACAAGCAATACAATCCATTTATTCATACTCGTCCATTAAACAGGCATTAAAACTACGCTGTGCCTTAGGCGGCTCGCTATATCCACTACCTTGCAAGCGGTTGGTGGTGTTCCACTGGTCTTTCCAATAGTCTTTCAACAGACGTTGGAACTTCATTGGAGTCAAATGCTCATAACGCTTGGGCAGAAAACAGATAATTGCTGTTGTCCGCAACTGTTCGATTCCTGTGGCAACAAACGAAAATTCATTCTTGCTTTCAGAAGCCGCCAATATGAGTCCCGGCAGTCCGCCTAATTTCCATGGACCATTGTCAAAAGGCAAGTCCAAGGTATACCATGCCGTCCAAGTGCGTCCACGGAATTGGCAGATAGCCTTATGGCAGGGATAACCTATGATGATAGTGTCGCCTTCTGCCAGTTTCCATGAGAAAGTAGGAACAGACTCTTCATAGCAAAAGAAGAAGTCATTGTGCAGAACATCCGTATAGGTGAGCGTACCCTTTTGCGGAATATGCTTATAGACTTCATACTCGCGTCCTTTCTTTGCCCCGAATCTGTCTCCCAAGAATTGCAGATAGGTCATTGGGTCGGAAGTTGCGCTTCTTACAGAGTCGCGTTGATGCAGGAACTGCTCAAAACGTTGGCTGTAAAACCGAGACGAATGTTTGCCTATATCCAACAAGTTTATATCATCAAACGCTTCTTTTTGCTCCAGTGTGTGCTTGTACAATGCGTGATACTGCACGCGCACACAGACTGTGTCCGTCGTATTTTGGGCATAAGCATTTGCTACAACTATGCAGAATGCCAAGATACTGAAAAGTAATTTCATGATTGATATAAATAATTATCGCATAGCTACCATTAATACATAATGACAACTATGCGATATATTAGATTTGAATAATTCCTATAAACTAACAATCCAAATTATTAGTTTGAATGATTTGTTACTCTACCAACCTCTACACCATCCTTATAAAGGATAATGGTTGTGGTCTTATTGCCTCTATTATAAACCATCTCAACCTCATAGCCATTACCATTGTCTGACAGGCTTTGCGCTTTTGCCGTTTGTGGAGCAAGCAAAGAAGCTCCAATGGCAACAAAAACAGATAAGATATACTTTTTCATACGCTTATTATTTTAGCGTTGATGAATATGTTACGAAGATAGTGATTTTAGTGATAACATGCAAGCTTTTTATGAGATTTTTTTGTTTTTGGGATTATTTTTTTGTGCAAACCATCAAGTTTGTAAAAAAGAGAGACTACGACAAGCATAATAATACCATTCATGTACCAAACTTTCGCCCCCTTGTATAAATTCTGCTTTTCAAGTTGTCCCATTGTTCTAGGCAAAAGAAAGCCGCCATGCGCATAGCAAGAGAGCCAATGCGCACGGCGGCGGAAAGAAAGGATTGCCCGAAAGGGAGGGCTTGGGAGAATGGGTACTACTTCTTGTACGACTGATCTAACAGTGGCAAAATCATTTTCGGGTCTTTCTTGAACTCCTTCAATGAAATCTCATCATTCTCTATTTTCTTTATGACTTCAGGAAAATCCTTTAAAGCAAATTTTAGTTCCTTCTTTATTGCAACTCGTATCCCTTTGACATCAAGCCAATATGCGTTTGCATAGGTGGCATCCTTGGTCAAGTAGTAGTATTTCCAAGTGTCGCGTGAAGTGGTGGAACTTTTGGTGTACGTGTTGTCCGCAAAGGACATCGTATATCCCTTTACGTTCTTGCCATTATAGAAAAGGCGCAAGAAAACAGGCTTCTTGAATGGTTTCGGATTTTTGCGGAGAGGACCAGGAATAGTGGACAATGCTTGAACCGATTCGTAGACAAGAGGCATAGAATCCATTTCAAGGTTGACGAACTCCACTCTTTTCACCTCTTCACTCGTATAGGTAGTAGTTTCCCCCTTGTACTCTGTGCTAAAGGTAAACTTCTTTACTTCAGGAAGCATGGTGTTGTAGAAACTTGTCATGGAGTAGCCTTCCAAAGTAGTTCCGTCCACCTTGGTTATCCTTACACGATACTGTTCAGACTTATCCGCTTTTTGTGCATACGCACAGAATACGGAGAAGAATGCAACTAAGATAGCAATGACTTTGTTCATAATCATAAAAAGTTTTAGTTCGATTTCGCAAAAATAGACATTCTATCTCACACCACCCACAAATCCGCCATAAAAATCATGCTGCGGAAACTTCTCACACCCAATATACAGCGTATCGAAAGCATCAGTGCCATCGGTGCGATGCTCCAACAAGTCCTCCTCTGATTCGGGGTTATTCTTAGTGAACTTGTTTTTGCGAAAATCGTTCCTTCCACGCTCCACACCTGCCGATTGTATGGCAAGAATAAGGTCATCATAGTTTTGTTTTACGAATGTTGGCTGCACTCGACAAAGTTCAAACAAGTTTGACTTTGTTCTCATTTGCACAACATTTGGCGGTTGAAATAAGGAATGAGCCGTTGCTTGCCAGCAAATCCTTGGTTGATGAGCAAGTACTTTTCGTCCTGTCGCATGGGGTTGCCAAGATATACATCTTGCATGCTCCAGCCATGCCGTTCAAACTCATGCACAACTACCCAATGAAAGTCTTGGTCGTTCACGGCATAGTTCGAGCCAAGAGCAGTGGCATCATAGTAATAGATGACACTGTAGTTGGCATGAGGCGCATAGTATGTGCAGAAGTCTGCAATGAGCGCAGGGATTTTGCGTTCAAATTTTGGATCAGCCGTCGTATGCAGTGGACCTCTTCACATAATGACGAAATATTGCATCGGAACTTCAAAAGTCTTGAGGTAGTTGGCAATTCGAAAGTAACTGATTATTTGAAGTTGTTGAATTACACGTGTTTCATTACGAAAAAGAAGACCTCTGCTTTTTAGTTGAGAATGATTTGAGGGTAGTCAAGTGGTTGCTTTGTATAGTTCATAAACGTATATAAAAACGAAGTTCCGCCCTGGTTCGCTGTTCTAATGGGAAGCGTGGCGGAATCTGTCACTGCGAAAGTACGAAGTTCTTTTCAAAGCAACAAATCTCAGCCCAAGTAATTTCACATAAATACCTCCAACCCATTTATTTCAAACACGCACACATCTCTCAATTGTCGGATTTCGTTAGATTCCAGCAAATTCATTCTTCGCATGCCTTTGTAGAAGTCGTAGCGAAGCGAGATGCAGCGGTGCCAGCATTGGATTTCACCCGAGCGCGTCCATAGTTTGAGGTCTACGGGTTCAGGAGATTGGAGCATACGTTTGAGCGTGGTGATATGAATAGCGTGGGGCATTAGTCAAAAGTATTGTTGTAAACCTGGTTGAAGATATTATGTAAGCGAGGAACGGTGAAAGGCACCTGCTTGCGAAGCGGTTTCCACTTGAACTTCATATGATTGTTCGCATTGGTGGCATCAGAAAGTACACTTTCGATGTCAGTAATAAGAATGGAACTGCCCACAGGGAGTTCGGGATAATATTTCCATAAACAATAAGCCATATGCGTTTCCAACCTCCAAAGGGTGACCATAAAATGATCACCGATAAGAAATGTCCAAAAAGTTATTTTATTGCCAATTTACGCGAGTTCGCGTATAAAGGAAAATTTGAGACGGAGGAGAATTTTGCCGATACCATTGTTCCGTGCTACGATTGGACAACGTGATGGGCATTCTCTCTTTCGATTACGCACGCTGTGTATGGGATTTGGACGGACTGCACCTTTTGCAATGGTCATGTACCTCTAAAACACAAAAAAACACGGAAGCGGGGTGAAAGTTCCGTGCCTTTTGTAATAAACGAAAAATTCCGCTGACTATTTCTCTTCCGAGCAGAAGTGAACATAAAAAGCATGGTACAATCATCTATTTCAGATGAGCGTACCATGCTCTTTATTCCTTCAGACAATCTTATTTTTTGTCCAAAAGTCCATCAAATGTTTTGATCAGTGCAAATGGGTCTGCATAGAAAGACTTTGAGTCAAGTTCCTTGATAACGGGTTTCATTACAGGAAAATCCTTGAAGACCAATTTGAGTTCTGCTCTCCAACCAACCGCCGCACTCATCCAAAAAGCGCGAGCTACATCTTCTTTTTTCAACTTGAAGTAGAGCATACCTCCCGTACCTGTTAGTTGAAGGGTCTTAGTGTTGGTCCGCGTGGAAATGGTGTGGACATATCCCGTGACGTTCTTACCTTCATAAACTACCTGCAAAAACACAGGGTCGCTATAAGGTTTCGGATTCTTGTTCCACACATTGGGTAACGCTTTTTGCGCTTTCAAAGCCTCAAAGGTGTACCATTTCTGGCTTTTGTCATCGTAAACACGAAGATTTTTCACCTCTGTGGATTTGTAGGTTTTCTTTTCCCCCTTGGCGTCTTTCACCTTAATAGAGTTTGCATCATCAACAGAGAACAAGGTTCTGGTAGTACCTTTCACAACCTTGCCATCTGTAAGTCTGACTTCTACCTTAGTCTGTGCTTGTGCAAAGGCGCAGAACAAACAAGCAAGAAGCATAAATAGAGTTTTTCTCATATCATAAAATTTAGTAGTTAAACATGTATTTGCAAATATATAGATATATTTTTACCCCCCCCCAAAAAAATAATGATATTTTTTATGCCACAGATTTATCCTCTTCATCGTCCGAGTCACCCGTAATCAGATTGATGCCGAACAGGTCTACCAACTTCTGGTAGTCAAAGCAATAGCTGCGTGCCGATTGAGAGAGTTT
>OKRS01001916.1_pt1 | contig 12785 bp, 12 predicted proteins | sample 1601191 | NCBI WGS metagenome assembly OKRS01 (sample SAMEA3541509, study PRJEB24748) | human gut metagenome | biome: human gut; feature: human-associated habitat; material: faeces | place: China | collected 2012
TTACTTGTTTACCAATGGTATCCGTTGCCAATACACTTCCGTCATCTCCGGAGAAAGAATGTTGTGCCACATTCCCCAAAGAAAGGATGATTGCAATCACGGCAGCGGCTTTGAACAGAGGAATAAAGCGACTCGTCAGTGTCAGACGTTTTGCTTTCACTACCGGGACCTCCACTTCTGCCAGAATACGTGCATCAAAGTCTTTTCCCAGTCCTACTTCCTGCTGAACCTGTTGATAAACAAACAGGTTTTTATAGCGAAGCAAATGAGCAGGAACTTCCTCCTTTGCGAAGAAGTCGCGCAATGTTGATTCCTCCTCAACGGAAGTTTCGCATTGCCAGTATCGCTCCAGGAGCTGTTCTATATCCTTATAATCCATATTCGTCAATTTCTAAATACCTTTGTTTTACCTTTTGTCTTGCTCTGAAAAGATTCACTTTTACCTGTTCCTCTGTCAGACTCAGGACAACCGCAATCTCCTTGTAGCTCTTACCTTCCACATCCCTCAGCTGCATAATCAGCCGCTGCTTTTCGGGAAGTTCGTTTATCAGGCGGTGTATCAGAGCCATTCGTTCTTTATTCACCAGCCTTTCGTAAGGACCCGATGCTTCGGAAGCCTCTTCCATATCGGGGGTAAGTTCCACCGCTTGGGCGTCTTTCCTCTCGCTGCGGTCTATCGCCAGATTCCTTGCCACTGTCAGGCAATAGGCTTCGACAGAACCGAACTGCGTCCACTCCTCGCGCTTGTTCCATACCCTAATCAGCGTTTCCTGCACAACATCTTCCGCTTCCGCCCGGTCGGATGTAATCCTCAGGGCCAACCGAAAGAGCTTGTCTTTCAGAGGGAGAATGTCATTACGAAAACTGATTTCCTGCATCTCTAATTAATTGACGGTTCAGCAAACAGAAAGTTACAGTCTGCCACCACTTTTTTTTGATTTATTTTTTGTTATTATTATTTTTTCGCTGTGTATACAGATAGCGTGCAAAGTTACAGATTTTTTCAGTTAAACCGAAATTTATAGCTTTATTTCTTTGTTTTGCAGAGGTTTAAGAGTTTAAAACACTTATAAAAGTCCAGTTTTTTAAATATTTTTATAATATATAAGGTGAAAAAGCACTTTCTAAAGTGGTGTCATCACCCCTATACTCATTGCTATTTTACCCTTTGCAGCTTACATACAATCGGATAATGATCGGATGCACTTATGCTATTGTCCACCTTGCATTCATAGGGTTTCCAATGGTCGGAGCACATGATGTTGTCTATGCGCACGTAGAAAGCGTTGTAGTGGTAAGATATACCAGGACCATTCGCCGTAGCTACATAACAATCGGTGAGTTCTTTAGCTAAGCGTTGATGGGTATAGGATATGGGCGAATCGTTGAAGTCGCCTGCAAGGATTATGCTCTGATGCTTATGATGCTCAATGTATTCAGCCACAGCGTCTGCCTGTGGTCCACGTTTCGCTGATGACTCGCCAAGCAGGTTCCACAGGCGATGTGTTTCCTGTTTTGTTTCATCGCTTTCCATGTCACCTTTCAACATCGACTTAAAGCGTGTACGGTCTTCGGGCGACAATCCGGTAACCTGGAAGTGGGCTACAATAACAAGCGTAGTGTCCTTTTCACCTGTCTTTAGAGCATAAGATACGGCGTTATATGTATCCTCTTCGGTGGATATATATTCCTCCCCTACTATCGGCAACTTACTATATATACCGACAGCATCGCCTCCTTTGGGATTTTTCGAACCACTATACTTTCTGTAAGGATACTTCACGTCCAACAACGAGTCTATCTTCACACGCTTTGCCCATTGTACATCAGCTTCCTGCAAACAAACGATATCAGCGTCCTGTTCCAACATATAATCGGCTATAGCGCATGGCTGCGACAAGTCGGTCCACGTAGAAAAGCAGAATACATTGTACGACATTATCTTCAACGCATCCTCAGGAGCCGAAGACGGAACATTCAGCGGAACATAAGTGCGCACCGGACCGAAACATACTATCATTCCGACTAACGAGATGAGTGCCCCACGCTTACAAAACAACAACCAAAAGACGAGAAATGCTATATTAAGCAGCAAAAACAAAGGGAATACAAGCCCTATGTTAGCTATCAACGGATGAGCCGTAGGGTTAACCCTGTCGCTATATCCTATAGCTAACATAAAGAGCACCGTCACCACATTGAATGCGGCGACGATGCGAAAGATTATTGATTTTATATTTTTCAAAGCGTGTAAGTCTGTTTTTTATTTTCTGTTACTTGCATCGAAGAGTTGCTGTTTCTCTTCACGCGTTAGCGACTCGTAACCATTGCGACGTATCTTATCCAATATCTCGTCCATTCGCTCCTGCTCTGCCTTGCGGCGTGCGTTGTAGTCCCAATCGCTCTCATGGCGTGTATTTGCACTATTAGTAAACACACCGCCACGATCTTTGCGCCCCGTGCGACGCTCCCACGAGGCACGCATAGAGTCGAAGAACTGCTGTCCGCTGCGACGACTGTAGCGAATGTCGGGGTGGCGTCGCCAGTAGCGAATGAGGAAGAAACCAAACACCATACCGCCCAAGTGAGCCAGGTGAGCCACTCCGTCGCCCGTAGAAGAGTAAGCCATGAACAATTCTATCGCAGCATAACCCATCACAAACCACTTTGCCTTGATAGGCACAGGCAACGGGAATATAAAGATGCGCTCCTCGGGATAGAGCATACCGAAGGCGAGAAGTATGCCGTAGACAGCACCCGATGCACCCACGGTAGTCCAAAGGTTAAGGAAGGCGGCATTGGCATTAGCCACTTTCATTGTCTGAGCCAATGTGAAGTGAGGAAGTTGTTCGCTTGCTATAAGATAGAACTGCGCGAACTGTGCCAACTCCTGAAACAGACCAGCGCCCACTCCGCACACTATATAATAAGTGAGAAACTTCTTCGGTCCCCAAGTGCGCTCAACGATACAACCGAACATCCACAGCGCAAACATATTGAAGAAGATATGGCTGAAACCGCCGTGAGCGAACATGTATGTAAAGAGCTGATAGATGTGGAAGTCGGGCGCAAGAAAGAAGTGTAGACCTAAAACATTGTTGAGGTCTATACCCATATTTCTAAACAAATAAGTGGCTAAGAATACCACTACATTCACAATAAGTAAGTTTTTTGTTATCGTTGGAATATTATTCATATCACATTTTTATATATTTGTAAACATCGCATCGTTAGAGTGGCAAAATTACGAAAAATCCACGTAAAAAGGCATAAAACAGGCTCTTCGCGCTTTTTTTTTCAATTAATTATGCACTTTTTTCTGTTTTTTGTTTGATTTATGAAAGGAAAACTCTAAATTTGTCACTGAAATAGTGTGAGTTACACATTTTTAGCTCTTCAAACTCAGAGAAAACTAACATTTATAAACAATTTAAATACAACAGAATTATGAACAAGACAGAATTAGTAGAGAAGATAGCAGTAGGTGCTGAACTCAGCAAGGCTGACGCAAAGAAAGCTCTCGAAGCTGCAGTAGAAGCAATCAAGACAGCTCTCGTTGAGGGTGACAAGGTACAGCTCATCGGCTTCGGTACATTCAGTGTTAACGAGCGCCCAGCTCGCGAAGGCATGAACCTCCGCACTCGTGAGAAGATTCAGATTGCAGCAAAGAAGGTTGCTAAGTTCAAGGCAGGTGCCGAGCTTTCAGACGCTCTCAACTAAGCCAAACCAATCAAAAACCAACATAAAAAGACAGCTGAGACTTACCTCTGCTGTCTTATTATTATTATAGGAGTTAAGAAGCTATTCATATCGTTAATTAAACATAATTAAATACAGTTGTCTTTGTCACAAACAATATAAGTGCGTATCTTTGTAGCACATTATTATGTACACGTACACGCATTAAGCGTGTGTAATAACACTAATATAGATATATCAATTAATATTTTCATATAAATTATGCAGAAAAACAATCTTCTTTTACTGTCTGCAGCTACAATGCTGTTCATGACATCTTGTTCGAAGCTTGGACCGCTCTCAGCGGACAACTTCACAGTTATCCCTAACCCACTTGAGGCAAACGCAGGCGATGTTCCAGCTACAATCAACGGAACATTCCCAGAGAAGTACATGAAGAAGAAGGCTGTTGTCACAGTTACTCCAGAGTTGCGCTACGCTGACGGTCAGGTAGCTAAGGGTCAGAGTGCTACTTTCCAGGGTGAGAAAGTAAAGGGCAACGATCAGACTATCTCTTACAAGGTAGGTGGTCGCTACACAATGAAGTCTAACTTCAAGTACGTTCCAGAGATGCAGAAGAGCGAGATGTACCTCACATTCGACGCACGCATCGGCAAGAAGCAGTTCGACGTACCTGCAGTGAAGGTAGCTGATGGCGTTATCGCTACATCAGAGCTCTACAAGAAGACTCTCGTTTCTGAGAGTGGCTGCATCGCTCCTGACGCATTCCAGCGCGTAAACGCTGCTAAGCAGGAGGCTAACATCAAGTTCCTCATCAACCAGGCTAACATCCGCAAGAGCGAGCTCAAGAACAACTCTGTTAAGGAGTTTGTAGAGTTGCTTAAGAAGATCAACGCTGACAAGGAAGGCTACAACGTACAGAACGTAGAGATCCAGGCTTACGCTTCACCAGATGGTGGCGTTAAGTTCAACGATAAGCTCGCCGGCAACCGTCAGAACGAGTCAGAGAAGTACGTTAAGGGTACATTGAAGAAGACAAAGGTGAACGCAGCTATCGACGCTCACTACACAGCACAGGACTGGGACGGTTTCCAGAAGCTCGTTGCAGCATCTAATCTTCAGGACAAGGAGGTTATCCTTCGCGTGCTCTCTATGTATAGCGACCCACAGGAGCGCGAGCAGCAGATCCGCAACATGTCTGCAGGCTTCCAGGAGCTTGCTGACGGCATCCTCCCAGAGCTTCGCCGTTCACGCCTCATCGTCAACTATGAGACAATCGGCCGTAGCGACGACCAGATCAAGGAGCAGTACAGCAGCGACGCTACTAAGCTGAGCGTTGATGAGCTTCTCTACTCTGCTACTCTCGAGGAGTCGGCAGCTAAGAAGGAGGAAATCTACAAGAAGACAACAGAGGTTTACCCGAACGACTACCGCGCTTACAACAACCTCGCTGCTCTTGCACTCGCTAAGGGCGACGTAGCAGCTGCTAAGCAGTACGCTCAGAAGGCTACTTCTCTCGGTTCATCTACTCCGGAGGCACAGGCTAACCTCGGTCTCATTTCGCTCATCGAGGGCGACGTACAGGGTGCAGAACGTCAGATTGCTAAGGCTTCTGGCTCTGAGAACGTACAGTCGGCTCTCGGCGCACTCAACATCGCTAAGGGCAACTACGCTCAGGCTGACAAGGACTTCAACAAGCAGAACACAAACACTGCAGCTCTTGCTCAGATCCTGAACAAGGACTACGAGGGCGCTACAAGCACTCTTGACAAGGTAGCTAACCCGAACGGTATGACCGACTACCTCCGCGCTATCGTAGCTGCACGTCGTGGCAACAAGTTCGCTGCTAACTCTTACCTCAAGGAGGCTCTCCAGAAGGATCCTTCTTTGAAGGAGTACGCTGAGAAGGACTTGGAGCTCTCTCTTCTGAAGTAAGACGTGGCAAGACGTTTTAAATAATTAAAAATAAATGAAGGCTGAGGGTTATTGCTCTCAGCCTTCTTATTCTAACTTCAGTTCATACGACTAAAATGAACAAAACAATTATAGCGACATTACTCGCCCTGATTATGGTGTCATGTGGAACCGATAGTCGTCATTTCGAAATCGACGGCAGGCTCCTGAACCTTAATCAGGGCGAGTTTTATGTATATAGCCCAGATGGCAACCTAAAGGGTATCGACACTATAAAGGTGCAAGCAGGACGCTTTACATATAAGGTGGAGTGTAAGAAAGAGATGACACTGATGATTGTGTTCCCCAACTTCACCGAGCAACCCGTGTTTGCTGCACCAGGAAAGAGCGTAGACATAAAAGGCGACGCTTCACACCTGAAAGAGATGAAGGTGAAAGGCACAAAGCCGAACGAACTGATGAACCAACTGCGCGAACAGATTGCAAACGCCTCACCCAACGAGATACAGAAATACGCACGCCAGTTCGTAGAGGATCATCCCGAATCGATAGTGAGCACATACGTCGTGCGCAACTTCTTCCTGCAGAAGGAGCGTCCCGACTTCGCCACTGCACGACAGCTGATAAACCTCATGCTTGAACATCAACCCGGGAACAACTCTCTTAAGAGTCTACAACAGAGCATAAACAACCGCACAACGCTCACCACAAACAGCCGTATTCCGAAGTTCGCTGCTTACGACATCAATGGCAAGCCGGTGAACAACGCCACACTCTCCACCACTGGCACAACAGTAGTGGTGGCATGGGCATCATGGCACTACAATAGTATATCGATGCTACAGAGCATGGCACTACTGCAGAAAGAGACGAAAGGAGAGGTCAAGGTGGTGAATATATGTCTCGACTACTCGCGCGCTGAATGTCGCAGAATACTCAACTCAAGAGAAATAGAAGATGTCATTACCATCTGCGACGGCAAGTCGATAGACGGTGATGTGTACAACCTCCTCGGCATGTCGAACATACCCGACAATATAGTCATCGAAAACGGAAAGGTGACGGCTACAAACCTCACAATCGAACAGCTAAACAAGAAACTTAGAAAGTAGTAACAAGAAACTAATGAAACGTTTACCGACACTTCTGACCGCGGCACTTTTGCTGCTAACGACCGCTAACGCTAAGGCACAGGTCAGCGTACATATCGACTCGCTGCTGTTCGAGAACAGCCACCGCATCGACTCTGCCTCGTGCGGTGAGCTGCGACTCAACTTCGACGCTCTGTGCTTCTTCCGCGACAATGAGTATAAGGGATGCCTCTCGAAAGGATACACGCTGCCTGGCTACCGCCTGCAGCCCACGGTGAGCTATCAGCCACTGAAGAACTTGCGCGTGGAGGTGGGCGTTAGTATGCTCCACTATTGGGGTGCAAACAAATATCCTAACCTCAACTATAGCGACATAGCAACATGGAAGGGCGACCAAACGCAGACGGGCTTCCATCTGCTACCGTTCTTCAACGTGCAACTGGCTGTGAGCCGAAACTTCAACCTCATACTCGGTAATATATATGGTGGGGCGAACCACCAACTCATCGAACCGCTCTACAATCAGGAGAACGCTCTCTCGGCTGACCCCGAGATGGGCGTACAGATGCAGTGGCAGACGAAACCGCTCGACTTCGATATGTGGGTGAACTGGGAGAGTTTCATCTTCGACAAGGACACGCATCAGGAGGCGTTCACCTTCGGACTGTCAACACGCTTCAAGGCTAACCGTCCAGAGCGACGCACGCATGTCTACTTCCCCTTGCAGGTGGTGATGCAGCACCGTGGTGGCGAGATAAACCCTGACGCCGAACAGCGGCAGGTGAAGACATGGATGAACGCGGCGGCAGGTGTCGGCGTAACGATACACACCGACAACTCTATTCTTACGCGCCTGAACGCAGAGGCTGACGTGGCTTACTATCGACAGATGACGGGCGCTCTCCTACCCTTCGACAATGGCAAAGGACTATATCTGAAAGCGGAGGCTGACATCTGGCGCTTCTGTCTGCGCGGTGCCTACTGGGATAGCTCAAAGTTCATATCTATCTTCGGCAACCCTCTCTACGGCTCGGTGGGTATACACAACCGCGACTTCCAGATGCAGCGCAACCGCACCGTCTGTGCTCAACTGAGCTATGCACAAGAACTCGGTAAGGGGTTCTCATGGGGCGTGCAGGCTGATGTGTTCAACACGCTGCCCACGGACGACTTCGTCGTTGGCGACAAGGTGTATAACAATAATAATAAGGTGAGTCTTGCGGCTGGCATCTATCTGCGCGTAAAGCCGTCGTTCCTGCTGAAAAAGTTTTAATGGGGACACCTGTCTCCCACATAGGAGGGTATGGCATCCCTGCCATACCCACGCAGCCTGCTACAGCAATGTTCTCCCACAGAATTCACAGAATTCACAGAAGTTTATTGCTGAGAAGAAACTCCCACAGATTTGTAGGAGGGTATGGCATCCCTGCCATACCCATGCACCCTGTTACAGTAATGTTCTCCCACAGATTTCACGGATTTACACAGATGGTTAGGCTGCGTAGTGGGCTCCCACAGAACACACAGAATTCACAGAAGTTTATTACTGAGAAGAAACTCCTACAATTCAGTGGGAACCACTCCTTAGGAAAGCTCAAGCATTCGCTCTATCGGCTTAACGGCATCCTTGGCGATAGATTCGTCCACAGTCACCTCCGGAAGCTCGTAGCGCAGCGTATTGTATATCTTGAGCAACGTATTCTTCTTCATATACTCGCACTCGTTGCAAGAGCAGCCTACCCCACCCTCAGACACCTCCGGCGGAACCGGATAGAACGTCACGTCGGGACAGCAGCGCTGCAGCTCGTGCAGGATGCCAGCCTCAGTAGCTATGATGTATTCCTTCGTCTCCTTATGTTCCTTAGCATAATCGAGCATCGTAGCCGTAGATCCCTTCACGTCAGCCACAGCCAGCACCGGTGCCTTACACTCCAGGTGAGCCATCACCACAGCCTCCGGGTGCTCCGCCTTCAATTTCACGATAGCCTCTACCGAGAACTTCTCATGCACATGACATCCGCCGTTCCACAGCAGCATATCGCGACCCGTAACACTGTTTATATAGTTGCCTAAGTTATAGTCGGGACCGAAGATGAGCTTCTCGTCCTTTGGCAGACTGTCCACCACCTTCTTTGCGTTGCCCGAGGTGACCACTACGTCTGTGAGTGCCTTCACCGCAGCCGTCGTATTCACGTAGCTCACCACCTTATAGCCAGGATGCTGCTCCTTGAACGCCTTCAGGTCCTCCGCCTTGCACGAGTCGGCAAGCGAGCAGCCGGCAGTGAGGTCCGGACACAACACCTTCTTCTCCGGCGAGAGCAGCTTGCATGTCTCAGCCATGAAGTGCACACCACACATCACGATAATCTTCGCATCGGTCTTCGCAGCCTTACGAGCCAATGCCAGCGAGTCGCCAATGAAGTCAGCCACCTCCTGCACCTCACCCATCGTATAATAATGAGCGAGCACCACGGCATCCTTCTCTTCACACAATCGACGTATCTCTTTTTTCAAGTCAACGGATTCATCAACCGCTTCGTCGATGTAACCCTTCTCTTTCCAATCGTTGTTCATATTTTTTTTAGTTGACGAGTAAACAAGTAGACAAGTTGACGAGCGGACAAGTTAACGAGTAGCCTACTTACCAACATCTCTTTATATATCTATTTCTTTTTATTTTTAAAGAAAAGAAAAAGATTATGAGTATGATATACTGTTAGTACGTTGAAAACTTTCTACCTATTTCTTTGGTTATTTCGTTATAAACCTGTAAGACATCATTATCAACAGGTTGTGTTAATATTTTCTCTTTGAAAATGAGTTATATATGTTAGTTATACACAAAAGTGCTATTACACCTGCAAAGTTAATAAGTTTATATCTTTTTCTCTTAAAAACCTGTGGAAAACTTTAGAATATTAATTTGATAACGCACACAGTTATCCACATCCACCCTACTCTGCCTGTCCGCCTGTTGATAACCGCTAAGTTGTTAACAGTGTTGTTAGTAAGTTATCAACAGGTTATCAACAGGTTTGTGGACAATAACAGGAGGTGTGCGTTAAAACTCGAAATGAAGACATAGGAGGGTATGGCATCCCTGCCATACCCACGCAATTTGCCATCAATAAGGCTGTGTGACTGCACGCAACCGTCAATACGGCTGCGTGGGTATGACAGGGATGCCATACCCTACTATTAACATGGTTATCAACATGCGTGTTAATAACTTACTGTTGGCTTTCAGCGTCTTATACAAGTTATAAACAATATCAACAGGTGATGCGCTATTTTTATGTTGACATGGTCGTTTTATGGTGCGAATGAGCTTGTTAATTATATCAATTCGCTGTCACAGCACCATCTTTCCACCGGTTTCTTAACAACAGGTGTTAATAATTTGTTGTTGTATATCAGTCTGTTACCTGTGTTATCCACATTATCAACAATGTACAGGGTGCTGACATACTATAGCATACCTATTGCTGCCTGGGATTACTATAATTGATGCGGTGTAAGAGTGTTGCTGATGTTGGGTTGTAGTATCGCTAATGTTGGGTATAACTATAGCTAATGTTGTTTACAACTATAGCTAATTTCATCGGGCAGCGTACGGAATCCAATCGGGCGGCGTACGGAATCTGATTGGGTGGCGGACGGAATCTGATCGGATGGCGGACGAAATCCGATGACAAAACATGATGTTTCGGAGTGTGAAAGTGTTTATTAAACATAGTTATCAACGTGTTTGTGGATAACATTACATTAGCTGTTAGTTAGTTACGTAGTTATCAACAGGTTGTTGATAATTGTGGATAACTCGCTAATTTAGGAGGTTATGGCATCCTGCCATAGCCACGCTACCTTCCTGTATGCAATCACGCTGCCCTCCCGTGTATAACGCTACCCTCCTGTGCACAATCCGCTACCCTTCTGTGTGCAATCACGCTGCCCTCCTGTGCACAACGCTGCTCTCCCGTACACGCCTTTTTCCCATCTCGCTACCCTCATATACATGCCTGTAAGTACTCCTGTACCTACTAACTAACGTAGTTATACACATGTTTGTTGATAAATAAGAATTGTTAATCAGTATGTTATAGAGTTATCAACAGGTTTTGTAAATTGTGGATAACTGGTTATTCTGTGGTTATTGGGTTTTTATATCGTGTGGTAAAAAGTATGGCTTTATTATGTTTATTTTATACTAATAGGTGTATTAGATTAGTTTTGTGTATAAAAATGCAACCGTTTAAGGTAAATTAACAAAAAAAAAAAACATCTATTCATTAATAACTATTTACTTTTGCAAATAGTATTTTTATACAATTACAAAAATTTAAATTTATTATCTATGAAATCATTAAAGGTAATGGCAGCTCTCTTGGTAGCTGCAGCAATGACAAGCTGTTCAGCAGTGAACCCACTCGCTGCAACATCAAACACAGTAGGTACAAAGTGCGGTCAGGCTTCTTATCCAGTATTCCTCAGCGTTCTGACTTTCGGTGGTGACGCAAGTATTAACAAAGCTGCTAAGGAGGCAGGTATCAAGAAGATCTCTCACGTTGACGTTAAGACAACAAGCATCCTTGGTCTTTACGGTACAAAGACAACTTACGTTTACGGTGAGTAATCACTAAGATGTAGTTTCGGTTAAATGAAATTTATAGGAAGGATAACCAACAGTAGTAGGTTATCCTTCTTTTTTTAAAATAGATGATAGATGAGAATATTTCTATTGATGATAATGCTTGCAACTGGCATTGCCGGTACGAGCGCACAGTCTGTTTCGAACCGCTTAAATCCCTTCTCTACAAAAAAGGGAGATGCTTATTTTATTGGTAATAAGAAGCTGAGCGAGCGTAGCAAGGACATTAAGCGATTTGTATTCGATATGACTTATGTGTCTCATTGCGACTCGTTGACCATGAACTTCACTGTTGTTTCGCCCAATCGCGAGGATATAAGCCGCTTGTCCGTGAGCAACGGTACGTTTACGACGGAGGCTTCAGATGTAAAGCTTTTATATCACGAAACGAAGGGTAGCAACTTTGTTGTGCGTACAACTGCCCAGTTGAGCTACAAGGACATAAAGAAGCTATACACGTCAGCGACACCGGTTGTATTCACATTTACCGATACGGCGGGCAGAACGAATACAGCCACTTATTCCACTGGAGACTGGAACAAAGAAAAGGCTGTGTTCGAGAAAATATTCTATACAATAAATATATAACAAGATACAGTAGTTCTATATGAGAAAACTTTTATTGATTTTGTGCGTATTCACTCTTATGTCGTGTACTAAGGAGGTTAAGATAAGTCAGCTGGTATTCAACAAGAGTCTCACCGTAGCGTATTATGGTGAAGAGCCTTTCAGTGGAAAGGCATGGTCTGAAGACAATAAAACGGTATGTATGACTTTTGAAGAGGGAAAGGTTACATTGATAAAGGTGTTTCATGCAAACGGCAAGGTTGCGGTTGAAGGAACCGAATTTCAGGGCGTAGGCAAGACCTATGACGAGCAAGGCAATAGTATTGGATTGCATGAGTTTGTTAAGGCTTATCCTGCTATAGTCAACGAAGTGCAGCATATGGCAACCAATGTATTGTATGACGAATCGTTGAAGTAGGAAGGCGTAAGTATATATTGCTATTCGGTAGAACGAAGAAAGCCCGAAGTCCAGTAGATCAGGACTTCGGGCTTTCTTTATCCCTAAGGCTGTTACTTTTGCATTTCGTGCAGCTTCTTGTAGTAGCCGCCAAGTGCGATGAGTTCTTCGTGCGTGCCACGCTCCACAATCTCGCCCTCGTGCATCACGCATATTTCGTCGGCGTTCTTGATGGTAGAGAGTCGGTGGGCGATAGCCACCGTCGTGCGCGACTTCATAAGACGTTCCAGCGCGTCCTGCACGAGGCGTTCGCTCTCGGTGTCGAGTGCCGATGTAGCCTCGTCGAGGATGAGTATAGGCGGATTCTTCAGTATGGCGCGGGCTATGCTCACACGCTGTCGCTGTCCACCTGAGAGACGTCCGCCGCGGTCGCCGATGTTGGTGTCGTAGCCGTGTTCGCTCTGCATGA
>OKRS01001917.1_pt1 | contig 12782 bp, 13 predicted proteins | sample 1601191 | NCBI WGS metagenome assembly OKRS01 (sample SAMEA3541509, study PRJEB24748) | human gut metagenome | biome: human gut; feature: human-associated habitat; material: faeces | place: China | collected 2012
CTGAGCCTCTTCCTGGACCTCGGGCTATATTGTTATAGTCACAGAAGTCCAAGAAATCTTTAACAATAAGAAAATATCCGGAAAAACCTAACTTCCTGATTGTAGATAATTCAAATGCCAACCGTTTGATATATATATCCTTGTCGACCGGATACTTAACTGTATCAAAGAACTCGGATAATCCTTCAATACATAAATCTTCCAACACTCCATATTCATCAATAAATCTGGAATACTGAGGCATTACGTTAAGATCCGGCAACTCGATATGACATTTACCAGCTACTTCGAGAGTATTACGAACTGCCTGTCTTACTGTAGCAAAGTCTACAAAATCTGTAAGAGTAAAAGCGTTTATAAGTTCTTCTCTACTCATTAGATAATAGATTTTATCCGGATAAATCATTGGATCATCAAGATTCATTTTTCTGGCATCCTTAACATGATAATCATGGATATTCCAGTCAAGCTTATTAAGATAATGAATATCATTAGTAGCTACAAGTTTAATATTATAACTGTGTGCAAGGCATACTAAAGTATCATTATAAGTGATTTGCTGCTCAAAACTACCTGATTGAATTTCAAGATAAAGATCGTCTTTAAAAATCTTTTGGAGCCGGCTCAATGTTTTATGAAGATTATGTTTGTCATCGGCAAAAATATATTTTGCCAAAGGGCTTGCAACACAAGCCGTCAGACAAATAATGTCTTCATGATATTTTTCTAAGAGTTCCCAGTCAGCTCTTGGTTTGTAATAAAAACCTTCAGATTGAGCATGATTATGAATCTTTAACAGATTAAGCAAACCATTATAGTTTTTAGCCAATAGAATCAGATGACTATAATCCTTATTTTCTTTTGTGTGAATCGTTCTGTCATCACAGAAATAAATCTCGCAGCCGATAATAGGATTAATATTATTCTTTTTACACTCCTCATAAAAATTAACAAATGTAGACATAGAACTATGGTTAGTAATTGCAATACTGCTAAGACCAAGTTCTTTGGCTTTGGCAACATAATCTTTTATTTTTAAGATTGAATCTCCAATACTGCCATAGGTATCATGTGCGTGAAGCACTGCATAATCCATTTTATTTCCACTCACATACACACACCTTCTTTTATTGTTATTTTCTGTTGTTCTTTTTATTGCTACGGTTCTGAGATATTTTAAGATAATTTGTATCTTCAGAACGGTTAGAATAAACTCTGCTATCCTGCATTACCTGTATATCCTTAAGACGATTAGATAAAGAATTTAGAAGATGTACAATCTTTGAGCAATCAGAAACAAGTTTAAAACATGGTTCTACGAGTTCCAAAGAATTCTTGATTTTACGACGGTTCTGTCGCTCAGTCATAATAGAATTAAGCAGCGCCAATTTTTCCCTTCTTGATAATGTAGAGAATTCTGCTTCATGATAAAGATCCTGGAGTTTTCCATCAATATTGGAAAGCTCTTTTTTTCTTAGTGTCTCTTCGGCACTAGCATTAGATAATGATTTGGTCACATTATCTAATGCTTTGATGAATTCATCGAAATTAATATTTTCTATTTTTCGTCACCCTCTTTTAATTTATTAATCAGTTCTTTTTCAGCAAGAATAGTGATTCCCATTTTTTCAGCTTTGGCTTTCTTGCTTCCAGCTTTATCGCCGCATACAAGATAATCTGTTGTTTTGGTTATAGATTTTTGGAATACATGACCATATTCAGTGATAAGATCTTCATAATACTTTCTTGGTTCTTTTAGTGTACCGGTAATAACAAAATTCTTAGCGGCCGATTTTTTATTAACTGTTTCTGGAACCTTAAAAGAATCGATCATCAAAGAACACCGAGAAATATAATAAAACCTATTGGCAATACTATTTTTTATAATTTCGCCAATGCCGTTTATTTCTAAAGCTTTATCTTGAAATTCATTTAAAAATTTCTGAATGTCATAATCAAAGAATTTCATAATATCTTTAGCGGTATTCAAACCAAGATTGGGAACATTACAAGCATATAAGAATCGGGCCGGATCCACATTTATTTTTGTCTTTTGAATAGCATTATAAAATATAGATGCACTGGAATAAGAACAAGATAAAGCTTCCTGGATATTATTGACATTAAAATTATATAAATTAAAAGCGAAGCGGCCCATTTTTTTAGACATCATATAATTATAAATATCTACAGCTTTAGCTTCAGAAATACCATTAATATCCATTGCTTCTTTAGATACCAATCTCTCAATATCATTAAGTAACAGATGAGGACATTCTTCATTCTGGCATTCAAGTTCTTCAGAAGAATTAATGCAAAGTTTTTCTCCACAATAAGGACATACTTCCGGAACAGTTATGCAGATACTGTCTGCACTATTGTTACAAGAGATAATCTGAGGAATAATCTCATTCTTTAAAGTAACACATACTTTAGAGCCAATCTTTAATCCCAATTTATTAATAATGTTAAGGTTATGAAGACTGGCTTTCTGCACAGTGCTGCCACCTAAAATAACAGGATTAAATATAGCTACAGGAGTAAAAGTTGTACGTCCCATACTCCATTCAATATCTGTTAATGTAGTTTCAGCAATCTGGCTTTCGAATTTAAAAGCAACCATGTTATTAGGATGATGAGCTGTCATACCCATACTATTAGCTAGTTCTGGAAGATTACTCTTAATAACAATACCATCTGTAGGAGCCAGACAAGTATCCGATAAAGTGCTCAATGATTCAAAATAATTATTATATCGTTCATCGGAATCTAATTTTACATAGTTTACAATTTTGAAACCGTTTTGTCTTAATGTAATAAGTTGATTTTCTTCTGAAAGATCGGAACCGAGAATGTTATAAGCATAATATGTAAGATATTTGATTTCTTCTGTCTGAGTCTTACGTCTTAAAATGCCGGCTGCCAGGTTCCTGGCATTCTTATTTGCTCCAGGAATGGTAACATAAACATCTTTATCAATGCACACTTCCATCCGGACAGGCTTGTCTAAAGGTTTTGGTAATCCCATAATGAATTTTGCATTAGGTAGGATTTCTCCTACATGACCATTGCCACGACTTACAAGAGTTCCATCGGGATAATATACAACAGTAAGACCATCGATTTTTGGTTCTACTACAACATTGTAATCAAACTTCTTACCATATTCGTCGTAGCCTTCTTTAGTCGTAATTTTAGCCAAAGAAAGAACTGGATACTGATGAGTAAACTTTTTAAAACTATCGGAAGAATCTCCAAGGCTACTTGTATATTTCTTGTCCGGATGTTTTGTATTATAATAAGTAACACAATAGTCATATTCTTCATCTGTTACCAATGGGTTATCTTGGTTATAATAAGCATCGTCCCATAACTTCAGTAGTCTAATCTGTTCTGCAGCTTTTAGTTTTTCAAATTTGTTTTTAATATCTTCCATGCGCATATCCTCTTTCTTATACTAAGACCGAAAAATACCAATGTTTTTTTGTCAATTGTGTATTCAGATACTGTTCAGGCATAATATAGATTCTATCATTGTACTGAACTAATATGGTATCACATTCTTTGTTATAAGATTTATACACTTTTAAAGTAAAGAAATCTTTTTTTGTTTCCCTATCGTCGTCATCAACATGAAATGATGTTGACGGATATTCATAATAACATCTTATATCTTGTGGGACGAATGAATACAAGTTTTCCAGTACTACACCTAAAGGGAAATTCCGGACAAAATAAATTTCTTTACGGGCGCCTTTTTCGTTAAACGGGGTGTTATCGAAAAATTCATATAACATCTTGCTTAATTCCATATCGAAAGTATAAGACAGATCACCCATTGCGTCTTTCGTGTCAAGCATTATACAATATTTAAAATCGCGTTGTGCGATATTTGCATTCCCGAATTTATCAAATACAAGAGCTATCTTTTTCAGGTCCCTGGAAATAAAAACATAAAATGCAACCGTTGTAACCATAATGCCATATCTGACAATAAACAAATCTAATGATTTCATTTCATCATTATTTGGTTTTAACAAGATGCCTTTTTTAAGAGTTTCATTTGATACAACCTGAAAATATCTATCGATATTATTGTTTTCGTTGTATATTTGCCATATCAAATCATTAATTTTATTTTTAGACATATTAGACTCCTTTCATAGTGTTTTCTTCTCTGAATTGTCTAACCAGATCGATAAAATCATCATTATAGATATCATATACAGTGATCTGATTAAAAGTAGATTTAGGATTTGGCCTGTAATAATATGGCTTAACTTTGTCTTCCAAGAATGTTTTTAATTTTTTTGTCATATATCGGCGGCCATTCTTTTTATCTACATATAGATTCAGTAGCACACAGATTTCTTTTGATGTAAGAAAATGATATTCGCTTTCAAAGCTGTTATTTTCTTTATCAAAATACAAAAAGGTTTTACTCAATAACTTTTCCCTCCTCAATCCTTAAAATATGTTATAATAAACATACTAAGGTGGTGATTTGTGTATGCTTAACAAAACAATAGCAATAATCAACAATAAAGGTGGCGTTGGCAAAACTACCTGTACTGCAGGAATCGCTAATGCTTTGGCATCTGATGGTTACAAAATTCTTCTGATTGACACTGATCCTCAGGGAAATCTTTCAAGGCTATTTGGTTTTGAGCCTAAAGAAGACCAGAAACAGTCTCTTTATTATTGCCTGAATAATAAATTAAAAAATGCGGGCCAAAATTCTATTTCTTTTATTAAACACACAGACAGTGAGAATATTGATATACTTACTGGTGATATCAACCTTACTGCTAACAGAATAGAAGTAGAAAGAGCATTGGCCAAATTCAACTTTGTATATAAGAAGATTGTCGAAGATATCATTAAAGAGGATATCTATGACTTTATTCTTTTCGATACCTGTCCTTCTCTTGGAGCTGAGAATTCCCAGATACTTGTAGCTGTAAAGAATGTCATCATTCCATCTACTACAGGACGCAATTCTGTTGAAGGTATTGATCAGCTTATAGATTTCTATAATAACTGCAGAGAAGTCAATTCTGACCTTACCCTGTTGGGAATCTTACTAAACAACGTAAACAAGAACAGTTCTATAGCTAAAGATATTGTACCAATGCTTAGAGATGCTTATAATGATTATATTTTTGATACTATTATCGAAAGAAGCGTAGTGGCTGAAAAACTGGAATGGGGCTCAAACAGCGCTTCCAAAAATAAGATTTCTATAGCTTTCAAAGAAGTATCCGAGGAGGTGCTCAAGAGAATTGGCTACCAAAAGAATTAAATTCGGCTCCAACTTTAGTCCTAAAGCTACTATCGGAGCCAAAGCGGATACAACTAAAACTATTGGATTCAGTGGGTTAAGCGAAGAAGAAAAGGAAAATCTTAAAACTAAACTTTCTTCTGACGAGGAAATTAAAGAAGATGTCGTCGATATTACTTCTGTAATTCCTGACGAAAACTATACAATTAAGAAAATTAGCCGCGCCAAGTTAAAACCGGCTCCAGATGAATGGAACTTCTTTTCCAAGCCTAGTAAGGATAAGCTTATAGAACTTGCAGAATCCGTTTATCATAACGGTTTACTACAGCCTATAGTTGTCAGGGAAATGGATCCTGAAGGTCGCACCTGTCAGATACTTGCAGGTCACACTAGGAATACTGTATATGACCTTTTGTATGAGATTCTTGAAGATCCAAAGTATCTTGAAATTGAATCTATAATCTATCCGTATAATACTGTAGACGACAAACAAGCTCAGGATATTATATGTGATACCAACTTTATGCAACGCGGCAATCTTCCTTCGAGAGAAATGGCTAAATGTATTTATCTTAAAGCTAAAAGACTCAAAGAAGACAGCTATCGTGGTGATGGTGGTATAGCACAAAAAATAGCTGACAAATATAACATCAAGAAGACTTCGGTATTTATGTGGAAGAAACTCGCTAATCTTATAGATGAACTTCAGGACATAGTAGATTCCAGAAAAATAACATTAAAAAATGCTTATAAACTGGCATTCTTATCCAAAGAAGATCAACAGAAACTACTGGATACATGTTCCAACTATCTCTCCAACGAAGCTCTGAAACTGGTTAAGCCTAATGATGACTTAGACACTATAATCCAGAAGATAGAAAGTAATTTCGGCGTCGCTAACAAATCTTTTAGATACGATATTCTTGAAACCCAATTAAGAAGCGTAAAAGATGAGCCAATCCTTGTATTTGCTTCTCCGGAGAAAAAGGCTGCCATTATAGAAGCTATAAATAAAATCGATGGCGCCTATATTATTAATTCTTGATTCTTTCTCTTATCTTAGCAAGATTAATAATTCTCTGATTGCTGCTACCTCTAAACTGAAGATCTGGATCTCTTAACATTTCTATATATTGCCCATCAACAAGAACATCTATATATTGGAGACATTCCCATTGTTTAGGGGTGCATAATAAGCCATTTGGACCACAGGACAGAAAATATTCATATATGTATCCTGTATAGCACCATACATTAATATTTTCATCTTTAATAATTTTAAGAAAGTGGACTAAGTCTTTCGCGTTTTCCTCTTCTAACGGATCACCACCACTAAAAGTGATACCGTTCAGAAGAGGATTTTTCTTTACATGATCAATAACGGCTTTTATAACCTCTTCAGTAAGCGGCCGGCCGGCTTTAAAATCCCAAGTCTGAGGATTATGACATCCTTTACAATGATGTCTGCAGCCAGCTACATATATACTTGTCCTTAACCCTTCTCCATCTACCGATGTTTCAGGAATAATAGAAATATAATTCATGATACACCTCTTTTTTTAAAAAATAAAAAAGCCCTCTTGACTGCCAATATTAAATTAACAGTAAGAGGACTTTTATAATTAACCGTTTGATTTTTTGTGGGAGTGGGGAGAGGATAAAAGTGACGGAGTAATCTATTCCTCTCCCCTGTTTTGATAAGTATTGTATGTGGTAACAACTATCCAGGAACAACCAATAAAAATCCGAATAGCAATTACAACATACGAAAGAAAAGGAGCATTTCTTCTATCTTGGTTTTAGTTTCGGATTCTTGTTAATCCTACTCGTGATTATCGCCAGCGTAGAGGCACCAAGACTTTTGATAATCAATCCGGGTATTCATCAATCGATACCCAGATAGCAAATTGACAAATTACTATTTTTTGCATCTTGTGACTATATTTAGAATAAAAGAGGTCTTTTAGATGCAATATATATAACAAAGAATATAATACACAATGGTATTAGTCAAAAGCGAGCTAAGTTTTCCAAGCTTTTAACAATATACCATTTATTGGTTATAAAAAATAATCAATTTTGAAATATTGTTCATTTGAAAAGTATATAGTTTGATCGAAATGCCTTACGTAAGAGATCGGGTTTATTGGTGTTATCGGTTTTGTTGCAATAAAGCGCAATGAGCGTATCCTGAGATTATATAGTGTAGAGTATTTCTCTCTATCTGGCGAAAATCTTAGAATATAGTAACGATAACTTGTTCGTGTCTTCATGTTGCGGTTCAAAACTTTTGATTTTGAGCGTAACTAGAACGTGTTAACATAGTCAGTGTTATTGTTCATTAATTATTTGTTTAAATCCGCTAAGATTACAAGTCTTAGGTTTAAAATTAAAACTTTTTTACTCTTAACATATACAGCATTGCATATCATATTCTTTTGTTAACTGGTGATCCAGGCCAGATTCGGACTGGCGACCTACAGCTTAGAAGGCTGTTGCTCTATCCAGCTGAGCTACTGAACCATATTGATTTGGAGCGGATACCGGTAATCGAAACCGGAATTACTGTTTGGAAGACAGTTGTTTTTCCATTAAACTATATCCGCATATTATGGTGCCGATGATGGAATTCGAATCCATACGGTCTATTAAACCGAGGGATTTTAAGTCCCTTACGTCTGCCAGTTCCGTCACATCGGCATTATATGGAGCTGATGGAGGGGCTCGAACCCACAACCTAGTCATTACAGGTGACTTGCGCTACCATTGCGCCACATCAGCATATTTTAAAAAGTAATAGGTTTATTTTTGTCGTAAAAAACCTATTAAAAAACCGGATCAGTGTAGCCAAGATACACGCCTTCTATTTTTCATAGTTTTACATCGTGAAAATAGCAAACAAGATGGAAGTACTTCGTGTCAAATTAGTTTCGCCGCTTATCACGCAACTACTTATCTCTACACTACGTAAAAGTTTTGACTTTGTAGAGTCCTCGGGGGGAGATTTGAACTCAATGAACCGTGACACAATTATAAGTTGCGCATCCTAACCAGCTGGATGACCCGAGGATATTTGCAGTAAATTTATTTACTGCATCTATATTATATATTCAATTGTTTTTTAAAAGATATAATCCATTTTCTGACTGCATTATCAGAAACTCCAAAATATCTTCCTGCTGCACAAAAATTCCAATTTGATAAATCCATAATCATTAAAAGTTGTATATATGTACTAGGTCTTTTTGTTGGAGGTCTCACATATTTTATGGGATCTTTTATTATTAATTTTTTTATTTGATCTTTCAAAGATGTTCTTCGTTGTTTCATATTCTGCTTATTTTTAAATATACTATCATCAATGAACCCGTCATGTATTTCAGCGTGACAGTTGGAACAAACAAGAATACATTTATCTAACTCTTTTTTATTACTTCCCAAGAATGTTTGTATCCATCTGAACCTATTCCAAAACTTTTAGTTGAAGGATCTAAATGATGAAATTCTAAAGCTCTATTGCATTTATTATAACCGCAAATTATACATTTTCCACCCATATATGCCAATGAGCGTTCTTTTGTTCTTTTTCGCCAAGCTGCTACTTTTTCTATATCTTTTCTTTTTAAATCGGCAGTTCTTTCTTCTGGCGTTTTATAAATTTTAGATTTTAACGGCTTACATTCAAAACAATATAATCTTATTTTTTTATTTTTGAATTGTTTGCCGCATTTTCTGCAAGTACATATCATTGTTATCACCTATATAGTTATTACCAATAGGCGTTAACAATATACACTTACTTTATGTTTTATGGTTCGAAAATTTGCATTAAAATCAAAATTGGAGGATAGGGTGGGATTCGAACCCACGAGACGCTACAAACGTCTGGCAGTTTTCAAGACTGCAGTAATCATCCTCTCTACCACCTATCCGTATTGGTACAAGCGACAGGAATCGAACCTGCACGGATTACTCCGACTGATCCTAAGTCAGTTGCGTATGCCTATTTCGCCACGCTTGCATTGTTAAATAAAAATGGTTGCGGATCCAGGTACCGCCCCTGGCTAAACGAGGTTATGAGCCTCGCAAGATCACTCTGCCTTCCATCCGCGACAATATTTTTAAGCTTCTTTCTTGGGTGACATTCTGATAAATTGATCGTATTTCTCAAAATAGTCACTGAAAGTAGCTGTAACTGGAATTTCAGGAGTGAATTTAACTTCAGCCTGTAAAGAAGCGGCCTCGATTTTATCACTCAAGTCTTCTACAAAAATTTTAGCCAAAGTATTATTTGTATTTAATGCAGCTACGTTGTCTGCTTTAGCTTCAGTAATATCCTGTCTGGTATAATAAGCATCTACAGGAGGTTGCTCTAAAGATACAATAACTTTTTCGGCGCAAGTTTTTTCTATAATGTTTTCACGAACTCTAGTTATATGAGATTCGTTCAAACTGATATATTTTCTATAGATAGATGCTAAAGAAATAGCACTATCATAAGTAATAGGAGTTGCAAATCCGTTTGGTTGAATTTTAACTTTAGATTTGGCTTTGGAAATAGCGTCGGTTAACTCAGTTTTCTTGATAATCAGATATCTAACAAAGTCAGCTAAAATCTCATAATCGCAAACTTGAGTTTGTGCAAATTTAACATTATGTCCGTAACCGCCAAGATTATATTCGGAACTAAGTTCTTTAACTTCGTCCTGATAATCTTTGTTTAAAGCTACTTTATTTAATTCGCTCTTTTTCAAAACCATATAGCTATGAGTAAAATGTTCAAGTCTAATATTAGTAAAAGCATCATTAATCATTTTAGAGTAAAAGTTTTGATAACGAAAAGCTTTTTTCAAGTTCATTATATCACATCCTTCTATACTAAAAAATAAGTTCTCGTTGAATTACGTTGATATTATTATAACAACAAATAAAGAAAAAATCAAGGGGTTAAATTAAATAACCTCTTGATTTTTTTAATTTAACTTACAGATGCTTTACTCTGTCTTTCAATTCGGCTAATTTAAATGAATTCCATCTGTTAGTGTCACCAACTAAATAGCCGGTTATTCTACGAAGATGAGAAATCATATTTTCTTTGCCGCACTTAGGACATTTAGTGTCGTCAATAACACCTTCATAGCCGCAGTTGTTACATCTGTCTACACTATGATTAATAGCGCCATAGCCAATATTATTATGTTTCATTTCCACAACGATAGAAGCAAAAGCCAAAGTATTTTTTCTTGGATCTCCATCTTGCTCTATATACATAATATGACCGGCGTTGGTTAAAGAATGATACGGCGCCTCAATTTTTATTTTTTCGAAAGCTCCAATGGGATAATAGACTGGAACCGTTTATACCCTCGGTTTCCCGATATTTATTAGGGGACTAGACTATCTCATTACCCTCGTTTAACGTTAGGTTTTCAATAAGAGCTATACTCTTATGTATAATGCACTTTGATTTAAGGGGTTCTCACCCACCTACCGCATTATCCGTAGGCCCTACTCCTATAGCCATAAACATTGGTATGGCATTTGGATAGTCGTTACACTTTTCTATAAATCTAAAAGTCCATCCTCGATGTGTTCTTATTTTTTGCATTAAGCAAGCGTTTATTTGCTTATCACGTGGTCAAATTATTAGATTTATAGACTTAGCACGGTATTAGCAGCTACCCATTTTATTGGGCCTTAGCTTTTCTTACGAAGCGTATTCGTGATTTTTTGCAAATCCTTATCTAACTTCTACCGTTAGCCATTAACGTTTTTTTGTTAATGACACCCCGCTTGGGTTCACATTATTTTCTTAACATATTTCTATGTTAAGCCACAATTTTATGGTTACTGTTACTGTAGTATTCCCTATCTGTTACTCCAGGGATAATACCATATTTCTTTCTATCAGCTGCAGTAAATCTTCCGGACAATCCTTCTGCAGGCGTTGCGAACAGACTGAAGTTTAAATTATCTTCAGTTGTCATTTTGTCCGTAAATTCTCTCATATGGCCAATAATTTCTAAGCCTAGTTTTTGAGCTTCTTCAGATTCACCATGATGTTTTCCGATGAGCTCTACCAAGGCTTCTGCTAAACCAATGAAACCGATACTCAGGCTGCCATGTTTCAGAGCTTTTTCCATTTTATCTTCTGGGCCTATTTCTTCTGTTCCCATAATCATATTATTTTTAATGATAAAGGGGAATTGACATCCATAGGCAGAACATTGCCATTTATATCTTTCCAGTAACTGATCGTGTACCAGGTTCAGATAATAATCAAGCTTACTATAGAAATGCTTGATAACATCTTGTTCTGTAAATTCTTTAAGAGTATCAATACATTCCAATCTTGATTCGATAGCAAGTTTGGGAAGATTAATAGTGGTAAAAGTTAAATTTCCTCGGCGCGCATTAGTTTTTTCTCCAAATATATCATCGTAAACTCTTGTTCTGCATCCCATGGTTGAGATCTCGTACTTGTAACGGTTAGGATCATTTTCTTTCCATAATGGATTCTTATTAAAAGGAGTGTCTTCGAATACAAAATTAGGGAATAAACGACGTGCAGATACAACACACGCCTTTATAAACAAATCGAAGTTAGGAGTTTTAAAAGTTAATTTACCGGTGACCGCATCCTCCCAATTATTTTTAGCTAATTCCCAATCTTCTTCAGAGAAGTTGATTCCTTCTTTTACTCTGAATACTGAAATCGGGAAAATAGCAGTAGAACCATCGCCAAGACCTTCATCTACGGCATTTAAAGTTTGCTCAATAACAATTCTTCCTTCTGGAGAATCGTCAGTACCATAATTGATACTTGAAAATACAACCTGGCCTCCCGTAGAATACATATGTATTCTGTTATTATCTTTATAGTTTTTTATCTATAAATTCTAGAGATTTCTCTCATAGTCCTACGGTTGTAATAGGAGTTACGACCAGTCAATTCTGGTCTAGTCTAGCGTACATTTTTACCCTCGTTTAACGTTAGGCGATTTTGGCATCGGATAGACTATATCTATCGTATCGGGGCCTCTTGGAAAGATTATATTCTTACACTATATAAGGTTCACTTTCTACGCGTTACGGTGATATATAATATTATTCATATATTTACCTCGGTATTCACATGTCTATATAAGATTTAGTGTTCACCGATTTGCTCCGAATTAATTACTCTTTTGTTATCCAAAAGAGACGGCCAAGGAGTTATAAGGTTTCTTTCAAAACGATTGTTAAAAAACGGTTCGAACTTTTCCTTTTTTCGTGTTAAATAAATAGTCGCGTCTTTATACATGAAATCATATAATTTTACAATATCAGAAATTCTTGTATATGAAATTCTTGGCCAGTATGTTTTTGCATTTTTACCGCCAGCACATACAATGGTTTTATTTTCATCACAACCCAATTTTGTAGCCAAGATGTCTTTTAACTCATTCATAGCGTACCAATTTCCAACAAAACCAACTTGTGCAGATATCTTATTCTTGTT
>OKRS01001918.1_pt1 | contig 12778 bp, 12 predicted proteins | sample 1601191 | NCBI WGS metagenome assembly OKRS01 (sample SAMEA3541509, study PRJEB24748) | human gut metagenome | biome: human gut; feature: human-associated habitat; material: faeces | place: China | collected 2012
ATGCACAGTGAGCGAAAACTTGGCTGATATATACCAAGCATTCCCATAAACAGGTCGTTGAAGGCGTCCCAGATTTTTGCGGCAAAGAACATGATGCCGATAAATGCCGGTGCGACCTTAATGATGTCGGTGAAATAGATCATGGAGAACGTTGCGATCATGCCATAGATCATATCCTTGCCCAATGCACCAAATGCAAAGGTATACTTGATTTTCCCCGGAACTTTCCCGGGATACATGACGTTTCCGCCGCCGGCGGGTTGTGTGCTGTTTTTTAACATAAGAAAAACCTCCTTGAATCGGGATCTGTTTTCGTTCCGATCCCTGTTTTGTTTGCATCTTTATCATACCACAGGACATCCCCCAAAGGAATACATTATCCTGTGCAAAAGATACAAATTCCAACACAATTCAAGAAGTTTTATTTTATTTTGTATAAGGAGATTGCGGAAGATAGCAGACTTTTTCTTTCGGCATTTCTGCTCCGGCATCGAAATTCCCCTGAATGATTGCAAAAATGGTTTTTGCCTGTTCCGGAACATTCAGATCTACCGTCCCGTAAATCACGCCGGCATCAATGGCATCCTGCATGTCCTGAATCCCATTGATGCCAATGATGACCGGCGGCGGCAGCTTCTGCTTTGCATAAAAATCTGCGACACCCAACGCCATGCTGTCATTGCTGCAAATGACCGCCTCGACTTCCGTTACCTCCTCTGCGGAGAGGTTCTGCATCTCCCGCAGTGCAGAGGTTCTCGCCCAGTCCGCAGAAATCACATGGAGCTGATTCAGAGGAAGTGCAGCAGAAGCCGTTTGCAGAAACGCATCGGTACGGTTGATGACATCGGTATGTGCCTGTTCTCCCTCTACCAGAATATAATCCAGCATGCCGTTCTGGTTCTTGTCCATCTCACAGGTATTCCAAGCCTGAATCAGCATTTCTCCCTGCATATTTCCGGCTTCTTTCGCCTCTGTGCCGACGTACCACACATTGTCCTGCTCCTCCAGATCGGCTTTCGCCGGTTCACGGTTGAACAGGATCACCGGCACATCCTGTTCCTGTGCGTCCTCCAGTATCCCCATGACATTGGTGGGCGAAACCGGATTCCAGAGGATCACGTCATATTCCTGCTGCAAAATTTCGTAAAGCTGTGTGTTCTGTGTTACCGCACTGCCGGAGGCATCAAAAACGTCGTAGATGATCTCCTTTCCGTCAATGGTCTTGTCTTTCAGCTGACTGCGAATGGCATCTGTCAATGTCTGAATATAGGGGTCGTCCAGATCATATACCGCAATTCCCACTTTCAAAAAACGGTCCGTGTGCTGCCTTTGAAAGTGGACAAGTCCGCCCGCCGCAGCAGCCGCCAGAAGTCCAACGCCTACCGCAGAGAAAATAAGGTTCTTCTTTTTCATGGCACTTCTCCTATTCAAACAGCAGTGCGTCCTGCTGGGCATCGAACAGATTTTCCTTTGTGATTTCACGCAGCTCCGGCGGAGAAAACGGCACATTTTTCCCCTGCATACGCTTTGTCAGATAGGCGATCGCCTGATACCCAAACCCATAATCATTCTCTGTCACGATCATGTCCACCGCACCGCTTGTCAGCAATGTATAATCCGGCTGTTCGGGGCAGATCTGAATGACTGCCGCCGCATGGGAAAAAGCTTTGGCGTCCTCTGTTTCTCCGCAGACCAGCAGTGTTTTAGAGCCGTTTTCAGAACTGGTATCCCGATCATATACCGCATCATTTTGTTTCAGGCACTGCTCCACAGACTCCGCAATTCGCACACTCTTTGTCTGCGTGGTATCTGCGGCAATTTCGAACGCACCCTGTGCTGCCTCTTGGATTTGCGGGGATAGGATCTCGGAGATCTGCTCCATGCCATCGCTATAGGCACCGTGAAAAAATGCAGGTGCATAGGTGATAGAAAAGACAGGGAGTTTAGACTGCTCCAGCGTTTCGGCATAGAACATTTCGCTTCCGGTATAGTATTGTTCCGGACAGAACAGCAGAACACCGTCGCAGCCCTGCTTTTTTTGTGCAGACAGCAATTCTGCCCATGCGTTTTCCGAGAGCTCCGGGGTATGTATGATGCGAAGTGACACCGTACAATCCTCTGCACCGTCATAGATGCCCTCCTGAAACGAACAGAAACCGGACACTGCATCTTCCGACAAAATCACGGCGATCTGTTTTTTCCTTGTTTGAAAGAACTGCTGTCCAAGAAACAACAGCAGTACCAGCAGAATCCCTCCGGCAAAGACCCAGAGCACCTTATTTTTCGGTTTCATCTTCCTGCCTCCTCATGGGGAAATAGATGCGTGCCGTAGTTCCCTCATCCGGTGCACTGATGATCTGTACGCCATATGCTTCACCGAAATACAGCTTGATTCGGTCATTGACATTTTTCACACCGATTCCGGAGCCACGCTTGCTGGACACCACATCGCCCTGCATCATCTTCTGCACCTGTGCTTCGGTCATACCCTCGCCGTTGTCGATCACATCAATGTGCACCAGTTCGTTTACCGCATAGATCTTCAGTTGGATCTCCCCGTCTTCATACATGCCCTCCATGCCGTGATAGACTGCATTTTCCAAAAGCGGCTGGATCACCAGCTTGGGACACAGGCAGTCCGCCAGTTTTTCATCCCAATCCACCGTAAATGTAAACTTATCCTGAAACCGCACATTTTGAATGGAAAGATAGCTGACAGCGTGTTCCAGTTCCTTTTGCAGCGGGATAATGTCCTTTCCCTGACTCAAGGAGATGCGGAAAAATTTTGCCAGCATGGACACCATTTTTCCGGCGCCCTCATACTTTTTGCTCTGTATCATCCAGATAATGGAGTCCAGCGTGTTATACAAAAAGTGGGGATTGATCTGAGATTGCAGCAGCTTTCGCTCGGTGATCTGTTTTTCCCGTTCCTCTTTCCGCACTCGTTCCATCAGCTGATTCGTCTTTTCCGCCATGTCATTAAAGCCGTCGGAAAGTCCTCTGATCTCTCCGTAGCTCTCTGTTTTTGCACGAACCTGCAATTCCCCATGTCCGAACCGTTTCATGGTTTCGGAGAGCCGCAGAACCGGTGCGATCATCAGACGCTGAATCAAAAAATCCAATATCACAGAAACCACCGCCATCAGCAGAACAATGACTGCGATTCCGGTTCGGAGCTGTGTGCTGTTTTGCAGTTCTTCCGTCAAAGAAGCAGCAGAGATCAGTTTCCAGCCGGTATATCCTATGGTTTGCTGCTGGAGCAGCCACTCCTTTTTGTCCTGCAAAACCACCTGATTTTTCGGTGCATGCAGCGTCCATTCGGTTCGCACACCGCTCTCCAGTCGTTTCTCAAAGGGATAGCAGATCAGATGCTCTTCGTTGTCCATCAGGTAAAAATAATCCGTCTGTGATGCCGGATAGATGTTCAGCTCTGCCTCCATGTTGTCCGTGCAGACATCAAACCGCAAAATTCCGGAACGGTTCTTTCCGCCGTCCTGAAGCTCCACATAGCGGGAAACGGTCATGGCTTTTTGAAATCCTGCTGCTGTCTGGATATAATGAGGCACATCAAATGCAACGGTGTCAATTTCGGTTTCTGCTGCCTGAAACCATGCAGCACTGTCCGCAGATTCTGCATCATAATGACGTTGAACAAGTTAATTTACTTAAAGAATATGGTGTTGATGTTATTATATTAGATCACCATGAAATTGAAAAAATAAATTCTAATGCCATAGTAATTAATCATCATAGAAGTAAAAATTTGAATACTGCTTTGTCTGGATGTGGTGTAACATTTAAATTTGTACAAGCATATTCTCAAAAAATGGACATTGATATTAAAAATCAATATTATGATATGGTAGCTATTAGTTTAGTTACTGATATGTGTAATATGACATCTTTGGAAAATCATGCTTTATTTAAATACGGAATTAATAATATAACAAATCCAATGATAAAAGCAATGATTGAAGAATATTCTTTTAGAGATATAAGTCCATATAATATAGCTTGGTCTATCTCTCCTAAAATCAACTCTGTATTTAGAGCCGGAACATTAGAAGACAAGAATAATTTTTTCTATTGTTTTGTAGAAGAAAGACCAATTTTTCAAGGATTAGATATTTGTGAATTTTGTCACAAAAATCAAAGAAAAATTGTGAATACTTTGACAAAAGAATTAAACTCTAATTTAGAAAAATATGATAATGTAATTATTGGTTTTGCTTTTAATGAAGAAACTGTTTATAATGGATTAATTGCTAATAAAATTGCAGGTGCAAATCATAAAACCACTTTAGTTATTAGAGAAACACAAGATAAATATATGGGTTCTTTAAGATCACCAATAGACATTGCTAATAAAATTAATGATACTGGTTTAGCTTTATGCCAAGGACATTTGCAAGCATGTGGAATTGAATTAGAAAAAAATAAATTGAATGATTTAGTTGAATGGTTCAATCATCAAACTTTTTCTATAAAAAAGAATGTGTCTGCTATTATTGAAGCTAAACAAATCACTCAATCTTTATGCCAAATAATAGAGAATAATAAAGATTTGTGGAATAGTAGCGAAGCAGCTAAAATAACAAAGCCAAAGTTTTATATTACTTTTTCAAATGACAGTTATAATATTTACACCAATAGAACAACAACAATTAAATTTAATGTAAATGGCACAAATATTATTAAATTTAGAGCTAAAAAAGAAGATGTAGAACTAATAGAAAAAGAAGATTGTAAAATCGAAGCTATTATCACTTTATCTATTAATGAATGGAATGGTAATAAATATCCGCAAGCTATTATTGAAGAATGGGAAATCGTACCCACAACAAAAAATTCAACATTATACGATAATAATAATTGGGCGTGTAATTGGTAATATATAAAAATGAAATATACCTTATTGATTACAGAAATAAAAAAGAAAGAAAAGATTTTATATTTGAAATCTTATGGTTATTATAAAGATTTAGTCTTTGTTGTAGAAAGACAAAAGCTGTACGGGAAGCGGAAAGACCATTATACTCACTCATTTTATGGATGAATATTTAAAAAGTAATCATAAAACGGTATTTATTTGGCTTACTCCCGGTAAAGCTAACCTTGAGGAACAAAGTAAAGAAAAATATGATACTTAAAGGAGAGATATAATGGCTAATTTTGCAAAACCTACTTCTGCATCATGGGTTGGGCCTAAAAGGTGGATGAAAACAATGAGCACTAATATATCAAAACAAAAGCGTGAGGACTTGCTGAATAAAATCAAAGAAATCCGAGCCTTTATTTCTGCTGCTCCGCAGGATGAAAATACAGGCAATTTGCTTTCCTATCTTTCTGATTTAGAGAAAGATGTAAACGGAAAAAAATACGGACTTGTATTTGAGGAGCACCGTGAGAAAATTGACGAGGTACTTGACAGCCATACCCCTGTATTGAACGAAGAGAAAGACCTCTTCATCGACAACGGCGGACAGATGAATTTTCTCATTGAAGGGGATAACCTTGCTTCTCTTAAATTACTCGAAAAGACACACAAGGGCAAAATTGACCTTATCTACATAGATCCGCCATATAATACGGGTAAGGATTCTGAGGAGGGTGGCGGATTTATATATGATGATAGGTTTGTTGATGCAAACGATACATTTATTCACAGCAAATGGCTATCCTTTATGAAACAAAGGTTGTTAAAAGCAAAACGATTACTAAAAAACGATGGCGTGATTTTTATATCTATAGGAAAGGAAGAAAATGCTACTTTAAGAATTCTGTGCAATGAAATTTTTGGCGAAAATAATATGTTAGGACAACTTGTTAGGAGAACAAAAACTACAAGTTTTCGTGGGAATTATTTTGCCTTAAGATTAGACTATGTTTTATGCTATTGTGGTGGAACTACTTTACCTGATAAATTTATGGATATAACTGACAAATCAAAATACACAAAAATCGAAACAAAAGGTAAATACAAAGGTGAGCTTTATAAAGATGATACGGCGTTCTATCTTTCGACATTAGAAACTCGACCAAACCAAAGGTATTGGATTGAATGTCCAGATGGTGAGTTAGTGATACCGCCTGGAATAACATTCCCAGATGTCAATATTGATGGGGAAAAAGCTGTTCCAGCAAACAATGATGGTGTATGGCGCTGGGAAGTTGAGCAGTACAAAAATAAAAAAGGTCTACTATCTTTTAAGAAAACAAAACGCTCGCCACTTCTAAATCAAAATGGCAAACAAGCAAGCTGGAATATCTATACAAAATCGTATTACTGCGAAAAAAAGGACAATGGAAATATTCCTACTGAATTATTACTCGACTTTTTAAATAGAGTTGGTACCAAGGAAATTAAAGATCTCAAATTAAATTTTACATTTCCAAAACCCAGTTCTTTAATTTCTTATTTAATTCAAATAACAAACAAAAGTACAGATATTACAATACTCGATTTCTTCGCTGGTAGTGGAACTACAGGACACGCTGTAATGAAACTAAATGCAGAAGACGGTGGCAATCGTAAATTTATCCTTTGTACCAATAATGAAAACAATATTTGCCGTGATGTTACATACGAGCGTATCAAGCGTGTGATTGACAAAGAAGGGTGTTCTGCAAGTCTCAAATACTATAAAGTTGATTATGTTCCCATCTCTGATCGTATGTACTACGAATATGCGGACGAGTTGATAAAACATATCCGTGAACTTGTTGAGCTTGAAAACGGCGTGAATTTCACGGGTAATGCAGAAATTGCTATCGTACTGACTGAAAAAGAACTTGACAATTTTATTTCTCAACTAAAAAACAATACCAAATGTCAGAAACTATACTTAGGGCATGATATATTGATGGATGCCCAGCAAGCACAAGCTTTAAAAGATAGGAAGATCACAGTAAATATTATTCCTGACTACTATTACAAAGAATTGGAGGGCTAAAAATGGATATTACCCTTGCGAACTTTCAGATAAAAGCTATCGCCGATTTAACTGAAGCAATGGAACAGCCGAATAGAGATATTATCCTCAATGGGAGAATGATAAATTAAATGATAAAGAAAGAAGTATAATGGAACATATGGGAGTTAAAACTTATGAGCTACTTTAGTATTCACAATCATTCGGATATTGGCTCTAATGCAGGGCTTGGTTTTCCAGATACAATTTGTCGTGTACCTGATCTAATTCAGAGAGCTTATGATTTAGGATTGCCTGGAATAGCTTTGACAGATCATGAATCATTAAGTGGACATATTCAAGCACTTAATTATTATAATTCTATGGGAAAAGATCGTTCTTTTACATTAGGATTAGGCAATGAAATTTATCTTGTTCCTGAAGAATGGGATGAGATAAATAAAGAACATCATAATACATATCCGTACTGTCATTTTATTTTATTAGCTTTAGATAATGACGGACATAAACAACTTCGAGAACTTTCTACAAGAGCTTGGAAAAGAAGTTGGAAACAAAGAAGAATATATCGTTGTCCTACATATTATTCAGATTTAGAAGAAATTATTAAACCCAATCAAGGACATGTTATTGCTTCGACAGCTTGCTTGGGCGGAATAATTAGCAGATTATTATTGGACAATAAATGGGAAAAAGCATTTGGAGAAAATGGAGAATTAAACAAATTTATAAATATTTTTGGGAGAGATAATATTTATCTTGAAATTCAACCTCCTAAAGATGCAAATTGCGATCAAAGTAAAGTCAATAGATTAATGTGGAAAGGTCATGAATTTACAGGAATAAAAATTATTCCGAGTTCCGATTCACATTATCTTAAAAAAGAAGATGCTTTTATTCATAAAATTTATTTAAATTCTCAAGAAGGAGATAGAGAAGTTGATGAATTTTATGCAACAACTTATCTTATGTCTCCTGATGATCTTCGAGAACATTTGTGTATAGATTTTACAGATGAACAAATAGAACAAATGTTTGAATGGTCTGTGGAAATTTGTAATAGAATAAAAGGATATAATTTTAATCATGATCCAATTATTCCTCAAATTCCAAAAGAAAAAATCCCAGATTCATTTACTATTCAGCATTGGTTCAAAGAATATTATAAAAATTATCCTGATTTTGCTTATTATGCTCTTAATAAAAACAATAACAAATGGGAAGAATATTTTTTTTATCAAGTGGAACAAGGATTAAAATCTAAAATAGTAGATAAAGGAAAAGATTTACAATTATATATTGCTCGACTTAATGAAGAATTTGAACAATTTAGATTGATTAGTGAACAACTGAATACTTCTATTCCTTCTTATTTTTCTTCTATGTCAAAAATTATTGATCTTATATGGGAATCAAATAGTTTGGCTATGCCCGCTCGTGGTAGTAGTGCTGCGTCATTAACTAATTATCTTTTAGAAGTTACTCAAATTGACCCTGTTCCATTAGGAAACTACTTTCCTTTCTGGAGGTTTTTAAGTGTCGAACGTGGAACAGAGCTTCCAGATTAACAACATAGTCTGGCTATATGGTGACATATAGAAAACAAGATGGTGAACCCGTACTTGCGGGGTGTGTCTAAAAAGATGCTAACAGTGAAAATCTTGGCCTACTGAATCGGGTTATGACAACACTGTGCCAAGGCCAAAAGGCAAGGTGCAACGACTAAGTGGCATTATGGTGAAATTCCTATTGTCCAGCGCCATCCTCTCTATTCTTATAGAGATGAAGATATAGTCTGATCTCATAGAAAATCATAACTATGAGCTAACACAATGATTGATAATGATTCAGAAGCCTCTAAAAAGAAAACAATTATAGCAAAAATTAAAGAATATTTTGGAGAAGATAAAGTATTAAATATTATAACTTTTTCAAAAATTTCTTCTAAAACTGCTATACAAAAAGCCTGCAAAGGATTAGATATTAATAATGATATCGCAGGTTACTTAAAATCTTTGATTCCCGTAGATCGTGGTAAAGTTGCTAAATTAAAAGATTGTTTATTTGGTAATAAAGAAAAAGGAATCAAACCAGTATATGAATTAGTCTCTGAGATGAAAAAATATCCTAAGTTGCAAGAAACTTGCTTAGGAATTGAAGGACTTGTAACTAATAGAGGGATTCATGCTGCGGGTATAATTATATGTAACGAACCTTATACCAATTTTCTATCCGCTATGAGATCACCAGATGGAACTTTAATTACTGGATATGATTTAATTGATGCAGAACAAGTAGGTTGCGTTAAATTTGATATGCTAACTACTACATGCACTGATAAAATTCATAAAACTTTAGATTATTTGGTTAAATACAATAAAATAAAACCGGGGAAAAATTTGAAAGAAACTTATTATAATTGGATACATCCTGACGTATTAAATTATGATAATCCTGAAATGTGGAAAATTATTCCTACAATTTATTCAGTATTTCAATTTGACACTCCTATTTCAGTTAAAGCTCTGGAAGCTACAAAACCTAAATCAGTAATGGATTTATCAGCGGCTAATAGTTTATTAAGATTACAACCTGAAAATAGTTCTATTACACCTATTGATTCTTATATTAAATATAAAAATAATCATCAAGAATGGATAGAAGATACTAAAAATTTTGGATTAAACGATAAAGAGCGCGAAATTCTTTGGAAGTATTTAGGCGATGCTTATGGATTAGCAGATAGTCAAGAAAAAATTATGCGTCTAAGTATGGACCCAGAAGTATCTGGATATAGCTTAAAAGAAGCAAATAAATTAAGAAAATCTATCGCTAAAGTTTTGGCATTTGGCGCTTTATGTGGTAACATATAAAGAAAAGGGAGCAATATCGGAGGAAGCTAAGTTGTTATTAAATAATAAGCTAACACCGAGATAAACGACCAGATAGCGCAAGGCTGGTTGTCATCGTAACGCATAGGAGCTGAATAAATATAATGCCCCCAAGAGTGTTCCCCATCCTTATGGGATGAAAATGTATGCTGACCTTATGGGAAACCATAAGAACTATGGGATAAAAAGCCCATGGGATAACAATGTGAAAAAAGATGAAAAACTCCAGGCTGAAGCTAAACAACAATTTTTTGAATATGGACGAAAAATTGGAACAAGAGAAGTATTTTTAGATTATATATGGAATGTAGTATTCGCAGCAAGTATGGGATACTCGTAAAAGATTGTTTAACCTAAACTATATAGCATGGTTATTTAATTAAGCGCCTTATAATAGTAATATTATAAGTGGAGTTTGTGAACTGTTTGGTCAACAGGTGTGTGAATTATATTCATGCTAACAGAAAAAGCCTAAACTGGAAACAGCAAGGTGATTCTGTGCTAAGTTATAAGAGGTTTTAATATGCAATTATATAACGGCGATTGTTTAGAAGTAATGAAATCAATTCCAGATAAATCTATTGATTTAATTCTATGTGATCTACCTTATGGTATAACTAAATGTAAATGGGATACTCCTATTGATTTATTTGCTATGTGGAATCAATATAATAGAATAATCAAAGATAATGCCCCAATTCTTTTATTTGCTCAAACTCCTTTTGACAAAGTTCTTGGATCATCTAATTTATCTATGCTTAAATATGAATGGATTTGGGAAAAAACACAGGCAACAGGTCATCTTAATGCAAAGAAAATGCCGATGAAAGCACATGAAAATATTCTTGTGTTTTATAAAAAATTGCCAATTTATAATCCACAAAAAACAACTGGTCATAAACCCATTCATTCATATACTAAATATATTAAAACTCAAAACAATACAGAACTATATGGATATATGAAACAAGAAATATCAGGCGGAGGAGAAACAGACAGATACCCAAGAAGTATCATCACTTTTGCTTCTGACAAACAAACTTGTCATTTACATCCTACTCAAAAACCCGTCGCTTTGCTTGAGTATTTTATTAAAACTTATACGAACGAAGAAATGTTAGTCCTTGATAATTGCATGGGTTCTGGCTCCACAGGTATAGCCTGTATCAACACAAATAGGAATTTTATTGGAATTGAACTTGATAAACAATATTTTGATATCGCTAAAGAAAGATTAACTTCTTATAAAAAGTGCAACGACTAAGTGAACGGAAATTGACTACCGTTTGAGCGCAAACTACCCTAATCTTATAGATGGGTAAAGATATAGTCTGCTCTACATAGAAATATGTAGCTAACATTAAGGTCTCTCAACTACATTCATATAGCTATTCTATTGTAGCTCTTCAAGAACTTAATCTAAATTATTTTTATCCCAAAGTTTATTGGAATTGTGGTTGTCTTTCTGTTGAATCTATGGGACTTAAAGACAATGAAGATGGCACACAAAAAATTGGTAATACTAATTATGCAGAAATTTCAAAAGCCATATATAAGATGAAACAATCTGGTATAAATGTATTACCTCCTTCTATTAATAATTCTGATATAGATTATGTTCCCTCGGAAGAAAAAGACATAATATATTTTGGCCTTATAGGAATTTCTGGAATTAATATCAACATTTGTCAACAAATTATTGAAAATAGACCTTATAATTCATTCAAAGACTTTTATGAAAAAAATTGTTATGATGGTAGTTTAATTACACATAGCAAATTCATTCAATTAATTAAAGCAGGTTGTTTTGATGAATTTAATTCAGACCGAACAATAATAATGAAACAATATGTTATATTATCTACTCCTATTAAAGATACATTAACAATGTCTAATCTTCCAGAAATATTAAGAATTAAATGCAATATACCGAAAGATATTATCGAGCCTTATTATTTCAAAAAATATGTAATTAATAAGCAATTTTTATATGGACAGCATCCTAACTTTAAGACAAAGAAGTTGTATTGGTTAGATAATAAAGCTCTAAAATACTTTGAAAAACATTATAAATTAAAGATGAAAGAAAATATAGATTGGTTACAAAAAGATGATTTAACTTTGATAGTTGACAAATCTTTAGAAAAAGTTGTTTCTTCTCAGATGCTATCTTTAAAAAATTATATTTCTGGTTCTTCTTTTATGCGAGAATATAAAAATAAAGCATATATATATTGTTATTCAAATATGTTGGATAATAAAGATACAAATCATTGGTCTATTGAATCATGTGGATTTTATTCCAATCAACATGAATTATCAAACATTAATAGAAAAGAATATAATATTTCTTTATTTGATGATATTCCTTTATCTCCTGTATTTTATACTGAAAAATATGGAAAAAGAGAATGGAAAAAATATGAATTATATCAAATTGCTGGAACAGTTATTGATAAAATTGACAATCATCATTTAGTTACTATTCTTGATATTAATAATAAAGTAATTCAATGCAAATTTGATAAAACTGATTATGCTTATTACAAAGCTCAAATTAGTGATATAAATGATAACAAAGGGAAAAATATAATAGAAACTTCTTGGTTCAGAAGAGGAACAACTTTGATTTTAACTGGTTATCGTATGGGCTTAAATGATTTTCGTATAAAAACTTATAAAAACTCAATCTATAACAAAAAAGTAAAAAAAATTTGTTCTATCAATAATCAAACCGGAGAAATTATTATTCAAAGCGATAGGCAAACAATTTAAAAACAAAATATTATAAACAGAGGACTCTTTTATAATAGTCCTCTGTTTATTTTTTTTTCTAAAAAACTATTAACTTTATACGTCATTTGTCGTATAATAGAATCACAGGCAAGGGGAAGCCAAGTAAAATGAAAGGAGAATATAGCACCATCAGAAAGGGGGTGCGAAGATTGACCGAAG
>OKRS01001919.1_pt1 | contig 12771 bp, 16 predicted proteins | sample 1601191 | NCBI WGS metagenome assembly OKRS01 (sample SAMEA3541509, study PRJEB24748) | human gut metagenome | biome: human gut; feature: human-associated habitat; material: faeces | place: China | collected 2012
CTTACACTATCTTTTAAATGTTAAAACCGTGTAAAGTAAATCTGTATTAAGTCACATAGGTGCAAGTTTCGTTCAACGCACCACAGGCTTTGGCTTTGGCATTTTCATTATGACTATGCTTCCAAGCATCATGCCTTCTTATGGCGAAGCTACAACATTGTCGGGACTATTGGCAATGACCACCTCGTTGATTATTGTAGTTCAGAAATACAAATACATCTCTTGGAGCCGACTATTGCCAATCCTTCTCACATTCATCATAGTGTCAATAGGTGCTATATTTATGCTCAAGCGTATGGAATACGCCGTTCTGAATATATTGCTTGGCATAACGCTAATTCTAACAAGTATCTATTTCACCTTTTTCAGTAAACGCATTAAGGTGAAGACTACGATGCCTGTACAGATTACAGCAGGAACTTTAAGCGGTTTAATGGGTGGATTTTTTGGTATGCAGGGACCGCCAGCTGTACTATATTTTGTTAGTTCAGAGCCAGATAAAGAGCATTATATAGCAATGACGCAAACATATTTCTTGATGGGCAACTTGATGATGACTATGGCAAGAGCCTATAATGGTTTCTTCACCTCAACGGTATCTATAGGCTATATTTATGGCATTTCAGGAGTTGTGGTAGGCAACCTGATTGGCGCATGGGTGTTTAAACACATTACTGGCTCGTTGCTCAAATATATTATCTATGCATATATAGGAATTAGCGGAGCAACATTCTTGTTGGCAGGTTAGTCGGCGGTGCATTATCAAGACTGACATGTAAAATATCACATTTTTAGCTTTTCATATTTTTGGTATATATTGCAGTCTATTAAATGGAATCTTTTTTATAAATATAGAATTATGATTACAAGTATAATATTCGGAATTATAGCAGGCTTTATAGCATGCAAACTAACTAAAAGAGATGGCAAGGGATGTATAGTAGACCTCATTCTTGGCATAGTAGGTGGTATAGTTGGAGGTTGGGTCTTTGGACTCCTCGGCATCCATGCCGTTTCACTCTTTGGCGAAATGGTATCAGCCGTTGTTGGAGCCATTATTGTACTTTGGGTATGTAACAAGCTTTTTTAGTTACCCAACGATTTGTTGCAAAAAAATGTAAAAAAGTTGGTTGCAAATGAAACGCTTTGCACACTTTTTACGTCTAATAGTTTGAAGAGGGTAAAAACCATATTCACTTACACAAAATTATAAACTTAAAAATTACAGATTATGAAAAGAACTATCAAAACTTTGCTTATTGTCATTTGTTGTTTTGTATCATGTAATATTATAGCAAATGCAGGTAACGATAAGCCTATCGCAGTAAATGCGCTTCCTGTTAAGGCACAATCTTTGCTAAACAACGATTTTAAAAACCAAAAGGTGATGCTTGCAACTATAGAGTCTGGAGTTGTAAAAAAGAGCTATGATGTGGTTTTGGAAAATGGAACCAAGATAGAGTTCGACAAGAAAGGAAATATTACAGAGATTGATTGCAAGAAAGCTGTTGTGCCTGCACGATTTATTCCACAACCCATCAAAAACTATTTGAAGGCAAATTATCCTGGACAAGCTGTTAAGAAGATTGAAATAAATAAAAATGAATACGAGATAGAATTGGCAAATGGTTTAGATTTAACTTTCAACAAACATTTCAAATTAATTGATATTGACTAATTAGCTTTTCCTACATATACCTGCACTCTCCGTAGTTGAGATGACATAGAAAAATATTCCCCATCATTTTTTCAACAAGGATTAATGGTGGGGATTTATTGTCACGGCAATTTAATCAAACTTATATCACGATTTTAAGTCTATTCAAAAGCAATATGCAGATTTCCTAAATTTCTCATGAGAAATCTTTTTAAAACCTTATTTTTAGGTATTGCCAAAGTCGTAACATTATTGTATCTTTGCATTATCTTTGTATCATTTAAATAAAAGTAAATTATGAAAGTAATAACAATATTGATTATCGGCCTACTATTGCCGCTATTAGGCACAATGATTGGTTCAGCATTCGTATTCATGATGAAAAATGAAATGTCGGCACGTCTACAAAAGTCGCTATTAGGTTTTGCATCAGGCGTAATGGTGGCAGCTTCTGTATGGTCGTTGCTTATTCCTGCTATGGAGATGAAGGCTGATAGCGGAGCGTGGTCGGTAGTGCCTGCTGCAGTTGGCTTTCTTTTAGGTATAGGCTTTTTGCTGCTTATCGATGAACTAACTCCTCACCTCCATATTGGTACCGACAAGCCAGAGGGTTTACGCTCTCACTTATCCAAGACTGCCATGCTTGCTCTTGCTGTAACTATCCACAATTTGCCTGAAGGAATGGCAGTAGGCGTGGTGTTTGCAGGAGCCGAGAATGGAGCTGCTCATATTTCGTTAGCTGCTGCTATTTCTGTATCTTTGGGTATTGCCATACAGAATATTCCAGAAGGGGCAATCATCTCTATGCCTATGCGTGCAGCTGGCAACAGCCGTTGGAAATCCTTTATGCTTGGCTCGCTAAGTGGAGTTGTCGAGCCAATAGGTGCCTTAGCTGTTATATTGCTTGCCTCACTTCTTATGCCCGCCCTTCCCTACATGCTTGCCTTTGCAGCAGGTGCCATGTTTTATGTGGTAGTAGAAGAACTCATTCCCGAAGCTTCAAGTGGTCAGCATAGCAACCTTAGCACTATCGGTTTTGCTATTGGTTTCGTGCTCATGATGGTGCTTGATGTAGTAATGGGATAGTAAATAGTATATGGATAAAATAATCAACATCCAACACTACTTCTCTCCATGTGGCGAGCTTGTCTTGGCTTCTTATGCTGATAAACTGTGCCTTTGCGATTGGAGCGATAATCCATGTGCTGAGCGTAATAAACTTCGACTTGAGAGACATTTTAAAGCCTCTTTCAAGACCGAGACCTCCTCTGTCTTGGAAGAAGCCAAAAGGCAACTTGATGGATACTTCGCAGGCAATCGCAAGGCTTTCACTATTCCGTTGTATTTGGTAGGCACGGATTTTCAACAGCAAGTATGGAACAAATTGCTGAATATTCCATACGGAGCGACAACAAGTTATAAGGAAATAGCTCAAAACATCGGCAAACCTAAAGCTGTAAGGGCCGTGGCAGGAGCAATAGGAGCCAACGGCATAAGCATTCTAATCCCTTGTCATCGCGTCATAGGTAGCGATAAATCCCTTACTGGCTATGCAGGAGGATTGAAGGCTAAGAAAATGTTGCTGCAAATAGAGATGCAAATAAAATAGAAATCATTACCTTTGCAACTGCAAACATTATTTCAAAGAGAACCATCATTATGAACATACACCAAATTACATTTAGCCCAACAGGCGGAACTCGTCGAGTAGGTGAATTGCTATGCAAAGGAATCGCAGCCGACAGCAATCTTACAGAACTCTGCACCAAGCTGGAAAACTTGAAATATCCAATTGTTAATTCAGACGACTTGATAGTTATTTCTATGCCAGTATACGCAGGTCGTGTGCCTGCTCTTGCCGTAGAAAGATTGAAGGACATTAAGGCTAACGGAGCCAAGTGCGTTATTGTTGCAGTATATGGCAATAGAGCCTACGAAGATGCTTTGGTTGAAATGCAGGATATAACTTCAGAAATTGGATTTCAAGTAATAGCTGCTGTTGCTGCTATTGCCGAGCATAGCATTTGCAGAATGTATGGCGCAGGCAGACCTGACGATGAGGATGCTAAAGTTTTGGCTTCCTTTGGCTCATATATATTAAATAAGGTGAAGACACAACAGCCTTTTGAACCATTAGTATTGCCGGGTAATCGTCCATACAAACAAGGTTGCTCTGGTCCCTACCCTGTTGCCAACGATGATTGTACAGAATGCGGAACATGCGTAAGCGAATGTCCTACAGAAGCTATCTCTCTTCAAAATCCCAAAGCCAACAACCAGGAACTATGCATCGGCTGTATGCGTTGCGTTTCGGTTTGTCCTACCCAAGCAAGAGGTATTGGTGAGCGCCTAAACCTCCTTACCGCACATCTTAAGCCTCTATGTAGCGACAGAAAGGAGAATGAACTTTTCATATAACAAAATCATAAAGCAATGAATCAGTTTATAAGAAAGCCAAAATCATGGGCTGCATTATCGCTCATGCTAATTATTTCATCCTTGTTTTGCCTAACATCTTGCAAGGTAGCAAAAGAAGTAGCAAAAGAATCGCTAATAGAATCTATTACCGACCCTAAAACAGGTACCCAAGTATTCGTAAAAGATTACGATACTGATCCTTATGCTGTAAATGTTGGAGGAATTATTAAAGCAAGAAAGGAAGCGAAAAAGAAAAAGGCCAAAGAGATATTGGATGAATATTAATATATGGCATCAAAAGAAGTAATAATAGATTTTTTAGTTTGTAATAATTGACGCTCAAAGAAATCATTTAGACGTATGAAATACGTAGAATTAAATTTGTTTCCAGAAGAGGACGAGGAATGTGAAATGGGCGTTAGCTCAAAAAGCAACCAAGAGTATGCACCATCAGGGATGAAAGATTACGACTTAACAGGCTTGTTCGATAGGCTTTCAAAGTCTAACTTTCGTAGCCGATTCACTCTTTCTGCAAGGGATAAGGAATATATTGCAGAAAAGGGATTGACAACAATTCGTAAACATGCCGAGGATTTTGTAGCCAAGCGACTTGCTCCTGCTGTTATTCCAAATGATGGTAAACAGACTCCTATGAAAGGGCATCCTGTATTTATTGCTCAACATGCTATGGGGTGCTGTTGCCGAGGATGCTTCTACAAATGGCATCATATACCTGCAGGAAGACAATTGACAAGAGAAGAACAGCAATATGCTGTAGCTGTTCTAATGGCTTGGATTCAAAAACACCTATAAAAATTGAACGTAAATAGGTTTTGCAATTATCAAAACTTAGTTGTATATGATTATAGAATAAGCATCGGATTCGATGCAACAATTGATGAATTAACTATTATTGTTAATAAAGTGTAATTATTTAAGTTTTTATATAAATTATGCTTTATCTTTGCTCATAAGAAACTATCCATAATATAAGTAATAGAAATAGATATATAAAATAGATATATAAAATGGCAAAGAGCAAAAAAGACTTTACCTTACTTATCATTGCGCTCTTTTGCAGTTCTTTGGCTCATGCACAAAACCAAGATCCTGCAGAACGGAAAGATTCCATTGACAATGAAAGTAATATTATAAAGATAGTTGGAAATCATTCCAACAAGGGTGCGGCAAATAACGCTCTCGACGTTTTGAGTGGTCAGGCTGCTGGTGTCAACGTGACATCCAACGGTCTGGATCGTATGGCTATGCTCAATAGTGTGCGAGTACGTGGTACAACCTCCATACCGCAAAGATGTCTGGATCTGAACAAGAAGCTGAAGCAGAACAAGGTCTACGAGTAAGAGCTGACATAAGCATTACATAAACAAGGACATTTAATGTGTCATCTATTCAGGAACAAAGGGCAGACAAATCCGACTTTCATAATTCTGTATGCCATACCAAGACTGCCAGGGACAAGCGTTGCCTTTGTGCTGTCTTGGTTCTTGTATGGATGTACCCAGCCTTTGTTTATAGAACAAAAGATGAATGTAAACTTAATATAAAATACAATGTTTAAATATAAGAAATCAAGATTATCCGCATTCTTTGCCGCCATCAATATCGTTCTTGCTGATATTGGCGGAAAGAAGACTACATATATTATTTCATTTCGCGCTAAAAGTATCATAATCATGTCTGTTTCAGTTGTGATGTTGGTAGCATGTGAAAGACATGCTTCTACAAGCGAGCAGATGGATATTGCGGAAAAACTCATGAATACAAAACCAGATTCGGCGCTTACAATTTTAAACAGCATTCACGCCTCTGGTTTCAAGGGTAAGGATGCTGCCAAATATGCGTTGCTGAAATCTATGGCACTGGACAAGAACTGCATAGACACCACGACCTTTGATATACTTGAACCCGCCATTGACTATTATATCAAAAACGGAACTCCAGACGAACAGTTTCGGACATATTATTATCAAGGCAGGATTTATCAGAATCAAGGTGATGACGATTCTGCAATGCTCTCTTTTATGAATGCCTGTGATTTGAAGCAAGCAGTTACCGACTCGTTATTGCTGGCACATACATTTGTGGCGCAAGGTACATTGTATCTCAAACAGTACAAGACAAAAGAATTCATTCAAAACAATATGGCAGCAGCGAAACTTTATGGAGCTATCGGCAGAGACTTGCTTGAAATCAAAAGCTACACCAATGCCATTGATGGGTATGTTATGCTCAACAACAAGACTGCAGCGGACAGCCTTATATCCATCTGTGTGCCTTTAGTACAAAAGAACCAAGATGGTGAAGCGTACCTGTTTCCCTCATTGCTTTCTTACACTGTGGAATTTTGTACTCCTGCCGACATCAAATCTTTTTTAAATCAGAATCAAGACTTGGATTTGACTAAAGACGACAAGATGAATTTTGCCCAAGGCTATTCAAAAATTGGAGACTATGGCAAGGCTATGAAGTTGCTTTCTGAAATAACTCCAGATCGTTTCACATTGGATTCTCTCAAATACGCTTCTGTAAAAATCGATATCTTGGAAAAACAGGGCAATTATGAACAAGCTCTGAATTTATACAAGGACTATTCTGCGATGCTTGAACGCTATCAAAAAGAATTGCTCTCGCACGATTTGTTGTTTGCAGACAAGAAACATCAGCTTGAGATAAAGAGCCTGGTAGAGATTAAAGGAAGAGACCGAATCATTTTGTATGCACTGTGCGGTATATTTGGATTGATTATGCTTGTGGGCTGGCTATATTACCGAGGACACCTAAACAGAGCCAAACGTATTTTAGCAGAAAAAGAGAATGAGAATCTAAAACTTGGGCAAGAGAATCTGCGCAAAGAAAAAGAGAAGGTTGAACTCGAACGAGACAAAAAAATTCTGGAAACTGTCAACCTCAAATTAGAAATAGCCCAGTTGGAAAACGAGCGTAATCATCTGAAAAATTTACAGATAGAACAGCAGGAACTGGCAAAACCCATTCAAAATGTAATCAAGAAAAGACTTGACATCCTCAATGGCCTGCTTGCTAAAGAAATTACTCAAAACGACTGCTATGCGGAGCCATACAACAAATGGATAGAGACTCTTCATAATGACAAGCAGAAGTTCATGGATTCTACCCGTCTCGCTTTTGCTGCGTCATATCCAAAGTTTATGGAGTATCTTGAACAACATGGTCTATCCATGTATGAAATAAATTATCTGTGCCTGTATGCAATCGGATTGCGTGGCAAGGAAGTCGGAAACTATATCCAAATTAAGCGTCATTACATCATAAGTCATGAAATACGAAAGAAACTTGGCTTAGACGAGCACGAAACAAATATAGGTCTGTATATCCGTAAACTGATGAGAAATTTGGAAAAGTAAACTTAGAGGCTACTCTGAAAAACTGTAGAAACGCCATCCAACGATGGCGTTTCTACTATATGTGTAGTGTCTGCATTCTAATTTTGTCCAAATCCAATGTGTTATACAATAGTTATATAGGTGCAAATTTTGATATGCACGTAAAACTTTGACGCGCCTTGTAAAACTTCTCACAACTAATATATCGTAAACTATTGAATATCAGAGAATAAAAAAGTTTAACGTAAAACTTTTGCTCTTGGTAAAAAACTTTATTTGTATTAACTTTGCCAAAAATTAATAACTTTTAGCGGCAATAAAATGAGTATGAAAAAGGTAATTATATTAGTGGTGTTGCTATTGACAACAATGGCACATACCGCTTTCGCAGAGCAACGTGGAGTGTTCATGGAGTTTCATAGAAAGATAAACCCCGGAAAAAATATGCAAGTGAACCGTGCGCCAATGCGTATGCCTATAGAGGTGATCTATGATTCCGATACGCATAATATAAAGGTTACTGGTGAAAAAGGCATAGAAGCCGAGGTGTTTCTTTACAATGTAAACGGAACTCTTGAGAGTCATTCTTCAACCTTGAATACGGAATTTAGTGTTTTGGAATCTGGTACATACGTAATCTTGATACAAGGAGAATGCTGGTATGCAGAAGGAGAAATAGAAATGTAAAATCTCCTTACAAGAAGAAAGATTTAAAAAGATAATAATCCCACAGACCAGACTGTTAAAAGGTGCGGAATCCGAAAAGCAGAATGAGTAGGAACTAACTTTAAAAGCAAAGTATTATGATTAGAAAATTGTATTTTGTTTTGGTTTTGATTCTTGGATTGTCATTTAATTCTTGTACGAATGACATAAGTGAGGATGTATTGACTAACCATTCTTCCACATCATCAAACGATGAAGCAGAAATCATTAAGCTCACATCTGGTTTTAACATCAAGAAGGAGAATGGCGTGTATTCTATGGGAGACATCTTGCTCTCTGACGAGCAGGTGAAATTGCTCGATGAAACGGGTAGTATTTATCCAGTACCAAATAATACATTACCAAGTGACAGTTTGCTTGTCAGTCCGATGACAGGAACTAAAGTCATTTATCCTACAAGTATTACACGTGCGACAGGACGTGACCCAAACGAAAACGTATTTTGGAGTATGGTCAGATACGTAATAGATCCTAGTCTTACTGCTAATGAGAGAATAGTCTTGAGAAATGCCATTCAGCATATTGAGTCAAGAACAAATGTGCGTTTCTATAATGCTACAGGACAACCTACGGTTGATCCAACATATGGTTTTAAATATCCTTATGTTAATGTTAAGAATAATGAAGAAGAACCAACAGTAAGTAGTTCTTATGTAGGTCGTATAGGAGGTGAACAAGAAATGCTCATTGGTAGTAAGTGCGGTGTTGGGGTCGTTGTCCATGAACTGTGTCATGCATGTGCCATGTATCACGAACATTGCCGTTATGACAGAGATAATTACATTACCGTATATACCGAAAATGTAGAAGATAATGCATTGAATGATGTTAGAAAAATAACATCTAATTATTATACTCGAGGTGCATTTGACTTTAATTCGATAATGATTTATGGATCCTATACTTTTAGCAAGAATGGCAAACCAACAATGCTGAAAAAAGATGGAAGTACGTTCTTCCAAAATGATGTTCTGTCTGATTTGGACAGAGCATGGCTTAATTATTTTTATTTGCCATATATTGCCCGTTCTGATGTATATAGAGAATTGGACGATGTTGTTTATGATGGAAATAATAACATCTTAACAGAAGCACAACGCAAAGAGTTGCAAGCAGCATTAAACAATGGCAATCCTAATCCTCCATCAGGTGGAAGAATACCAAACATTCATTAATTTTAAAAGTTATGAATATACAAAAGACAAGATTCTGTTTCTATGCAATATTACTTATCGTACTTTCTTTGTTGGCAAGCTGTATAGATGATAATGAGCCTGTTGATAAGCAAGAGACTGTTACATTGTATGTATCTGCCAATATGGGACAGACATCAGGGCTTACAAGTACAATGCATGACTGTATGCTTGTAAAGGAAAAAGGTGATGACACATGGAATACTTGGGCACTCGAAGGAATTAAAGGCTTTAACTATGAGAAAGGGTATGATTATGAGCTTTTGGTTACTAAAACGACTTATGCCAATCCACCTGCTGATGGTGGAGCTTACGGCTATTCGTTAATACAAATCGTATCAAAAACAGCAATAGTTCATGCTAAAATTGCCAAACAAGCGTCTCTACAACAGACTTATCCAACCGTATCAGCAATTATTTCCGACCCAACTGTCAAAAGTAAGATGGAAGAAGCTTGGGCAAAAATGAAAAGTAATGCTTCTAGTAGTGGAAGAAATGAATATGGGTTCTATATCTACTACGATTCAAATAGTAAACAATATTCTTGTGGAACTATGGTAAAAGGTCCTACAATAGCAGGATGTGAAGGTACAAATGCAAGTGTTAGTTTAGGTATACCTACAAATAACATAACCGTTTGTGCATTTTTCCATTGTCACACAACTCTTGAATATTGTCCATCAACGGTCAGTAGAGCGACAGGGCCTTCATCAGCAGATAAGAGCTTTGCCACAACGAACAAATTACCTGGGATACTATATGACTATAGCATAAAGAAATTAGTTGGTGGTATGAAGAAAGATGCCTCATACAAAGTATATACTTTTGGCCCATCACAAAGAGTGTTCCCATAATTAGTATTATTAAATATGGCAATTATGAAAAAGATTATTTTTATATTATCTGTAATTTTAGGAACTGTTGCATTATATGCGCAATCCTTAAATTCAAGTAAGCGTTCGGAGGCTTTCAGCAAAAGTTCGCTCATTGAAACTGCAAAAAATGTAGCGATGACCTATGGTCCTGCATACGTTGCATATTTTAAAAGCGCAAACGTCTCAGATATTCAAGTTTTCCAAAAGGAGGATTATGGGGACAGCTTTCCTGAAATTAAAAAACAGATAGGAAGAAAGTTCTATACTGTAACTTTTACATACGATAGCACTTCTGTAAAGTTCGCCTTTGATTATGCTGCTAAAGTTAGTATATGGGAAGATACTGGAGAACCTTTAGATGTAATCTTTGGTAATGGAATGGGGAGAAATTTTTTATTTCTTAACTTTAAAGAGCAAACAAATCATTCTGCCCAAAAGAGAATGAAAGTGGCTCCAGGCTTAATTGAAGAAGTTCCTTTGCAAACAGAAAAAGAGCCAGAAAACATTTGGAATTAGCAAGGATATATAACATTGATAGTCAAACGGGAATTGAATGAGAGAAATATTGGTTAAAAAGCTATCCAATAGTTTTGCATACACAAACAATTTCTGTTTGACTATATTTATAAAATGATAGGCTATGAGATATTTAATTGTATTTTTATTTGCGTTGTGTTTTGTTGCATGCCAACAAAACGACAGTATTGTGCCTGATGTTGCAAAATCAAGTAAAGAATATTCTGTTAGCGATAAGTCTGTAACAAGGGCAATTCAAACATACAGAGAACCAACAAATGAAGAGAAACAGGTTTTAAGTACTGATTTCCCATATTTGAATACAGATAGAGTAATGGTTACAGATGAAGCCAATCCACTTTACAATTGTATCGCTTATTCTATGGGATTAGAGGACAGATGGATAGACCCAGAGTCTCCATTGTCAAGTTTTCAGCAGCAATACCAAAATGCTAAGATACTGTACTATGCGCCAAATAATTATTCCGTAACATCTACTTTGGATTATAATGCAGATGTTGACGGTTGGGGTACTTCTGACAGAAATATGACCCATGGTAGTAAAAGATATAGTGGGACTACATGGGAGTCTAAATTAGGAAGATATCTCAGAATAACACATGACAGACTAGGCTTAATGGGAAATCTATATGGTGATGTGCAAACGTCTTTTAACATATCAAACTCTCGTATGAGCGAGATAGCAAGAACTATAGAGATGGATACATTAACTATGTCTGACAAGGAGAAAATAAAAAAATTAGCTTCACAGGTACCTGATAGTATAAGATCTCGTTTTTCCATTTTGGTAGATAAATGGAATTTTGCAATAGACCATAATCCTAAGACACTATACAGTGCAAGCATACATTCATATGCAAAATTGCCTGAGTTCATTCCTCTCAAATCAATGGGAAAACAAATAGTTCGCTTGCGCGCACCTTTTCTCGCCATGGCAGAGCGAAAGCAAGCTTTCTCTGCCCATTTGGCTTAACGAAAACGTTCCACTAATTATGGAACGAATGATAAACCCTTCCGATTTTTATTTTCTTGTTCTTTATGAAGCTGTTCAAAATGACAGCAATCAAAAGATAACATATAAAAATGGCGATTTTCATATCTTGGAAGGCGAGCAAAACAGAGCAATAAGGTGTGTAAAGAAATGGCTCGAACAACTAAAGTAAAACTCAAAAACTAAAATAAACTATCGGGGATGAAAATGAACTTTAGCTTTTTATCCCCGATTTTTTGATTGAAAAAAACAAATTTAGCAAGGAAGTAAAATCTTGTTTTTTGATTGTTCAGTTTTTATATCCATATTTTTGTTTGCTATTCAAAAATGAAAATATTACTACCCATTATGAGTATGTTTCTGAACGTGTCGTATGCGCAGAAAACAGATACAACTAAAACTTTTGGCTGAAAATAACGTTACAGACAACGTTCGTCTCATTCATTTCGAGATTGAATCTGTTTTGCCCATAATACTAAGAATGTACTCTTCTCCTAAATAGCCATCAATTTCTTGGACAATCACATTGTCAACAATAATAGATTTGAGTTCCTGTTGGATCCTTCTTGGAGAAATAGGACGCTTGTCTGCATCAAAAACAAATTGCGAAGGACATTTAAAGTTGAAAAGCACAAGATGCTGCTTTCCGCCATAGTTCAGTGTCACTGGTACTTTGCTATCGCTATGTCCTTTAAGCTCATTACTCAGCTCCTCAATTACACTTTGACGCTGGAAGTAAGAATCTACATAAGTAGGATCCTCATGGCATCCGCTTAAACTAATCACGGCTGAAATAGCCACAATGACCATTGATATCTTTTTCATTACTATTGTTTTTATTATATAACGGCGAGATATTATTATTGTTATGTATGATGGCAAAAAATGATTGAGAATTCTGTATTGAATGTTCTATTTGTACTTGCACATTCTCATCCTATCGTGTCCTATGTATAAAAGTCAGCCGTCGTCGAAGAAAGACAGTCCTCAT
>OKRS01001925.1_pt1 | contig 12753 bp, 23 predicted proteins | sample 1601191 | NCBI WGS metagenome assembly OKRS01 (sample SAMEA3541509, study PRJEB24748) | human gut metagenome | biome: human gut; feature: human-associated habitat; material: faeces | place: China | collected 2012
TCAAGAGCTTGCGCTCGTAGGCTTCACCCATTGTCATAGGCATAGCCTTCACTGTTTTTGTACCAGTGTACTGTTTCATTTGTTCGTTCATAATATTTATTTTGTTGGTTTTAGTGGATACTTCTCACTTCCGACAACACGGTACGAAATAACCTCGGGTCTGTTTTCTAAATCCTTTATCGCATCTTTAATCGTATCAAAGCGGCATGAACAAACGTGTTTTGAATTTGTATTGACAAAACAAAACTTTTCAGTCGCCCTGTCCTTACAAAGAAGGACGGTACAATCGCGTTTAGGTGGACGGCGTTTGCAGTCTATTATCATGTACTTTGTTCTATCCATATCGCTCTATTTTACAAGTTCAAAATCGTAAACGAATACCCAAGGGTTGCTCTCCCATGTGCCCTCGCCTGAGATACGATCGATGAGGACAGAATAGGCTTCACGCGGGTCGGGATAAGGGTCGTAATATTCCTCTCCACGTTTTATGATGTCATAACAATACCATCTTCCGGTTCGTGTCCAAATTCCTTCTTCCAGACAGTCCTCGTCGCTGATATCTTGCAGACGTTCGACGCGGATGCGGGTGATGCGGATGTGATGGGGCATAAGGTCAGCACGGACGAACATCTTGTTGGTGCATCCTTTCTCGTATTTGATGCATTCCAAGGGCATTCCGTGAATGCCACAAAGGCGGTAGAATTCATCGTCCTTTACCAGATCATCGTATTTTTGGGCGATGGCTATGGTTTCACCTAACTTGTATCGAGAATGTTGCAATGCGCAATCCAGCATCTGTTGAAGTTCTTCTCCTTGCGCTGCGTAGAGTCGTTTCATGCATGAAGCTTTCCAAGAGCCAATATCTTCTTCCGACCATCCTTCGAATGTTTTCATCCTTCTGAAAAGCATTGTAGGATACAGAATTCGCCTTGTCTGTGTCTTGCGACCTTCGAGAACGGCTTGGGTCAAGCCGTAACGGTCGTTGAACATTATCTTCTTCATAAATCTGTGTGATTAATATTTCTTACGATGTGTTTTCTTATTCTTGTTTTTCTTGTGTCGCTTAGCGACTTGCTTTTTGTAATAAGCCTCGTTCTTTGTCTTGCGGAATTTACACTTGCCGACATTGAAGTTTTGAAATGACGGCTTAAGATGAAAATAGTAATAGTCTGAGAATATATATGATAGTGATGAATCCATAATTACGATAATAAAATATTATATAGATTTATACATTGATTTTGTTAGCGCGTTCTTAATTTTCTGTTTCGTCGTTTTTGTTGAATTTACTGATTATAATTATAATGACCTACTACAATGAGTAGAGAGACAAAGTTCGAGAAGGCCACAAAACCGCCATACTTTTCCGATATGTATACTAAGGCAAGTCCTAAGAACAAACTCATGCCAAGACATACTATTATTTTTCCCACTTCTTTTAAATCCTTATCTTTCATTGCCTTTTAGTTTAAAGCACCCTGTCCTTAAGAGTAGTAAAAGACAGGGGCTTATTTAATTCATATTTGCCGGACCTCTTTACGAAACCACTTTGAACTATTTAGACAGTTTGTCCTCGTCCTTTCCGTATGCTTGAGGTAACTTGCGGATTGTAACAGAGCCGTAGCTGTCCTTGGTAAGGAGGACGAACTGGCGGACTGTGGTGGAGTCGTTGAGACTGATGCCTTTGTCTTTGCAGAAGCTCTCTCGTCCCATGCGGCACGAGCCTGTAAGGACATGGTGGTAAGCGAAGAGGTCTCGGTTTGGGTAAGGGGTGTCATAGTCGGGGAATTTATCGCGGAAAGCCTCGATACGTTCCTCTTCGGTGCTGCCATCATAGAGCTTTTCTTGCAGGGACATGAAGGCATCGTGCAGTGTGTCGCCATGGGCGAACTTATTCTGCTCCTTGACGATGTAACAAGGCTGTAAGGTAAGGTCATTATTTAGAATGAAGCCTTGTGCGATGTTGTCACGGACGGATTTTATAATCGTTTGTACGTCGTCTATTACATAAACCTTGTCACCATTCATTTCCTTTATGCCATCGCCATAGCCAGAGCCATCTCCATCGCCATAGCCAGAGCCATCTCCATCGCCATAGCCACAGCCATAGCCACAGCCATAGCCACAGCCATCTCCAGAGCCATCGCCACAGCCATAGCCAGAGCCATCGCCACAGCCATAGCCATAGCCATCTCCAGAGCCAGAGCCACAGCCAGAGCCACAGCCAGAGCCATCGCCATCGCCATCGCCATCGCCATAGCTGACGCTCAAGAATGCTTTGATTCGGTCTTCTAACGTCTCCATGCTTCTACCTCCTCTATTGACTTGACGGCTTTGTCCGAGCAAGTGATAATCTCGATGGTATCGAGAATGGTGATACTGTCTACTGAGACCGTGAACTTACATTCTTGCGGTTTTGATGTTCCCTCTTGGACGAGCTGTGAGAGTGACGCTGCTCCTGCCCAGTACCAGATACGTCGGGCGTTATGAAGCGTGACCTCTCTGCCGTTGTGTGCTACGAGTGTTCCGAACTCAACTCCGCTGCGGTCGCCGCGGATGATTACTTTCTTTCCGATGTTTGTTTCCATTGTTTTTGTTTTTATATTGTTTGTGTATTAATGTTTGTTTTTATTTGCGATTAGTATCCTCAACTTTCTTAAGCTGTTCTTTGAATGGACAATCTTTAGCAACACTCTCAATGTGTACACTCTGTCCTTGCAACTTGCAGGAATACATGTCTCCAAAGCCAAATGACCCAAAGCCAAATGACCAAACAATGAAGTATTTGCAATTGCATTCCTTACAGGTTTTTTCTATCTTATTCATATTCGATTTTTAAATTTTTAAGTTTGCATCCTCTCCTAACGCCCAAAGGATGTGCTGTAGTTCGTGGACGTACTGGATTTCACAAAGAGAGATGTCATTTAAAAGGACTGAACATCTTTTGGAAGTCTGTAAAAAAGAAATCTCAATATCGTGTCCGATATGGCCATATATTATGGGTGCGTAGTACTCCTGCTCCCATCCGTTCTTTTCGAGGATGTCGGGAGTAAGACGGATGCCTTCGATTTCTTCTTTTACTAAACATCTGCAAACATCCACGTCATTTTTTTGTACAATAATTGAGTTGATTAAAGCATCTATTAAGACCACTTTGCATATACTACCTTTTTCTAATATAGGATTTCTTGTCGTTGTTTTTACAAGATCTCCTATACGCAGGTCTTTTATTGGTATCATACTTAATTGTATTATTGTTTAAAATTATTTTAGCTGCGTAAAATATGTACTTTTACAACTTTATGAATAGCTTTAGGCTGTGACTTGTTAAATTCGTGAATGAAGCGACGCTCAAAGTCGGTGTGCCATAAGGGTTTGTTGGTATGAGGCATGAGAACCTTGGCGCGAACACGCTCTCCATTATCGAGTGTAAGGATGGCTGTGCGCCATTCAGGAGAAACAAAAGGATTGTAGCTCATCTTATACTCCTTTCCTCTTCCGCCACACAACTCAACCGTTCTACTTGTTGTTTCAGCTTTACCATTTCCTTGTTTGCATGGTCTCTTTCCATCCTCGCGTCGTTCACAAGTATAAAACCGGTTGCTACAGCTACTATCGACACCACCGCCACGCAAATCCACGGCAGTCTATACACAAAACTGTTAATTTCTTTACAGACACCCTTTGTAAAAGCCCAACCATACTTTAAAGCATACACTCCAGCTTCTTTTGTAGTTGCATTGTCTACAAAACTAATTGTTGTTTTCATAATTTTTTGTTTTTATTTTACGTTAAACTTCAGTCTTAGTTTTTTATAATTAAATAAATACCATACTATATGACAGCGTATTTGTTGGCGTAATTTTTATAAATATGATTACGATAACTGTACGTGTAGTTTACAAGCATGTCTTCTGTATATTTACTACAAATTGCAATACGTTTACAGATATTGCGCATTTTCTTTATAATATTGCATTTTACCGCAAGTTTTACAATTTGTATTGACTTACATACTGACATACCTATTTTTGCCGCCATATATTTGTATGAAATGCCATTGTCTACGAATTTTCTGCCATAACAAAAACGATTACAAGTTTTGGTAGCTTTCTTATATTCCTTTTTTGAAGAAGGATTGCTTCTTTGCTGAATCATTTGTTTGGCAAAATCCTTACGACGCTGTATTTCCACAAGTAACATTGCGGTCAAACCATTTTCTATGTTCTTGATTTCTTGCGCATAAGCATTCTTTTTTAAGTTAACGTTAGGTTTAAATGTAAGTTCAGGTATAGCGATATTACGATGCGCCGTGTGACTATGCAATGATTTAAAAACAAGGTGCTTTTTGTTAAGACCTGTCTCCTCTATCAATTCCATGTTTCTAAGGATAGACAATCTATCCTTGATAGCATTTGCGCTTATACCTGTAATATCATGCAATTTATTTACGCTCCAATCCTTAACAATAGAATTGCGAGTGTGTGTTTTTACAAACAAAGAGAATGCAATCGCCTTTCTCAATTGAGAGTTGCGATACATCTGATTTATTATGATTCTCTTTATCTTCATGTCTGTAAAAAACAAAAGCGACAAGGTTGTGTACTTACCTTATCGCTTTGTATTTAATGCGTCAGTTAAGACGCGCCTTAAATCCATGTTATACACTTCACGATGTACACGGTTCGCTTAGTGGTGATTAATAGCTTTGCTATTTTTCACACCACAAAATTAATAAAAATATCCATCAAACTAATACATTCTCTTAATTATTTATAATTTATTAATACTTTATATTGATTTATTATTAGTTTTCAGTATCTTTGAAGCGTTAAACTAATAAATAATTGCTTATGACATTTACACAGACTGAACAGTATTTTTGGGCAGAGCGCATCATGCAAGCGGTCTGCGATGTAGGACAAGTTACCTTTTTGGAGCTTGTATCAGAAAGAAAAAATGTGCGTGCAAATACCCTACGCGGCTTGTATTGTCTTTTCACTCGTGATTATTGCATTCATCCAGATCGTGCGGCGCGTCTTATTGCTCGCACACGTGCAAACGTAATAAATCAGGCACGTAAGTATGCGCAGTATTTACAGGTCAAAGACAAGATGGTTGTCGAATTATACAATAAAATCAAGAATATACTTAAAACCTATGACAATGAGAAGAGATTATGATATTACAATCCCAGATATGTTGTTTCCAAGCGACAACGAACTGGAGATTCCTACACTCGACATCAATATGCAAGCAGAATGTTGTCAGATACCATTCTTATGTTTTGGAGAACAAAAGCGCACATATAACATGAATGGCGCCGGAACACTACATTTCTATACTGACGATTACCGCTTCACTACAGTATACGAACATCCCGAAAAAATATACAAACAACATCATCCAGCAAACATCGTAGAACCCAATTTCTCTTTGTTCAACGAGACTCCTATATCATTCGGAATGCAAGCTCTCTACAAGAAGCGATGGATTGCATGTGCCATGCAGACACGTGGCATTGGCATATTCGTAGACCTCAATGTAGCACAAAAATGGTATCAGCTAAACATGCTTGGCGTTCCCCGTGGGTGGAGAGCTTTCGCAACACGTGGATATTCCGACCGTCTGAACAACCTTGCCTTTGAATTGTCTATCGCCAAGGATTGGGCTTTGGGCAAAACTCCCCTATTTGTCATATATGGCGGAGGCGACGAATGCCGGCGGTTCGCCCAAGAGAATGGTTGTATCTATATTAATCATGTTGTTACAACGAAGAAAAAAAATGAAGCGTTAAAAAAAATATACGAAGGCGTGGCTTTCTTCAATGAAGAATTTTCAGTTAAGAAAGAACTTGAAAAGCTCACACCGTTCACGCATCAGATAGAGGATTTCTCCTCGAACAGTAAACAAAACATTGAAGACAAAAATTAGTTTATTTAGCGACAAGTGATTTTTAGGTGATTATTAATTAATGAAGTACCTTTGCTTTACTCATAAGCAAAGGTTTAGTAGAAGGCTGGCTCGCGAGGGTCGGTCTTTTATTTTATATATAATGTACGCATTTAGCAAGCTTTAAAACATATTAAATACTAATATTTCTATTAGTTTTATTTGGTTGTTTGAAGATAATATATTAATTTTGCGATGAAAAAATAATAAATAACTAATAAAGGAGATACAACAATGAAAAAATTGGTAGTAACATTTTACAAAACAGTTTTCCATGGAATGGAAATAGAACCGACCTTTGAAAAGGTAGTGTTTGAACATCCTTTTGACGAGGATTTGTCAACAATAGACAACTGGAATGCCGCCTATGACAAGGCTGTAGAACTCGGGCATTGTCCTTGGGAGCATATTGAATATAAGGAGGTTGGGTAAAGGTAACCAAGATATATTAATTGTTTACACGGGGTAGGCAATGCTTACCCCCCCCAGATTACATAAATCATTAACTTTGCAAAAAAACGAAAGATTATGGCAAAAGGTGGAGGTCCAACAAGAACAGTAAGCGCAAGCAGCGCAAGTGCAAGCAGAACAAGCAGCAGCGCAAGTGCAAGCAGAACAAGCAGCAGCGCAAGTGCAAGCAGAACAAGCAGCAGCGCAAGTGCAAGCACCTTAGATTGGGAAAAGGTAAAACTATCAAAAAATGACATACCTGAAAAGAATGTAGCAGGAGATTCAGGAGTAGTTGCTGCTTATTATAATCCCGTATCTAACATGATGTCAATTAAAGGCAAATTGTATCGTGTAGATTTTGACAATGAAACCTTATTAAATTCAATGTCGGGAACAAAGGTAAAACAAAACACTTCTGTAGATAGAGCCTTTCGACATTTTCTTGAGGTTAACAAAAAGGCAATTGCAAAACGATAATATTTGTGGAGTGTAATGTGTGTAAATTTATGCACAAAATTATATATAAAAAATAAATCTAACACATATTTTAAAGGGTACGCACGGCAAAAACGTAGCGTGCCCTTTTTGTTTACACGGAAACTGATAAATCCTTATAAACCTTGATAAAACAGCTTAACTTTGCTTTAAATCATTATAAAACACGTTTAATATGGCAAAAAAGCAGAATAACACGCTCAGCGAATTGGGCGTTAAAGAACGAATAAGCCTAAGCTGTCTGGAGCTTAATGAAGGGCAGATTGTGGGCATCCCAAAGAATCCTCGTTATCTCAAAGGAGAGGAACATGACAAGCTAAAAAAGTCACTCAAGGACTCGCCGGAGCTGCTGCAATACAAGCCGCTTATGGTATACGCTGCCGAAGGTGGCAAGTTTGTCGTTATTTGTGGCAATATGCGCTTGCGTATCTGTCAGGAACTGCACAACGAAGGCGTAGAAGGTTTTGATGCGCTGCCTTGCTTTGTACTTAACAAGGACGTGTCCATTGCTAAAATTAAGGAATACGCCATCAAGGACAACGTACAGGCTGGCAACTGGGACTGGGACGAGCTTGGCAACGGAGATTGGGAGGTAGACGATTTGCAGGACTGGGGCGTTGATTGCTCGTTCTTGACCGACACGGAGCCAGTCAAAGAAATGTCGGAACGAAAGGAAACCGAGGACGACGAATACTACGAGGACGAGCATGAGATAGAAGCGAAATGCAAACTCGGTGATATCTGGCAACTTGGCAGACATAGACTTATGTGTGGCGACTCTACTGACGCATCGCAAGTCGCTAAACTACTCGGGAGCACAAATATTCAACTATACTTGACAGACCCACCTTACAATGTGGCTTATGGTTATGATGGTGCAGCAACAGAAGGACATCGCAAGGACGGATTGGTTGTCTTGAATGACAAAATGGACAACGACAAATTCGAGGAGTTCTTGACAAACGCATTTAACGCTGCCAATGCTAATATGGAGAAAGGCGCTTCGTTCTATATATTCCACAGCGACGACTACTCATATTGGTTTAGAAAAGCCCTTATCAACACGGTAGATCTGGAGCTACGAGAAAATTTGATATGGGTAAAGAACTCTATGGTACTCGGAAGACAAGACTACCAATGGCGACATGAACCTTGCTTGTATGGTTGGAAAAAGGGAGCAACCCATAATTGGTTTAGCGACAGAAAACAAACGACCGTTATGGAGTTTGACCGACCGACAAAGAGTATTGAACATCCGACCATGAAGCCTATTCCACTTTTTGCATATCTTATTCAGAACTCATCGCAGGAAGGCTGGAATGTATATGACAGCTTCGGAGGTAGCGGCACGACTATAATGGCGTGCGAACAACTCGATAGAAACGGTTTCTCGATGGAGCTTGACCCTCATTATTGTGATGTAATAATCAATCGTTGGGAAACTTACACAGGGAAAAAGGCTGAAAAAATCACAGTTTAACTACATAATTTAAAATTAGAAATGATAGAAAAAGTAAATCCACAACATCCCGACAAAGTCGCAGACCGCATTGCCGGAGCAATCGTTGACCTTGCTTACACCAAGCAGGAAATTCCAAAGATTGCCGTTGAAGTTCTTGTCGGACATGGCGTAGCTAACGTTATTATCGAAAGCAGCGTAGATTTCTCTAAAGAAGAAGTACACACAATCGTGGAGCGCATAACCAACTGTGACAATTTACGACTGAATCTTGTAGTCAAGCCACAGGACGCGCACCTTGCAAAGAACCAAGATGGCATTATCCGTTGCGGTGACAACGGAATCTTCAAGGGTATGCCCCTCACTGACGAGGAGTGGAAGTTAAGTCAGATTGCTCGCGGTATCTACGAACGATACCCGTCGGACGGCAAATATATCTTGGGCGGCGATGAGCTGGTGATATGCCAAAGCAATGCCAAGGTAGAAGAGCTGAAAAAACTCTATCCTACTGCAACTGTCAACCCTCTCGGTGACTGGACTGGAGGCATCGATGTCGATAGCGGAGCAACCAACCGCAAGCTCGGTTCTGATATGGCTCAGTCGGTAACAGGCGGTGGACTGCACGGAAAAGACCTGTCTAAAGCCGACGTGTCGGTTAATATATATGCTTTTCTTAAGGCGCAAAAAGAGCTGAAGCCTGTGGAACTGTTCTGCGCTATCGGTGATGAAACCGTCGACGGCAAGCCGTACTCCGAGATTGTGGAGATAGCAAAAGACTACATCAACAAGGTCGGTGGCTTCGAGAAGTTCGCCGAGTGGGGACTGTTTTAAAAAGTTGCTTAATGGATAAACAAGTTGTAAAACTTTCGTCAGGAACAAGAAACAATAACCCAAGAAAGATTAGAAACGCCAGTCTTGCCGAGAGCTACGAAAAGCAAGGGTATGAAGTGGTTAGGAGGGGTTATCCGAATAATGCTTTTGTTGCAATCTACAAAGGGTCTCATCCGCACAACCAGTTGGAGAGGACGGTGGGCGAAATCTTTGCCGAAAACGGTCTGAGTTTTACGCTCGAAAAAGACGGCGGCGTAAAAATACGACTAAGAGATGGCAGGTCTTTGGAAATGCCGTCGCTTGACGGGGTGGCCGACAATTCGTTTACTCACGAAATTATGGCTCTTCAAGGCAAGCCAAGTGCCGACAAAGTCGCTGAGGGTATTAAGCATAGCTTTAAAGTGTGGAAGCAGGATAAAAAGCAAAGGATACAAGCAGACATTGCTATCACGTTTACACCCAAAGGCACAAAATACCATAGGGAGGACATTGACGCAGGCGTGAAAGAATACAAGAGACAGGTAAAAGATGGTCAAACAGAAGCAAAACCATTGATATACTTGCATGTTGACGAGGGTCACAGGGAAATATACTATCGGAATATAAAATAAAAAAAGGCGGTATCGCCTGTATATAGGATGCCGCCGTAGGGTTTATTTTTGTCCCGATGGTTCATATACTCCAACTGGCTACTAACCCTCCCACAACAAAAGTTGATGTGCAAATATAATAATAATTTAGACAACGACAAAAAATAATGAACAAAAAGTGATGTCACAAATATTTTATGGTGAAAAAATAAAGAAACTATTATGAGTAAACCAATACCCATCAGAACAACCATTGAGCGTGCGCTTGGCATAAACATTTCATCATCGCTGCCAGCAAAGGATAAGGTGGCGGTGATGGAATGTTTGCTAACGTTAAGCGCAAATGATATAAGGCGCATAAACGAAAGCGACAAAGCAACCACTTTTGTTAGCCTGTGCGCCAACATACTCCGTCGTGGTGAACTGATGGAGTATATGCACATTCTTGAAATGTGCCGTAAAATGGCTTTAAATAATGATAAATGCGTTTAAATGTTCGATGAACGTGTTTAAACGCACTTTAAACACATAATGAAAGGAAGATATAAGGAGGAAAGGAAATTATATGGCACTATCAAAAAATGAAAATAAACGTAAAAAGCAACTTGCCAATTTGGAGAAAGGCAAGTTTAAAAAGGGCGAGATTACCAATCCTAAAGGGCGACCGCCTAAGCCTAAGACGATGACGGCGTTTATCGCTGAAATGAAGGAAAAAGGCTATGAAGTGCCAACATCGCAGACCATAGCCGAGTCGTTTCTGTATATTGCCACCCTGCCCGAGGACGAGCTTAAAGCCGTTCTTGCCGACAAGACACGTCCTATGATGCAGCGTATCGTTGCCAAAGGCATACTTGACAAAAAAGGTATGGATATACTCGAACGTGTCGTAGATAGAGCCTATGGCAAGATACAACATATAGACCTCACAAGTAAAGGCGAGCAAATTAAGCAGGATCCTTTGCAAGTGCATGTCGTTACTAACACAGAAGAATACAACAAGGTTCTTGCGGAGATACAAAAGGAGAAAGAACGTAAAGAAGCACAACCGGATAAAGAATAGAATATACACAAATGCCACACGTATTTTTAGCAAAGAACTACATGAAAGTGGACGCTGCCAAGAAAGCAGGGTTCACAACCGTGTCGTTGCAAGGAAGCTCGCGCTCAGCCAAAACATGGTCGATTGTGCAGTTCCTTTGTGTCTATTGCTTTAATAACGCTGGCACAACCGTTTCCATTATACGTGCCGGTATGCCTTCTATTAAGCGTACTGTATACCGTGACTTTAAGAATGTGATGCTGTCCTTTGGTTGGTGGAATGACAAGTCCATGAACAAGTCGGAGTATGTCTACACATTTCCTAATGGCTCATGGATTGAATTTTTCTCCACCGACGACGAGCAGAAGGTGCGCGGTTCAAAGCGTAAGATTTTGTTCGTAAATGAGGCTAACGAGCTTTCTTTTATTGAGTGGCAGCAGCTTCAAATGCGTACTACAGAGTTCTCCATACTCGACTATAATCCATCTTTCTCAGAAGAACACTGGATAAACCAAGTAAACGAGGAGAAAAATACTTATTGGTTCATATCTACTTATAAGGACAATCCATTCCTTGAACCAAAGGTAATCGCTGAGATTGAAAGTCTTAAATGGAAAAATCCGAGCCTGTGGCGAATTTACGGACTCGGACAGCGTGCCATTGTTGAGGGTCTTGTATTTGAGAATGTCGTTGTTGACGATTATATACCAGTGGAAGCACATAGACACCATTGGATTGGCATGGACTTTGGCTATACCAACGACCCTACAGCTATTGTAGAAGTCTATCTATGTGGTAACGACCTATATGTAGACGAGCGTTGCTATCAAACGAAAATGATGACTGACGATATAATTAGAGAACTAAAAGATATAAAAGGTGACTTAGAAATAATATCAGAGAGCGCAGACCCACGTCTTGTTGATGAGATATACAATGCTGGTCTGAATATCAAACCTGTTACAAAGTTCAAAGGTTCTGTAAACGCTGGCATTATGAAAATGCAACAGTTTAAGATACACGTTACAAGACGTTCTATGAATATTCGCAAGGAGTTCAACAACTACACTTGGCAACGGGACAAAGAAGGAAAATGGCTCAATGTACCAATTGACATGTGGAATCACGGCTTAGATGGAATTCGCTATGTTGTACTTGACAAAGTACTTGGCGCTTACGGCAGTGGTATGAGTGCAAGCGAAATTTTGGATATAATATAAACACAACAAATTTCCCTAAAGCAGGATATTTACTGTGTTTATTTTACAATCGATTTATATCTTTGTGATTTATGGGAAAACCATGTAAAGGTAGCTTGTCGAGAACTATGCCCTGATAATCCTTGGTATTGTATGCTTGCAGTATATCTTCTTCGGCGTGAACGTCGGAAATGCACCAGTAAATTTCTTTTCCCATTTGCGAATGAAGTGTAAGGACAACCCAAGGATAGAGATATGTATATGCATTAATAATGGTGTACATTATATACCGTTGACTTTGGTATGATATTAAATATAATCAGTAAAGTTTATTTTCATTTTTTACACTCTCCTTAATCATGTCACATGAGGTCCGAAATGTCGTTTTATTCTACACCAAACCAAGACTTAGGGTCGTAATTAATTACCGCCTGTCCTTCGTCGTTGATGATAATCATTTCATAACCTCTTTCGTCAAGACATACACAACGTTCTTCATCAGTTATGTCTTGCCATCCATTGCTCTTAATAATATCAGCTACATCGAGCGACCATTCATCACGCTCATTGATAAATTCTACTAACTGCTCTAATGTTTTAATTTCCGTTTTATTCATATTAATTAACTTAACCGTGATGTCGAGGGCTGAAATGGTAATTATACTAATTAGTTCTCGTCTCCAATAACAATACTCTGTTAATTCTTATGTAATCGATTGAAAATGAGAGAGTTAATTA
>OKRS01001926.1_pt1 | contig 12745 bp, 8 predicted proteins | sample 1601191 | NCBI WGS metagenome assembly OKRS01 (sample SAMEA3541509, study PRJEB24748) | human gut metagenome | biome: human gut; feature: human-associated habitat; material: faeces | place: China | collected 2012
CATACTTAAGCATCTCGTCCACATCCAGCCACTCTATTCGCTTGAAGTCGAACAGGTCAGGTGAAACCATCTTGATGGAGTCGCCATAGATATCAATCAGTTTCAGGGCATAATCACGATAAACCGTCCCGATATCACTACGCAAGGAAGTAAAATCTTCGATGTTTCCACGAACGCTATCCTCAGCATAGTGATAAGCCTCCACCATCTTGGTATATTTATCAAACATGGTAGAAGCCTTACTTCTAACATCTTTCACGCCATTCGTACCCATGACAATATCAGCCATCTTCGACGTTCCCTTAGCAAGAACCAGGTTAAGGTTCAATTCCACTTGCTCTTTCAACTGATCCAAAGCAGATGAAGACAACGCCAGTTCCGTCTCAGCTATCTTTAAAGCCTCCTCCTTGTTGCCCTGTTCCAGGCTGTCATTCAACTTGTATTCAGCCACAAGGGTTGTACGTGAATTATTGGAAACAAAAGCAATGGCGATATTGCCATTATCATGGAAATATCTGTAAGCATCAAATACCAGCTTACTCACCTCCGAGGAATCGGAAGCTATACCATACTTTTTCAGTTCAAAAGCCAAATCTGCACGAAGATATGTCTTGTTCTCCTTGCAGAGCTCATCAGCAATCGTCTTGATGTTCTTGTATATTTCTAATTTGTCCATAGTAATAATATTTAGAGTATACGTTATTCTAAGAATGGTATCTTAACCCAGCGTTTGGAATTGTTTATCTTTGGGAACGTAAATACCGATTTATATTCCCTCATCCACTTCTCGAAAGCCTGATCCGATGGCTTTCCTAAAGCTGGGTACAATGCGTTCTGTTCCACTTCAATCTGAAGGGGCTTTTCTTTGCGATAGTCCTTGGTAGAATCTTTCTGGACCTCAAGGCGACGCTCCGACCAAAAGACGATAGACTTATAATTTCTATCCCTTGCCTCCTGCTCCATTTTCTCTCTACCCTTTGTAAGATACAGTACATATCTATACCTCAGATTCACCCATGCAATTCTTTTTGGTTGAGCTGTTCCATGAATGAAATCACGATAAGCAGGAAGCGTAAGGTAGCAAGCCTCGCAGACCAAGACAGAATCTCCATTTGCCAGCAAAGTCAGGTCTTGCAGCATCCGTTGCATGGTCATAGTCTCCGATTTTCGCCAAAGCATCCTTCTTTCAGAATACTCTTCCCTTTCAGCTTCTTTCTGCTTTTGCCAATAGCCATGAGGGTTCAAGAAGAACCAATAGCCAAATAATACTACCAGCCCGGCACTCATTACCGCAGCCAACCTACATACTCTTTTCCTGATGTTCTTTTCCATTGTTACATTACCTTATATAGTTATACATTTGATTTCGGCTGCGAAGTAACTATATAGAGATGTCAAATGGTGACAGAACATCAAGGAAAAAGTATTGCAAAGTAAATAATCGCTATTTTTGAGGACAGTCAACTACTTCCGAAATCTTCACATCTCCGTCAACTATTGTCTCAAACTTGATTTTTGAAGGTCGTTTGGAATCACCATCATATATAAGTTCCCGTCGCGATGTTATCTCATTGGCACCATTGTCTTGCGCATCCTTAATTATGGCTTCTTCACGACTTTCTAAACTTCTCCATTCTCCACCACTTCTTTGCCATTCTTTGTCCATCGGAACAAGATTTATGACTTCATTTATTCCGCCTTGATTCTTCTGAAGTATATGACCGGCATCTTCTTTGTTTGAATCCAACCCATCTTTAAACTTATCGACAAGTTTTCTTCTATCATCATCCAAATCTGTCTTTACATCATCAGTAGGTATGGTTCTATTCTGTTCCGCTGACACAGTTCGCCCTAATTCATCTGTTTTAAATGTCGAAGTTCCATCAATTACATATGTTTTATTTGGCATTGGTTCATCCAAGAACATATTAGGGGCCTGATTAATTTTTCCTTCTGAGCATCCAGAATTTCCATATACAAAATCCCCCTTTATTGTAATTCGAGAATTTTCTGCGGAAGGATCATCCATGTAGATTTCCAAGCTTCCATCTTTTTTCTTCTCACAAACAAGTTTATCTCTCCAGTAGTCGTCATTTTGGAAACAGCGTCCATCTTCAAAAGTACCACTAATATTGTCGTATATTTCTGGATGATTCTCTTTTAACCAATCCAACGCTTCTTGTCCTTCAAAGTGCTCCGTGACATTAAGTTCCATCTTTTCTGTAAACAAGTCTGACGTCATAGAAGAATCATCCATAGAAGAATCCTCAAATTTCAAGTCAGTATCTATAAAAAGATCACCTTCGCGTTTATTACTTTTCGAGACTGGTTCATCGAATATACGACCTTCCAATCGCCCCTGCAATCCCTCCTGATTATTAGATGTCTTCCAATCAGAAAAGTCTTTGAGTGCATCTGGTTTAAATTCCATACTCATATTTATCAAATATTAAAATTAACTATTTAGAATTGTTTATAAGCCATTCTTCAGCCATTTTTTTATTAGCAGAAGAATGCAATGAGAAGTCGGCAAACAGACATTTCAAGCAATATCGACAAGACACATAATCAAGAGGGACTCTTGTCTTAACCAAATCTGTCAGCTTCTTGTTTAGTTCCTTGCTTTGACAATATTGTCTTACACATTTTTCAAATTCTTTACAAATACCCAAGAGGTCTGTCAACAATGACGATAGGTCGTAAATGCTAACACTATTCCACAAAGAAATGTGGTTGTTCTTCTTATATTCCTCTATCGTATCCAACAAAGCCATTCGCACCTTCGAAGGCATATTAAAAGCCCTTACAGACTTTTCTATTTGAATGATATCAAAGGCTTTTTGGGTATTTTCAGTTTGACCTGCCAACAAAAACTCTATTATATTCTTAATGTCATTTTCTGAATTCAATTCAAGTATAGAGTCTTTTTGTTCATTGAAAATTACTCGTGAATCCTCCATTCTGTCTATCTTGCACAATACAGGACTGACCCAATCATTCTGATAGACAACAGCGACTCCTGTTGGCAGTTTGGCTATTTCGTCTATTTGCTTATCATTCATTCCGGCTGCCTTTCCTGACACTTTGCGGTCATCCTCGTCCGGCAGTCGCATCACGATTTTGGTGTTAGTGTTTTTTATTGCAGCCTTATCTACAGATGTCGGTGACTGGTCTACAATAACAAAACCTTCACCATAAGTACGCATTTCAGCAATAGCATTCGTTATCATCTCCACAGACTTGCCAGCCATGTTACTGCCTTCTTGTGATTGCTCAGTAGACACTCTTTTCAATATGTTGTGAGCTTCTTCAAGCACAGTCAAATGCTTTAAGGCTGAATTTGGAGTATTTGCCCCTGTCATTCTGTACTCACTTAACCGCATTATCAGGATACCCATTATCAATGATTTTGTTTCTTGCGAGCCCACACGACTCAGGTCGATGATACAGTTCTCGTCGAATAAGACCATATTAGATAGTTCATTTACAGAGAAAATTTCACCATTCAAACCATTCGTCAGCGACTCCACACGTGTCAACAGCGCACCTGAATAATTACTCTTTACTTCTTCAGAGTATGCTGATTCGGTAATTACCTTTTCCAAAGACAGGAACAAATCAAGGAAAGAAGGGTATACATCCTCACCTTGTGACAGTCTGTTAACGGACAAACGCAAATCCCAACCACAGCTTTCGTAAGCATCAAGCATCGCTTTTTTCAGAACAGCAGGCATTGCTGAATACATTGGCCAGCAAACATTGAATATCTCGGTAAGACGGTCTATATGCTCCAGTACATGAACTCCTGCTGGAAAACTGAATGGATTAATGCGGAGCAATGGCATTATCAATGGATTGGTGCCAAATACATTCACATCACCAAACACGTTCTTGTATTCACCTTTGGCTGGTTCTATGACCAGGAACTTAGCCCCGACTTGCTTGGTTTCACTTATTAACTTGTAAATTGTCTCGCTCTTTCCACAACCTGTGGAACCTGTAACAAACACATGCTGCGTCAAACTTTTCACGTCAAGTTTGACACGATTCTCGGTATACGCCTTTCCCAAATCATAAATGCAGCCTAAAGACACTTCACGCTTCATCAGACTCTCATTGTTACGTATCACTTCCTTTGCCAAAGAGACATGCTCTACGACAGGGAAGCCAGGTACCGACTTATGAGGCAGACTCAACAACATAGCCAATTCCTTACTGCTCAACAATGACGAATTTTCTACCTTTATGTTTTCACCATTCACTGTCAAGTTGTTCCTGAATACCGGATGCGATAAATGACAAACTGAACTGGTCAGCATTTTCATTTTCTGAGAATTATCAATCCATGAGTTTATGGCTGAAGTCTCTACTCCCGACTCCTCACCTTGCATGATAGACTTGAAAATCGTGGCGGCAGATTCGGCTGAAGCAAAATCATTATCATACGAGAAGAAATATGAAGCGACGGACCATAGACCTGTGCTTTCGGACATGGAAATTCTTTCCAGTTCCTGGTCGATACGTTTCATCAACTCCTCTATGTGTTTGTTGTGAATAGTCAGCGTATAGTTTTTGCTCGAGCCAATAGTTGCGGTCTTGCCCAACGAGTCCGTGAAAGTCTCTGAATGCGACTCTGCGTCAGACATGCTTCTGTTCTCCGTGTCGCTTTGCGATGTTCCATACGTGTCTGTTGTGCCACTTGTTTTACTTTTCCCTGCAGCACCAGCCGCTGACATAGCACCACCTGCTGCCATAAGAGGTAAACCGATTGCTGCTCCAGTACCAGTAATCATCAATCCGGTACCAACTGCAGCCAAAAACCCTCCCAATACACTACTGCCAACTGCGATTTTGCTTTTCTTCGTCTCACTATCGCTTTTGCTGTGCGAGTTGCTTGTTCCGTTTGTATGACTTTCACCAATGGTCTGTGTCTTAGTCTTTCCTTGTGTCACGCCCTTGCTCCTATTAATGGCATTCGCCAAAGACTCGTTGGTAGAATATGCTAACTGTTGCGTGGACATTGGCGACAACTGGCTATAAATCGTTTCATAGCCATTTCTTATCTCCGTCACAACATCCGTCGTAAGATTAGAAGCAAGAATAATGGCAGTATACCGCTTACCTTGCATCGCTTGAGCCAGTTTCTCTGTACCCTGCACATAGTTTTTGTTGTCATACTTGCCGTCTTCATCCTTAAATGCTGGAATACCAACATACGAACTCAATGATGACGCATTTGATATTCGCCTTAACACCTGTTCCTGCAAAGATGATTTTTTACCCTTTTCGACAATAGAACAGTCATCTATGTCAATGCCTGGAAATTGCCCCACTAAAGAAGACTTGAATGTGTCGGCGACAGAAGCTGTCGTACGCTTAGGATCATTATTCTTTACTCCTAAATAGAAATCGGTCTTATCACGATAGCCGTCAATGACAAGGAACACAGAACAATCTGCAAATGACATAGAACTTATGGCACTTATAAACTTGTCCGTTGCAAATTCATCCTCCTCATACACCATCCTGTTTATTTTGAACAGAACAATACTATAGTCCACACCCTCCGCCTCTGGCATGGACGCTATATCCATGCTGTCCAAACGCTTCAGATAGCTTTTGAGAACTACATCATCTACCAAATTGAGAGCATTTTTTGCCGTGTCAATCTGCTGACGATATTCACGCAGATCCGAGGGAGAGGTTTCTATTACCTTCTGCACAGGCATTTCAGAACCTGCGTTTTTTATTACCACAGGTTCCTCATACTTATTTGCAGAACGTCCGAAAACTTCATCCAAAGCAGACTTATCCTCGGAGCCGTTTCCCATGTTATCGTAAATTGTACTCATTTTCTCGAATCATTAATAGTAATCAATACTCCACCAATAAGCACTGCGCCACCAACCAAAGTCAATAGTGTCTTACCAACACAAAGTCCGACAATGGTCAAAACTGCACCACCTGTAGCGACAGACATAGAAACGGTCTTTTTGCTACATTTTGCTTTTCCCTTTGGCTGATGAGAGCTCGATTTCTGTATCTTTGCATTCATCTCTTCCTCGTCCAAAGAAGCCATCTTATCTTTTCCAACAATTTCTATGACAGCCTGATAAAAGGCGAGCTTTTCAACAGAGAAGTTGGAATCCAAGTCACTCTTCACAATGAACAGGAAATTCTCGTCCCATTGCTCTTTAGGCAAAACCTCATACCTCGCCTCTCGATTCTCCTCAAACAGATTGCTCAAGTTAGCCTTCGCATAATTCAGCATCTCTGCGAAGGCCTTGCCTCGGGGATCCAAAAGCAACTCGTTTGAAAGTGACAAGCGTACTTTTCTTACATCACCACTCTTTACTGATTCTATAAATTTCTGTTTCATTGTTTTCTTGATTTAGAAGTTTATCAATCCGTTTACTCTTTCTATTATTCCCTTCATCCATTCGAGGTCGCTCTCTTGTTTTGCAATCTCCGCCTTTGTCTGCAGGGAAGTCTCCGTACTCTGCTTTAGCTCATTCAGTTTGCTTTGCAGATTTTGGTCTATCTTTACCAGAAAGCCTTTCAGTTGTTCTTTTATTCGCACACTTTCTTTTTTAGCATGTTTTTCTGCAGCAATTCTGGCTTCTTCCAATTGGTCCTGTATCGGCTCAAAATAGTCGCAGACAACATTACTCATATTAACATACTCTACATAATTCGCCTCCCACTCAGTGACCTTCTTATCATACCACTTAGTCTCATATCTATCAGTACCCCAATTCCAAGGTTCCCAAAACCAATTAGTTTTTTTCTCCTTATATGAAACACGCTTTGTACGGGTCACATTTTTGCCTTCATCCACCGTTTGTGTTTGGCTTCGGAGCAATTTGTCCACATCAGCAATGTCTTCTGCAACAAAATCCAAAGGTTTAAGCGTCAGTTTTGAGTCAGTCATAGCCAGACCAAGATCCTTTATATAACTTACATATTGTTCTATAATGTCCTCGTAGAGATCTCTATAGCCTCTTTCAAGAATAGAATTTATATGTGAATCCAATTGGTTGAGTATAGACTGACTCTCTCTTTCCACCTCGGCTACTTGTCTTATCGCATCAGACTTTCGCACCTTCGTGGAGTGACTGTAACGGAAAATAATGCTGTTAATTTTATTCGTAGTAGCATCGACAAAATCATTAATGTCCTTAGTCACATTCTTTGCAAGTTCCTTCTTCTCTATAAGCTTCGACAAAGTTTTGGCAGACCTGCCAGACTCAATCTTATCTTGAATAACCTTTATCGCCTTGTCCAGCTCTTCCTTTTTCTTCACATTGTCACGTATATCAGCTTTCAGAGACACAATGGCTTTAAGTTCGTTGAGTCGATTATTAAAAGTGTCAACCAAATCTCTCACCTTTTGGGTTCGCGCATACTTGTTCACATACAGACTAATAGCTTGTTCTATGGACACTATGCCACTATGAATCTCTATGCCCGTATCCTCATCCGCTTTAACCAGCATTGACTCCGTTCTTTTTTGGACAGATATAGGCAAATGACTATACTCATAGTAGTCATCAAACGCAAACTCTTTGAAGTTTCTCAAAATATTCGCGTATGAATCCTTTACGTTATGATACAAAGGTTGTGTCCTAACTTCCAAAGCGGCCTGTGCCGAGACTGGGAATATGTTTGGATACAATATTCTGTTGTCCTCCAACACATTTTTTGCCTGTTTGAGCGCATCTTCCGGAGACTCATCTTCAGGATTAAAGCTGTCCATCTTGTTTATCGCAAAGATGTAGCGTTCACGAGATTGCTTGCCACCTTTTGTCATGCAGTCGCAAACATAATCCATTAAGTTCTTCTCATCGTTCACATTAAGCTGTGTTCCATTCATCACGAAGAGCACCAACGACTTGTCCGAGTTCTCCAGCATTCTGTATGTCATTTGCTGATGATGAGGGTCACGCGAATTGTTTGGTCCCGGTGTGTCTACAAGCACAAGTTTCATGCCCGCACTCTTCACACATGGTATTCTGCCATATATATCTATAGAAGAAATTGACTCATCAGAGTTCCATTCCTTCATTGTCCGATACACTATGTCAGAATCTTTTTTTATGACCTCTCCATTTTTATCGTATGCTATAGCAGAAAAGTTGTCCTGCTCTGTGTCTATGATACGGACGATTGTTGCCGTTGTTGCCATATTTGCTACAGGCATCAATTTTTTATCTATGAGTGCATTTATCAATGTCGATTTTCCAGAGCTCATGGTCGCTACGACATTCACCTCAAACAATTGGTTCTTCGATTTCTTGAACGCCTCAACAATAGAGTTATCTCGCAACTTTTCGATAGGACCATTCTGTATGTCGATAAAAATTCGGTTCACCTCATGTTCAACCTCTTCTACAGAAGGTTTTTTCTTAAAATCGAATGATGCTGAGACGTCATTTGCATCAGAAATAGCAGCCTGCAAATCCTCGAAATCGGTTTCCAAGCCAACGAACTCAATTTGAAAATTCTTGTCGTGGCTTTCTTCCACCAATATGTCGGCTATGTTGTTCGCCCACTCCTGCAGACGTATTTTTCCAAAATTCAACCGACTGTTGGGCTTTGGAGTTTTCCCTTCAATCAAGACGTTGGTCTTGATTAAATAGGGATTGTAGGTGATCTTTATTTTTTTCATAAATCTATGTTGTTTAATAAATTTGTTAAACCGGAAAGGGCGCAGAGGTCATTTTTTTTCGACCTTGTACCAGTTCCATAAAGTCCTAAGTCGTAAAACATCGAACCAAACATCTTCATGTATTGCTTCTTTGTGAAGCTTTCCTGCTTACTCAATTGCTCTTGAGGCGCACTGGCCAGATAAGCAGCTTTTGCGGATATTGGCACGACGGATATATTCTTGCCATTGACCATGCTGCGAACGTATATCTTCACTTCATTTACAACCTGTTCTATGGAGTCATCGTCCATGTTAAGTTGGTCCAATTGGTTCAATGCGATGACTATTCGCTTGCCCTTTATCCCTGCGATTGTGCTTAGAAACCTTTTCTCGTCGTTGCTCTCAAAATACAGCGCATTCATCACATATAGAATGATGTCGTAGTTTTTTGAGTTCAAGGCATTGGCTGTTATATTCAAGTGGGTGCTCTCGTTGGCATAGTTCACACCTGGAGTGTCAATAAGAACACATCTTCTATTTCTCGTTCCCTGCTTAAAGTGTAAAGCAATATGCATTGCATCCAACACAGATATATCAACTTTATCTGTCCAGGCATAGCTGAATCCATCTGTCATGGTTATTCCGTCTTCATACGGTTTGTTGTATATGTACTTCAATTGACTTGTGCATACGGTGGACTTAACTCTCTCCACCTTACTGCCCACAATGGCATTTATCAACGTGGACTTTCCCGCACTCATATTGCCAACCACAAGAATGGAATATTCTTTTTGTTGCTTGAATAACTGGTCATTAAGATACAATCGTTCTATCTCGTTGTCCGTAAGTTTCTTAGAATCCAGGAAGAAATCATGGATTTTTCCTAATGTTTTTTTATCATAAAACCTTTGAAGATTGCAAAGTTTGTCAAAAAAAGAAGGCTGATTCAAAATCTTCTGCTCGCCAGATATAGAAATGATTCTAAAAATATCACTCCAAAAAGAACTTGACATAGTGAAAAGTTTCAGTCCTTCAAACTTCAAAGATATGGCACTTCTTGCTTTCTTTAAGGATATCGGCTTTTCCCAATCACCATTATATGTATCATTAAGCAAACACCGATACAACTGCTCAAAACAAAAACGAACCTTTACATTGGAAACAAAAAAGAAACATAATACTTCTTGTATACCAGAAAGATATTGCATCTTTAATTTCAGAGAGAATCGTGTTATTGGGTGTTCTGGGACCAAAAAGCTATTGATGATGAAACGTTCGACGCTTGTCCCATCCTCATCGTCTTGATTCACATTTTGCTTGAGAAGCCTATTTTTCAATATGTTACTCACATTATTTAAAAACCCTTTCATACTACAAAAATATTTTCAACATCTTTGGCTACGTAATAAAAAACTATTTGTTATATAATGTTTGTTCTTTTGCTTTTAGTCCAACTTTATAAATTCAAAATCATTCGGATTGCAGCATGCTTTCTTATAATCGAAAGCATAGATGCGCATGTAGGCTTCTTGCACCTCCTTGGCTCCATTGTAAAAAGGGGTGGCGGTGTGCTGCATGGTTGTTACTGTCACTACCATTTCGGGAGTGAGAACGATGCCGTTAGAGCGCTTGATGCGCTTAGGCATTATTTGAAATACTTTACTCATAGTCTATCTATGTTATATGAAACCCAATTAGTTGTGAAAATCTTATCACAACTAATTGAGTTATCAGAATTATGCTTTACATTTTATTTCTTCCAATTCTTTGGCGCGTTCCTCAGAGATTCCCAATGATTTTCTTTCACGCTCCAATAATCTACGGACATTATCAGGAATTACTCCATCTTCAATAACATCATCAAGAGCTTCCATGTACTCTTTTTCTTCATCGGTAAAAGATACCAAAGAAGCCTTTACCATGTCCTCAATCTCTTGCGCTCTCGTCTCTGACAATCCGAGTTTCTGACGTTTACGTTCCAAGAACTTACGAGAATGAGCATCTATTTCAGACGCATCTTCCAAACAGAACTCAACTTCTTCCTTATATGCCAACTCGTCCTCTGATAATTCAGATTTCTGTGTTTGAGCAATCTGAGCAACTGCCTGACCATTAGGGGCATTAACATTATCGTCCTCAAAATCCTGCAAAGGCTTGAACTGCATATCTATCTCCCATTCTATCTCTTCTGTCTTACTAAAGGTCTTGTCTGTTTTGGCATCATAAGTTCCACTTACCTTTGTGACAAGGTATTCAAAAGATGCCTTGACAGACTGGACTTTACTTGAAGTCATGCTTACAGACTCCGAAGAAGACAGATGCAAAGAATATGACAATATATTTCCATTCAATCTTTGCTTTACCAAAGCTTGCCAAGAAGTTTCAGAGTCTAACCAAACCAAATCGTCTGGGCAATATGGCTGCTTTGTTGGTAAATACGTCTGAACCATCTCCATTCCATCCTTGGATGAATAACTATTTTGAGCAGCAGTATTTCTACCAAAACTTCCCCCCACATTAACGGCTTTAACATCTAATTCTCCGGATACATCCAACTGCTTTGCTTCTGAAGAAGCTGTATCTAACCCACGTAATCTTTTAATTCTTATTTCATTAGCTCCAAGACATTGTCCCAAATAACAAAGTTCATGTACTCTTTCCATAAACAACTGCTCTGTTGCATTCTCAAATGGAAGATACGTTGCTGGTTTGAACGGATGACCAATGTATAAAGTGTTGGCTTGCGGATGCCCAACAGGGAATTGGATTGATGTCGGAAGATCGTTTAATGTAAACACGAATTGTATGTTTCCTTCTTTATCATAGCAACCAGGTAGTTGTTTCTCTGTTCCAAGGACAAATATAAATTTTCTTGTATTATAGGGTATCTTGCTGAAAAAAGCAGGATCTTCTACAAGATCTTTAGTTATTTTCATATATATATCCTTAGCTTCTTGCTTAATCTCAAAATCTGGTGATTCCATAGCTGCTAACGCCATTTGTCTTCCTTGGAATTGATTTAAGCAATACAAAGCATTAAGATAATATATTTTACAACGGAATTCATCATCTGTACAAAGTACAAGCGCCTCTCTAAACGCACTGTTCATAGCACCATCATAACGATGTACTTCTTCTGATATTTGTTCCGAGCCAGCTGCGATATCAACATCTAATTGTTCTGTCATTTTTTGTGCATATGCCAGTCCTAAACAATAATAATAAATTGATTTTGTCTCATCTTCATCTGTAAAATCGGTAGATGACAAGATTTCGTTTATACATTGAATTGCCTTATCCGCTTCATTATTATCCAAACAAGATTCTATTACTTCCAATGGGGTTGTCTCCTCTTCATGCCCTGCAACAGTAACCATCTTGTTTAACACGGCAGCTATTTTTTGAGCATCAGTTTTAACGGCAGAAGTCTCTCCATTAAAACTAAAGAAATGGTCCAATGGCAAAGGTACATTATCCTCGTCATTTCCATATCCCCATAGATAGATATGCATCTCGCGATATTCAACTCTCTCAATGTCATTAAATGCAAAAGAATATACGTCTCCCTCATCATTATCAGGAATCCAAGCAAGCCTTTTATTGGTAATAACTATGCCTTGATTTTTGTTTCCAAAGAATGAAGTATCATTAAAGAACAAGATTTGTTCATGTATATCTATATTGAAATTATCACGAATAGAAGCCTTAGCACTATCAGAAATGTTTGTCATCATACAAACTATATGCTTGCCTCTTACACCATTCATAAAAGCTTTAGCCACTTCGTCAATTGGTGTCTCCGAAAAATTCCAGTTTTTTCCTCCATTAAGATTTTTGTCTATTACATCCATAGACTTATCTACAATGTCAGTAGCTTGCGAAATTGCATTTATGACAGGCGAAGAAGAAGCGACCATATTGACCGCTTTCTTCAAATTTTTAGAATTAAATATTCCCATTAGTCCAACTTTTTAAATTCAAAATCATTCGGATTGCAGCATGCTTTCTTATAATCGAAAGCATAGATGCGCATGTAGGCTTCTTGCACCTCCTTGGCTCCATTGTAAAAAGGGGTGGCGGTGTGCTGCATGGTTGTTA
>OKRS01001950.1_pt1 | contig 12611 bp, 12 predicted proteins | sample 1601191 | NCBI WGS metagenome assembly OKRS01 (sample SAMEA3541509, study PRJEB24748) | human gut metagenome | biome: human gut; feature: human-associated habitat; material: faeces | place: China | collected 2012
TGACTCATTCTTAAAAGCTGGCTAATTTCTAATTGCGAAAGTTCCAATCGAAGTCTTTCTTCTTTCAACCTTTCATGAAATTTTTGATATGTTGCACTCATGGGTAAACTATCCTCGAACTATTATTCTTATTTTACCCATTTTAAGACATTGTATTTCCCTATTTTAAACCTTTTTAGGACTATGCCTTTTCTAAACTAGCGAAAAGGTAACTCCTTATCAGAAACTTTCACAAAATCATCCTTCGCCTTTTCCTCAGCTTTGGACTGTGACTGCTCCTGCTGCTTTTCCTTCTCTCTCATATGTTGCCAAAATCTCAGCATAGAGTTTTTCTCTAAACTCCTTAGTTACCGGATAGCAGATGTCATTATAGATTGGCTTACCCTGCTCATTCACCTGCTTGGTCTTGTATGAAGGCATTGCTACAAAAAGATTATCCTTACCCTGCAAGATAGTTACGTTGTTTACGATGAAGCTGTCCTCAAAGAAGATTCGAGCCAAACCTCTGATGTTGCTACCTTCTCTTTCAAAAGGTGTAACACTTACAGAAAACTCTGGCATTTCCACCACTTCATCGCTTTTTGTACCTTTTACATGGTCCTTTGCTCTGTCATAAGCCTCCAAAATCTGACCATACAATTCTTCACGGAACTCCTTGGTAATCGGATTTCACACATCCTTATAGACTACTGCATTGTCCTCGTCTCTTTCATTGGACTTATAACGAGGCATGGATACGAATAACGAACCTTTTTCCGCATTTTCCAAAATTGCGATATTGGTAATCTTAAAAGAATCACCAAATACGATACTCGCAAAACCTCTTACACCAATAATAGAATAAGCGTCCATGCGGCTAGTACCATACATCTTTGTAGCTGCCATAGAACGCTTATCAAGTGATTTGTTTTCAATAAATTTCGATTTTTTCTGCCATAACCGTTTCGATATTGTATCCCCACAACAGAATTCTAATTCTATCATCAAAAATACCAGTAAACTCATACTTAACAGCATCAGGTGTAATAATATCTCCAGTTGAAATATCAATTGATAATGGTGTAATGATTGTATCATACTTTGCATCAAGTCTCACACAATAACCACCATATACATCATCTTTTCTTATTGGTTCTACAGATTTTATTTCAAAAAAAACATCATCATCAAGATCCAGACTGCACACAATTGTCAATGCTTCTGTAATTTGTTCCTTAGTCAAGGGAAGATTTCGATAATCTCTCTAAGAATCGTTCAAACATATAGTTTTGTAATACTACCTGTGCTGCGATATTATTACTTTTTGCATAGTTTTTGATTTTTCCTTTCAAACTCATCGCTTTTGAACTCATAACAAAACCTCCATGTATCTTTTTAATATCTTTTCGATACCAAACATCGTTGCATATTCAGCTAATAAGTTTAAATCCTTTTCCTTTGAAACCGCGTAATTTTTTATTGCACTGATTACAGTTTCCTCATCTAATCTGTTTCTTGAACGAATAATATCACATACTGTTCGCTCTGCATTATAGCAACGCACTCTATTTCCAAAAGAATTTTCAAGTATCGTTTCTCCTATGCGATATAATTGTGGTTTCACATAGTAACATACACATTCATCACTTACACCTTTGGAAAGTTTTGAATTGCTTGGAATTGTTACAGAATGAATAAACGGTGTCCTTTCTGATAATCCATTCAAATATAAAGCAGTATCATGTGAAAATATAATCTTGTCTGAGCGAAGCATTAACGTGTACATATCATCTTCAACTACATCAAATAAAGTATATACACCATGTTGGCTACGTTCTAACAACCCTTCTTTTACGTACTTAGAAAGAAGTGACCGTGAAAACCCTAATTCAACCACCTTTGCAGTCGTAATAATATTGTTATTTCTTTTTATTTCCTCATATATCTTACTGTTAATAGGCATCACACTTGCTCCTTTCAACATTCATACCGAAATCATATTCTATTTCGTAACAATTGTCAACTCTATTAATACAAAAAAGTGCCTGAAACCCCAGAAAAATCAACTATTTTCTAAGATTTCAGGCACTTTTTTGATAGTGGACCTGACGGGAATCGAACCCGTGTCCAAAAACCAATCCCCTGTCCTTCTACGAGCTTAGTTTATCCTTAGACATTCCCTCCGGCATCCAGGAACAAACAACCGAATGCTTTCAGTAGCTTCATGATACGCCCAACAGCTCAAAGCTTTGCTGATGTCGTTTCCTACATAGTCGAAGCCTGGGTCCCAAAGTGTAGGTGCTCTGGGTCAGACTGCTGCCAAATTAGGCAGCGTATGCTAAATTATCTTCAGCGTTTAATTTTAATTGTGGAATTTGACGCATCCCGTGCGACTCGCTTCTCCAGCTTCATGATCCCTGTCGAAACCATTACAAGCCCATATTTTCTAATTGCCGGATGCATCCATACCGGATGCTCCGTGAAACCGCGGACGGTTTCTCTCTAACCAAGGTTGCGGATCTTAAAATCACGCTCCGCCTCGCGGCGCATATCCTTCCTGGCGATATCCTGTCTCTTGTCGTAGAGTTTTTTACCTTTTGCAAGAGCGATCTGTACTTTCACAAGGCTTCCCTTGAAATAAACTTCCACCGGGACAAGCGTATAGCCCTGCTCTGCAATCTTGCCGACAAGTTTGCGGATCTCTGACTTATGCATCAGAAGTTTCTTCGGTCTCAGTGGATCTTTGTTGAAGATATTGCCCTTTTCATAGGGACTGATATGCATTCCGTATATGATCACTTCGCCCTTTTCAATGCGGACAAATGCTTCTTTGATACTGCATTTTCCCATGCGCAGAGACTTTACCTCTGTGCCGTGAAGTTCCACTCCTGCCTCGTACTTTTCCTCCAGGAAATAATCATGGTGAGCCTTCTTATTATTCGCTATTAACTTAATTTCCTGCTTTGCCATGACTCTTACCTCCTGCTGCTGTTACAGTATAACCCAGAAGTTTATCTTTCGCAATAAACTTCTGGTTAAAAAATACAAATTTTATAAAAATTTAATCTGTCATCTTCGACAAAACAGATGCCTCGTCCTTGACCGCTTCATCCGGTTCCACATCATCCCGCACAACACGGAAATCAATAGTTCGCATGATTTTGTCTGTATCCGCCACGATCACTTTGACCTTCTGGCCGAGTTTATAGTGTTTGTTCGTGCGCTCCCCGATCATCTCATAGGACGACTCCTCATAATGGTAAAAATCATCGGTCAGAGACGTCACATGCACCAGTCCTTCCACCGTGTTTGGAAGTTCTACATAGAATCCCCATTCCTGCACGCCGGAGATAACGCCCTCAAACACCTGACCAATACGTTCTTCCATGTATTCTACTTTTTTGAGTTTATCTGTCTCGCGCTCTGCCTCATCTGCTCTCCGCTCCATCTCGCTGGAATGTTTTGCAACCTCCGGCAGAATACTGTCATAATGTTCGATCCGTTTCTGGTTCATCCTGCCGCGCAGGTTGTCCTTGATGATCCTGTGGATCTGCAGGTCAGGGTAACGGCGGATCGGTGAAGTGAAATGGCAGTAATAATTTGTGGCAAGTCCGAAATGCCCGGTACTGACTGTCGTGTATTTTGCCTGTTTCATGGAACGCAGTGTCAGGCGGCTGATCAGAGCCTCCTCCAGTGTACCGTCAATTTTCATCAATAATTTCTGTAATTCCTTCGGATGGATCTCATCCTGTCCGATATGGATGGTATAGCCGAAATTATTGATAAAGGTTCCTAATTTTTTGATTTTTTCGGTGTCCGGATTATCGTGCGTCCGGTATACAAATGGCAGTTCCTGCCAGAAATAGTCCTGTGCCACTGTCTCGTTTGCGATGAGCATAAAATCCTCGATGATCTTCGTCGCAACATTCCTGTCATACGGTTTGATGTCGACCGGTTTTCCCTGCTCATCCAGAATAATTTTTGTTTCCGGGAAATCAAAATCGATTGAGCCACGCTTCATTCGTTTCTTCCGTAATATTGCAGCAAGCTCCTTCATCCGCTCAAACATCGGCACAAGTTCTTTGTACTCTTCGATCTCTGCCACGTCATGTTCTTCTAAGATTTTTTTCACACTGGTATAGCTCATGCGCCTGTCCACTTTTATGACGGTCTCTGCAATGGTGTGGTCGATCACATTTCCTTTTTCATCGATCTTCATGATACAGCTTAACGCCAGACGGTTCTCTCCTGCATTCAGCGAACAGATTCCATTTGACAGTTTGTGCGGAAGCATCGGTATCACGCGGTCGACAAGGTACACGGACGTTCCTCTTTTGAGTGCCTCCACGTCGAGTGCGCTGCTCTCCTGCACATAGTTGGATACATCGGCAATGTGGACCCCAAGTTCATAAAGATCACCCTCTTTTGTGAGCGTGATCGCATCATCAAGGTCTTTTGCGTCCTCCCCATCGATCGTGACCGTCTGCCAGTCCCTGAAATCCATGCGTCCTGCCATATCCGCTTCCGATACCGGCTTTGCCACATGCTCTACCTGCGTCATGACCTTCGGATCAAATTCCACCGGAAGCCCGTAAGCGCGCACAATAGAAAGGATATCCACCCCCGGATCATTGATATGCCCGAGAATCTCCACCACTTTTCCTTCCGGATTCTTTCCCTTTTTCCCGTACTGTGTGATTTCAACAACGACTTTATGACCGTTTACAGCTCCTTTCGAACGCTCCAGCGGAATAAAAATATCCGAACCAAACTTTGGATTATCCGGCACTGCAAAGCCAAAATTTTTATTCAGCTGATACGTGCACACCACCTGCTTCATGCCCCTCTCAAGCACATGCAGCACCTTTCCCTCCCTGCGGCGTCCGGTCACTGCCGGTGATACGGAGATCTCTACCGTATCCATATGCATCGCACCGTTAGTTTCGGATTCCGGAATAAAGATATCTTCCTTTTCCCCCTCCACACTGACAAATCCAAATCCTTTCGGATGTGCCTGAAACGTGCCTGTGATCTTTTTCTCTTCGGATTTGCTGAACTTTCCTCTCTTGGAGCAGACGATGCGCCCCTCCATCATCAAATCATTCAGAATCTGTTCCAACTGTGGGCGCTGATCTTTTTTCACACCGAGGACGATCGCCAGTTCCTTGATTTTCATCGGGACATACATATCATCGCACATAAAGTCATATATCATTTTTTTCCGCTGTTCATACTTTGCGTCCATACCCAGATCTTCTCCTTATATAATGAAAAAAGCTGCCGATGTAATCGACAGCTTCCGGTTTCTACCAGATTCCCAAATTCAGAACCATTGCAATGACAAGGAACAGGATCACAAAAATTCTTGTAAGCTTTACAAGCATTCCTTCCATGGAACGTCCCTTATTTTTGCCCCAGTAAGTATCTGCTGCTCCGGCGATCGCGCCAAGACCTGCAGATTTCCCCTCCTGCATTAAGATAATCACTGTAATTACAATACTCAGTATAATAAATACAATAGTTAAAATCGTATTTAAAACGGTCACGATTTCCACCTCCTAATTCTAAACTCACGACTAACTAATTATATCATAAAAGAAAAGTCTTTTCAACATTTTTTTATATTTCACAATTTTCCTTTTCATTTCCACTTTATAATATAACACAGATAATATAGAACTTACTGTATCATTAGGAGTATACCATGAAATCCTGTCAAATGTACAGATTTATTCCGATTATGTTACTGTGTGTCTGTCTGTTCACTGGCGGATGTTCCCAAAACAAGGATCAGCCCTCTGCCACGCACAACCAGACCCCGGCCACAGAAGCTGCCTCCCATACGGATCACCCCCCACAGGTACTTACCCCGCAGGCAGACGGCACCAAAACTTTTACAACAGAGCATCACATATACATACAGTCTTTACAAAGATTATAGTACCTTTCCCCTTACTTCCGGAGATGGAACCTATCAGGTCGGTGTCTACGAAAATGTTTCCGATGACCGTTACACAACGCTGCTCTCCGAGACATTTTCTGTTACACTTACAGATCCGCTGAAGCCTTATCTGTATCCGAACCAGTACGTGAACTTCACCGCCGATTTCCTCCCTGTGGCCAAGGCCGAAGAACTTGCAGACGGTGCTTCCAGCGATCTGGACATCATCAGCAGTGTATATAATTATATCATTACACATACCACACGGACGCTTCTGCACATCAGTACCATTCTCAATCATTATATGCTTGGATTTATCATTGCCTTTCTGGTATTGCTTATCATCTGTATGATTTTATATCACACCGATCTCGGGCGCGTATTGTTCCTCGGACAGAAACTTGCCATGACGGTTGCCTCAGGACGCGTTCCAAACTGCCTGTATCTGGTTCTCTCCAGCGGACTCGACAGTAATATCGGTCTTACCCTGGCACGCGAACTTGTCAATAATCCGCATATGCAGGCACTTATCGACAAATGTCACGAGAATATCCGCCACGGGGAATCATTCGACAAAGCACTGCTGCTGTCCGGCATCTTTTCCCAGATGTACGCCAGCTGGATTGTAATCGGTTCCCGGACCGGCGAAATGGAAAGCATTTTACAGCTTTATAAAGACGGACGAATCGACAAACACACCGCCATCTCGGAAGCGGTCAATCCGGAGATCATGTCCAAACGTCTGAATCTCTTATAATGTTTCACTGATCCGCAGAAGCTGGTTATACTTGGCAGTGCGCTCTCCTCTGCACGGAGCGCCTGTCTTGATCCAGCCGGCATTTACTGCCACCGCGAGATCTGCAATAAAAGAATCTTCCGTTTCTCCAGAACGATGTGAAATAATTGCCTTATAGCCGTTCTTCTGTGCCAGTTCAATCGCATCCATGGCTTCCGTAAGCGTTCCGATCTGATTGACCTTAATCAGCACAGCATTTGCCACCTTAAGATCCATTCCGCACCGGATTCGTTTCACATTCGTGACAAACAGATCATCCCCTACCAGCATCACCTGTTCTTTCATGCGCTTTGTCAATTCCTGCCAGCCTTCCCAGTCGTCTTCATCCAGACCGTCCTCAATAGAAATCAGCGGATATTCCGTGGTAAGTTCTTCATACAGTGAAATCATTTCCTGTGCACTGCGCAGGACTTCTTTTTTTTCGGTGATCTCCTGCGTTTTCACATGTGCGTCAGATGTATAAGCACCGCCCTGCGTGTCCGGACGCCGCAGATTGACATCCACCTCTGCATGCGTCTGCGCTTCTCCCGGAAAATGATACATTCCGTCTTCCTCACTGTACAGCTCGGATGCTGCCGCATCCATGGCAAATGCAACATCGCTGCCCACCTTATATCCGGCTTCCTCCACGGCACGCTGCAGACATGCAAACACTTCTCCCGCACTGGAAAAATCCGGTGCAAATCCGCCTTCATCCCCCACTGCCGTCAGTTTGCCTTCTTTCTGCAAAATTTTTTTCAGAAAATGATAAATTTCCGCACCCATCCGGAGTGCATCCGGAAACGACTCGGCTCCGACCGGTACAATCATAAATTCCTGAAAATCCAGGTAATTCTTTGCGTGAGCTCCGCCATTTATGACATTCATCATCGGCATCGGCCATTTTTTTGCATTCGGTCCTCCCAGATAACGGTACAACGGCATATCCAGTGCTGCCGCTGCGCAGCGCGCACAGGCTAAAGAAACACCAAGTAAAGCATTGGCCCCCAGATTTCCTTTGTTGTCTGTCCCATCCAGTTCCACAAGTTTGCGGTCAATCTGTACCTGTTCCAGCACATTCATTCCCAGCAGTTCCTTGCGGATCTTTGTGTTGATGTGATCCACAACGCGCTGTACTCCAAGCCCAAAATAACGTTCCTGTCCATCCCGCAGCTCAATCGCCTCAAATCTTCCGGTACTGGCTCCGGATGGCACAGATTCCCTGCCCGTAGTCTTCTTTCCCGTTGTCTCTGTCTGCGCGGTCACTTCCACCTCAACCGTAGGATTTCCTCTTGAATCCAGGATTTCCCTTCCATGAATTTCAATAATTTTGATCATCAGACCCATTCCTGTTGTCCTCCTTTTTTCATTATTGTGTGAAAAAGAAAGAAATTTATTCAAATCCAAAGAAAAAGAAAGACCTCCCCATGTTATGGGAGGTCTTTCTTAGCATAACCGACCGGTCTGTTTATAGGTTCATTTATACGTTAATTTCTGCAGTAACGCCGAGTTCCTCTTTGTGTGCATCCAGCACTGGACGAACCACATCACGCAGGAATACTTCCACCTGACGCGGTGCACGACCCACATACAGCTCCGGTTTTAAGTTTGCCTCGATCTGTTCTTTTGTCAGACCAAAAGCCGGATCTGCTGCAATCAGATCTACCAGATTGTTATCCTTACCCTCTTCCTTGACGGTCTTTCCTGCCTGCATGGACAGCTGACGGATTTTCTCGTGCAGTTCCTGACGGTTTCCACCCTCTTTTACGGCATCCATCATAATATTTTCGGTTGCCATGAATGGAATCTCTGCCATAAAGTGCTTGTAAATTACCTTCGGATATACCACCAGGCCATCTACAACATTTAAGCACAGATCCAGGATACCATCGATTGCAAGGAATCCTTCCGGAACCGACAGACGCTTGTTGGCAGAATCATCAAGTGTACGTTCAAACCACTGTGTTGCAGAAGTAATGGCCGGATTTAATGCATCTACCATCACATAGCGGGAAAGAGATGCAATACGCTCACTCCGCATCGGATTACGCTTGTATGCCATCGCAGAAGATCCGATCTGGTTCTTTTCAAATGGCTCCTCTACTTCTTTTAAATGCTGCAGAAGACGGATATCGTTAGACATCTTATGCGCACTGGCAGCAATCCCTGCTAAAACATTTAAAACACGGGTATCCACTTTACGGGAATAGGTCTGTCCGGAAACCGGATAGCAGGACTTAAATCCCATTTTTTCTGCGATCATCGGATCGATCTTATCGATCGTCTCCTGATCCCCGTCAAAAAGTTCCAGGAAACTTGCCTGTGTACCGGTCGTTCCTTTCGATCCGAGCAGTTTTAACGTACTCTGTACATACTCCAGATCCTCCAGATCCATCAGAAACTCCTGTGTCCAGAGTGTTGCCCGCTTTCCGACTGTTGTCGGCTGTGCCGGCTGGAAATGCGTAAATGCAAGGGTCGGCTGATCCTTATATTTTTCTGCAAAATTGGACAGCTCCGCAATCACGCTGACCAGTTTTTTATGTACGAGCTTTAATGCCTCATTCATAATAATGATGTCTGTATTATCTCCAACATAGCAGGAAGTAGCCCCCAGATGAATGATACCGGCTGCCTTCGGGCACTGCTGTCCATAAGCATACACATGGCTCATGACATCATGACGCACCAGTTTCTCACGTGCAACTGCTACGTCATAATTAATGTCATTGACATGTTCTTTCATCTCATCAATCATATCCTGTGTGATGACCGGCTTTCCATTCTCGGAAAGTCCAAGTTCCATCTCTGTCTCAGCCAGTGCGATCCAGAGTTTTCTCCATGTGGAAAACTTCATATCCTGGGAAAAAATGTACTGCATTTCCTTGCTGGCATAACGCTCGGAAAGAGGGCTTGTATATCTGTCTGTGCTCATGTTCTTCTCCTTTTATTTGATTACATTGGTAACAACTTATCGGCTCATCTTGCGCTCAAGATCAATCTCTTTGTCATAATACTCTCCGCGAATGTCCTGTTTCGGCGGTTCCATCGGGTATTTGCCCGTAAAACAGCCGGTACAGATCGGAAGTCCTTCCGCCATTTCTTTCAGACGGTCGATTCCGAGATAACCAAGGGAATCTGCTCCGATAATCTGGCGGATCTCTTCAATCGTACGGTTGTAGGCAATCAACTGCTCACGCGCCGGAATATCGGTTCCGAAATAACAAGGCCATAAAAATGGCGGAGAACTGATGCGTACATGCACCTCGGTTGCTCCTGCATCCCTTAACATGCGCACAATACGATCCGATGTCGTACCTCTTACAATCGAATCATCGATCATAATGACACGTTTCCCTGCCACTGCCTCACGCAGCACATTCAGCTTCACCTGTACGCTGGATTCCCTGCTGCTCTGCTTTGGCTTGATAAACGTACGTCCCACATAGCCGTTCTTGACAAAGGCTGTACCATACGGAATCCCGGATGCCAGAGAATAGCCAAGTGCTGCAGCATTTCCGGACTCCGGCACACCTGTCACCAGATCTGCCTCTACCGGCGAATCCTGTGCCAGAAACTTTCCGGCCTTGATCCGGCTTGCATATACACTCACCCCGTCAATATGACTGTCCGGTCTTGCAAAATAGATGTACTCAAAAATACAGCGTGCTTCCTTTTCTTTCGGAAGTGCCATGGTCATATCGGACTCAATACCTTTTTCCGGAGAAATGGTCACAACTTCTCCCGGCAGCACATCACGCACAAATGTTGCACCAATGGTGTCAAGTGCACAGGTTTCCGATGTGATAATATAAGAATTGTCACGCTTTCCGATACAAAGCGGCTTAAAGCCGTATGGGTCACGCGCCCCGATCAATTTACGCGGACTTGCCACAACCAGTGCGTAAGCTCCCTTAAGACGCTGGCACGCACGGCGCACAGCTTCTTCTGCTGACTGGGAATTCAACCGCTCCCTTGCGATATAGTAGGCAATCACCTCAGAATCAATGGTGGTCTGGAAAATTGCTCCCGTATATTCCAGCTCCTTGCGAAGCTGTGGTGCATTGATCAGATTGCCGTTGTGGGCAAGTGCCAATGTACCTTTGACATAATTTAACACGAGTGGCTGGGCATTTTCGCGGGTAGAAGAACCGGCCGTTGAGTAACGTACATGTCCGACTCCGATGTCCCCCTTCATCTGCTCAAGATTTTCCGGTGCGAACACTTCATTTACAAGTCCCATTCCCTTGTAGGAAAGAACCTTGCCCTTAGGACCGCTGGTATCGCTGACTGCAATACCGCAGCTCTCCTGGCCACGGTGCTGCAGGGCAAACAGTCCATAATATATTGTCGATGCTACATCTGCACCGTCAAAATCATACATTCCGAAGACGCCACACTCCTCATGAAGTGTATCCGCATCATAACTGTTATTCTGAATCATTGTGATCTCCTATATCTATCTTGTAAAAGGCTTACCTGTCAGAAGCTCATATGCTTCTTTGTACTTATCAACGGTCTTTGTAACAACTTCTTCCGGAAGAAGGAAATCATTGTCCGGATTTGCCTTGAGCCAGTCTCTAACATACTGCTTGTCGAAAGAAGGCTGTCCCTGTCCCGGCTTGTACCCTTCCAGTGGCCAGAATCTGGAGCTGTCCGGTGTAAGCATCTCATCACCAATAACAATATTACCATTTTCATCAAGTCCAAACTCAAATTTGGTATCTGCAATAATAATACCTTTGCTTAAAGCATACTCAGCACATTTTTTATATAATGCGATGGTGTAATCACGAATCTTCTCTGCATACTCCTGACCATGTCCCGGATAGTATTTCTCAAGATGGGTAACGCTCTGCTCAAAAGAAATATTCTCATCGTGGTCGCCAATCTCAGCCTTGGTAGAAGGTGTGTAAATAGGCTCAGGCAGCTTGTCTGACTCCTTAAGGCCCTCAGGCAGCTTTATGCCGCACACCTCGCCTGTCTTTTTGTAGCTTTCCCAGCCGCTTCCGGTAATGTATCCACGAACGATGCACTCGATGGGGAGCATGTTCAGCTTCTTGCACATCATGCTGTTGCCGTCAAACTTCGGCTGTCTGAAAAATTCCGGCATATCCTTAACATCAGCGGATACCATATGATTGGGGATCACATCCTCAGTCATATCAAACCAGAATTTTGACATCTGGGTCAATACAGTTCCTTTCTTTGTTACTGTGTTGTCCAAGATCACATCAAAGCAGCTGATACGGTCAGTTGCCACCATGATCAGGGTATCTCCGTTGTCGTAGATCTCACGAACTTTACCTTCCTTGATCGGTTTCATTTCCTGTACGCTCATACCATCAGTCCTCGCATTCTTATGTTTTTCAGTCTTTTATTGAAACAGGTGTGGGCAAGATACACCCACACCTAATAGATAAACAGATTTGCGAAAAAAAATCAATATGTTTTTACTGCAACTTACCGATAAATTCCCGAACCCGGACATTTTCCGTTGTAAAAAGTGCTTCGGGAGAACCTTCCTCCACGATCACACCCTGTTCCATGAAAATAATGCGGTCGGATACTTCTCTGGCAAACTGCATTTCATGAGTCACAACAGCCATTGTTAAACCTTCTTTCGCAAGTTCCTTCATAACATCTAATACATCCCCTACCATTTCAGGGTCTAAGGCACTTGTAGGTTCATCAAATAGCATAACTTCTGGATTTAAACAAAGAGATCTAGCAATTGCGACTCTCTGTTTCTGACCACCAGATAACTGTGCTGGATAGCTGTCTGCTTTATCCTTTAAACCAACTCTATCTAATAACTGATAAGCTGTTTCTTCTGCTTCTGCACTTGTCATCTTCTTGAGTTCAACAGGTGCAAGCATAATGTTTTCTTTTACTGTCATATGTGGGAAAAGATTGAAG